>Ga0114129_10002534_pt1 | contig 25361 bp, 23 predicted proteins | sample RhiMetdeltSRZDD1_FD_80071 | JGI IMG/M metagenome (GOLD analysis project Ga0114129, IMG submission 80071) | Populus rhizosphere microbial communities from Tennessee, USA - Rhizosphere MetaG P. deltoides SRZDD1 (version 2) (version 2) | ecosystem: Host-associated > Plants > Roots > Rhizosphere >...
CACGGCGGGAGCAAGGACCACCCCGTCCTGTGGTCGGTCCGGAACGAGCTCGCCGGCAAACGGGGCCTCGCCGCCCTCGTTTTCAACTTCCGCGGCACGATGGGCTCGGGCGGGACGTACTCGGGCGGTCGCGAGGAGGTCGCCGACGTCCGGGCCGCGATCGCCTTCGTCCGTGAGCACGCCGAGGGGCCGACGCTCGTATTCGGCTGGTCCTTCGGCGCCAGTGTGGCGCTCCGAGAGGCGTTCGAGGACCGGCGCGTGAGCGCGCTCGCGTTGTTCGGGATCCCGCTCCGGCCGGGCGACCTCCACCTCCCGCCGCTCCCCGAACCCGCGGAGCTTCGCCGACTGAAGCGCCCGGTCCTGTTCCTGGCCGGCGAGCAGGACGAGTACTGCCCGGCCGACGAACTGCGCGCCTACGGGGACGGCGTCGCCGAGGTCGTGATCCTCGAAGGAACGGATCACTACCTCTGGCGCCGCGAGCGCGAAGCCGCGGAGATCGTCGGCGACTTCGCCGACCGCCTGCTCGGCATCTGATCCGTCACCCGCCGAGGGAGCTCGGGTCCTGGCGCTTCTCGTGGCCGTTCGTACGAGGATCGACCGGACGCTGACGAGGCCGCCACACCCAGATGAACGGCAGGAACAGGAACGTTCCGCCGAAGAGCCCCGGCCACACGACCAACCCGAGAAGGAGGAACCCCGCGCAGACCGCGAGCCAGAGCCACGGGTTCCCCCACCACGGCCGGCGGGGCGGCGGCCGATCACGGAGCGGCGTCGCCAGGTCCGGTTCGGCCAACCCCGCGCGACGACGGAGCGCCTCATCCATCGCCGCCGCCCGCTGCCGGAAGACCAGCAGGAACCCCAGCCCGAGCGCGACCGCCACCACGAACGGCAGCGCGACCAGGACGACCTCGCGGAACGTCATCGCTCCCGCCTAGAGCGGGACGTGCGAGAGCACCATGATGCGGGGCTCGGTCATCTCCTCCATCGCGTACCTCAGGCCCTCGCGGCCGAAGCCGGAGTCCTTCGACCCGCCGTACGGCATCTGGTCGGCGCGGAACGCCGAAACGTCGTTGACGATCAGCCCGCCGACCTCGATCGCGCGGTGCGCCTCGAACGCCCGGTTGATGTCGTTGGTGAAGACGCCTGCCTGCAGGCCGTACTTCGAGTCGTTCACGGTCCGCAGCGCGTCCTCGAACGTCTCGTACTTGCTGATGGTCACGACCGGCCCGAAGATCTCCTCGCGGCAGACGCGCATCTCGGGCGTCACGCTGGCGAGGAGCGTCGGCTCGAAGAACGGGCCGTCGCCCTTGCCGCCGGTGAGGACCTCGGCGCCCTGCGAAACCGCCTCGTTCACCCACTCGGTCAGGCGGTCGACCTCCTTGCGCTGGATCACGGGACCGACGTCCACGGTTGGATCGAGCGGGTCGCCCACCTTGAGGCTCTCGACCTGCTTCACCAGCCGTGCCGTGAAGTCCTCGTAGACCTCGGACGAGACCAGCACCCGCTGGACGCTGATGCAGCTCTGCCCGGCCTGGTAGTAGCCGCCGAACGCGATCCGCTGCGCCGCGAAGTCGAGGTCGGCGTCCGCGTGGACGATCACGCCGGCGTTGCCGCCGAGCTCGAGCGTCACCCGCTTCTTGGGGTCGAGCCCCTTCAGGTACCAGCCGATCTCCGCGGACCCGGTGAACGAGATCTTCTTGTAGCGCGCGTCGCGGGCCATCCCGTCGGCCACCTTCGAGGAGACCGGCAGCACCTGGTACATGCCCTTCGGCAGGTCGGTCTCGGCGAAGAACTCCGCGAGACGCAGCGAGCCGATCGGCGTGGCGCTCGCCGGCTTCACGACGATCGGTGCGCCGACGCCGAGCGCCGGCGCGACCTTGTGCGCGACCAGGTTCAACGGGAAGTTGAAGGGCGTGATGCCCAGGACCGGCCCGTAGGGGAACCGCCGGACGATCCCGATCCGGGATCCGAGGGAGGCCTCGCTGTCCAGGCGCATCACTTCGTCGTCGCCGTGGCGGATCGTCTCGGACGCCCAGCGGTACGTGGAAACGGCTCTGGTGGCCTCGACCTTCGCCCACTTGAGCGGCTTGCCGCCTTCCCTGGCGATCAGCTCGGCGTTCTCGTCGATCGTCTCCTTGAGGCGCTGCGAGATGTGGTCGAGTGCGTCCGCGCGGGCGTGGATCGGAAGCCGCGATGACGCTTCGAAGGTCGCCTCGGCGGTCGCCGCGGCCTCCTCCACCTCTGCGTCGCTGGGAACCCCGATCTCGGCGACGACGCTGTCGTCGTAGGGGCTCCTCACCTCGAACGAATCCCCGCCCGTTCGCCAGTCGCCGTTCACCAGATACGGTCGCACCGCCATCTCATCCACCGCCTTATCCGTGCAGGGCTTCGCCCTAGTCGAGCGACGCCATCACGTGCTTGATGTTCGTGTAGTCCTCGATCGAGTAGATCGACATGTCCTTCCCGTGCCCCGACTGCTTGTAGCCGCCATGGGGCATCTCGGGCGTGAGCGGGATGTGGGTGTTGATCCACACCGTTCCGAACTGGAGCTTTCGGGCCATCCGGAGCGCCCGGCCGACGTCTCGGGTCCAGACCGAAGCGGCCAACCCGTACTCGACGCCGTTGGCCCAGTCCAGGGCCTGCTCCTCGTCCTCGACCCGCTGCACCGTGACGACCGGGCCGAAGACCTCCTTCTGGATGATCTCGTCGTCCTGCTTCGCGTCCGTGATCACGGTGGGCTTGTAGAAGTACTTGCCCTCGCCCATCTCGATCGCCTCACCGCCGGTGAGGATCTTCGCGCCGGCGTCTGCGGCCCGGTCGACCATCCCGGAGATCCGCTCGAACTGATCCTTGGAGACGACCGAGCCCATCTCGGTGTTCTCGTCCCAGATATCGCCGACCGCGAGCTTCTCGACCTGCGGCACCAGCTCGCCCAGCAGGTTGTCGTAGACGGCCCCACCGGCCAGCACGCGCGTCGCCGCGGTGCAGTCCTGGCCGGAGTTGAAATAGCCGGCGATCTTGATCCACTCGGCCGCCGTCGACACGTCCGCGTCGTCGAACACGATCACCGGAGCCTTGCCGCCCAGCTCCAGGTGCGTGCGCTTGAGGGTGTCCGCGGCGTTTCGCATGATCAGCTTGCCCGTGGACGTCTCGCCGGTCAGCGACACGATCCCGACGTCGGGGTGCTGGACGATCCGCTCGCCCACCGGGACGCCGTCGCCGGTCACCACGTTGAAGACACCCGGCGGGAAGATCTCGGCCTCGGCGACCAGCTGCGCGAACCGGAGCAGCGTGAGTGGCGTCATCTCGGACGGCTTGATCACGATCGCGTTGCCGGCGGCGACCGCCGGCCCCATCTTCCACGCCGCCATGTAGAGCGGGTAGTTCCAGGGCGCGATCAGACCGGCGATCCCGATCGGCTCACGTCGGACCATCGAGGTGAAGCCCTTCATGTACTCGCCCGCCGACCGACCCTCGAGGAACCGCGCGCCACCGGCGAAGAACCGGAACTGGTCGGCGATCACCGGGATCTCCTCGGACATCGTGACCGCGTACGGCTTGCCGACGTTCGCCGACTCGAGCTTCCCGAACTCCTCGCCGTTCGCCTCGACCACGTCGGCCATCTTCAAGAGCGCAGCCTGCCGTTCTCCGGGCGTCGAGTCCGACCAGACCTCGTCGAACGCCTTGCGGGCGGCGGAGACCGCACGATCGACGTCCTCGGCCGACCCCTCCTGGACCGAGGCGAGCACCTCGCCGGTCGCCGGGCTGGTGATGTCGCGCGTCTCGCCGTTGGCCGAGTCGACCCACGTTCCGCCGATGAACATCTGATAGCTGTCGGCCATCTCCCCCTCCTCGGGTTCTTCCGGCGCGTGGCCACGCCCTACGCCGCACAAGACCGCCAGTATGCGACATCCTCCGGTTTCGGGAACAGCCGACGGAGGCTGCCCGGGAAGGCTTCCGGCGGAGCGGGTCCCTCAGTACCGGACCCGCGGGTCCAGGAAGGCGTAGGCCACGTCGACGACGATGTTCGCGGTCAGGATGAAGAGGGACCCGACGATCGTGACGCCCATCACCATCGGGAAGTCGTTCGTCGAGATCGACTGCACCGCGAGCTGGCCGAGGCCCGGGAGCCCGAACAGGTTCTCGGTGATCACCAGCCCGGCCATGATCGTGGCCAGGTCGATCCCCAGCATCGTCACGATCGGCGTGAGGGCGCCGCGCAGCGCATGCTTGAAGATCACTCGGCGCTCCGACAGACCCTTGGCTCGCGCCGTGCGGATGTAGTCCTCGGACGTGGTCTCCAGCATGTTGCTGCGGAGCATCCGGGCGTAGATGGCCGCGTACGCGACCGCCACCGTGATCCACGGCAGGACGAACTTCCCCTGGAGGGCGCTGGCCCAGACGCTCTTCCCGATGTCGAGACCGCTCGACGGCGCCAGCCCCAGCTTGAACCAGAAGACGTAGAGGAGGATCTGGCCGAGCCAGAAGACGGGCAGCGAGACCCCGACGATCGCGCCGATCATCGTCCAGCGGGCAGCGAGCGATTTCGGTCGGGTCCCGGCCGCGACGCCCAGCGGGATCCCGATGCAGAGCCAGATCGTCGCCGCCCCCAGCCCGAGGATCGCCGAGACGGGGAGCCTCCGGATGATCTCCTCGCGCACCGGCACGAAGTTCGAGAACGAGAAGTAGACGTCCTGGGAGAGGAAGGTGCCCGGGAGGGGGATCAGTCCCTTGGCGAAGCGCGCGTACTGGACGAACGCCGACCTGTCCAACCCGAACGCCCGCCGGGCGGCGGCGATCTGCGCCGGATCCGTCCTGCGCCCGACCGCGCGGCGGGCCGGATCCCCGGCGGGGAGCTTCACGAAGATCAGGAAGGTCAGGAGGGAGATGACGAACAACACCAGCACCGCGTACAGCACCCGACGCGTCAGGTACCGGAGCACCGTTCGACCGTAGACAGGCGGGACGCTGTGCCGCTAGCGGGTCCTTGCCGAGGCCTCGCGGTCCCTTGCCCTTCGTTCCGGTTCCTTGCCGTTCGAACCCCGCCGCGCCGATCGACAGCCCGGCTGACAGGCGCGAGGCGTCGAACGATACTCCGAGCATCGAGAAGGGGGTTCGCATGGACATCCCGCAGGAGCGCAAGCTCGTCACCGAGATCCCCGGCCCCAGATCGCGTGAGCTGTTCGAGCGCCGGGCCGCGGCGATCCCGAACGGCGTGGCGAACGTCCACCCGATCGTCACGGCGCGCGCGTCCGGGGCGATCGTGGAGGACGTCGACGGCAACCGGTTGATCGACCTCGCCACGGGGATCGCCGTCCTGAACGTCGGGCACGCCGCGCCCGAGATCGTCGCGGCCGCGCAGCGGCAGCTCGAGCTCGACACCCACACCTGCTTCCACGTGACGGCGAACGAGCCGTACATCGAGCTCGCCGAACGGTTGAACATGCTCGCCCCCGGCGACCACGCCAAGAAGACGATGTTCGCCAACTCCGGCGCCGAAGGCGTCGAGAACGCGGTGAAGATCGCGCGCAAGCACACCGGTCGCAGCGCGATCGTGGTCTTCGATCACGCGTTCCACGGGCGGACGCTGATGGCGATGTCGCTGACGGCCAAGGTGATGCCGTACAAGCAGGGCATGGGACCGTTCGCCCCGGAGGTCTACCGGCTGCCGCTCGCGTACCCCTATCGCTGTCCGACCGGCGGGACGCCGGAGACGTGCGCCGAGTCGTGCCTGGCGTACGCGCTCGAGGAGATGCACAAGCACATCGGCGAGGAGAACATCGCCGCGATCCTGATCGAGCCGATCCCGGGCGAGGGCGGGTTCATCGTCCCGGCGGCTGGGTTCATCACCGGGTTGGCAGCGTTCGCCGCCGAGCACGGGATCGTCTTCATCGCCGACGAGGTCCAGTCCGGGATGGGCCGCGCGGGGCGATGGTTCGCGATCGAGGACGAAGACGTCGTCCCGGACCTCGTCGTGAGCGCGAAGTCGCTCGGCGGCGGGCTGCCGATCTCCGCGATCACCGGCCGGACCGAGATGATGGACAGCGTGCACGTCGGCGGGCTCGGCGGCACGTACGGCGGGAACCCGGTGGCGGCCGCCGCCGCGCTCGCGGTCCTGGACAAGATCGCGGCCGAGGGCCTGCTGGAGCGGTCGCGAGCGATCGGCGACCGGATCGCCGATCGCTTCGCGGCGATGCGGGAGCGGTTCGCGGGGGTCGGCGACGCTCGCGGTCGCGGCGCGATGCGCGCGATCGAGCTCGTCGCCGACCGCGACACGAAGGAGCCGCTCGGCGGCGACGCGATGATCGCGATCGCCCGCGGAGCGCTCGAGCGGGGCGTGATCGTGCTGACTGCCGGTACGTACGGCAACGTGGTGCGGCTCCTTCCCCCGCTCACGATCGACGAGGACCTGCTCGACGACGGGCTCGACCAGCTCGAGGAGGCACTCGCCGCGGCGGTCGGCTGAGGGCTCCCTCCGGAAAGACCTGCGGCACGTACCCTTGAGCCGCGCATGTCGACGTGTCCGAACTGTGGGCGCGAGCCGCCCGCGGGCGCGGCCTTCTGCCCGTTCTGCGGCGCGGATCTGAAGCCGGCCGAGCCCGTCCGGGAGGAGCGCAAGCTCGTTTCGGTGCTGTTCGTCGACCTGGTCGGGTTCACCTCCCGTTCGGACCGTGCGGACCCCGAGGACGTACGCGACACCCTGCAGGGGTTCCACGCCTCCGCGAAGCGGGAGATCGAGCGGTTCGGCGGCACCGTCGAGAAGTTCATCGGCGACGCGGTGATGGCCGTGTTCGGTGCCCCGGTCGCCCAGAGTGACGACTCCGAGCGAGCGGTCCGGGCGGGGCTCCGGGTCGTCGAAGCGGTGGCCGAGCTGAACCGCGACCGTCCCGGACATCCGCTCGAGGTCCGGGCCGCCGTGAACACGGGCGAGGCCGTGATCGCCGTCGGGACCCGACCGGAGAGCGGCGAAGCCCTGGCCCTGGGCGACGTCGTGAACACCGCCTCGCGCCTGCAGACCTCGGCACCCCCCGGCGGCCTGGTGGTCGGCGAGGAGACCTACCGGGCGACGCGGCATGTGATCCGCTACGAACAGCTCGACGCGATCCAGGCGAAGGGCAAGCGGGACCCCGTGGAAGCGTGGCTCGCGGTGTCGCCGATCGGCGCACCGGCGGAGCGCCCTCCCACGACCGCCCCGCTCGTCGGACGATCCCGCGAACTGGACGTGCTCGAGTCGATCTGGGAGCGGGCGACCACGGAGCGTCGCCCGCACCTCGTGACGATCGTCGGCCCGACCGGGATCGGGAAGTCCCGCGTCGCGTCGGAGTTCCTCCAGCGCGCCGCGGAGGGAGGTGCGCAGCACCTGACCGGACGGTGTCTCCCCTACGGCCAGAGCAGCTACCGCGCGTTCGCCGACCAGGTCCGCTTCGCGGCCGGGATCTTCGAGTCCGAGCCGTCGGAGGAGGCGCGGGAGAAGCTCGCCGTCTTCCTCGGCGACCTGATGCCCCCCGACGAAGCCGAGCAGATCGCCGCGCACCTCGGCGCGCTGATCGGCCTCGGCGCGGAGGACGAGACGGTCGAGGAACCGATCCAGCTGTTCTTCTCCGCTCGCCGGTTCGTGGAGGAGTTCTCCGAAGAGGGTCCGACCGTGCTCATCTTCGAGGACATCCATTGGGCCGAGCCGACCCAGCTGGACCTCCTCGAGTACCTGTCCGCCCAGGTGCGGGACCGGCCGGTGCTGTTCCTGGCGTTGGCTCGATCCGAGCTGCTGGAGGTTCGCCCGACGTGGGGGAGCGGGGTCCTGGGGCACACGACGATCCCGCTGGAACCCCTTTCCCCGGCGGACTCCGCGGCGATCGCGTCCCACCTCCTGCCGGACCATGGTGACCCTGCCTCCGTCGAGCGGCTCGTGGAGGTGAGCGAGGGCAACCCGCTGTTCATCGAGGAGCTGGCGGTTTCACTCGCCGATCGGGGGCCCTCCGACGAGCTCCCCACCACGGTGCGGGCGGCGATCGCGTCGCGGATCGACGCGCTCCCCCCCGCCTCGCGGGCGACCCTGCTGGCCGCGTCGGTGATCGGCAAGCACTTCTGGCGCGGCGTCCTGCAGGCGATCGACGACGTCGACGCGACCGACGACGCGCTCACGTCCCTCGAGGCGAGGGACCTGATCAGACGCGAGTCGTTGAGCCAGGTGAAGGACGATGCGGAGTTCTCGTTCAAGCACATCCTGATCCGCGAGGTCGCGTACGCGACGCTGCCCCGCGCCGACCGACGACGCCGCCATGCGGCCGTGGCCGCCTTCATCGAAGGTGCGCTCCACGACCGGGCCAGGAACCTGGCGTGGGTCCTCGCACATCACTGGCGTGAGGCCGGAGACGACGCCAAGGCGATCCCCTATCTGATCGCGGCGGCCGAGCAAGCCGACGAGCAGCTGGCGTTCCACCACTCGCTGACGCTCTACAGCTCGGCCCTCGAGCTGCTCGCTGATGACGACCCGCGTCGCCGGGACCTCACGGTCCGCCGGGCGATCGCCCTGACACGGCTGTCCCACGCGATCTACGACCCGGGCCGGCTCCGCTGGAAGCGGGACGCGGAAGCGCCCTAGACCGCGATCTCGTCGGGGTCGACGTCCCCGGCGATCTCGGAGATGCTGTCGATCTGGTGACCGCCGAACGCCGCGGCGTGCTCCCGGATCCGCTCCTCCGTCGGTGCGGAATAGATGCAGAACGTGTGGACGACCCCGTCGGGGTCGATCACCACGTGGCTGTGGTGCCAGACGACGTCGTGGTAGGTCTCGATCGCGATCCGCTTGGAGTTGCGGGCGAACTCACCGAGCTGCTCTTCGGTGATCTTCGAGAAGTTCCGGTCGATCAGGTACTTGGGCACGGTCCGATACCTCCCCGCCGAGGATACCGCCCCGATCCCGGAACCGGTCAAGGTCTCGACCGGTTCCGCGCCTTGCTAGCGTCGAGGCCATGACGGCGTCGGGCCCACCGGGGAACGGCGGGCCCTCCCGGCTCCGCCGCCTGGCGATCGACCTGACGCCGCTCCGTGCGTCCCGCGACTTCCGGCTCGTGTGGTTCGGCCTGCTGATCACGTCGACGGGAAGCCAGTTCACGTTGGTCGCCGTGCTCATCCAGGTCAAGCAGCTGACCAACTCGACCGCGGCGGTGGGTGCGACCGGTCTCGCCTATCTGACCGGCCTGATCGCCGGTTCGCTGCCTGGGGGCGCGATCCTCGACGCCTGGGATCGTCGTCGGCTGCTGATGACGGCCCAGGTCGGGCTCGCTGCTGGCTCGGCGATCCTCCTGGGCGGGGCGATCGCGGGTCGGCCGCCGCTCTGGGTGGTCTACGCGGGACTCGCGGTCCTCGCTGCGAACAGCGCGATCGACGGGCCGACCCGTTCTGCGATGACGCCGCGGCTGGTGGGCCCGTCGCTCGTGCCGTCCGCCCAGGCCCTCAACCAGGTCGTGTGGAACACCGCGGCGCTGTTCGGTCCCGCCGTCGCCGGCGTCGTGGTCGCCGGCGCCGGCGTCACCGTCGCCTACGCGATCGATCTCTCCTCGATCGCGTGCATGTTCGTCGCCGCGTCGCTCCTGCGGCCGATGCCGCCGTCGGAGGGCGACAACGGCGCGACCGGCCTCCTGGCGATCAAGGAGGGGTTCGACTTCGCTCGTCGGAATCGACTGATCATCTCCACGTTCGTGATCGACCTGATCGCGATGATCTGCGGGCTCCCTCGGGCACTGTTCCCGTTCCTCATCGTCGAGCAGTTCCATCGCTCGTCCGCCGCCGTCGGCCTGCTCTTCTCGGCCCCGGCGGTGGGCGCGTTGATCGGAGCGCTCACGAGCGGCTGGGCCGGCCGGATCCGTCACCAAGGGGTCGCCGTGATCCTGTCGGTGATGGCTTGGGGGGCAGCCATCGCCGCGTTCGGCTGGTCGGGGACCTGGCTCTGGTTCGGGTTGGCGATGCTGGCCGTGGCGGGGTGGGCCGACGTGATCAGCGCGATCTTCCGCTCGACGATCCTCCAGCTGTCGGCGCCCGATCGCCTGCGCGGGCGGATCTCCGGGATCCACATCCTGGTGGTCACGGGCGGCCCGCGGCTGGGCGACGTCGAGGCCGGCGTCGTGGCGCGGCTGGTTTCCCCGACCTTCAGCGTCGTCTCCGGCGGACTGGCCTGCATCCTGGGCGCCGGGCTCGTCGCGCTGGCCTATCCGGAGCTCCGACGGGCCCGGGCGGGCGAGCTGACGCTGGACTACGCTCCGCCGCATGGCGAGGCTGGCGGATGAGGACATCAGCTCGCTCCTGACGACGAGACCGGGGTGGCGACACCTCGGCGACGCGATCCACAAGGAGTTCACGTTCCGGGGGTTCCGCGGCGCGATCGCGTTCGTGAACCGGGTCGCGGAGCAGGCGAACGCCGCCGGACACCACCCGGACCTCGAGATCCACTTCAACCGCGTCGGGGTCTCGCTCTCGACCCACGACGAAGGGGGCGTGACGGACCGGGATCTGGAGCTGGCCGAGGCGATCGACGCGGTGTCCGAACCAGAGGAGCCGCCCGAGCCGCCGGGGTCGGGGAACGGGTAGGAAGGTGGCGGAGCCCGTCCGCACGGTCGAGCTCCGGGTGCTGGAGGGGCCCAACCTCTATTTCCCGCGTCCGGCGATCAAGCTCACGCTGGAGGTTCCGGGGTGGCGACGCGCGACGGAGGAGCGCGTCGCCGGGGTGGCCGAGGCGATCGGGGTCGGCGGGGCCGTCCCCGGCGCGCCGGGGACGGCCCAGCGCCTGCGGGCCACGGCGCGGATCGCGGTCCAGCTGACCCGGCGGATCGCCCAGGCGACCGGCCCAGGACGGCTCGCCGTCCGGGGCCGGCCGGGCCCGGGAGGGGACGAGATCGTGCTGGCCTTCCCCTGGCGACGCCAGGGCGCCGCCGAAGCGCTGGCCCGGGCCGTCGCGAGCGGGATGGGCGCGATCCTGCGGCGTTCGCCCTCGCGGGTGATCGCCGAGCTCGCCGACGAGGTTGCGGACGCCGAGCCCGGCGCCGCGCCCTCGGTCCCTGATCCCGACGTCCCCGTGATCCAGGTCACGGGGACGAACGGCAAGACCACCACCACCCGTTTGATCGCCCACATCGTCCAGGAGGCACGGAAGCGGGTGGCGTTCTCGTCCACCGACGGCGTCTACCGGGGCGAGCGGCTGATCCAGCGCGGCGACTACTCGGGCTTCGGCGGCGCCGCCAAGGCCCTGGCGCAGCGGCCCGATGTCGCCGTGCTCGAGACGGCCAGGGGCGGGATCCTGCTCCGGGGGATCGGCGTCCTCCACAACGACGTGGCGGTCGTGACGAACGTCTCCGCTGACCACCTCGACCTGCAGGGGATCTCGACCGTGGACCAGCTCGCCGAAGTGAAGTCGACGATCACCCGGATCACCCGCCCAGACGGCTGGGACGTGCTGAACGCCGACGACCCACGGGTCCTGGCGATGCGACGGGGGTCGAGCGGGCGGACCTGGCTCTTCTCCCTCGACCCGCGCCACCCGGCGATCCGAGACGTGCTGGCCGAGGGAGGGCGGGCCATGACCGTGCTGGACGGCACGATCGTCTGGCTGGAGCGGCACGCGGTCCACGTCCTCGTCGACCTGGACCGCGTCCCCGTCACGCTCGCCGGCGTCTCGAGCGTCTACACGCAGAACGCGCTCGCCGCCGCGGCGGCGTCGATCGCGATCGGCCTCCCCCCGCGCGCGGTCGCCCGCGGGCTCCGGACGTTCGTCCTCGACCCCGTCCGCAATCCGGGCCGGGCCAACCTCTTCGCGCTCGATCGACGGATCCTCGTGCTCGACTACGCCCACAACGAGGCGGGGATGGCGGGCCTGGTCGAGATCCTCCAGGGCCTCCGAGCGCCCGGCCGCGCGATCTGGCTGGCGATCGGGACGGCCGGCGACCGCACCGACGAGATCCTCGGCGGCTTCGCGCTCACCGCGGCCCTGGGGTGCGACCACCTGGCGATCGCCGAGCTGGTCCGGTACCTCCGCGGGCGGTCCCGGGAAGACATCGTCGAGCGCCTGCGAGCGGGCGCCGCTCGGGCAGGCAAGCACGACGTCCCGGTCTACTCGGATGAGCTCCGGGCGCTCCGAGCGCTCCTGAAAGCCTCCTCGCCCGGCGACGTGGTCGGGATCACCGCGCTCGCCCAGCGCCCCCAAGCGTTCCGTTGGCTACGGCGGCAAGGCGCCCGGCTCCTGGGCCCAGCGGACGTTCGTCGCCTGGTTCGGGCGAACCGTGGGAGCTCCTGAGGGGGTAGGTTGACCCGAACGGCGACTGGGAACATCCGAGGGGAAGATGGCGTCCGCGACGCATTCGGCGATGGAATCGACCCTGGTCGTGGCGTCGAACCGGGGACCGGTGAGCTTCGAGCGCGACGAGGAAGGGGAGATCCGGCCCCGCCGCGGCTCCGGCGGCCTGGTCACGGTGCTCGGCGGCGTGCTCGAGCGCGACGACGCCACCTGGGTGGCCAGCGCGGTCACCGACGTCGACCGGCAGATCGCGCTCCGCGGACGGAAGCTCGAGGAGGGCGGCGCCGTCCAGCAGGTCCGGTACGTGGACATCCCGCCGGAGCGCTACGACGGCTACTACAACGGGATCGCCAACGGGATCCTGTGGTTCGCGCACCACTACCTGTGGGACATCGCCCGCACGCCGAGCTTCGACGAGCGCACGGAGCACGACTGGGGCGACTACGTCGAGGCGAACCGAGCCTTCGCGCGCGCGCTCGCCGGTGAGGCCAAGCACGAGCCGATCTACCTGATCCAGGACTACCACCTCACGTTGGTGCCGGCGATGCTGCGCCAGCTCGTTCCCGACGCGCGGATCGTCCACTTCTCCCACACGCCGTTCGCGGGTCGGACGTACCTGCGCACGCTCCCGGTCGAGATGCGTCTGTCGATCCTCCGCGGGATGCTGGGCGCCGACGTCGTCGGCTTCCAGGGACGTCAGTGGGCGGAGAACTTCCTGCTCTCGGCCCGTGAGCTCGAGGACGTGCACGTGGACACCCGGGCGAACCGGGTCGAGATCGACGACCGTGTGGTCCACATCCGTTCGTTCCCGGTGGCGGTCGGCTCCGCCGAGCTCCGGTTCGCCGCGATGTCCAAACGGGCGGAGCGGGCCGGCAGGGGGATCGAGAAGATCCGCGCCGATCGCAAGCTCCTGCTCCGGGTCGACCGGCTGGAGCCGTCGAAGAACATCCTGCGCGGGTTCCTGGCGTTCGAGCTCCTGCTCCAGAAGCACCCCAACTGGCGGGGCAAGGTGGTGTTCCTGGCGCTCCTCAGCCCGTCACGGGAGGAGGTGCCGGCCTACCGGGACTACTCGCGGGACGCTCGCGCGACGGCCGAGAGGATCAACGCGGCGTTCGGCAAGGAGGACTGGACCCCGATCGTGCTGAAGGTCCAGGAGGACTTCGAGTACGCGGTTGCGGCCTACGGGCAATATGACGCGATGCTCGTGAACCCGGTCCACGACGGGATGAACCTCGTGGCGATGGAGGGACCGGTCGTGAACATCCGCGACGGCGCGCTGATCCTGTCGAGGAACGCCGGCGCGTTCGGCCGGCTGGGCCGGCACGCCGTGGCGATCAATCCGTTCGATCTGTCCGAGACCGCCGAGGCGATCCGCGAAGCCCTGGAGATGCCGGACGAAGACCGGATCCGGCGCGCGAGAGGCCTGAAGCGGTCGGCGCTCGCGCACACGCCGGCGACGTGGCTGGCCGCGCAGCTCCGGGCCGTCGACGACGTCCGGACGCCGAGCTCCTAGCCGGTTCCGCGTTCCAGACGGTCGGCGATCGCCGAGAGGAGGGCGGCGACGCCCTGCGGTCCCTCGACCACGAGATCGGCCGCCTCCACCACGGCCGGCGAGACCTCCGGACCTCCCGCCGCCACCGAGCACGTCCAGAGCCCGGCGGTTCGGAACCCTTCCAGCGCGCGGAACGCGTCGAGGTCCCCGACGTCGTCCCCGGCGAACACCACGGCCCGGAGGTCGGCGGTCTCCACGAGCGACCCGACGGCGTCGCCCTTCCTCGGGGCCCCCACCGGCATCAGCTCGAGGATCGCCTTGCCGGGAACCAGCTCGAGGCCGTGCGCGACGGCCACCGCGGTCAGCGGTCCCGCGGCCGCCTCCATCGCACGCTCCGGATCGGGAAGGGCGCGGAAGTGCACGGCGGCGGCCGCGCCTTTCGGTTCCACCCACGCGCCGACGGTCACGGCGACCGCCTCGACCTCCGACAACGTCGCGGGGTCAAGCGCGTCGAGTCGCTCCAGCCCGTGGGTGCCCACGATCTCGACGCCGGGCACGTCGATCAGCGTTCGAACGTCCCCGGATCGCCGACCGGAGATCAGCGCGACGACGCGAAGATGCGCCGAGAGCCGCTCGAGGATCGACGGCACTTCGGGGAGCACCCGCGCGAGTTCGGGCCGGGCGACGATCGGCGCGAGCGTACCGTCGACGTCGAGGAACACACCGGCCCGCTCGCGACGGTTCGCGAGCTGCTCGACGACGGTCATCTCGTCGATCATCAGCGGTGTTCCGCGCGATCCGTCATGCTCGGCGTCCGACGAGCGACGCGCAGTCCACGCACAGGACCGACCAGGGCCGCGCCTGGAGCCGTTCCTCCGGGATCGACCGGCCGCAGCGGTCGCAGATCCCGTAGGTTCCGTCCTCGATCTTCTCGAGTGCCCGATCGACGTCCACCAGCATGGCTTGGAGCTGATCGGCCTGGCCGACCTGGTTGAGACGGTCCACCGCCGCCGTCGTCCCGTCGCCGACCCGCTTGCCGAACGACACCGTGGCAGCCGTATCGCGCTCGATCGCAGTGAGCACCTCGAGCTCGCGGACGAGGTCGTCCCGACGTTCCGTGAGCGCGGCTCGAGCCGCGGACGTGTCCACGGATCAGCGGAGCGACGAGAGATCGATCAGGTCCGCGTCGCCGCCGACGGCCTCGATCACGCCGCGCTCCGCGGCGCGGAGCGCGGCGGGCGTGGCGCTCCCCCGTCGTCGCTCGAGCTCCTTGTATACCTCGGTCGCGTAGTCGACGCAGAGCACCACGACGTCGCCGGGTCGGGCGCGGTCGAGCGCCTTGCGGGCCGCGTCCATCTCGTCCGGGATGATGTCCACGGTGCCTGCCCGGGCGTCGCCCTCGTCGATCTCGGCGCGGACCCCTTCGACGACCAGGTTCGCGGTCTCCCCAGGCTCGCGACCGCGGAGGTTCCGGTCCTCCCGCACGATGATGTCGTCGAAGTGCCGCGCGGCGACCCGCCCGAGCTGGCGCATGTCCTCGTCCCGCCGATCGCCGGCGGTCGCGATCACCCCGACGACCAGGTTCGCGGCCCGGGAGGCCTCGCCGGGGGGCTCCCGGATCGCACCGTCCGAGGCCACGGAGTCGACGAACTGCCCGAGCATCTCGAGACCGGCCGCGTTGTGCGCGTAGTCGAGGATCACCTTCACGCCGCGCAGGTCGAAGACGTTCAGCCTGCCGGGCGCCTGGTAGATCGACGTCGTGAACGACCGCAGTCCCTGACGGATGTCGTGGAGATGGGCGCCGGCGGCGTGCGCCGCCGCGGCCGCCGCCATCGCGTTCTGCACCATCATCCTGGCGCGACCCTCGAACGTCGCCGGCAGCAGGTGGACGTAGGCGATCGGCGACGACCGACGGCCCTCCTTCAGGACCATCAGCTCGCCGAGCGCGCCCTGCTCGAGCACGATGGCCTTGCGCCCGCGCCGGATCCACCGATCGACGAACTCGTTGCGCGGCTGCATCGTGAACAGGATCACCTGGCCGCTGCAGTGCCGTCGCATCTCCACGACCAGCGGATCATCGGCGTTCAACACGGCCCAGCCCGTCTTGGGGACGGCCTCGATGACCACCTGCTTCACGCCGGCGAGCTGCTCCAGCGTCTCGACCTCCCGGAGCCCGAGATGGTCGCCGGTCACGTTCAGCACGACCCCGACGTCGTTGCGACCGTAGCCGAGCCCCTCACGGAGGATCCCGCCGCGCGCGACCTCGAAGACCGCCATCTCGACCCTGGGGTTCTGCAGGACCATCTGCGCCGACTTCGGCCCGGAGGCGTCGACGCGCTTCACCAGCCGCTCGTCGATGTAGACGCCGTCGGTCGAAGTCATGCCGACCTTCCGGCCGAGCCCCCGGAAGATGTGCGCGATCATCCGGGTCGTGGTGGTCTTCCCGTTCGACCCCGTGACGGCCACGATCGGGATCCGCGACGGCGTTCCCTGCGGGAAGAGCGCGTCGATCACCGGCTTGGCCACGTACTGCGCCTCACCCTCGGTCGGATGCGTGTGCATCCGGAAGCCCGGCGCCGCGTTCACCTCGACGATCGCGCCGCCCGTCTCGCGGACGGGCAGCGAGATGTCGGGTGCCAGGAAGTCGATGCCGGCCACGTCGAGCCCGACGACCCGGGCAGCCTCTTCTGCGATCTCGACGTTGTCTTCGTGGGCCTCCCAGGTCCGGTCGATCGAGATGCCGCCCGTCGACATGTTGCCGGTGGCCACCAGGAGCACCCGCTCGCTCTCGGGCGGGACGTCGCTCATCTTGTAGCCCTGGCGACGAACGAACTCCTCGGCGCTGCGGTCCACGGTGATCCTGGTGAGGACCTTCTCGTGCCCGATCCCGCGCCGAGGGTCCTGGTTGGTGATCTCGACGAGCTCGGCCACGGTGTGTTCGCCGTCGCCGACCACGTGCGCCGGCACCCGCTCTGCGATCGCCACCATGTGGCCGCCGACGACCAGCACCCGGTAGTCGGAGCCGGTGACGAACGTCTCGACGACGACGCGCCCGGCGCGCGATTGCCCGATCGCCCGCTCGAAACCGGCCCGGACCGAATCCTCGTCGCCGAGGTCGAGCCCGACGCCGCGGCCGTGGTTGCCGTCCAACGGCTTCGTGACGACCGGATAGCCGATCCGCTCGGCGGCGGTCACCGCCTCGTCGGCCGAGGTGACCACCTCGCTGCGCGGGACCGGCAGGCCGGCCGCGGCGAGAAGCCGGTTGGTCATCTTCTTGTCCGAGGCGATGTCGACCGAGAGCGCAGACGTCTGGGACGTCATCGTGGCGCGGATCCGTTGCTGGTACTTCCCCTGCCCCAGCTGGACCAGCGAGGCCTCGTTCAAGCGCATCCAGGGGATGTCGCGGGAGGCGGCTTCGTCGATGATCGCTTGCGTCGAGGGGCCGAACGCCCGACGCTCCGCCAGGATGATCAACCGCTCGAGCTCGGCGAGGAAGTCGAATCCCTTCTCTGGCCGCACGAGGTGGTTCACGACCCGGACCGCGAGCTTCCCGGCCTCGGCGCCAACGGTCTCCTCCCAGTAGCCGTAGATCACGTTGTAGCGACCGGTCTCGCCGGCTCCCCTGGTCTTCCCGCGCGAGATGTGCGCGCCGGTCTCGCGTTGGAGCTCCAGGGCGACGTGCTCGGCGACGTGCCCGAGCCAGGTCCCGTCGACCAGGCGTTCACCGAAGCCGCCCTTGCGACCGAGGGAGCACGAGTGGTCGGCCACCCCGGGAAGCAGTTCGAGGAGTCCCTCGGTGAACCCGGGGATCTGGTTCGACGGCCACTCCTCGAGCGAGCCGAGGTCCACCAGCATCCGGATGCAGGGCTCGTAGGACCAGTAGTTCGGGCCCCGGAAGACCTGCGTCTGCACGATCTTCAGGTCTGGCTTCGGCTTGGCGGAGGTGGACGACCGGGAGCCTCGCTTGACCGCCTCACGGCCCGCCCGGGTCCGTGTCTTCCGCGGCTGCGTGCTCGCTTTCGTCACGTGGACGCCTCCCCGTCCTCGAGGACGTCCGGCTCGGTCAGCAGCGCGCGTCCGCGCAGGTCGAACCGGTATCCCGAGGGCAGGGAGTGGAGGATCGCGCCGCTGACCATGACGGGACGATAGCCCTTCCCGCGATAGGCATCGGTTCGAACCCGGGAGCCGTCGACCAGGGTCACGGCGCCCCGCCCGATCACGTGCAACACAGCGTCGGCGGTCACCACGGCGCAGGTGTCCTCGTCGATCCCGATCCCGAGGAGGGAGGGCGATTGGGCCACCAGCGCGAGGAGGCGGCCGATCCGACCGCGCTGCTCGAAGTGCTGGTCGACCACGACACCCTGGACGATGCCGAGCCCTGCCGCGAGGTGGACCATCCGGTGCTTCGGGGTCGAGCCGGGGTTCCCGAAGGCGACCATGTGGGCCCCGAGGGCGGAGGCGCCGGCGCTGGTCCCGGCGAGCACGGTGCCTCGGTCGTGCGCGTTGGCGAGGGCATCGCCGAGCTTCGTCCCGCCGACCACCTGGGTCAGCCGGGACTGGTTGCCCCCGGTCAGGAACACCCCGGTCGCGTCGGCGAGCATCCCCGCCATGCCCGGGTCGTCGGCATCCGTCCGTTCCTCGGGACGGATCCCGCTCACCCGGCCGATGCCCAGCCCCAGGAAGAGATCGCGGTACGCGGCCGTGGCCGCGTCCCCGAGCGACGAGGCGGTCGAGATCACGACCACGTGTCCGTCCTCGCCGCCGGCGAGATCCGCGAACGTCGAGAGGATCACCTTGTCGCGGAACCGGTCCTCGGCTCCGCCGATCATCATCACCGGACCGGCTCCGCCCACGGCACGAAGGAGCGCTCCGTCCGTCATGAGGCAGAGTGTAACGGCGGCAGGTTCGCTCCCCCGCAGGTCACGCGGCAGGGATCGAGCGACCGAGGTCCGGGATCACGAAGAGGGCCGGACGCTGCGCTCCCGGTCGCCCGGCGGACGCAGGATCAGTCGGTCGTGCGGCTCGACGACGTCGACGGTGCCCTCCAGTCCCGACTCTGCGAGCAACGTGAAGCCGGCCGGATGCTCGATCGTCTCGTCGCCTGGTGCGGCCTCGTCGGCGAGCTCGAACCGCACGGAGCCGGACGCCTCTCGGATAAGGCGGACCCGCGCGTCAGGGTTGAAGCGTCGCGCGGCGGCGTCGGCGCGCGACAGGATCTCCACGGCCCAATCGGTGAACCCGAGCACGTCCGCCGAGTCTAGGCGGCGCGTCCGCGCCGCAGGTACGCGGCGTCGGGCTCGTGGACCCGCCAGACCCGCCACCGATCGGGGACCTCCGGTGCGGGGGCCTCGAACCTTCCGTCCCCGCGGGGCCGGCGGTCGATGAGATCGCGCAGCCACATCACCGCCAGACCGACGAGTCCCACGAGCGCGGCGCCCGCCGGCCCGGACAGCACGAGGACCAACAAGGTGCCCGCGCCGAAGAGGGACAGCGAGGCATCGGACCTGGAGTCGCGAGGTCGGAACCGGGCCGGCCGTCGGTCGAGCGCGCCGGTCCGTTCGGCCACGAAGACCTTCGCGAGCGCGTCGGCGAATCCCTGGTGGAACATCTGGCTCACCTCCTTCGTAACCGTTCTCCATCAAGTTGATGGTTACGCTGGCCTGAGGCTAGCCGAACCTTCTGTAACCTGTCAACATGTCGTTACCGGTTTCATCGGGTACGATCGCAACCATGGCAGCCGTTCGGCTCCCACAGCCCGTCCACGAACGGGACGACAGCTCCCCCGCCCCCGGCGAGCTCGAGCTCCTCCGGAGCTTCCTCTCCCTGCACGACCACGAGGATGGGAACCCGGAGGACAACCTCCCACCCTCGTCCGACAGCATCCGGTGGTGGCTCACCACGAACGGCCTCCTCCCCGAGGACGCTCGACCTCGCCGATCGGAGCTCCTCTGGGCGTCGCGCGTCCGATCCGCGCTGGTCGATCGGGTGCGCGGGTCGATGGGCGAGCCCGTCGACCCGGGCAGCGCTCGCCTCCTCGATCGAGCCGCCGACCGCGCCGGGCTCCGACCCCGCTTCGACGATCCCGATCGTCGGATCGAGGTCGGATCCACCGGCGTGCGGGGCGCGATCGGCCGCCTGCTCGGCCTCGCGTTCCTGGCCGAGCTCGACGGGCGCTGGGATCGGTTCCGACTCTGCGACGACCCCTCGTGCCGGTCGGTCTTCTATGACGGTTCGAGGAACCGGACCGGCAAGTGGTGCTCGATGTCGGTGTGCGGCAACCGTGCGAAGGTGCGCGCGTTCCGGCGGCGGCGGGCCACCGGATGACCACGCTCGAGCTCCCGCTCCGCAGCCCGGGGGGCGAGCCCGTCGACCTCTGGCGCACGCTGATCTCGCACGGCTTCGCGAGCTTGTCGCCGGCCCATGTCGACGAGGACGCACGCTCGCTCGCGCTGACGATCCGGGTCCCGGGTGGGCGGCCGCGCCGGGTCCGGATCGCCGAGGGACGGAACGGTCGCGCTCGGATCGACGTCCTCGGGCCGAGGCCGGGGGCGAGGGTCACGGCCGCGATCCTCGAGGGCGTGTCGCACGTCCTCCGGCTCGACCAGGACCTGTCGGCCTTCTACCTCCTCGCGGCGGAGGATCCAGACCTCGCCTGGGCGACCCGCGGGGCGGGGCGGCTGCTGCGTTCCCCCACGGTGTTCGAGGACGTGGTGAAGACGATCTGCACGACGAACTGCACCTGGTCCGCGACGGTGAGGATGGTGGACGCGCTGGTGGCGAACCTCGGTGACCCGGCGCTGGGCGGCGACGGTCCGCTCACGAACGCGTTCCCCACGCCCGTGGCGATGGCTCGTGCGCCGGAGCGCTTCTACCGCGACGTGGTCCGGGCGGGGTACCGCGGAAGCTACCTTCGCTCGCTGTCGCGCTCGGTCGCCACCGGATCGCTCGACCTCGAGCGGTTCGCCGACCCCGAGCTCCCGGATGAGGAGGTCGAGGCGGCGTTGCTCGCGCTGCCGGGCGTGGGGCCCTACGCGGCGGCTCACATCCTGATGATGCTCGGCCGGCACTCGCGTCTGATCCTCGATTCGTGGACCCGACCGACCTACGCGAAGCTCGCGGGGAAGAAGCGCCCGGTGGCGGACCGGCTGATCGAGCGGCGGTTCCGACGCTACGGCGCGCACGCCGGCCTCGCGTTCTGGGTCTTCGTGACGAGGGACTGGGACGAACGGGACATCGGCTAAGCGGGAACGAGGCTGGGCCTATACTTCGCGGGGCCGCGAGGCCTCCCCCACCGATCGTGGACGACCGATGACGGTGCCCTTATGCCGCCGCGGAGCCGCGTCTCGAGCGAGCTCCTCCATCCCCGGCTCGCGGGGTCGGTCCGCCCTGCTCCCGCACGCGTAGCGACGCCGGCCCTGGGAGGCAGCCATGGCTGACCGGATCACGGCCGCGCCGGCGCGTCTGGCCCGCCGCGCCCGCCGTCTGGCGGGCTACTGGCGATCCGAGGTCACCACGCTCCGACAGGGCGCCGCCGCGCTCACCCTGAGCACCGCGGCCGGCTTCGTGGCGGGACTGACGCTCGCCCACATCACCGGGACGCTGACGGCGCTGCCGGGTTTGATCGTGCTGATCCCCGCCGCGGTCGGGATGAAAGGGACGATCTTCGGGGCGATCGGCGCGCGGATCGGCACCGCCAGCGCGGCGGGATTGTTCGAACCGAACCTGCGCCCGGGAGGCGTGCTCCGCCGGAACGTCTCCGTGGCGATCGTGACCACGCTGTCGTCGTCGCTGTGGCTCGCAGCGCTCGCCCGCCTGGCCACGGCCGCGTTCGGACAGGATTCGATCTCGATCTGGAGCCTCCTGACGATCTCGGTGGTCGGCGGCGCGTTGGGGTCGGCGTTGATCCTGCTGGTCACGGTGGGCCTCTCGGTGGTCTCGCTGCGACGACGGTGGGACCTGGACTCGGTCGCCACGCCGATGGTCACGGCGTTGGGCGACATGACCACCCTCCCCTGTCTGTTCCTCGCGTCGTTCCTGGTCCGGGACGCGACGGTGGCGGCGGTGCTGGGCGCGATCTGCCTCGCGGCCTCGATCGTGGCCCTGATCAGGACCCTCTCTGTCTGGGACGACGTCGTCCGGAGGATCGTCCTGGAGATGGTCGCGGTGATCCTCCTCACGCCGCTGTTCGACATCCTCGCCGGCGCGCTCCTGCGTCAGTCGCAGCCGGAGCTCCTCACGGTCCCGGTGCTGCTCGCCGTGATCCCGCCGTTCGTCTCCCAGGCCGGCGCGCTGGGCGGGATCTTCTCGTCGCGGATCACGTCGAAGCTCCAGTTGGGGGTGATCACGCCCCGGGGGCTGCCGGAGGTCCCCGCGATCGTCGACGCCACGATCGTGATGGGGTTCGCGGTGTTCGTGTTCACCCTGATCGGGGCGATCGCGTACGCGCTGGGATCGCTGACCGGGCTCGCGGGGATGCCCTCCGCGGCGGCGGTGGTCGGGTTCACGCTGGTGGCCGGGCTCCTGGTGGCGCCGATCACGATCGTCTCCGGGTACTACCTGGCCGTCTCGACCTACCGCTTCGGCCTCGACCCGGACAACCACAGCGTGCCGGTGATCACGAGCGTGCTCGACCTCGCCGGCGTGGCGGCCATCCTCCTGGTCATGAGAACATCCGGGGTGCTGCCGTGATGGACGAACAACCGAGGAACGTCAAGGAGCTCCTGGTCGAGCTCAAGGACGCGTCCGAGCTGATGGTCGACCTGGCCTACGCGGCGGTCTTCTTCAACGAGGAGAAGCTGGCCCAGGAGGTCGAGCGGCTCGAGCAGCGCATGGGCGACAACCTCCACCAGCTCCGGATCATGGCGATGCTCGCCGCCCGGAGCCCCGAGGACGCCGAGGGGATGGCCGGCGTCCTCTGGATCGCGGACGCGATCGAGGGCGTCGGCGACGCGGCCTCGGACATCGCGCGCGTGGTCGCGGCCCGGCTGGGGCTGCCCGACGCCCTCCGCCAGGACCTCCGGCACGCCGACGAGATGACCGCGCGCGTCAAGGTCCGGGAGGAGGGGCCGGCGGTCGGCCGGACCCTCCGGGACCTGTCCCTTCCCACCGAATCGGGCATGTGGGTGATGGCGATCCGCAGCGGCATGACCTGGCGGTTCGACCCCGGCGCCGACGACGTCGTCTCGGCCGGCGATGTCCTCTTGGTCCGCGGACCGGAGGAGGGCGTGAACCACGTCCGGGAGGTGGCGGGGGCGGCGCCGCTGCCGGAGACCTCCGGCGAGGAGCCGCCACCGCTCTCCGAGCTCGACCGGGCGGTCGACCTCCTCGTCGAGCTGAAGGACCTGTCGGAGGCGGCGGTGGGCATGGCGTACTCCGCCCTCCTGTTCAACAACCGGTCCCTGGCCGCCGAGGTGGGCACGCTGGAGGCCCGCTCTGACGTGCTCCACGACGAGCTCGAGTCGTGGGTCCTGCGGGCCGCGCCCGAGGCCCGCGACCCCGACGCCCTCCGGGGTCTCCTGCGGATCGCGGCGGCCGCGGAGCGGATCGGCGACTCCGCGCGCGACCTGACCTGGTACGTGGAGAAGGGCGAGCCGCTGCACCCCGTCGTCCAGATGGCCCTCGAGGAGACCGAGGAGACGAGCTCGGAGGTCTTCGTCGAGGCCGGCTCCCCCGCCGTGGGGCGCTCCCTCCGGGACCTGCGGGTCGAGACCGAGACCGGTATGTTCGTGCTCGCCGTCCAGCGGGGGTCGCGGTGGATCTATCGGCCCCGCTCGAGGTTCACGTTCCAGGAGGGCGACCGGCTGATCTCGGTCGGGCCCGAGGAGGGCGAGGAGGAGTTGGTCGCGCTGGTTCGGGGGTCGGTCGCCGCGCACGGCTGAGCCGTCCGAGACCATCGGCGTCCTTGTTCGGGCCCTGAGGCTGGCCTAGCCTCCTCCCATGGAGGCCTTCGTCTACCTGCGGATCCGTCCCGGCCGGATCACGGACGTGCGGAACCAGCTGGCCGGGACGATAGCTCGGCGCTCCGTGGTCGTGGTCGGCGATTGGGACGTGTTGTGCCTGCTCGATGGGCCCGATCTGGCCACGATCGCCTCCGGCGTGCTCTCGGAGATCCAGGTGATCGAGGGGGTGGAGCGCACCTTGACGGCGCCGGTCGTGCCGCCGGACCGCGTCGGGATCGTCGGGTTCGGGGGGCTGCCCACGCCACCGATCGTCCGAGGGGCGTGCTACGTGCACGTGAAGGCCGAGGCGGGAGCGGCGGCCGGGATCTACGAGCGGTTGGGAGAGGTCGGCGGGATCGCCGGCGCGGCGGTCCTCGGCGGCCGGTGGGACCTCCTGGTCTGCGTCCCCGAGCCCTGGGAGGTGGCGTCGGGGATCGTCCTCGAGAAGATCCACGCGCTCCCGGGCGTGCGGTCGACCGCGACCCTGGTCTCCCTGGACTACGAGGAGCCCGAGGACGACCGGGACCAGTTCAGCTCCTGGTCGTAGCGCTCCGATCTGCGGGTCCCGCTCCGTTGCGGACCGTCGCCGGGAGCGCGAACCGGACCCGCTCCTCCGTGACGACCTGCTCCTCGACGCGGTCGAACCCCAGGTCGGCGAGGAGCTCGAGCATCCGTGAGACCAGCCACTCGGGCGCCGACGCGCCGGAGGTGAGCCCGACCACCTCGGCGCCGTCGAGCCAGCCCGGGTCGACCTCCGACCCGTCGTCGACGAGGTGGGCCGGCGTCCCGGCCTCCCGGCTGACCTCGGCCAGCCTGTTCGAGTTCGAGGAGTTCTTCGAGCCGATCACCAGGACCACGTCGGCCCGCCGCGCGACCTCCTTCACCGCGTCCTGTCGGTTCTGGGTCGCGTAGCAGATGTCCTCGCGCGGCGGGCCGACGATCGCCGGGAACCGGGACCGCAGCACCTCGACGATCTGGTTCGTCTCGTCGACCGAGAGCGTGGTCTGCGTGAGGTAGGAGAGCCGGTCGGGGTCGGGGACCTCGACCGTTCGAGCTTCCTCGACCGTCTGCACCAGGATCGTCCGGTCGGGCGCCTGCCCGCTTGTCCCCTCGACCTCCTCGTGACCGGCGTGGCCGATCAGGAGGATCGTCCGGTCGTCGTCCGCGAACCGACGGGCCTCGAGGTGGACCTTGGTCACGAGGGGGCAGGTCGCGTCGATCACCTGGAGGTGCCGGTCGAGCGCCCCTTCGTGGACGACCGGTGCCGACCCGTGGGCGGACAGGACGACGACCGCCGCCTCGGGGACCTCGTCGACCTCCTCGACGAACACCGCACCCTTGCGCTCGAGGTCCCGGACCACGTGGAGGTTGTGGACGATCTGCTTGCGGACGTACACGGGCGCTCCGTGACGTTGCAGGGCAAGCTCGACGGCGTCGACCGCTCGCTCGACGCCGGCGCAGTAGCCGCGAGGGGCCGCCAGCAGGACCGTGCCCATGCCAGCCATCGTACCGGGGCGAACCTCGACCTCTGGCCGAGGGTCAACGATGGGTTGCGGTCTGTCAGTCTCGGCGGCTAGGGTGTTCGGCGTCGGCTTCGGACCGAGTGGCCCGGTCCTCCTGCGCACGACGCGCGCTTCCCACCTTC
>Ga0114129_10002535_pt1 | contig 25353 bp, 27 predicted proteins | sample RhiMetdeltSRZDD1_FD_80071 | JGI IMG/M metagenome (GOLD analysis project Ga0114129, IMG submission 80071) | Populus rhizosphere microbial communities from Tennessee, USA - Rhizosphere MetaG P. deltoides SRZDD1 (version 2) (version 2) | ecosystem: Host-associated > Plants > Roots > Rhizosphere >...
ATGCCCTCTTGAGGTTCTGTAATTTTTTCCAATGCTCATTATCACAACCAAATTAATACTTGTTATACGGTAGTCGTAATCCCATAAAAATTATGCGAATATTTGTATATTCAAAAAACTTGCCACAATAAGTAGAGTCAAATTTACCGTTGCTTTTCACTTCTCAGTATCTTTGGCTTTCCGATTCACTTTCCTTTGACTTAAGCGTCCTACATCCTAAATCTTATGAGGTTCATTCCCCGACATTTATACTTTGAACCAGTAGCTTTATCCTATAATCAAAACTTTGGACTTGAGGAAAAAATTTGTATACTATCTATATTCCTGCCGACATTCCTATCACTTCTTGCGAAACTTTAATTGCTTCAATCAGAGATTTTCCAGAAAGCAAATAAGTATCGCATCAGAAAAATACTAAAGATTTTCAGCTGTCGAGCTTATCACAGTCTCAACTAATTCCAAAACGAGAATATTTAGATCAATTTTGTTGTAAAAAATTCCTCCTGAAAATACTTCGATATTTTTAAAATTATAAGAATTGCAAAAGTGATTAACACAAATTCGCAACGTGGATGTCTATGGACTAATTCGTTCAGACGATTTCAAAATTATTGAAAGTAGTTACTTATCATTGAATATTTAGGAACAGATTTTTATTTTATTGATCAAGGAAGAGAAACGCCTGCAGCCTTCAGTTGATCTAAAACATTTCTGACTTGTTTAGGTGTAACTCTTTCTATAATTTTGTTTCCCGAATGATGGGACAGGGTCGCATTTATCAATGCAGCCATCATATCTGCATCATAAAAGGCCGACGATTCGGCGAGTAGTTCAGCTACTTTAGATGCATCTTGATCACCTGCAATTTTTCCACTACTTATCAGGCTGCCAAATTTCTGCACTGATTCATAGACTCCGATATTATATCCTATAAATGCGATTTTTTCGGGAGGTAATGAGTCATCGCTCATAAAACTTACAATTCAACAGTGATAAAATGGCTATATATAACAACCCAAAAAATATGCCTCTTTAATTTTCAGACAATAGAAAATAAAAGGTAGGCCCACTTTAGTGCAGATAGACCTTCTATTGTACGGGCTGATCTATGAATCAGAATTTCACCGAATTCAAAAATAAATAATTGGTATGCCTAACCCCTTGCCGTTGTCATGTTTACAGCACTCGATTGATTCGAAGAGGCATTAGTTTGATTCGAAGAGGCATTAGTTTGATTCGAAGAGGCATTAGTTTGATTCGAAGAACTCCCCCCACCTGACTGTATTTGACCTCTTATCTCTCCTTTTGGATTTTTATCAGTATGGACATTAACATATGTATCCCCGCTTTTCATTGCGGAGATTAGGTCTGCAATAGTCTTACCTTTCAAAGGACCGGTTAATTTGGAATCTGTGATATTTCCCCTTATAGCCAGACCTAATTTAGTTGGATTATTCTTGCTTCCTTGCATAAGGTCAACTACTACGTCCCCGTTTGAACCAACTTTTCCCATATGTATATGGGCACCCGTAGCATCAGAAAATCCCGTCACATTTATCTTGTATTTAATAACGGTATCATTGGCTGCGGTTCTAAATGATGTTATTCCTATTGCGTTAGACTGTACTGGCGGTACCTCATTACCTCCTGCCATTGTGGCAGAAAACTTTGCCGCCAGAACTGTTCCTATGGGCGTCATCCCAGATCCCAACATAACCATGCAAATTAGACCCAACAACGCTACCGTAACATACACACTTTCACGAAATAACATTGCATTGTTCGATTCGCTATGGTTTTAAAAATCTTGCGCTTGCCGTCAATCGCATTCAGCTTGTAGGATTTTGAAAGAAAGCAGAGAAAAATTATGCCGATATTGACTACTCATTCTAACTTATACTTTTAGAGTTTCAAATTCAACCGCATTTTTTACTTCAATTCTTTCCAATTACCTAATTTACGAGGTGTCCTTATTGGAATTATTTTCGTACTATGTAGAGAGGATATAAAATGAAGTTATCAAAAGACTGAAAAAATTATTTTTGTTGTGTTCCTTTATACTACTCTATTAGAGAAATGAATCAAACGATTAAAGGTCAATTTCAAAATATTTAGTAAAAAATCACTATTTCGTCATTCAAAAAAAGTGAATGTTACTTCAAGATAGTGAAGGTATCTCGATCACGTAACGGACCAATTGAAACTAGGATACGATACTTGCCCGACTTTACCTGATTTCCATTGGCATCTTCCTGATTCCACTTGAAAGTTTTAGATGCTCCTGAGTCGAGCGTAAATTTTTCGGGCGTTGGTGAAAATGGATAATGTTTGCTACTTTTAACATTTCTTATATTAATGTCGGAAGTTGAATCAGAAAAGGTCAATGGTTCAGTTCCACTATTCTTAACTGTAAACATAATAGCTTTTCCCTTGGTGTAGGTATTTTGGGATGTAAATATGGATATAGCTTGCGCTTTCTTTTCATTCTTTGTTTCATCTGCCGATGAAATAGATTTGTGATGTTCTCTAAAACTACAATGAACAACCGTTCCCAGCCTTTCGGAAGAGGGGCACAAATCACTTGAAGGACATTGTGTTGGAGAGCTGACTAAGTTACCATTTGTGCACCGTACTTGGCCGTGATCCAGTGTTAATGCAAATGCCAGCATATCATAGTCCATTTTGCTTTCTTTTTGGCAGTAATATAAAATGGTGACACAAACAATTACAAAAACTATTCCTGAAAAATAGCGCGATATTACGCTTTTCAGATGGGTAGTAACCATTAATTGATAACTTGGTATCGCGTTGAAGAGTAATAAACATGATCCCAAATATTAGAGGTTTATTTGGTAAATTAGATCCTTATCTTGGTTTGGCTGTTAGAGTGACTATTGAGTTATGTTTCAAGAATTCTTAAGTGCAAGTCCGTTTGACTCTAGTCTATTGAATTCTATTGCCCGATTTTGTGAAGAGACATATCTTATTTTGATCTATTCCTACATGAACTTCCTTTCCAATTATCAGATTGCCTAGTTGATCACCTATATCAGATACTTTCAATACATATTTACCCAGGCTAATTTCTGCGATCGAATCATCACCAAGATGTTCAGTAAACGAAACTACCCCCTTTATTTTCATCCCTTCAAAAGATTGGTTGGATCCCAATACGTGGACATCCCTCGGTCTGACTCCAAGGACTATCGTTTGTTCATTAGTTGCATTAAGAATAATTGATAATTTTTCTGGAATGATAATCCTAACGTTACTTCCATAGGTATCAATATCGGTTCCATCAAGTGTCATATAAAATTGTGAACCCTCCTTTACTATATTACATTCTATAAAATTCATTGGAGGTACCCCCAGGAAACCTGCCACGAACTGATTCTCGGGGGAATTGTACACCCTATCTGGTGTGCCAATCTGGCGCAGCCTTCCAGCTTCCATCACTCCAATATTATCTGCCATACTCATTGCTTCAACCTGATCGTGTGTAATGTATAGAGTAGTTACTCCCACTTTTTTCTGCAATTTTTTAATTTCAATTCTCATATCCATCCGCAGTCTAGCGTCAAGGTTGCTTAAGGGTTCGTCCATTAGGAAAACCTTTGGTTTTCTTACCAGGGCTCTTCCGAGAGCGACCCTTTGCATCTGGCCTCCACTCAGCTCTCTAGGTTTTCTATTAAATAGTTGTCCTATATCCAGAAGAACAGCAATTTCTTTAATCCTATCATCTATTTTTTCCTTTGGGAATCTTCTTAATTTCAGGGGAAAAGCAATATTATCGTATACACTCATGTGTGGATATAGAGAATAATTTTGGAATACCATGGCTACGTCCCGATCCCTCGGAGGGAGATCGTTAACTAGTTGGTCTCCTATGTAGATTTCTCCTTCTGTTGGATTCGTCAACCCTGCAATACATCTTAATACAGTAGTTTTTCCACAGCCTGAAGGGCCAAGAAGTACCATGAATTCACCCTCTTTAATGTAAATTGAGAACTTTTCTAATGCTGTGATATCGCTATATTTCTTGGTCAGATTTTTTATGCGAAGAGTTGTCATTATATCCAGTCGTTGCTACCGAGCTGTTTTTGTTGTATATAATATTAGGCTAATTTGAGATTTAGAAATATCATATCACTAGCGATTTCTTATTTTTGAGTCCCCTCCTTTTGGTGGCTGTTGTCCTATTGGCGATCTACCGTTTGGCTGGTAGATAGGTAGTAGACAGAAATGCAAAAGATGTAGAAGCGGAATTCTTTAACCTAGTATCAAAGAAAGTGAAACGCGCTACTTCCATTGTGATTAAAGTACTCAACTTTAAAATCATGACGAACAATACGTGGTTGGTTTCGGAATAGAACAAAATAAGAAACATTGAAGTAACTGGCTTCTACTTCATCATTTCCTTTACTATCTTCTCTACTGTCTTTTCATCTACCTGGCTGCAAATCATAAAGTCCTTAAGTTTTTCAAGTTTAGTCTTACTCATATTTTCCGTGCCAACATTGCTAATTCCCTTTTCAATCAACCCCATAAGATTTCCCTGTGTTGCATTGGTTTGATTTCCATTTTTCATCAAGCTCATTAATCCTTCTGTTGCATTAGATAAGCTCATAGTATTGGTCATATTTGCTACGACTCCCTTGGTCATATTTGATATTGCTCCTACTAGGTCCCCGAGAGTGGTGCACATGACTGGCGTGGATGTTATAACAACACCCATTTTAGACACATTCTTGATCATTGATTCTATATCTTTTGGCGATTGTGCGCTGACTTTTTGTATCTTCAGTATCGTTGTTGACGCAGCTGAAGCACTAATCAATGCAACGACAAGAAATATTCCAATACCTATTCCTAGATTTTTTTTAAACATAATCCGGAAGAGTGAAATACTTTCTAATAAGCATCACTGCTATATTTATCCCGGAAACTAATTTGCGTTCGCTCGAATATGCTGGATTTAGAACGTAACGCGCCGACGCATTAAAAATAATTAGAAGATAATGTTCAATGGACCAATGCCATTGAAAGAGGGGCAAACTCGGCACTGGCCAACAGGAGTACGGACGATAACCATGGCTGTTGTCCATACCTAAACCAGCAACATAGTATTTTAGGTTCTTCATTACAATTGAGTAAAACTAGCATGATTTATAATAATCCAACTCTCTCGTCCAGTTGCTAACTTTTCAACCTGTTATGTTAGCATCTTTTACCATGTTTCTGTCATGCCTACCCAGATAACCCCACATTAGTGCGGCAAAACCTATTATCGAAATAAACACAAATCCAAATTCGACATGATACATAGATAGAGGCCCTACTCCGGTCTTGGGGAGCATACTTGGTCCGGTTACATTGTGCATCGCCTCATCTTTTATGACAGCGACTCCACTGTAGTAAATGCCAACAACACCCACTATGAGCATTATGGACCCTATGATCAATATTGCCGTATAATGGGACAAGACAAAACCCTCAGCTTTATAATCCTCATTCAATGCAGAATGCTGTCTGTAATATTCCTGTGCAAAATTATATCAGTTCCTTAACTTCGTTAATCTTCTTCTAATTATCCACGCGGCCGGGTAGGCATCAAGATCTCCTTTACAATTATTCGTTCTCCTTTCGTAACTAAATTATGATAAATTTCTAAGAATTCTCTCCCCTTTTTGGTTATGAAGTTCTTTCTCGATGCTCTAGCAGCTAATGTTTGATCATGGGTTACAAATCAGAAACTAAATGATGGTGATACAGTAGGGAGTCGTAAGTCAGTCCGGTTATGCTTACTTTCTTTTCTTTGCTGTCTCCAATATAGAAGCCATTATGACGATTTTACTTCTGTACTTTCTATTTAATTCCATCCTCATAGTCGAGTAGAACAGTCATGACAGATTCTACCTAACTAGGTTCGTCATAGGTTAGAAACGGAATCCCCTTTATCCAAATTTCCCAGATTAACTCTCTTTTCAATCATATGGCGTAGATCAAAGTATATTCATTCACAGCAACAATCAAATCAACAAGAACAGGCACAATAAGAGCTTAAGTCGAATGATAATCAACTGCAAAGTGATGTAGAAGGGACTAAAGCCAGTAATCAAGATAATGTTCCATCCCTATCCGAAAAAACGGCCTCATAACGTTATTGAATACAGAAGATTTAAATCGACGTACACGGTATATTGTTTCCAATCTTTTTTATCTGATACGGAAAATATGATATTTTTTGTTTAACATTCCGATTAACAATTGAAATCAAGTCGCAAATGCCACGTCCTTCAACGCTATGTTAAGGTCTTCGTGGCGCGCGTGTGTCTACGAATAGCCTATTTTCTTTGAATTTAAGGACAAAGAGCATAAGGCTACTTAGAAACGAATTACAATTCACAGAACTTAATAAGGGATTCATGACCGAGTTAGTATCCCAGAAAGGATTAGAACACTTAAATATTCATTTATGGTATATTGTTTCCAGTCTTTTTTGAGGTAGTTTGCTGATTTTATTTTGGACTGAAAAGAGTGTTAGAGAAATTATCATATTTTTGTGGTGACTAACACGCATAATAGAGGCGGGCTAGTCCATAGGCGATGAGAAACCCAAATGAAGGGTCTATTATTATTGGTATAGTTGTCTAATCAAATTTGAAGCAATGGTCTATTATTGCCTACTTGAATATGAGGGCGGCTAAATTGTTAAGTCTTTATTTTGAAAACCAATTATTGGAATGAAGTTTCATATTCATTAGCTAAATGGCTGTGGGGCATAACACTTAGCCGATCGGTTTTCAAATTTTCAATTCCAAGAACTATCAGTGAATCGCAAAGAAGTATGGTGACACCAATGTTTGGCTGCAAATCTATGCGACATTCATTAAGTTAAAACTCACAATTATAGATGAAGCTCGGACATAGCCGACTCCAGTAAATCCTTAAAAGCATTAAACTCTCAAAGTAGCTGATGAATGAAAATTACTTTAACATATTTTTCTCTTGCCTAAAGGGTGGGTTTGCTACCTTCAGGTTACATGACCCCAAAATCATATTCTTATTTGGTTTAGGGTTTGCACTCCTCATTGCCCCCAGTCTGACATCGCATACGATAGCTCAGGCACAACAAGGCAAGCAAGTTACTCTAACTGCAATAGTCGCTGAGCCAAAGGATCGTTGGGATTCCTTATTTGCAAGTGCGCTAGCAAAATTAAGAGAACGACATACTGATATGACTATAAACATCGATGCTCGAGTGTTACCATATGCAGATACCAGAAAACAGATCCTGACATCAATGGCTGGAAAAACACCAATAGATCTGGTTTCGGTAGATCAAATATGGCTTGGAGAATTTGCTCAAGGAGGGTTCCTTTCAGATTTGACAACCCTGGCAAATGCTTGGAATAGATCTTCTGATTGGTACAAGACTAATTGGGATGGAGGCATGTATAACGGTAAAGTTTATGGGATTTGGGCTTGGACTGACGTACGGGCGATGTGGTACTGGAAGGACCTCTTGAATCAATCAGGAGTAAGCCCTGACTCTTTGAAGGCTTGGGATGGATATATCGCATCAGCGCAGAAGATAAATGCAGCACTCAAAGGTAAGGGTATTCAAGCGATGCATCTCGTTGGTGCTAGCCACTCGCCAGATATGTGGTATCCATATCTATGGATGCTCGGGGGCAAAATTGTGGAACAAAGAGGTAACCACCCGCAGAAGGGCACTTATTGGTTTCCGGCGTATAATAGCTCAGCAGGCGTGAAAGCTCTTGAATTTTTGAAAGATCAAGTAAAAGCCGGAATAATGCCTCAAAGAGACCATTTCTGGGGTCAAGAGTTTGCAGACAAAAAGTTTGCAGTTATGCTCGAGGGTTCGTGGTTACTTGGGCACTTTAATAGTAGTAGCGAGTGGAAGGGGCTGGATAAGCGTGTTGGTCTGATACCTGCATTCCCTGTTCCTAAAGAAGGGGACACCAGTGCAACAATGATGGGTGGATGGATGTTGAGTATTCCCGAAACTTCCACAAACAAAAATCTTGCCTGGGAATTGCTTACAATAATGGTACAGCCTGATGTGCTCGCACCAGTGTTAGAAAAATATGCCTACCTACCTACTCAAAAACCTATAGGCGAAGGTGCATTTTCGGCGCAGCTGAATGCCACTATCCCCTATTACAAGGATCTAATCTCTATGCTAGCCATAGGACACAGTAGACCGAGCATTCCAGAGTATCCCCAAATAGCAGACAACATAAGAGAGGCAATCGACCAAGTTTATCTTGGGATGAAGGAACCTAAGCAAGCTTTGGATGAAGCGGCTGCGAAATCTGCTCACGTACTCGGATGGTCTTAGTAAGACTTCAGTAAATTAAGCGCTAGAAGATATGAACTCGATCAATGCATAGTCAGACTACAAGGAGTGAACGAAACTGTTATCCCAGAAAACACAGAAACTGGAGCCGTACATCCTTTTAGTCCCAGCACTTTCTATTTTAATAGCCTTTTTATTGTTTCCTCTTTTATGGAACGTATACCTCTCAGTGCATGATGTTTCTTTTTCCACCATACTGCAAAATTGGAACTATGTGGGGCTCAAGAACTTTTTAGATCTTGTGTCAGATCCTAATTTTCATACATCTCTTAAAGTAAGTCTGGCGTTTGTGGGCGGTTCCGTAGCACTTCAATTTTTTTTAGGTTTGGTTCTGGCGGTTTTATTAAATCAACAGGTGAAAGGAGCTAACACACTACGAGCATTGTTCATAATACCTTGGACCGTCTCCGCGGTTATCACAGGCTTTTCTTTCAAGTTTATTTTTAACGATACTTTTGGAATTTTAAACTATGGTTTGGAGCAAATGGGATTGAATCCTATTTCATGGTTATCAGATCCCAATATGGTAGTGTGGACTATAGTTATTGCGAATATGTGGCATGGAACACCATTTACGATGCTGTTCCTGACTGCAGGATTGTTCTCGATAAACCCCATAGTGTATGAAGCTGCGCTGGTAGATGGAGCAACAAAGACTAGGAGTTTCTTCCACATTACTCTTCCACTTCTTAAACCGTTTATACTTATCAATTTAATTTTGATTACTATGTGGTCGGTGAATTTTTTTGATTTGATTCTTGTTATGACTAACGGGGCACCACTCTTTGCAAGCACTACTGCATCACTTTACATGTATAGACAGGCTTTTGAATTTGGATTATTATCAAAGGGTTCTGCCGTAGGATTATTCTTGATAGCTATTAATTTGACTTTGGCATATTCTTATGTCAAGCTTTTTAGGATGCGTAAAACAGTAAGTGAGGCGGCTCAAAAATGAACATAGTTATGAGTCACACTAAAGTTATAATGCCATCCATTTTGACTCTGCCGGATATTCTGATCAATTTACAAAAATTTCCAAAAAGGCAGTCTCGAAAAAGATCAGGGTACTCAAATAAGTCAAAATGAATCTGTTTGCTGAGAAAGGACTGATCTATTCTGTTATTGCTGTTTATCTCTTCATTACATTGGCTCCTCTGGTATGGGTACTCTCAACCTCTTTCAAGCCAAATCAAGAAGCAATAAGCTTTCCACCAAAATTTTTACCAGATAAGCCAACTTGGGAAAATTATATATTCGTTCTCACTGACCCGAAACTATCTTTAAGCTTACTTAACAGTTTGCTAGTCAGCGTGGGAAGCACAGTATTGAGTGTTACCGTCAGTGCGCTTGCAGGATTTGCATTTGCAAGATATGATTTCAAGGGAAAGAATCTGATTATGAGCATTATCCTAGGATTATTCATGATTCCCGTAGTCATAAACATAATTCCGTTATACATCATGCTAGCCAATATTGGACTATTGAACTCTCTTGGTGCACTAGTTATGACATTCCAGATCCTAATAATCCCACTCAACATCTTTTTGCTAAAGAATTATTTTGAGTCACTTCCCAGGGAACTTGAAGAAGCGGCCCTCATAGACGGTTGTTCAAGGCTAGGATCGCTTGTGCGTATCACAATTCCCTTGTCTCTTCCTGGTTTTCTGATAGCCGCTATTTTGTCATTTCGGTTTTCATGGAACGAATTTGTTTTGCCTGTTGTTTTATCCAACAAGCCCGAATCAATGATTTTTCAAGTTGCGTTATACCAATTTATCTCTCTATACAGAATAGACTGGGGCTACTTGACTGCGGGAATAAACATTGCACTTATACCGGTCGTGGTTTTGATGCTAATTTTTCAAAAAAGGATGATTAAGGGTTTAACTCTTGGCGCTCTTAAGGGTTAGATTAAGTACGCAATTATGAAAAATAATTTAACTCCAGGTATTTAGAAATTTTAATTAAGGACAAATTGTTTTCTGTGGGAATTCTGTCTCAAGTCATTAGAAGTAGATTTAAAAAATATACAAAAAAAGAAATGGAATGGAGGTAAATCGTAGCTTAGTCCTTCAACTTATTCTTCTTTCCTGAATCCGGAATTTTCAAAGCCTTGTCCAGTGATATATCTACGAACTCCGGCCTTTTGGCAGGAGAATTAGCTCCTTCTTCGCAATACTGGTGCATGTTGATCAGAGTAAGAACACAAGCTCTGTATTTATCACCCGTATTTACTACTACGTTCGGGAATGCTGCAACGAATTCGAGTGTATTGTCACTCGTGCTTGAATTAGAGTTATCAGATGGCAAATTGGTAGACTGTACATCGTAAGCTCTGACTTTGGATTGATCATTTACGGTAACAGTTGTGACGAAGTCTCCGGTCTGTTTGGTAGCGCCAAATATCGACACTATTACCTTAAATACATCTTTACCGATTCCACTCTCGGCATAGGCGGTATTTGCGAGAGAAGAAACTGCTGCGCTGTCGAAAACAGTTAATAAGGCCCCAAACATTAGAGTTGAGAGAATTATTTTTCGATTTACCGCATTTAGCCACTTTTGTTCAGAATTTCCTGGCACAGGTGTGTAGAGGGGACAGATATTATCTACGTTTAGATTGATTCATTGTATTGAATCTCTGAAATGTCTCATAAGTAGCTAAATACATGATAAATTTCAGGAGGCAGAGACTATGTTGAAACCAATTGAAAAATTTAAGCTAAAAAATTTATCAGGGTTTTAAGTTATGGACCGACCAAATTTTTTCTACAAGTGCATGTAACCTTAAGATGATTGGGTCTTATTGGCGTCCTAGATTATTGAGTTCCGGTAACGTTTACACTATACCATTTTGTCATGCCCGATGGAAGAGCATTGGGACAGTCTAACTTTGCCGTTAATTTGTTCAGTCCTTCTTTAAGACTCGTATAATTGGAACTAAGAAGGAATGTCCATTTAGAGTAATCTGTATTACCTCCCGGTCCTGCAGGATTTGCATTTTGATAAGGCTTTACATTGTTAACTATTACCTGGACATTGCAGTTAGTTTGTCCTGTATCACTGGACGTACCGTTGACTAACAGTGGTTCACCTGTACTCTTACTCTCACCGTTCTCTGGCGATACTATTTTTATTGCCGACTTTGTAGACGAGGAAAACGGTGATAATTGAGCAAACACTGTGTTGTCAAAAATCAGTACAAAAATCATAGCCGAAAATATTATTGCCAGAAATCTTGTATTTCCACTTAACGGTCCCATCAGAGATCTGGCGAAGTTTGTACGTAATTTTGATATTTTCCAATTCAATATTAATTCTTTAAAAAAATTCGTAACCTCGGCGCCTTTTATCATTGGCCTCTTTGTTTGAACTATCGTAATAAATAAGATTGTAAATATACTCAGATCTTTGAGATAACTATCTTGGACAGAACGAATGCTCGTTATTTTAACCCATTACGGTTAATGTACATCGAGTATTATCCTGTACATGAAAAACCCACCATTAGGTTGGTCCATAACTCAGGATATTTGCGCTCCTACTAGATTTTTGTTCATTTGCAGTTCAGAGGAGAACAAGTAATTCGTGAACGTAATCCTGGAACCATGAAGTTAACATTGAAAGTTGGAATTATGTTCTGCTGGTTAATAGGATCACGACTCTCCAAAGACAAAAATTATTTATTAAGAAAAAACCGACCTCCGATTTACCTTCAATCTCTTGACTAGGGAACCATGTCACTAAGCTTGACTCAGAAGTATTAATTGATGTTTCTCTATAGTAATATAGTTATGTATCTTCCATTGATTTAACCATACAGAAATATGTACAAAAACTTTTAATACCTTCTGAAGTATCAACATCTCGAGCAATTTAACTGATGAACTGGGACGAAATAATCTCAAAAAGAACTCCTGTAAAAGCTAAGGATGGAAAGTCTTGCGGATATGTGATCGCAGAATATCTCAACTATTTACTTATAATAGATGGCCAGCTTATCTCTCGTGAATATATGGTGCCGAAGGACAAAGTTGAAAAATATGATGGTAGAGAATTGCATGTAAAGATGCAGTCTGAAATGATTTCTAGCTATCCCTTTTAAAAATGATGTTGTAAGTCGTGTTCACAGTTAGTCCTTAAAACGCTGTCCTGAAAGGTTAACGAATTCAATCCTTTGTAGGAAAAGGATTATTTTGTGCCACGACGTAGATTTTCCAATTTCAAAGCAAATGTATCTTCAAGTGACCAAACACTTTAAACTCATGACTTCTAATACAAGGTTGCCGATGATGACGCCATGTTCCATTCATGCGCTGAGGCATCTAAAATCAATATAATAGTTTAGTAAAAAACTATGATTTCTCAATTTAAAACTAGTTTCTCCACCGATGCTTTCTTAACCCTTGAGTATTAGCTTGGCCCTTCCCACGATTTTTGAATCGAAAAATTGATCACTTCATAAGAATTAACCACAGTTCAATTCCAAAGAGCTTGCAGAGTATACATAATATTGGCTAGACGGCAATTACTTATATGGTCGGTAGGCATTCAATATTCCGACAATCACTATACACGCTTTATAAAAATCCCATACTTTTGTTGATGCCCCTGCTTGGGTTCATGATAACGGTTACGACAGAAACCATGTTCGTTTTAGGACTTTATAAAGATAACAGCATGGACTATTTTCCTCTTTCCAATATTCTTGTTACTACATTATTTTTCATGGGGTTTGTAATTACCTATATGCAGTTGATTATCACAAGAAAAATAATACTAAAAAAAGGACTCAGGGATATTAATTCCTCGTTCACTTTAGAAATTATAATTCTCTTTATAATTTACTCAATTTATGCATTAGTTCTAATTCAAATTGGTGGTTATGAAAGTGCTATCCGCAAGGAACATGTGATTAAACCGGACTGATTTTCGTTGTACGCGGTAAAACTGAAAAATTATTCAGACATAATTACCGTTACCCCTGATGCAGTAAATATAGTCATTATCTCAACAATTTCATCATTAATATTTTACTCGTGGATGGTTGCAACTATATTCAGATATAAAAATATGAATATTCGAGTATTGTACGAGCCGTTTTACGACTTAATTGCCATTTTTACCAATATCGAAATTCGAAAGTCGCAACCAATAAAAATCGCATTTTTATTTTTCTTCACGTTAACGGTCTCTATTGTTGGGTTCATTCTGACAAATATTGCTGTTTTTCCACTAGCAAGCACCCTGGCCTTGTACCTGTTTCAGTTCGTAATCTTAAATATTGTTATATCAATATTTTGGCCCTTCTTTCTAGTATGTCTATTTTTTATCATGTCACCCTCTTCCCTGAGGCTTTAAATATACTAGATAACAGGTACAGAACATAATTTGTTTCTTTATTTACTTTAGGAAGGTAAGTTACCTTCCGTTATGGCCTGAGAATTGTCAGATTGCGGCCGGAGTTTTCTTTGGCAAACTGTCCTGAAACCAACTCCCATAACATGTGTAGGCCAAAAACAAAGTGCTTAATAACATAGTTGATCATATTCTATAATGAAGAAGATTGGACAATAAGCAATTCCTAAAGTACAACATCCTAATGATATCGATATCTTTAGTCATTAGCTTTACGATTTCGGTGTTGCTTCCATTCTACATAGCATTGCCTGTCATAATTGTAGTTTTTATTCTGATCAATTTCTATATGCGTAACAGAATGATGAAAAAGATGAGCGGAGGTGGCGGTGGAGGAATGTTCGGATCGTTATCATCGCCCTTCTCGGGAAACACTGTTAATTATTATTGTATGAGTTGCGGCACTAAACATAAGGAAGCTTCATGCCCAAAGTGCGGTTCGAAAATGAAAAGGGTAGGATGATTGGCGAATTCTATTGAGTCATAGGGTCCTAACCTTCATTTTTCGTCTTTAGAACCTCAATATCACTTGTGGCTACTTTTTGGTTGGATGTATATAGGATCATACTAATGCAAGTGTGATTCGTGCCTGGTGACCGAACCCGTGTTATGCTTCCTGAAAGCTGACTATTTAGACCCTATTTTTTTATATTTCTTAATTTTGCGTCTACTTTTGTCAAAAACAATTTCCAAGATACCATTGTTAAATTTAGCTCTGCCTGTTTCAGTATCTGCTTCCGAAGGTATTATTAACTTTCTAGTATAATCCTTATCCCCATTCCGTCCGGGTGTAATGATCTGAATAGTATTGTCGACAACTGTTAATCCTATTTGTTCTTTGACTGTATTATATGGAAGCTCGGTGATTACTTTGACGTCTTTATCCGAAGTAATAATATCGCACAAGGGTTCCTTCTTTGGGAACAATTTCCGTTTTGTCATTTTATCCTTTCTATGTCCAGTTCTCGACCCAGGCTTGCGAGTGGCATTTTTGGACTCTACTTGTTCTATCCGTGAGTCAACCTCTTCATCCTCCGAAGACAGGTAAGCCACTATACTATATGTTGGGTAACTCCAGCTAAAACTTTCATCATCCTGAAGAGTCCCCAAGCTGGCAGAATGTATGTACTGGAATCCAGATGCTCCATCTATTTCTTCGAATATTATATCTACCTCTGCGCCCGGATCCACATCCAACAGATCTTCTATCCAGTCGCTTAACAAAAACTCAGTGAACCAATAGTATGAGTATGGTTCCTTGGACATACTTATCTAATGGATCAATTGTGAAATCATTTAATATATTCGTTTAAACATCGTGCAAGCAGTGTAAAAAATAAAATGATATTCAAGAATCCAAAAGTTCTCCCTCTTTTTTTGGTTTATGCATTTGCCACTTGGATTGCCTACTAAACTAGTCACCCTTTATAACAATGATCATTGCAATCTATTGAATGCTCAGTTTCGATCTCATAGTCATTGGGGGTGGATCTGGTCTTAACGTAGCAGATTCAGTAGCTCAGCACGGTAACAAAGTCGCTGTTATTGAACGTGGTAAATTGGGCGGAACTTGCCTCAACAGAGGCTGCATACCATCAAAACTTCTTTTGCACAGTGCCGACGTAATGGAAGTTATTCGGAAATCACATACATTTGGCATTCACGTAAAAAAATTGACTGTCGACTTTAAGTCAATTGTTGAACGTGTTAATAATATAGTAGATGATGAATCTGACAGGTTAACTCGCCAACTTCGGCGTATGACTAATGTGGAACTCTTTTCAGAGGAGAGCGCATTTACCGGCGTGAAAACTATCCTACTGAAGAACACGGGTGAAACATTGACCGCCGAGAAGGTATTAATTGCAGCCGGTTCAAGACCCTTGATACCAGATATCCAAGGTCTTAGTAAAAGTGGATATATAACTAGTGACGAAGCACTACGTCTGACTGTACAACCTAAAGTCCTTACCATCATTGGGGGGGGTTACATCGGCTGTGAATTGGCTCACTTTTTCGGTTCTCTTGGGACTAAGATCAATATCTTACACAATAGACGTAGGCTTATGCGGAGAGAAGATATTGAAATATCAAACAAAGTAACACGAATACTGAGTGAAAAATATAATGTATATTTGAATTGTATAACCGATTGTATTTCAAAGGATAGGAATAATAAATTTCATGTCAATCTGAAAGATTCAAATGACAAAAAAGTTGAATTGGTCTCGGACCAATTACTGGTTGCTGCTGGCAGGACTCCTAATTCAGATATTCTTAATCTCGAAAAAACTAATGTAAGGATCGATGACAATGGTTATGTTGTTACAAACGAGTACCTTGAGACAAATGTGCCGGGTGTCTTCGCTTTAGGGGATATAATTGGACGGTATCAGTTCAAACATAGTGCTAATCTTGAAGCACAATATGCTTATCACAATATTGTTAACCCTAATCATATGGCTGCAGTTGATTATAGCGGGATGCCACATGCGATATTTTCGTCTCCTCAGATCGCTGCCGTAGGTAGCACTGAACAAGAATTACGAAAAAAGCATATTAGCTATAAAAAATCCGTCCATAAATACATAGATACGGGCATGGGAAGGGCTATTGAAGATAATGAAGGATTTGTAAAGTTCTTGGTTGACGCGAAAGAAAAAAAAATTCTTGGTTGTCATATCCTCGGGACGGAAGCTTCCATTCTTATTCATGAAGTACTTCCTATAATGAGATTGAGAAATGGAGCCGATAGTAGAAGCATAAATCTAATTGCTCGGGCAATTCACATCCATCCTGCATTATCGGAAGTCGTTGCTAACGGAGCTAACAAATTAGCATATTAGTAGTCAATGGAAAATTTTGGAAATCCTAAGGATTGCATGGACAATCTAGTACTTATTGAATATTCGTTTCAAATGGAGAGGGGAGTACACTTGGAGTCCAAGCGATTGGTCTATTGAGTCAAAAACTAGAATTGGATCAGCTAATTTTGCGACCTTATTACAAAAGATTAGTTTTTTAGTATATTTATTTTGTCCCGTTCCCTTATAGTGAAGCATTTGGGATAAAATATCTCTAACACAAAACCATGACTCGATGGGCCAAGACCTGGAAAATTCTCACCTTGGCCCATCAATCCTTCCAATACCTACTATGGTAAGAAATGAGGGGTTGTTGGTCACATATGTATATTCAAAGATATCGCTCCAAGTTGTTAAGATGCATCAAAATTCCATCAGTGTAATCAAGATATAGCCCCAGGTTATAGACACATCAGAAAGATAAAGATGTCCCACTCAAAAATAGACGATCCGAGCCACTGGTTAACATCGAAACGAGTCAGACAGTATTTGGAGAGAGCGGATAAAATCCCCCATAGAATAGAGGGCGAGAATACATTACTTAGCTTTATACCTAAGAAAACTTCGAGAGTTCTTGATTTGGGAACAGGAGATGGCAGAATGATCAGATTGTTAAAAGGAAAAATCCCCGCCGCTAAGTGTGTAGTTTTAGATTTTTCTCCTGATATGCTCAGGGCCCTTAGAAAGAAGTTCGGAAACGAAGATTCGATTTCTATCGTCCACCACAATCTGAACTCTCCTCTCCCTAACTTGGGGAGCTTTGATGTGGTGGTATCTGGCTTGGCAATACATCACCTGACGGATAATCGCAAAAAGACTCTTTATTCCGAGATCTTTTCCATGCTCAAGCCAGGAGGCGTATTTTGCAACTTCGATCATTTCGCATCTTCTTCTAAAAAACTAGCTCAAAAATTTAGGAAGGCCATGGGTAGACAGAGACCACCCAATAGAGACCATGAGGAACGTCTAAACCATGTTGAAACCCAAATTGTCTGGCTAAAAAAGATTGGGTTTGTGGACGTGGATTGTTTTTGGAAATGGTTACAATTTGCATTGCTAATTTCATTTAAGCCGAACTAGAACCAAAAGTTGCACTTTCTTCAGTACAGGTTAAATATTAGTTGGCGAATTAAACACAACCTTATCCATTTTCATATCAATGCTAGGTTTGATGAAAGATTATTATAGAAGAATATCATTAATGAATAAAATTTTCTCGCCCATGATAATTAATAATTGTTGTGTACGTAAAGCAACTTTGTTTCGCAAATCTTAAATCATATGGCTAGTAGAAGCGACTGTATGCAGAATAAAACTTTATACTTTTTATATGCGGCATTGTTTTTTGCAGTTTTAATTCCTGCTAGCCTTTTTTTGTTTGTCGGAGATAGCTCTAACTCGAATCCTCATGTGCGAGTGGTTGCAGTGAAGGAAACTGCAAATGGGTCTGGAGCTTATCCCGGTAAGGTAATAACTTCTACTCTGGAATGTATTAAAAAACCTGTAACTGTAGCGGCCTGACGGTACGTCCTTTATTCTAGTTATAGACACCGAGCAATTAGAGCGTCAAGCGAATCGATATGGGAACAAGTTCAGGCTTTTGAGTGCCACAATTTAAACTTGAAATTGTTGCGTTACCTTTGAATACCCTGGATACGGATTTTGCTCCTGATTGTTACACCTATAATGCCGACCGACTTGAAACAATGTAGAAAATTGGAGAGTCGATAGATAAGTTCTATTCTCCCAACATTTGAACAATCACGTTACGGTTCCTTGGTCTTGTATCCATCTCCAGAAATACTATTTGTTGCCATGTGCCAAGGGTCAATTTACCTCCAACAACCGGAATAGTTAAGCTTGGTCCTATCAATGAGGCACGCACGTGAGAATGGCCATTTCCATCGTGCCATGTATTATCATGTTCATATACTATATCCTTTGGCGCTACTCTGGATAGCATTTGGGGAAAATCATGTTTGAGTCCAGGCTCGTATTCAATAGTAGTCAAAGCTGCTGTGGATCCTGCAACAAATACAGTGGCAATTCCATTACTTACACTACTCTCCTCGATAGCTTGAGACACGTGATCGGTGATATCTATAATGTCGGTTTCTCCTTTCGATTTCAATTGGATATTTTTCGTCATAATCCTCATATTAATAGCACTAAATTACCATCAGGAATCTATTAAATTTGCGTGGACTTTTTGGCTTCAAATATTTCTATCAACTTCAGTGAATTTGAAATTGATCGGTATTTTTATTAGTAAATTGAGTTTTCGTATCAGAGTAACCATGATTGCAAATGTGAAAAATGTCTTGATGATGACTACAATTCCAGGGTATTCGATCGAGGAACTTGAATATCTAACCCCTAAGGGGCATATGCCTACAACCAAAGTTCCTATTACCTGTTATCAAGTTGAAATTTTGTACAAGAGCACCTTCTACACCTGCCTGTATTTCCAGAACCAATTCCAGACAAATGCTCGTATCGATAGTGCCTGCAGACACAGGAATCGTCTTCACTCAATGTCAGGACAATTCCTAGGAATCGAAAATACAAAGATGAGGTCGTCTATTCTAATATCCCAAATCAATCCTTAATTTATGATTGAATAGACCTGCTCTAAAAGTTCGTTATTACTCACCGGCTTTTGAATAAAATGCCTTTCGCCCATTTTTGGAAAAACATTATCCTTAAGATTATCATAATCGTCTAGTTCTCTAAGAGCTGTAAGGAATAGTGCTTTAATCTTTGTATCCGTCGATTTGAATTTGTTGTATAGTTCAAATCCGCTTATTTTGGGCATTTTGATATCAAGTATTATCAAGTCATACAAAGATGGTCTGAAATTCTTTAAAGCTGTAGATGGATCCACAAAACAATCTGCTACAAAACCATATTTCTCTAAAACAATCTTTAAAGTAAGTCCCACGTCAGGCTCGTCATCGACTATTAGGATCCTCTTCTTAATTTGTCTCACACCAAACTCATACTAAATAATATGTAGGATTTCTTTCTATTTAAGCTGGGTATGTATTAGAACTTATTCTATATTTTAAATGGGTAATCCTATCCATTCAAATGATCGGTAACTTGCTTGTCCTACTCACAATATCCCAAATTCTACTAAAAAAGTAGATGGGTTATCTTGGTTCTATTAACGGAGCATTTCTGGCTGAATTTATCATTTTATCCGTGACTTCAAATTCATAGGCAAATGGGCTGTCAAACCAAGTAACAGAATTGTCCCACCTAAAAGAAACTTTTGGACTCCCCCAGGTAATTAATTGATCATATTTACCGCCAAACTTTTCTCCTCCAAATTCACCCCTCTTACCCCAACCCATGTCTTCTTTATCACATCGCTGATACTTCAGTTCCCAAGACCCATCACCTTGTTCATCTAAGAATTGCGTTATACAAACACCTTTCTTCTGGTCATCATAAAGAAAATTAAAAAGGCCTACAGCGTAGCCTATACGCTTATCAAAGATATCATCTTCAGTGACCTTATATTTTTTGGAGAATTGGTAGCCACCCGTGTGCCATATTTCCTTTTTCACACTCATGAATCCTTCAATATCCAAATTGCCCTTGTAGGACGTCCCGCCCATTCCACCATGAATTTCTTTGTTGTGTCTTAAACTTCTACTGAAAAAGGAAAAACCGTTTTTTGTTCCCTCTTTTCTTTGAACATACATTCCCCATATTACATTAAGGAAATCGGTTTGGGGATGAACCCAACTGCCTTTTTTTTCCAGATCTCCGAATCCTGTCATTTCCAATATAATCTCATTCTCCTGTGATTTCTTTAGAAATGTTTTTCCGTTGAAAAGTGTTAGCCTAACCTTGTTTCCATCAACAGTCCACTGCTCTATATCCTCTCCAGTACTATCTTGCATCCTAGCTGTGGGTCTAATATTAGATGCGTCGCCATTAAGTACAAAATCTCTTTCCCTATCCAAGTTATTATTATCAGGAAATCTTTGTACATCTTTTTCTCTGGACGGTAAAAAATCTAGAATATACTTATCATTTTTCTTATAATCATTATCGTTACTGGTGTTCAGGATATAAGGCCGACCCTGATTCTTTCCACTTAAGTATCTCAAAATTTTATCAAATACCATTATACCACACTGATTAAAGACGAGAAGATCTATTTAATCTTGTCCACTTATCGTAAGACCCTCAATTGATTTGTTATGTCATTGTTAACTCTAATATTGGCGAAACTTAGTTTCACAGTTTCTTGCCATTGGTAACATTTAGATAAAAGAACGCACTCTCCTTTACTATTCAAAATTAAGTCCTATTCATTCGCAATTTTTTTTCTTGAGTCCTTCTGCAACCATATATTGAAATTTTCCTTATATGTACTAATATCGCCTGAAAGTTACAAAAGACATCAACTATTAACACTGATATCTTGTGCTAAGAGTTGAAGTTAAAGATCTACCAAAATTTCGGAAACTTTAAAATTATCTAAACTTTCGTATGATGATAATGAACGAGAGGATTTGGTATGCTTATACCGCGGTGATATTTCTTTCTGTGTTTCTTACTGCTACACTTTCTCTGCTTTCTCCTAATCACGTTACGATTTCAAATGCTAAGCCGTCGTTTGTTGCTGGTAGCCGTGCCAATGAAAAGACTTCTTATCCTGTCTACCGCACTCAATCCCCTGGGTCTTCGGTAACTGACTGCATTGATAATCTTATGAATAAAATAGGATCGGGAGACTTTGACTTGGGTAGTCTTAGACAAGAGATTGAAAATTGTTTTGAAATGGGTTTGGGCAATGGAACTGGAAATGGCACGGATTTGAATAACGGAAATGGTACAGAAATTGTGCCCCAAACACCGAGTCAGCTCTCACCCAAGTTTGTCTGAACGTATTAACCTACTCTGTTAAACCACACTTAGATACTGCGGTATTAAACACCGTCCTAATCATTAATTCACAATTCAACAAGTTCATAAACCACCCTATGTTGTCGAAAGAAAAGGATGTCTGTTACGTAGTGCCTGCCAGTCCCGGGGCAATGGACTAGCGTGTACTAGACATATGCTACATTACACAATTGTAGTCCCATTAAGTATCCATCGATAACCTAGTAGACAATATCTATCCTATAATTAGAAGACATTCTTACTTGTTTTACTCATAAACTACCGTTTGCCGAGAGTGCCTAATTTCTTGATTAGATGGTGGAGCTAGATATGGCATTATATTCGTGGAATTCCCTTTTAATGCAGGATTGAATGGTAGTTCACAAGTTTTCTTAATTAACGGTGAATGTACCTCAACACATTCTTTTCGTAGTTAGGAAACATTTCTATATAGATAATTTGGAACAACAGATATGACGGGAAGGTGGCTTTCTTGGGTGCGAGCGAACGACAAGGAAATCATGAGCTTATTAGACGAACAAGTCAAAATTTTGGTAAAAGCCTCGTCAATTTTAGGTGAAATAATCACGGATTACAAAACTTTGGAAGAGAAAAACAAAGTCCTAAGAGAACTAGAACATGAAGGTGATCAATTGACGCATAAGCTATTTACAAAAATAGATAAAACATTTGTTACTCCTATAGACAAGGAAGACATATCTAGTCTGACAAGTTCTATCGATCAGGTACTAGATTCTACCTACGGAACTTCTGATAGATTGGTTTTGTTTAAAATATCGAATCCATCTCATTACATGCAAGAATTATCGAAAGCTTTGGTCACTGCCTGTCAAGAAATCCACGAAGCGGTTACTAAATTGAGTAAGCTAAATAATCCTGAGCTGCTCGAACATTGTAAAAAGATAAGCGACTGTGAGCATGAAGGAGACAAAGTTTATCGAATTGCAATTGCAAAACTTTTTGAAACCAATGATCCAATAGAAATCATAAAATTCAAAGAAATCTATGAAACACTAGAAAGTGGTCTTGATAGATGCGTAGATGTAGCCGATACCATTGAAGATATTGCATTAAAATACCGGTGATGAGATCAAGTGATTCATGACTTTACTGTCGTAGTATATGGGGCTATAGCAGCCGCTCTTTTTTTCGATTTTGTAAATGGATTTCATGACTCAGCTAATTCGATTGCGACAGTAGTAGGCACTAGGGTACTTCGTCCTCTATATGCGGTAACGCTTGCAGCAATCTCTAACTTTGCGGGACCATTCATCTTTGGCACTGCTGTAGCAGCGACAGTAGGAAAAGGAATAATTCAACCTTCATTTTCTACTGTAGAGGTAATATTAGCAGGTTTAGTCGGCGCTATAATTTGGGATTTGATAACCTGGTACTTTGGTCTCCCTTCTTCAAGTAGTCACGCGCTAATCGGCGGACTGATAGGATCTGCATTAGTAGCCGGAGGCACTTCAGCATTGGTTACGTCTGGGATCGAAAAAACTCTGACATTTTTGGTACTGTCCCCTGCTATGGGTTTTGCGTTAGCTTTTGGAATCGCTATAGCCGTTATGTATTTGCTCAGGAATCAAACTTCTTCGCATGTAAACAAAATCTTCGGCCGTCTCCAAATCTTATCTTCAATATTTTTCTCGCTTACACACGGTGCAAATGATGGCCAAAAAACTATGGGAGTAATAACAGCATTACTGATAGCAGGTGGACTTCTCGACTCTAAATCATTTGCAGTCCCGCCGACAGTTATACTTGCCGCAGCTTCTGCAATAGCCCTTGGGACATTCTTTGGAGGTTGGAGAATTGTCAAGACTATGGCCTTTAAACTGACCAGTTTGAGGCCATATCAAGGCTTTTGTGCTGAAACTGGAGGAGGAGTAATTTTAACCTCTATGGCATGGTTAGGCATTCCAGTTAGCACTACTCATGCTATTGCGGGAGCAATAATGGGTGTCGGCGCAACAAAGAGATTGTCAGCTGTTAGGTGGGGCGTGGGGAAAAGGATAATTTATGCATGGATTATTACGATTCCAGCAAGCGCTGCGGTAGCTGGATTAGTATTACTCATTATTAGAACGTTCTTTTAACCCTGTTGCAAGTGAGCCAAATCTGTATTTTTTATTTAAGGTGTACTTAATGAGGGATTTAATGGAAAGAGGTCAAGCCAAATAATTTATAGCCAGAAAATAAAATGAGAGAGGTTAATATAATTTTTGAAGATTTCCCTACTGCCGAGCTCTATATTTTTTTTAGCTCTTGTTTAATTTCTTCATAATTTGGCTCGATCAGCGGATTGTCGGAGACCCAGGAATATCGTACCTTTCTATCTTTATCAATAATGAACACAGATCTCTTTGCTGCATTGTAATCTTTTAGCGGACCAAGATCTTTCATGACTATACCATACTTGTTGATAACATTGCGATTGTAGTCGCTAAGTATAGGAAAATTGAGATGCCGATTTGTCGTAAAAATCTTGTTTGCAAACGGTCCGTCAACCGAAACACCGATTATGTCGGTACCGTCGTTCTTAAGATCAGATAGAGAATCCCTAAATGTGCACATCTCAGTTGTGCAGACTGGTGATTCCGCCGCTGGAAAAAATGCCAGTATGACTTTCCTTCCTTGATGTGCGCTCAATTTGTGACTTTTCATATCAATATCGGGCAATTCAAAGTCTGGTGCCGTCTCGCCCACCTTAATTTTCAGGTCGTTATTAGATGACATAACACTGATGAAATCTGACCCCTCATTATAGTATTTTCCTTAATGTCAAGACAAACCGTGGGTAATGAATGAACTATATCTAGGAATGGTTTTTGTAAATTCTTCCGAGCTCACAAAATAAGGTCCAGGCAAGCCGAAAAACCCACCATAAATATATGAATTTTAAACCTTGGCTCCAGTGATTCTGCTCAATTTGGTCACAATTACTACCCTGCGCTAAGTCAAGAAGATTAATTTATAGATTTATTCAGATGTCACAAGCATGGACGACTTTACATAAGGTGAAATTTCCAGCTGAGCTAAATTAAATATAAAAATAATCAAATCGTTATATTGAGTATATTGTCCCAATCCCAACTTACCAATTCCAATTCGGAAACAGAGTCGTGGGCTGGGAAGGTTATATTGTGTGTTGATCTCAATGCATTTTATCCTTCATGCGAAGAGCTGCGAAATCCTACTCTTGGAGGAAAACCTCATGCGGTAATAATGACTCGGCAGAAAGAGGACGAAATTACCAAGGGTGTTGTGTCTTCTTGTTCTTATGAAGCTAGAAGATTTGGGGTGAGATCCGCGATGCCACTTTCTATGGCTACATCATAGTGTCCTAATTTGATATTGCGTTCAGTAAACATCTCTTATTATAGCTAGGTCTCAAAAGGAGTAATGAAGATACTTAGGGAATGTGCTGATGCTTTTGAACAAGCAAGTATAGACGAGGCCTTTCTTGATTGTACATCGATAAGAGGTCATACAACCCCCGAAAATATTGCCATGAAAATTAAAGAGAGGATAAAAAAAGAATGTGGACTTTTATGTTCAATTGGAGTAACATCTACCAAAGCTTCAGCTAAAATAGCCTCGGACTACCATAAGCCTGATGGCCTTACTGTGGTTTACCCATATAATTTAACCAAATTTCTCTTTCCTCTAGAAGTAGGTAGAGTCGCGGGAATTGGGGCAAAAACACAGGAAAGGCTGCTAGAACTGGGAATCGATACACTCGGTCAGCTTGCAATGGCC
>Ga0114129_10002536_pt1 | contig 25352 bp, 27 predicted proteins | sample RhiMetdeltSRZDD1_FD_80071 | JGI IMG/M metagenome (GOLD analysis project Ga0114129, IMG submission 80071) | Populus rhizosphere microbial communities from Tennessee, USA - Rhizosphere MetaG P. deltoides SRZDD1 (version 2) (version 2) | ecosystem: Host-associated > Plants > Roots > Rhizosphere >...
AACAGATAGATGGTCTCGATCTCGGACGGCGGCACCCGGAGGGCGACCGCTTCGGCGAGCTTCGCCCACCCCGGCCCCCGACCCGGATCTAGCGGAGGACGGTCGCCGGGGCCTGCGCCTGCTCCCATCGCTCCACGTAGAACCGCAGCACGTGCATGAAGTCCTGGGCATTCGTCACCACGCCATAGGCCTGGTGCGTGCCCCGGTCCCGCAGCTTGGTCACGACGAACTCCGTCTGGTCGACGCAGATCGTCGTGAGGGGACGCAGGTCCTCGGGACGCTCGGCATCCACGAACGCCGGGAGCATGTTCCCGACGGCAATCGCGTGGAGCGCCGTCGCGACGAACACGGCGAAGGTCGCTTGGGCGGTGAACTCCCGCATCGCGTCTTGCGCGGCGAGCGTATCCGAGAGCACCTCCGGGAGCGGCCCGTCGTCGCGGATGGAGCCCGCGAGCACGAACGGCACCCCGTGCGTCACGAGGGCGTGCATGATCCCCGAGCTCACGAGCCCCTGCCGTACGGCGGCGGCGATGCCCCCGGCGCGACGGATCTGGTTGATGGCCCGCATGTGGAGCGCATGGCCGCCTTCGACGCCCTGCCCCGAGCTCGTCATGCCGAGCGTCGTCCCGAAGATCGCCGCCTCGAGATCGTGCACCGCGACGGCGTTCCCGCCGAGGAACGCTTGCACGTAGCCATTCTTGATGAACCAGATCATGTCTTCGCGCGCTCGCGCGTGCACCAGGGCGGGCCCCACCACCCACACGATCTTCCCGCCGCGCTGTTTCTCCTCACCCAGGAGCTGTGCCAGGACCGCGTAATCCACGGGCCGCTCCCGCGACACCTCCGTCTGCATGAAGCCGAACTCGTTGGCGCTGTGGCTGCCGCCGAGAAAGCCCTCGGCGTGCACGAAGATGCCTTGGCTGCCATCCTCTTCCGTGCCGACCGCCACGGCCTGCCCTTTGCGCACCTTGCGCGGCTCGGTCGTCACGAGATCACGAGCGGACTGACGCACGATGACGCAATCCATACGCGGCAGACGCGGCCGCGACCACACGCCGGCGGCTTTGACGTACGTCGGCAGGTTGGTGGTCGAAAAGAAGCCGTCGGGCAGGACTCCGTCAGCGGGCGCAGGCTCGAAGCGCGCATCGGGCGCTCCCGTGAGCGGGGACGCCTCGAAGTTGGGTGGCCGGTACTGGAACCGCGGACGCGTGGTCACAGGAACGCTGATAATACGCGCGGCGAATCCGGTCACGCAACGGCCGTTACAGGAGTGAGACCGGGTCGCGATCGACGATCACCGCGCCGCGCGCCCGTGCACCCAAGGCGCGCACGACGCGACCGATGGCGCGTGGCTCCGCGGCCTTCACCAGCACGTGCCAGCGCCAGCGTCCCTTGAGCCGCTCGATCGGGCACGGCGCCGGTCCGAGCACGCTGAGCACACCGGAAAGCCGCTCGGCATTGGCCCGGACGAGCCACTCGGCCACCCGCTCGGCCGTCCGCTGGACCCGGCCGGGGTCCTCATGTGAGGCTACGAACCGTGCCAGCCCGACGTACGGCGGGTACGCCGGATTGGGCGGGGCCCGCAGCGGCAACTCCGCCGCCGCGAACTGCGCCACCGAGTGCACCGCCGCCGCGCGGATGGCGTGATGGTCGGGCGCTCGGGTCTGGACGTACACGCGCCCTCCCTTCGGCCCGCGCCCGGCGCGACCCGCCACCTGCGCCACGAGCTGGAACGTCCGCTCGGCCGCGCGGAAGTCGGGGAGATGAAGCCCCGTATCCGCGTCCACGACGCCCACGACGGTCACGTTCGGGAAGTCCAGCCCCTTGGCGATCATCTGGGTCCCGAGCAGGATGTCGATCTTCCCCTGCGCCATGCGCTCGAGCACCCGGTGGTGCGCCCACTTGGTGCTCGTCGTATCCAGGTCCATGCGGGCGATCCGGGCGTCGGGGAACCGGAGACCGACGAAATGCTCGAGCTGTTGGGTCCCCAAGCCCCGCATCCGCTGGGTCTCCTTGCCGCACAGCCGGCAGACCGTGGGAATCGGCTCCTCGTGGCCGCAGTAGTGGCACCGGAGTGCGGCCGGCGTCTGGTGTACCGTGAGCGCGATGGCGCAGCGGGGACAGGTGCGCACGTCGCCGCAGGCGGGACACTGCAGGTAGGTCGCGAAGCCGCGCCGATTCAAGAGCAGGATCACCTGCTCGCTCCGTCCGAGGGCGCCGCGCACAGCCTCGTCGAGGGCCACGGTCCACGGTACGCCGCGGGCATCCGGCACCCGCTCGGCGTCGCGCAGGTCGATCACCTCGACCGGTGGCAGCGGTCGTGCGCCGATTCGGTCGGGCAGCTCGAAGAGCGCCACCTTCCCCACGGCCGCTAGATGCAGCGTCTCGAGGGACGGCGTGGCGCTGCCCAGAATCACCCGTGCCCCCCCTCCCTCGAGCCGCGCGCGCTCGAGCGCCACTTCCCGAGCGTGGTAGCGCGGCGCGGTCCCCTGCTTGTAGCTCGACTCGTGCTCCTCGTCCACCACGATCGCCCCGAGCCGCGCGACCGGAGCGAACACCGCGGAGCGGGGCCCGACGGCCACGCGTCGCTCGCCGCGCCGCAGCGCTCGCCAGGCATCGGCGCGCTCGCCGTCCGACAGCCCCGAGTGCAGCACCGCCACCTGGTCGCCGAACACACCGCGCACCCGCGCGACCGTCTGGGGTGTGAGCGCGATTTCCGGCACAAGCAGAATGGCACCGTTACCCGACGCCACGACGCTACGAAGGACGTCGAGGTAGACCAGCGTCTTTCCGGACCCCGTCACGCCCTGGATCAGCACTGGCGTCTCGACCGGCGTCCCCAAAATCCCGGCCACGACGCGCTGCTGGTCGGCCGTGAGGTCGGGGGGCGGCGGAGACGACAGTCCGGCGAACGGATCGCGCGCGCGCGCCACGTCGGTACAACGGGCCAGGCCCTGGGTTACCAGCCCCTCCAGCGCGGCGGGAGACAAGCCGAGCTGCGCGACGAGATGCCGGACCGGCGCCGAGCCGCCGATCGCCTCGAGCGCCTCGTATGCCACGCGACGCTTGGGCGCGCGCTTGAATGCCCGCTCGCGCTCGAGCAGCGACGGCAGCGCCTGCGTCAGCGTGAGCACGCGCTCCACCTGCTCCGCAGGCCCGGCCGGCCGGCGCACGCTCCACAAGGCCCCGGGGAGCAACGCCCGCAGCGCCAGCCCGAGGGGCACGCCGTAATAGCGGCTCATCCACACGCCGAGCGCGATCAGCGGTGCCGTTATCGCCGGCTCCGCGTCCGGCGCGGCCGCGATCGGCTTCACCGCGACGGTCGAGGCGGGCGGCGCAGCATCCACCCCCGCCACGATCCCCACCACCTGGCGCCGTTGCACGGGCACCACCACGCGCGCACCGGGCACGACGCGCGGCTCGAGCTCAGCGGGAATCAGATAGGTGTAACTGCGGGGAACCGGCACCGGCAGGACGACCTCGGCGTAGCGCGGCGCCGTGCCGCCAGCTGGTCGGGGCGCAGCATGCTGCGCCCCGACGCTCGCATCGCGAGGGGGATGCCTAGCTGTTGCCGGCACGACCGGACCGGCGTCGGACGCCCAACCCCGGCTCGATGGGGAGTCGAATCTGTCCACCCTCGATCGTCGCGCCGATGAACGGGTCGTTCGCGGTCAACGCCGCGCCGTCTAGATCGGCGGCGTCCACGAGCGGCGTGAAATGCGCCGCCGCGGTGATTCCCAGTGACGTTTCGATCATGCAGCCCACCATGACCAGCATGCCGTGCGCCCGAGCCGTGGCGATCATGCGAAGCGCTTCCCGCAGCGATCCGCATTTCGCCAGCTTGATGTTGATCCCGTCGACGACCCCGGCGAGCCGCGGGATGTCGGTCGCCACGATACAGCTCTCGTCCACCACGATCGGCAGGGTGCCGCGGCGCTGCAGCGCCGCGAGCCCCTCGAGGTCGTCGGGCGGCAGCGGCTGCTCCACGAACTCCACCCCGTATTCCCTGAGGACGGGCAGCATCTGGAGCGCCCGTTCTCGCGTCCAGCCCGCGTTCGCGTCCACCCGCAGCGGCTTGTCCGTCGCGTCGCGGATCATGCGCAGGATCGCCTCATCGCGATCGGTGCCAAGCTTGATTTTGAGGACCGGATAGGAGGACGCCTCGAGCACCTTCTCGCGCATCCGGTCGATGGTATCGAGACCGATGGTGAACGAGGAGCGGGGCGCGCGGGCGGGATCGAGCCCCCACAGCCGCCACACCGGCTGGCTCAGGCGCTTACCCACGAGATCGTGCAGCGCCGCTGACAGGGATGCCCGCGCCGCGCCGTTCTTCGGGATCAGCTGGGCGAACCTGGCCTCGGCCGCTTCCAGGTCGAAGGGGTTCTTGGGAAGATGGGGCTCCAGCTTCTCGAGCGCAGCCACGACCGTGTCGGCTGTCTCCCCGTAGTAGCGGGACGGGTCGGCTTCCCCCCATCCCTCCACCCCGTCCCGATCGGTGAGGCGGACCCACACCACTCGCGTGTCGTCATCGCCGCCCCGGGCGATGACGAATGGATGCTTGGTCTTCAAGGTGAGAACGTCGGCGGCGAGCTTCAGAGCCATTTGCGGCGATTCAACCACCATACGATCACGAGCGAGACGACGACCATGCTGGCGACGGCGACCCAGAAGCCCAGCGGATCGTGGACGAGCGGCATGCGACTGAAGTTCATACCGTAAATCCCCGCGATGACGATCAACGGCAGCGCGACGGTGGCCACGATCGACAGTTGCTTCATCACCCGGTTCATCCGGTTGGAGGTCTGGGACAGGTACGTCTCCAAGACTCCGGCGAGCAGGTCGCGCGTGGTGTCGACCGACTCCATCAGCCGGATCGTGTGGTCGTAGATGTCGCGGTAATACAGCTGGGTTTCGGGCCGAATGTAGCCGCAGGGACGGTTCGTCAGGATGTTGAGCACTTCACGCAACGGCCCGATGTGGCGCCGCAGGCCGAAGGTCGATCGCTTTGCCTTGAAGATCTCGTGGATGAGGCCCTCGTCGAACTCCTCGAACAGCTTCCGCTCGAGCCCATCCACCATGCCGTTGAGCTCATCGACCAATGGAAAATAGCTGTCCACCGCCTGGTCGATGATGTGGTGCATGGTCATCTCAGCGCCCCGGGCGAGGAGATCGGGACTGCGCAACAACCGGTCGCGCGCCGCGTCGCACCCCATCGATGGCACGGCGTGCACGGTGACCAGGAAATTCTTGCCGAGGAAGAAATAGAGGTTGGAGGTTTGGAGATCGAACGGATCGGGAGTCGCCTGGTCGAATTGGACCCCCGCCATCACCACGAACACGTACCGGTCGTACTCTTCCAGCTTGACGCGGGTGCGCGGCGAGAGTGTGTCCTCGACGGCGAGGGGGTGAAACTCGAATACCTTCTCCAGTAGGGCATGCTGGTGCAGGTCGGTACTGTCGACGTCCACCCACAGCTCGCCCTCACCGGCGCGCACGATCTCGCGCAGCCGAACAGGCGAGAGGCCTCGCTCGACCCCCCCGTCGGGCCGCCGATAGATGCTGGCAGGCCAGTGTTTGGACGCCGGTGGTGCGGCAGTCGCGGTCACGACTGTAGTATCGGGACGCCGCGACCCTCAGGCAAGCGCGCGCACGTGGGCCCGTGCGCCGGCGGCGAGCAGGTCGAGCCGGTACCCGCCTTCCAGCACGCCGACCACCGGCGCCGGCGCGACGCGCGCGCGAAACGCCTCGGTCCAGTGCACCACATCGGCGGGCTCGAGCGTAAACCCGCCCAGCGGATCTCCCGCGAGCGAGTCGAATCCGGCCGAGACCAGGAGCAGGTCCGGCCGCCACCCGACCAGGGCGGCGTCCACGGCCGCGAGCAGGTCCCGCACGTACACCTCACGCGCGAGGCCCGGCGGGCGGGGCACGTTGAACACGTTGCCGACGCCACGCTCGTCCGCCGCGCCGGTCCCCGGATACCAGGGATACTGATGGATGGAGACGTAACGGATCGACGGATCGCGCTCGACCATCGCCTGGGTGCCGTTCCCGTGGTGCACGTCCCAGTCCACGATCAGCACGCGCGGCTTCCCCCGCTGCTGCGCGTGCCGCGCCGCCACCACGACGTTGTTGATCAGGCAGAACCCCATGGCACGGCCGGCCAGGGCGTGGTGCCCTGGAGGGCGCGTGGCGCCGAAAGCCGAGCCCCGCTCGATCCCCTGCTCCACGGCGCCGATCGCCACGCCCGCAGCCGCCAGCGCGGCATCCCAGCTGTCCCGGCTCATCACGGTGTCGGCTTCCAGCGCGCCGCCGCCACCATCCGCGAGGCGCTCGAGCGCGTCGAGATACACCGGCGAGTGGACGCGCTCTAGCTGATCACGCGTCGCAGGCCGGCCCTCCACCCACTCGACCGTCGCCGTCAGATCAGGCGCGCGCAGGGCGGTGAGGACCGCCTCGATTCGCTCGGGGCGCTCGGGATGGCCGGGCCCCGGGTTGTGCAGGCGAGTAGCGGGATGGAAGACGACCGGGACGGGCACTACAATGCCGGACGGTCGGACGGCCGGACATGCGGGCCGTGACGACGAAGGGGATCCGATCTACGATCCCACCGTCCGACCGTCCCACCGTCCGACATCAGTTATCCAGATGTTTGCCGTGCAGCAGCTGCCGGATCGACTCGACCTCCGCCCGCATCTCTCGCCGCGCGCGCTCCAGGTCGGACATGACGCGACGGTAACGCCGCCACCCGAGCACCACCAGCACCGCTGCGACGAGACAGACCGCGGCCCAGAAGACCAGCATGCGGCGACCGAGGGCAAACCCGCTGTACGCCAGCAGCAGGGCATCCAGCAGCAAGAACCCGACTGTAAAGGTCGTCAGCGCGCGGGACACCATCAGCGTACCGCGTGGCGCCGGGCGGGCAGGATGATGAACGGCGAGTTGGCCACGGCGCCCAGCGCGGCCAGGGTCGTGGACTCGTCCAGCACCTGCGCGCCGCGGAACTTCACAACGTAGTCCTCAGACCGCACCTGTGCCCGTTTCAACGCTTGAGTGAGCGCTTGGCGCTTCAAGTCCGCCACCGTGGTCGTGGGCTCGACAGCGAGAAATACCTGATCCCACACGTCGGTCACCATCACCCGGACGGCGAACCGCTCAGCCACCGCGGTCACACGACTTCCACGGTAGCTTCGAGCGGGAGAGTCGAAAGGAAGCGATCGAGCGCCTGATCGAAGAAGAGGGTGGAGGCGCGCACCCGAGTCTTGCCCGCGGCATCCACCCACGCGTGCAGCGCGATCTCCTCCCCACCCTGACCGCGCAGCACCAGGAACCCCGGCCCTTCCTTCTCCGCGAACGCGGCCGCGTTCGGTACCCGCTCCGAGAAGAACCGCTTGGCCCGCTCGAGCACGTCCTGGGGGGGCAGTGCGACGGTGGTGGAGTGCATCATGGCTCGGAAAGATAGGCGCGGCGCGGGACTCCGCAAAGCTGACAGCCTGTGATGCCAGCTTGAGCGCCGGGGTGTCAAGTTGACAAGCCCAGGCCCGATGGGGCCGGCATGCTGGTTGCTAAGGGCCACGGGTGCAGCAGCAGAAGTTCCGACCGACAATGAAAGGAGTATTGGCAATGTTCGTTACCACTCGTTCCCTTCAGGGAGACCCGGTCATCAACCGGATCTTCGACGTGCTGGGCAGCCTGAACGGCGACAGCACCCAGGCCTCGTGGGTACCACCCGTAGACATCTTCGAGGATGCCGAGGCGATCCGCATCATCGCCGAGGTGCCTGGCGTCAAACCCGAGGATGCGAAGATCTCGCTCGAGAACAATGTTCTCACGATCCGCGGCTCGAAGCAGCAGGTCGCCGAGGAGCGCACGGAGCGGGTACACCGCTACGAACGGACCTATGGCACGTTCGAGCGCAGCTTTACCCTGCCTGCGACTGTGGACGCCAGCAACATCAAGGCGAGCTACGAGCACGGCGTTTTGACCGTGACGCTCCCGAGGGCGGAGAAGGCGAAGCCGCGACAAATCGAGGTGCAGGTCGCGTCGAAGTAACCACGAACGGCGGTCCAGACGTGGCGTGGGGGCGCAGCGAGCTGCGCCCCTATGTGTTAAGGAGATCCCGCAGCCGTGCTTCCACCTGGGAGTTCGGGACCGCCGTCGCGCCAGCCTCGCGCGCCGCGCGCAGCAGCTCCACCTGGACGTGTGAGCCGTAGGCGAGCACCGGAATCCCGCGTCGTACCAGCTCGGCGATTCGGTCCGTCGCCCCGGAGCCCCCGAGCTCCAACACCGCGAGATCGCAGGCGGCCTCGTCCTGGGACACTTCCGCGCCGGCGGCGGCTGCGACACCGCCGAGCTTCGAGCGGAACAACAGGTCCCGCGTGACGAGCAGGACGCGCTTAGCCATCGAGCGGCGTGACCTCCACGACACCCTGCACCAGGGCCGGGCGGTGCCGGAAGAGGTCCAGCAGACGTGGAGCCGGCTTCACAACCAGGACGGCGTCACCCGGGGGTGGGTCGACGAGGCCTTCGAGCGTAAGGAACAGGCGTCCCCCGCCCGGGTGGGGGAGCGACACGCGATAGCGCCGCCCATGCCATGCCGCCTCCATCTCCTGCCCGCTCCGTTGCACGTTCCACGTCGTACGTTCCATGAATACGTCGTCATCCACCTTATACACACCAGGCGCAAGCTCCTCTCCGGACCGGTAGAATACCGGATCAAACGGCTGGCCCTCGTGGCGCTTGAAGTTTTCTTCCGCGGCCCAATCGTACGCCTCGAGTCGGTCGAGGTGGGCACGCCATTCCAAGTGGTGACGCAGCTCGTGGGTGAGCGTTTCCCAGGTCTCCTCGCGCCAGTCGAAGTCTCCCAGCCGGGCGAGGCTCGCGAACGAGCCATGGTAGAGGATGATCCGCGAGTGCAGATCGGCCCCGCTGCCGCTCCACTCGAGCGGCACGCACTCACCCAGGGTGTAGACGTCGCCATGCACCGCATGTGGGAGAGCCTTGGGGCTGACGTCCACCGCCACCACCCCACCGAGGTACTCGGGAGGAACGTCCTTGAGGAGGCGCTCGACCAGCTCGCGGAAATCATCCAGCCGCACAACCCCGCCCCACTAGCCCCTCAAGTGTTCAGCCAGGTATTGCACGAGTCGGTCGCTGGCGACCCGATCTTGTTTTAGCGTGTCCCGGTCACGCACCGTCACGGTGCCGTCCTGCGTTGACTGACCGTCGATGGTGATGCCGAAGGGCGTGCCGGCCTCATCCTGGCGGCGATAGCGGCGACCGATCGAGCCGCCGTCGTCGTAGAACGTGTTGTAGTGCTTCCGCAGATCGTCGAAGATGCGGCGCGCCAGCTCGGGCATCCCATCCTTGTTCACCAACGGGAACACCGCGGCCTTCAGCGGAGCGATCGCGGGATTCAGGCGCAACACCACCCGCTTCTCTCCTTCCACATCTTCCTCGTGGTACGCGTCCACCATCACGACGAGCGTCGTGCGGTCGGCGCCCGCCGATGTTTCGACCACGTACGGAATGAAGCGCTCGTTCGTCGCTACATCCAGGTACTCGAGCTTCTTCCCCGAGAACTCCTGATGCCGCGACAGGTCGAAGTTCGTCCGGTTGTGAATCCCTTCGAATTCCTGCCAGCCGAAGGGAAACTCGTACTGGATGTCGTAGGCATCCTTGGCGTAGTGGGCCAGCTCGTCTTTCGTGTGCTGGTGGAACCGCATCTTGTCGGGCCGCACGCCCAGACCGGCCAGCCACTTCATCCGCTCCTGGCGCCAGAACTCGAACCATTCGAGGTCCGTACCCGGCTTCACGAAGAACTGCATCTCCATCTGCTCGAACTCCCGGGTCCGAAAAATGAAGTTGCCGGGGGTGATCTCGTTCCGGAACGCCTTGCCGATCTGCGCGATCCCGAACGGGATCTTCTGGCGCGACGACTGCAGCACGTTGAGGTAATTGACGTAGATCCCCTGCGCCGTCTCTGGGCGGAGATAGACGACCGCTGCCACCTCTTCCACCGGGCCCATGAACGTCTTGAACATGAGGTTGAACATGCGCGGCGCGGTGAGCGTCCCCTTGCTGCCGCACACCGGGCACTGTGCCGTGGGCTCGCCCGGCGTGCCCTTGATGCGCGGATCATCCGCCCGAAACCGGTTCTTGCAGTGCTTGCAGTCCACCAGCGGATCGGTAAACCCCGACACGTGACCGGACGCTTCCCACACTTTGGGGTGCATCAGGATCGCCGCGTCCAGGCCCTCGATGTCCTCGCGATCGTGGACCATCGAGCGCCACCAGCGCTCCTTGATGTTTTTCTTCAGCTCGACGCCCAGCGGCCCGTAGTCCCACACCGAGCCGAGGCCGCCGTAGATCTCCGAGGACTGGAACACGAAGCCGCGTCGCTTGGCCAGCGACACCAACTTGTCCATGACATTGTCGGTTGGGGACATAAGGGCCGGAAGATAGACGGGCAGCTAGGCAGCGGGCAACCCGAACGCTTCGCGCACGGCTCGCTCCGCGAGGGCCGAGATACCGGCGCCGTCGAGCACGCGACCTTCACCGTCCAGCGCATGCAGACCGACGAGCCCCTCGACCTTGCCCGCCACGACGGCGACCCGCGTCTTCGCCGCCTGGGCGCGCCGGACCACCTCGCCCGACGCCTTTCCGACGAGCGACGTCTTGTCGAACGTCCCCTCCCCAGTGATCACGAGCTGGGCCTTGGCGAGTGCCGCGTCGAACCCCACGCGCGCCAGAACCCACTCCGCTCCACCCGCGAGCTCAGCCCTGGCGAAGCACACGAGACCCGCACCGAGACCGCCCGCGGCACCACCCCCGGGCAGTGTAGCGAGGTCGCCACGGCCGTGCCGAGCCATCAGCTCGGCCAGGCGCTCGAGGCCCCGCGCGAGGAGCTTCACTGCCTCGGGCCCGGCCCCTTTCTGCGGCCCGAACACCGGCGCCGCGCCTCGCGAGCCGACGAGCGGCGTGGTGACGTCGGCAAGCGCGACGACCCGGGCGGCGATACCCCACCCCCCGTCGAACTCCGCCAGGTGCGCCAGCGAGCCGCCTCCTTCGGGGAGCGACGCTCCCGCCGCGTCGAGAAACTCCCAGCCCAGGCCGCGCGCCGCGCCCGTACCGCCGTCCACCGTGGCCGAGCCGCCCAGACCCACGACCACTGTCTTGGCGCCGCGTTCGACCGCTTCCCAGACAAGCTCGCCCACGCCCCGAGTGGTGGCGCGCAGCGGGTCGAGCTGCTCGGGCTTGAGGAGCGCGATGCCGCACGCGGTCGCACTTTCGAAGATGGCCGTTTCGGGATCCACCCACCCGAGCTCGCCTGAGACGGGTTCGCCCAGGGGTCCGGTGACGGTGAGACGCTCCCGCAATGCAGCGGGTGCAAGCACGGCGTCCAGCAGCCCGTCGCCGCCGTCGGAAATGGGGCACTGCAGCACGGTGGCTTCCGGCAGTGCGCGGCGTGCGCCTGCCGCCAGGGCGTCCGCCACCTGCCGGGGCCCCAAGGTGCCTTTGAAGGCTGCTGGGGCGATCAGTATCAGCTGCGACATGCTGCGTTATGCGTAAAAACATGCATTTTGCGATACATCTCACAGTCATGTAACTTGCTATGTGCCGTAGTTATCGCCATTACGCGGCAGGCATCGTTCTTGCTCGACAAGTCTGCGGCTATTGAGCGTCTCGCTCGCATCGGGTTCTAGGGCGCACGATGTCGAGCAGGCGATCACCCCCCAGGGGCAACTCTGGGGGGTTTGCTTTTGATATGGTCGCAGATCCGCCCACCATGCTCGCGCCCGTTCTCGATGAAGATCTTGTTGGCGTCGAAGCCGGAGGCGAGCACGCCGGCGATGTACACGCCCGGCACGTTCGTTTCCATGGTTTCCGGTGCGTGCCGGGGGATGCCGCTGGTCTCATCCACCACCACGCCGACCGAGCGGAGCAGCGACAAGTCCGCCGTATAGCCGGTCAGGGCCAGGACGAAATCCGCGGGAATCGTTTCCCGCGGACCGTCCGGATCGCGACGCACGACGACCTCTGCCCGCCTGATCTCGACCACGCGGCTGCACCACCGAACGGCGACCTGGCCCTGTTTCACGCGGTTGGTGATGTCGGGCAGGATCCACGGTTTCACTCCCCGGTCGAACTCGCTCAGAAAATGCACCAGGGTGACGCGTGCACCGACGCGGCACAGCTCGAGCGCCGCCTCCACCGCGCTGTTGCCGCCGCCCACCACGACGACGCGCTGCTGCCAGTAGGGGTGCGGCTCCACGAAGAAGTGCGACACGTGCGGGAGATCTTCCCCCGGGACGCGGAGCGGGTTGGGCGACTCGAAGTAGCCGGTCGCGAACACCAGATGTCGGCTCGACACCGTCTCCGGCTCCGGGCCACCGGGGTGCTGTGCCACCAGCTCGAACCCGTCCCCCGTGGGCGTCGCGCGTGACACAGTGTGATACTGGCGCACATCGAGCTCGAAGTGCTCCGCCACCTTCCGATAGTAGGTCAGCGCTTCCCGTCGCGTGGGCTTATCGCCGGCGGTCACAAAGGGCACGCCGATCTCGAGCTTGTCGGGAGTCGAGAAGAACGTCATGTACAGGGGATAGCGCATGAGACTCGAGGCGACGGGCCCCTTGTCGAACAACGAGCAGGTCAGGCGGGCGCGCTTCGCCGCCACACCCACCGCGAGCCCGCAGGGCCCGGCTCCGATCACCGCGAGGTCGAGCATCAACGAGCCACTGTCACGTCACTTCGATAATCTGATCGCGATGCGTACCCACGCTCACGTACTGGATGGGTGCGTGTGCGAGGTCCTGGAGCCGGTCCAGGTAGGCCCTCGCCGGCGGCGGCAGGTCCGCCAGCCGACGCACGTGGTTGAGCGACTTCTGCCAACCGGGGAGCGTCTCGTACACCGGCTCGACGCGCGCGAGGCGCTCCACCTCGGCGGGCATCGAGTCGAGTGACTCGCCGTCGCAGCGGTAGCCGACGCACACGGGAATCTCCGAGAACGAGTCGAGCACGTCGAGCTTGGTGACGGCGAGGCCGGTGAGGCCGTTGACGCGTACCGCGTAGCGGACGACGACGGCGTCGAACCACCCACAGCGGCGCGGCCGTCCCGTGGTTGCCCCGAACTCATCCCCCAGCTCGCGAATCCGCTCGGCAAGCGCCGGCGTGGCCTCCGTCGGTAGCGGCCCGTTGCCCACCCGGGTCGTATACGCCTTGACGACCCCGAGCACGGCATCGATCGCCGTCGGGCCGATCCCGGCTCCGACCGCCGCCCCGCCAGCCGTCGTGTTGGAAGAGGTCACGTACGGGTAGGTCCCGTGGTCCACGTCGAGCAGCGCGCCCTGCGCGCCCTCGAGCAGCACCGACTCCCCGCGCTCGAGCGCTTCCCAGACCACCCGTCCGGCGTCCACCGCGAGCGGCAGCAAGCGCGGGGCGAGCCGCTCGAGCAACCCCACGTGCTCCCCCGAATCCGCGCGCTCGGTCGAGCCGAGGAGCCCGAGGAACTCGTTGGCGGCCTGCACACGCGCGCACACCAGCTCCTTCGCCCTGGCCAGGTTTCGCAGGTCGCCTACCCGGACGCCCCTTCGCCCGTACTTGTCCTCATAGGTAGGCCCGATGCCGCGGCCGGTCGTGCCGATCTTCTCCCGGGCTTCGCGGGCCCGGTCGAGCAGCTTGTGGAACGGGAGCGTGAGGTGCGCGCGGTCCGAAACGTAGAGCTTGTGCTCGGTCCGGATGCCCCGCTCGCTGAGGGCGTCGAGCTCGGTGAAGAGGGTCTCCGGATCGAGCACGACCCCGTTGCCGACCAGGCAGACCGCGCCCTGGATGATCCCGGAGGGAATCTGGTGGAGCACGAATTCCCCGGCGCCGGTGTGCACCGTGTGACCGGCGTTCGCCCCGCCCTGATAGCGCACGACCAGATCGGCGCGCTCGGCGAGCACGTCGACGATTTTCCCTTTGCCCTCGTCGCCCCATTGGGCGCCGACAACCACGACGCAGTGGGTCTTCGGTCCGAACATGGCTCCCCAGCAAAAACGCCCCGGAAGCGGGGCGTTGGAGTATCCTCCGGGGGAAGCTAGACCCATGAGCATCGGGCGTCAACGCATCCCATTCCCACTCTAAAGACTGGGCCCGGCACGTCGCTGCCCTTAAGGGCAGTGCATCACCGGGCCCAGGCTTCAGCCTGGGAGCAGCGCGGCGGCGACACTGGCGGCCACGCGGCGCACGCCCTCCAGCGTCAGCCGCTCCGCCGAGTCACGTGGCGTGTGGACGATCGTCGCGGTACGCCAATCGCCCCGCATGATCGTGACGCCCTCGCGAGCCGCGCCGCTGAGCGACAGCCCGTCGACCAGCACGGGGAGCCAGCGCGCCCGCCGCGCGCCGAGCGCGGCAACCACCCGCTCGACGGCGGGTCCGGAGCGATGGATGAACGCGATCGTCGAGCCGCGGTCGTCGACTCCATCGAAATTGACGATGCACGTGTCGCCGAGCAGGTTGGCCCGTTCTCGCACGAGCGCCCGAGCGCCGAGCAGCCCGTATTCCTCGGCGTCCGGGAAAAGCACGCCCACGCCCGCGTCACGCGGCAGGGCGTCCACCGTGGCGAGAACGGCCACCACCCCCGCTGCGTTGTCGACGGCGCCCGGCGAATGATCGGTCACCCGGTTGGCTGCGAGCGCCAGGATGCCGGCGGCGCCGGCCGCGCCAATGACCACGTCGGGTACCCCCGCGTGCAACGGACCGAGCAACGCGCGCGTCGCCAGGGCGACGAGCTCGAGGGCACCGAGCGTCGCCAGCCCCGCGGCCGCGAGGCGCGTCGCCATCGAAAGGGGCTGGCCCTTCGAGTCGTAATGCGCGGCGAGCCACACCGAAACGCGAGCTCGAGGGCGGACACCGATCAGGTTGACGCCTTCCAGCGGCGCTCGCCCGTAGCGGTGTAGCAGCGACCTCGCCGTGAACCGGTGCTCCATCACCACGAATCCTCGCGCCACGAGCTCGCGCTTCAGCACGTCCCGGACCCGCTGATTCGCCGCCGTGGTGGAGCGCCGCGGCACCGCGATGGCGGCGACCAGCGCTCGGTAGTCCGTCACGCGGCGACGAGCTTCACCAACCGCTCCCGGTCCGACGCTGCCACGGGCGCGAGCGGCGGGCGCACCGGCCCGCCGTACAGTCCCCCGCCCACGGCGTCCATGGCCGCCTTCACTCCCGCGGGCCCGAGCTTCCCTACGACCTCGCGGTCGAGCGGCGCGAGCCGCTCCTGGAGCTTCCCCGCGCCCTCCCGGTCGCCGGCGCGGAACGCGGCGAACACTTGGGCGGAGAGCGCGGCGGCGAAGCAGGCCACGGCGAGGATGCCCCCGTCGCAACCCAGCTCCAGGGCGGCATACAAGAGCGAGCCCGAGCCGACAAAGACCGACCATTGCGGGGCCGCGTCGCGGTACGCCGCGAGGTTCTTCGCATCGCCCGACGAGTCTTTCACGCCGACGATGTTGGTGTGCGACGCCAGTTGCCGCAGCAGGCCGGCCGCAATTGGGAGGTGTGTGTACTTGGGGATGTTGTAGACCAGCACCGGCACCGGGCTCGCGTCCGCCACGGCACGATAGTAATCAGCGAGGCTCGCGGGAGAGACAGCCGCGGAGAAATACGCGGGAGGTCGCACCAGGACGGCGTCCGCTCCCTCGGTCGCGGCGGCCCGCGTCAGGGCCACCGCCTGTCGCGTGGACTCCCCACCCGTCCCCGCGATGAGCCAGCGCTTGTCCGGCAGCACCTCCCGCACCCACGCGACCATGCGGCGCTGCTCGTCCGGGTCGAGCAGGGCCGACTCCCCCGTCGACCCCCCCACGACCACGCCGTCGAGCCCCGCCGCGACGAGTCGGGTCACGTTGTGGCGCAAGTGGACGGGAGCGACCTCACCCGTCGCGCTGTCGAACGGCGTGGTGATGGGGGCCATCACCCCCGCGAGCTGCCGCTCGGTCACTGGCCGGGAGTCGCCTCCGCGGGCGTGCCGGTGCGCGAGCGGCGGCGCACGGAGCGCAGCTGCTTCTCGAATTCCGCTGGATCCGTGCTCGCGGCGAGGGCTGTCTCGTACGTCACCACCTCGTCGGCCACCAGCTCCATCAGGTGCTGATCGAACGTCTGCATACCGTACTCGTCGCGTGCCTCGCGAACGTATTCCGGCAGGTCGGCAGTTCGGCTCGCATCCTTGATCAGCTCACGCGCCTCGCCTGTGCAGATCAGGATCTCCACCGCCGCTACCCGGCCGTGGCCGTCGGCGCGCGGCAGCAGCTGCTGCGACACCACGGCCTGCAGCGCGTCGCACAACCGCAGCCGGGCGACCTCCTGCTCTTCGAGCGGGAACATCGAGACGACCCGGCTCACCGTGGTCACCACGTCGGGGGTGTGCAGGGTCGAGATCACGAGATGGCCCGTTTCGGCGGCCTTCATTGCGGTGTCGATGGTCTCCGCATCGCGCATCTCGCCGATCAAGACGACGTCCGGGTCCTGGCGCATCGCGGCGCGAAGACCTGCCCGGAAGTCGTCCGTGTCGACCCCGATCTCCCGCTGCGTCACCGAACAGTTGATGTCGCGGTGCAGGAACTCGATCGGATTCTCGAGCGTGACGATGTGCTTGTTCTGCGTCTGGTTGATGTGGTTCACCATGGCCGCCATGGTGGAGCTCTTCCCCGAACCCGTCACTCCCGTCACGAGAATCATCCCGCGCTCGGCTACGGCGACGCTCGCGAGGATCGGCGGCAACTTGAGGGAATCGAACGTCGGTACGTCGAACGGGATCACGCGCATCACGATCATGAACGAGGAACGCTGCCGCAGGATATTCACGCGGAACCGCCCGACGCCGGGCATACCCCAGGAACAGTCGTAATCGCGCAGCTGGTCGAGACGCGCGCGGTCTTCGTCGCTGGAAATCAGGTGCTGCGCGATGGCCTTCGTCTGCTCCGGCGTCAGGCGATGCTTCGTGAGGGGCACGAGCTTCCCGTCGATCCGGGCCCGGAACACATCCCCGGCCTTGACGTGCAGGTCGGAGGCGCCGCGATCGATCGCCGCCTTGATGATCTGCTCGATGCCGCGCGGCTGGCCGGCGGTGGCGCTCGCGCGGGCGCTCTTGCCTTTTTCCTCAGTCACTCAGTATCCCGCCTCCAGGTCGACCGTATTGGTGAGTGGGGACCCTGCAAGATAGCGCCGGATGTTCTCCACGATCAGGCCCGTCTCGCGCTCCCAGAAGCGTGCCGTCACGGCGGCGACATGGGGGCTCACGAGTACACGCGGGTGGCGCCAGAAGGGGTGGCCCGCAGGCAACGGCTCCGCTGCGAAGACATCGAGGGCGGCGCCTCGCACTCGGGAGGCGTCGAGAACGGCGAGCAGGGCCGTCTCGTCCAACAACGTCCCGCGAGACACGTTCACCACGATGGCATCGTGCGGCAGCCGCTCGAGCACCGCGCGGCTCACGGCGCCACGCGTCTCCGCGGTGTGCGGCGCGGCGATCACGAGGCAGTCGCTCTCAGCGGCGAGCCGTGGCAGGTCGGCGAGGCCGCCCACCCAGCGGACGCCCGTCGGCCCGCCCCGCGCCGACCGACGCCGCACCCCCGCGACGCGCATCCCCAGGGCCACCCCACGACGCGCGATCGCTCCGCCGATGCCGCCTAGGCCGAACACGCCGAGCCGCAATTCGCCGAGCTCGCGGACTCGCACCTCCAGGTCGGCGAACGCCCGCCTGCCCCATTGCCCCGCGGCCTGGAATTCCCGCATCCGGTCCAGGCCGCGGGCGAAATAGGCGATCGCGGCAATGGCCCAGTCGGCGATCGGCTCGGCATGCACGGCCGCCGAGTTGGTGAGCACGACGCCGCTGCCGGCGAGGTGCGGCAGGCTCGCGCCCACGCCGGCCGTGCCGGAGTGCGCCCACTGGAGCGTCCCCTTCCCGGCCGCGACCACCCCCGGCGGGACGCCGTAGCCGACGTAGATCTCCGCACCGCGGGCGGCGGCCACCGCCTCCGGGCTCCCCGAGCCGCCGTCGCCGTCGGAGGCGGCCGGCGCCTGGACGAGGACGAGCTCCCACCCGGGGCCCAGGGCCTCGCGAATCGCGTCGGCAACGACGGGCGGCATCCGCCAGGCGGCGAGCGGCGACGCGAGATCGACGACGAGCCGCCGGGGAGGGGGGGGCGTCACTCGCCCGTGGACACGGTCCGGACGCCAGGGTGGTGGAGCAACGCGACCATCACCTCGTCGTGAAGCCGCTTTGGCCCGCGCAGCGTGAAATCGATGACCAGATCCACGTTCTCACGGCGGCTGGCCTGCCGCTCGATCTCGAGCCCGGTCCGGCGGACCACCGCTTCGAGCTCGTCCAGGACGGTGGGATCCGGGCGAGCGTGCACCGACAGCGCGCTCTGCGTGGATTGCCGTGCCACCAGACGCTCGACACTCCCGAGTCCTCGCAGCACCACTAGGACGAGCAGCGTGGTGCCTGCCGCTTCCCAGTAGAACGTCGCGCCGAGGGCGACCCCGATGGCCGCGACGACCCAGATCGTGGCCGCGCTCGTGAGGCCAACCACCGCGCCGCGCGCGTGCAGGATCGTGCCCGCGCCGATGAACCCCACGCCGGTCACGATCTGCGCGGCGATGCGCGTGGGGTCGGCGGTCCCGGCGGCCATCGTGATCGAGAGCTTGGTGTAAAGCACCGAGCCGATGCAGATGAGGATGTTCGTCCGGAGACCGGCAGGCTTGCCGCCCAGCTCGCGCTCGAGGCCGATTGCGCCGCCGAACAACGTCGCGAGACACAGCTGAAGAAACAGCTCCAGCCGGAACATGTCGACCATCTGCTGCAGGAAGTGCTGCATCAGGTCCCCCCTCCTCGCTCCACGCCCTCCAGGAACCCCATCCGCCGGCGTACCTGGCTCAGGGTGCGGCGCGCGATGGCGCGCGCCTTGGCGGCGCCGGCCCGGAGCAGGTCTGTCACCTTGCGCGGCTCTGCCTGGAGAACCTGTGCCCGCTCGCGGATGGGGGTGAGCGCGGCTATCATATTGTCCGCCAGCACCCGCTTGCAGTCGAGACAACCCCATCCGGCGGTGCGGCAGTTGTGCGCCACCAGCTTGAGCGTGTCCGGCGGCGAGAAGCCCTGGTGAATGGTGAAGATGTTGCAGATGTCGGGGTTGCCCGGGTCCTTCCGCGTGACGCGCGCCGGGTCGGTGGCCGCGGGTTTGAGCTTCTCCCAGATGGTCTCCGGCGAGTCGAAGAGGGCGATCGTGTTGCCGAGGCTCTTCGACATCTTGGCTTGGCCGTCGAGCCCGAGGACGCGCTTCGCCGTCGAGAGCAGGGCCTGCGGCTCCGGGAGCGAAAACCCGTTCGCGAACCGCGTGTTCCAACGGCGCGCGATCTCGCGCATCAGCTCGAGGTGCTGGAGCTGGTCTTCGCCCACCGGCACGAGGGTTGCTTCGTAGAGCAGCACATCGGCCGCCTGGAGCACGGGATAGTTGAGGAGTCCCGCCGGCACGCTCTCCTGGCGCTGCGCCTTGTCCTTGAACTGCGTCTGCCGCTCGAGCTCGCCCAGTGGCGTCACGGTGTTCAGGAGCCAATAGAGCTCCGTGTGCTCGGGGACGTGGGATTGCACGAAGACGATGGCCCGCTCCGGATCGATGCCGGCGGCGAAGAGGCCGATCGCCATGTCGATCGTGCGCTGGGCCAGGGTCGCTGCGTCGTAGGGTTGCGTGATGGCGTGCAGGTCCACGACGCAGAACAAGCAGTCGTGTTGGTGTTGCAGCTTGACCCAGTTCTGCACGGCGCCGAGGTAATTGCCGATGTGCAGCTCGCCGGAAGGCTGGATGCCGGAGAAGACGCGCGCCATGGGCTCACAACCTACGACGGTGGAGGTCAGCGCCGCAAGGTGCGAGAACTCAAAGACTTAGTCGATGTCGCCAAACACGCCGCGGAGCGCGCCGCTCGCTTCCTCCGGACCACGACGCCGGCGAGCAGCCGCGACTGGATCGAAAAAGGTCGCCACGACTTCGTGACCGAGGCGGACCGGCAGGCCGAGGCGCTGATCGCCGACACGTTGCTGCACGCGGTGCCGGAGTCGCGCGTGGTGGGCGAGGAGCTGTCGCCGGCGGCAGCGCGTGTGGGCGACGTCGTGTGGATCGTGGATCCGCTCGACGGCACGACCAACTTCCTCCACGGCTATCCGCAGTACGCGGTCTCGATCGGGGCGTTGGTGGCTGGCGTGCTGAGCGTCGGCGTCGTGCACGATGTGCCGCGAGATCGCGTGTATTGGGGCGCGAGCGGACTCGGCGCCTGGGAGGGCGAGCGGCCGCTCCAGGTCTCCCAGCTCGCCGAGCCGCGGCAGGCGCTCGTCGGCACCGGATTCCCGTTCAAGAATCTCCCGCTGCTGCGGCGCTACCTCGACCAATTCGCCGCCGTCATGGGATCCACGAGCGGCATCCGGCGTGCGGGCGCAGCGGCGCTCGATCTGGTGGACGTGGCGGCCGGCCGCCTCGATTGCTTCTGGGAGCTGACACTCGCCCCATGGGACGTGGCCGCCGGGGTGCTGCTCGTGCGGGAGGCGGGGGGAGTGGTGACGACGCTCGACGGATCGCCCGACGTATTGCAACACGGATCGGTCGTCGCCGGCAATCCGACGCTGCATCGCTGGCTGTTGGATCTCGTGAGGGCTGCCTAGATGCCCGCTCCGCTCGTCGAATGCGTACCGAATTTCTCCGAGGGCCGCGACGCCGCGACCATCGAGGCGCTCCGCCTGGCGCTCACCAGTGTTCCCGGCGTCAGGCTGCTCGACGTCCAAGCCGATGCGGCGCACAACCGCTCCGTCTTCACGTTCGTGGCGCCGCCCGACGCGAGCGTCGAGGCAGCGCTCGCCGCCATGCGCGTCGCGACCGAGCGGATCGACCTCTCGCGGCACACCGGCGAGCACCCCCGGATGGGCGCGACTGACGTCGTGCCGTTCGTGCCGGTGCGCGACGTGACCATGGACGACTGCGTCGCCCTCGCGCGCCGGCTTGCCGACCGCGCGGCTGCGGAGCTCCAGATCCCCATCTACCTCTACGCCAAGGTGGCCACCCGCCCTGAGCGCGAGCGTTTGCCCGACATCCGCAAAGGCGAGTTCGAAGGATTGCGGGACCGCATCGGGAAGGATCCGGCCGCCGATCCCGATTTCGGACCCAAGAGGATCCACCCCACCGCCGGGGCGACGGCAATCGGTGCGCGGCCGTTCCTGGTCGCGTTCAATATCTACCTCGACACGGACGACGTGACGATCGCCAAGGACATCGCCAAGCGGATCCGCACGTCCAGCGGCGGGCTGCCGGCGGTGCAGGCGTCGGGGTTCGACGTGGACGGGAAGGCGCAGGTATCGATGAACCTGCTCGACATCGACGTGACGTCCCCGGCGACGGTGTTCGCCGCCGTCGAAGCGGCGGCCCGGCAGCGCGGCGTGGCAATCCTCAAAAGCGAGGTGGTGGGTCTCGTCCCGGAGCGCGCGGTGCTCGGCGCGGGCGCGGCTTCCCTGAAGCTCGCCCACCCCGAGGCCCACCTGCTCGAGCCGAAGATCCGAGCGGCGGAAGGACCGACGCTCGACGGCTGGCTCGACGAGCTCGCGGGCGGCGCGCCAGTGCCCGGAGGCGGCAGCGCTGCGGCGCTGGCGGGCGCGCTCGCCGCCGCGCTGGTCGCCATGGTCGCGCGGCTGACGATCGGGCGGAAGGCCTACGCCGGCGCCGGCGTGCAGCAGCGCGTGGCGGAGATCCTGGCCGAAGCGGAAGCCCTGCGCGCCCAGCTACGCCGTCTCGTGGACGACGATGCGGCCGCGTACGCGAAGGTCAGCGCGGCCTACCGCCTCCCGAAAGACGATCCGCGCCGGACGCGTGCCGCGGACGAGGCGCTCGTCGGGGCGGCGCAGACGCCGCTCGCGATGGCGCGCGGCGCGGCACGGCTGCTGGCGCTCGTGCGGGAGATCGGGACGATCGGCAACCGAAACGCGCACTCCGATGCCTTGGTGGCTGCAGCGCTGGCCCGCGCGGCGCTCGACGGGGCGACGGAAAACGTCAGGGTGAACGTGCAGTCGCTCTCGGAGCCCGGGTTGGGCAGATCGCTGCTGGACGAGGCGGAAGGCCTGGTGAGGCAGGTCGGCCAAGCGTAGGGGCGCAGCTACCCGTCAGTCCGCCGTCGTCAGCACGCGGGGTGGGCCGCCGTTCTCGACAATGGCGACGGTATGCTCGAAGTGCGCGGAGAGCGACCCATCCTCCGTCACGACCGTCCACTTGTCGTCCAGGGTGCGGATGTCCGCGCCGCCGACGTTCACCATGGGCTCGATGGCGAGGGTCATGCCGGGCATGAGTCGGGGGCCGCGCTTCGGCTTACCGTAGTTCGGCACCTGTGGGTCCTCGTGGAATGCCGATCCGATACCGTGTCCGACCAGCTCCCGCACCACGGAGTAGCCCGCTCCCTCCGCCACCTCCTGCACCGCGTGACCGATGTCGCCCACGTGGTTGCCGGCCCGCGCCTGCGCGACGCCAGCCGCCAGCGCCTCCTGGGTCACCGTCAGCAACCGCTCCGCCTGCGGGGTCACCTTCCCGACGGGGAAGGTGGCCGCCGAGTCGGCGTGCAGCCCGTCGAGCCACACGCCGACGTCCACGCTCAGGAGATCGCCTTCCTTCAGGACGCGGCGCGAGGAGGGAATCCCGTGGACGACCTCCTGGTTGATCGAGGTGCATAGCGTGGCGGGGAAGTCGTACAGTCCCTTGAACGACGGGCGGGCGCCGGGGTGTGAGCGGATGAAGTCCTCGGCGGCGCGATCGAGCTGCTCGGTGGACACGCCGGGGCGCACCTGACGCGCGACCAGAGCCAGCGTCTCCGCCACGATGCGGCCGGCGGCGGCCATCGTCTCGATCTCGCGCGGCGACTTGATGGTGATCATCGCCCGATGATGCGCTGGACCTCGGTCGCGATGTCGTCGACGGCGCCGGTCCCGGGCACGCGGCGCACGATGCCGCGCTGGGCGAAGTGCGCGATGAGCGGCGCGGTGTCGCGCTGGTACACCTGAAGCCGGGTCCCCACGGCCCCCGGTGTGTCGTCGGAGCGGCCTTCCTGCGCCGCCCGCGCCATCAGGCGGCGGATCAGCTCTTCCTCGGGCACGTCGAGCAGCAGGATGTGGTTCAGGCGCTGACCGCGCTCTGCGAGGGTACGATCCACGAGCTCGGCCTGGGGGGCGGTCCGGGGGAAGCCATCGAGCACCGCGCCCTGCTGCGCCTCGGGCTTCGCCAGCTCTTCCTTGATCAGAGAGAGAATAACGGCGTCGGGGACGAGCTTCCCCTCGTCCATGAACTTCTTGGCTTCGAGGCCGAGCGGCGTCCGGGCCTGGACGGCGGCGCGGAGGATGTCGCCTGTCGTGATCTTCGGCAGCCCGAGCCGCTCCGCGAGGATCTTGCCCTGCGTGCCCTTCCCCGAGCCCGGCGCGCCTAAGAGGAGGATGAACACCGCACGCCTACATGTACCGCTGGCGGCCGCGGAACTTGACGCGTCCTTCCTTCATGAACCCATCGTAATGTCGCAACAGCAGGTGTTGCTGCACCTGCGTCACGGTGTCGAGCGCGACACCCACCACGATGAGCAGCGCGGTGCCGCCGAACCCAAACGGCATGTTGAACGTGTTCGACACCACGATCGGGAGCATGGCCACGATCGTGAGGAAGATGGCACCCGGGAACGTGATGCGGGACAGCACGTCGTCGATGTAGTCCGCCGTGGCGGCGCCGGGCTTCACGCCCGGGATGAAGCCGCCCTGCTTCTTCAGGTTCTCCGCCAGGTCCACGGGGTTGAAGATGATCGACGTGTAGAAGTACGCGAAGAAAATGATCAGCAGCGCGCTCGTAATCAGGTACACCGGCGACGTGACGCTGAAGTACTCGGCGAGGTGCTTCAGGGTCGCATTGCCGCTGAAGGCGGCGATCGTGCCGGGGACGATGATGAGCGACTGGGCGAAGATGATGGGCATCACGTTCGCCGTGTTGAGCCGCAGCGGAATGAACGTCTTCTGGCCCTCCCGGATCCGCCCTCGCCCCATCACCTTCCGCGGGATCTGTATGGGGATGCGCCGCGCCGCGACCGTCACCGCCACCGTGCCGGCCACCACGAGCACCATCACCGCGAGCACGATGATGAGCTTGGGGAACGAGAGGCTGCGCGCCTGGAGCGCGTCGATCGTGCGGATCGTCTCGGGCCAGATCCGCTCCACGATCGAGAAGAAGATCAGGAGGCTCGCCCCGTTGCCGATGCCGCGCTCCGTGATCTGCTCGCCCAGCCACATGACGAAGACACCGCCGGTGGTGAGGGTGAGTACCGTAGTCAACCGGAAGAAGAAGCCGGGATTGGCCACGGCGCCGGCGATCTGCTCCGTGAAGAGCGCGTACCCGTAGGCCTGGAACAGGCACAGCACCACGGTGAGATACCGTGTCCACTGTGTGAGCTTTTTCCGGCCCTCTTCGTCGCGCTGCATCTTCTCGACGACCGGGAACACCGGCGCGGCCAACTGAAAGACGATGCTCGCCGAGATGTACGGCATGATGCCGAGGGCGAACACGGTCGCTCGGCCGAAGCTGCCACCCGCGAACAGGTCGTACAGAGCGAACAGCGTGCCCTGCGCCTGGTTCCGCAGGTAATCGGCGAGGGCTTGGACGTTCACACCGGGAGTCGCGATGTGCGCGCCGATGCGGTACACGACCAGGCACAGGAGCGTGAAGAGGATCTTTTCCTTCAGCTCCGGAACTTTGAACAGGTTGGGCAGCCGCGGTGCGGTCATGGCTCAGGTCGCGATGGTGCCGCCCGCCTGCTCGATCTTCGAGCGGGCCGAGGCCGACACCGTCACGCCCTTCACGCTGAACTTGCGTTGTACGTCCCCCATGCCGAGCAGCTTGATGGGGTGGTCCGGCCGGCGCACCAGCCCGGCGCCGAACAGCGTCTCCGGCGTGACCTCGACGCCCTCGGCGAGCTGGCCCAGGTGCCGAACGTTCACCACCTGGGCGGGCTGCTTGAACGGGTTGGTGAAGCCGCGCTTCGGGATACGGCGAATGAGCGGCATCTGGCCGCCTTCGAATCCGGGGCGGACCTTGCCGCCCTGGCGCGCGGTTTGTCCCTTGCCGCCCCGTCCCGCCGTCTTACCGATCCCAGAGCCCGGCCCGCGCCCCTTGCGGATGCGCGCGCGGTGCGACCCGGGTGGCCTCCGCAGGCTCGACAGCGTGATGTGCCGCAGCTCGGGCTTTGCTGCCTTCGCCCGCGGCTTTGCCTTCGGCCTCGCCCTCGTCTTCGTCCTCGCCGTCGCCTTCGGCTTCGCCATCGGTTATTCCCCT
>Ga0114129_10002537_pt1 | contig 25351 bp, 21 predicted proteins | sample RhiMetdeltSRZDD1_FD_80071 | JGI IMG/M metagenome (GOLD analysis project Ga0114129, IMG submission 80071) | Populus rhizosphere microbial communities from Tennessee, USA - Rhizosphere MetaG P. deltoides SRZDD1 (version 2) (version 2) | ecosystem: Host-associated > Plants > Roots > Rhizosphere >...
ACGTTCTCGATACTGTCCAGCACGTCGCGGCTCACGCCGTCCCAGGTCGCAGGACCGCGCAGATCCACCACCACGCCGTTACTCGCCCCGGCCATACTCACCGTGTCCACACCCGCGCCGCCCCTAAGCACATCGGCTCCTGTGCCGCCTTCCATCACATTGTTACCGCTATCGCCCACGATCTCATCGGCGTTCGCAGAGCCAATCACGTTCTCGATACTGTCGAGCACATCGCGGTCCGCCCCGTCCCAGGTCGCAGGACCCCGCAGATCCACCACCACGCCGTTACTCGCCCCGGCCATACTCACCGTGTCCACACCCGCTCCCCCAAGCAAGAGATCCGCACCTGCACCACCAACGAGAATGTCGTTGTCTCCTCCGCCATCGAGCACGTCATTCCCTGCCCGGCCGTCGATGATGTTTGCGGCAGCGTTACCTATAAGGGTGTTGGGAAAGCTGCTGTCGTTGCCCGTGAGATTCGCCGCTGACCTTCCAAGCAAGGACAGGTTTTCTACGTAAAGCAGTGAGGCGATGGAATACGATTGGTCCACCCAGATCGTATCTACGCCCTCACCCGAATATTCGACGACTTCGTCATTTCCCGAAATTACGAACGTATCATCGCCGACTCCGCCGTACATCGTGTCATCGCCCGTCCGTAGTGCGACGCTCCAGTCGAACCGATCGTTGCCGATACCTCCATAAAGGTTATCGTTTCCGGTACCGCCACCCAGATCGTCGTTACCGTCACCGCCATCAACGGAATCGTTGCCACCGCCAGAGTTAATGACATTGTCCAGAGAATTACCGCTGATTACGTCCGCGTTCGGACCACCGTTGGCGTCTTCGTATTCACCATAGAACCAGCGCAAGTTCGCCGGGTCGCCACCGAGAACCATCCTGTTCGCAGCGTCGCGAGAGCTCATTGCAACTCCCACCAAGTGCGCAGCTCCGACGATGCTTACCCCCATATGCAGATAAGCGCCATCAGAGTAGATGGACATATCAATCGTATCTACTCCACCTTTGTCAAAATAAGTTCGATAACCTGCAGTGCCAGCCGTGATCGTATCGTTGCCGCTCCCTGTCGTTCCTCCTCCCTCGCCATAAGCCTGCTGTAAAGCGATCACGTCCAAGATCATTGGGGTGTGCGAGTGGAACACTCCACTTGTTCCCGGAAGCAGGGATTGCTGATCGTCATAAGACATGATCGAGAAATACTCTTTATACATGTCCGCCGCGGTCGCCGTGCGAAAGCCGAGCTTGTCAAATCCCAGATCCTTTGTCGCGGCATATTCCGCGGTGATCGTTGGTGCTCCATCGTTGTATGCGGTATGCGGATGGGACAGCCCGAGCGAGTGACCAAGTTCATGCTCCAAGACTTGGCGCGCGCGCGTGTTCAGGTCAAGGCTGTAGTCTCCAGCGAATCCCAGCGCGGCTCGATTGAGAAAAATGTCACCGGCTGCTCCCGGATAGCCTAGGAGGCTGTCGGAATTTGCCCCGGAAATTCCGGCAAAACCCACGTCCGAGCGGGAAATCCAGTTGATATTGATGTCAGTGAGCGCGGCTTGGCCGACGTCCATTGAATTGGGAGTCGAGTCAGAGCCGGGAGGACTGGTGTCGTAGTCCCCCTTCCATTCAAAAGCGATGTTTGCGAATTGCGAATAAATTCCCAGAACGTCCTGAAGGTTGGCAACCATCTGCGCGGTCCATGCCACTTCGTTCGAACCCGCGGTATAGAGACCCGAGTAGAAGCCAAAGCTCGAATAATCGGCTGCGGTAAAACTGTCCGAAACGGATACGCGGACCGTGCCCGTAAACTTGTAGTTTGAAAGGCCGAAATCGTCAAAATTGAACATCGCCCGAGCGATTGCGCTGGTCGGGGTGTAGGAGCTATAGGTGGCCATACGCTTTATCCGACAACGATCCTTGTCCCTGGCTGCGGTGCGTTCCCTCTGTTATTTTCGATCTGGTGCGACTCCGCATCCATAAGCCAGTCTATGATCGACAGCCCTGGAACAAAGGTAGCCGGGTCGCCGTAAGGAACCGCTTCGAATTTCTGATATATCAGCCCAACACTAGCCTCGCTAAATGCGGACTCCTCCAGATAGCCAGTCGATCCGCCGCCACACAGATACGTGTCCGCACCCACTGCTCTTGTGATTGCAACGAGCCGCGCTGTCGCGGTTTGCTGCATGGCCGGCAGATCAGACTGTCGGACCAGCTTGGCCTCGCAACCCAGGTAGCGTGCAAGCCCAGTAATCGCATTGACATTGAACTCCGCGAGGAACTCGGTCTCAAAGCCAAGGAATCCATCAAAGAGCTCGAACGCCGCACCGAAATTCGCGGCTTTGCGGTAGTTCAGCTCGATCAACTGGCGAATCCGATCCCGCCAGCGCCTACTCGGATCGATACGCACCGTATCAATCCGCTGAACACCGGACTCCCTGATGACCGGACACGAGATCCATTCAGCTTTTCCGTTAAGCTTGATCTTCACCCGGTTGCACCACGAACCCATGCTGTTCCCACTTTTCGGATAGCTCACCTGATCAAGGAATACGAAGACGTCGGCTCGTCTTATCTTGTCGAAGTAGCCCAGCCACGGGAAGAAATTCGGCTGATGAATGGCGCACGTTCTCATCGGTGTTCGCCGGCCATCGCACTAAGCTTGGCATGTGGCGCCCGAGCACGCCCATCCTCCGCGACACACCGAAAGCGGCCCTCTTCCCAGAACGATCCCATGAAGGCCCCCGCTTCGATGCTTTGAATCGCTTCCCTCAATTGCTCAGCACGCGCCGACACTGAGTGCTGCTGAAATACCAGATCGCGTCCCGCTGCTGCGATCGCTTCGAATTCGTCTGCATGGCTTGCCACGGCCTTTACGACTTGAACAAGCTGCTCCTCGTCCCGAACAAAGAGGCAATTCGTGCCATCCTTGAATCCCAGCGCTTCGAGCCCGATTGCTGGCCAACACAGCATGAGCGCACCCGCGGCCGGAATCTCCAGGAATTTTCTGACGGGATAGTTGTTCGCACCACCGTCCGTTACGCAAACTCTCGATTGGCTCATGGCCCTCTGAAACGCTAGGTTGTAGAGGTGAATGAGGTAGTAGTTGCCGTATGGTCGGAAGGCCAACCGTTCCGCAGCTTGATAAACATATCGATATCTGAGTCCTGCGGCGCGAATGCCGTGCAGCTTGCGAAGCGCCTTGAGCGTCCTGTTACGCCGCGTGTATCTCGACCCGGGAACGGCAACGTCGTATTTTCGAGCAGCGAGAGCACTCCAGTAGAACTCCGTGTCCGCCACAAAATGGCCGAGGTTAATGATCTGTCCGCAATATCGGTTTACAAAACCGTCGAACAGTCCTAGAACAATATTGCGCTTTACTTTCCTCTGTAGATACTCTTCTTTCGCCACCGCGTCTTCGTCTCCAAGAGTATGCAGAAATCCCTTTCCCCAACAGATAAAATGGCCCGCGTTCCGCAGAAGAGAATCGAGCGTTGACTGCTGTACCGCATGGGGATCCACATCCGTAAGTGAGCACACCACGCGTCGCTGGTTCCTTCGAAAGAACACCGCGACGTCGTTCAGGAAGTCAGTCGTGACCCGTCCTCCGCTCAAAAGCGCGGTGTACCTGTGCAGGAAGCGATTCAGCCTGGCTGCCTCCATGCCGCTGCAGCACTGGCTTGTCGACACGATTAAGTCGACGCTACCCGTCTCCTCGACGTATCGCTCCACTCCCTTCTCCAAGGTTGCCTCGCTCACGAATCCGGGTCCGTAGAAGCGCACGTTGCAGAATCTTTGCAGCACAGCGGGCAGTAGCGAATTTGTAGGATTCATGTAGCGTTGATTGATTCCCACAAAGAGCACTGTCTTGCGGTCAGGCATGGGGGCTTTCCGCTCGTTCCAAGGTATCGCGGATCTCCTGCACCTGGGTCTCCAGGAGTGCCGGTGACAGCCGCAGATATGCCTTCATCCATTCGGTGTTCATTACCTGTTCGCCGGCTCCAGTCATGGCGGTGATGCGGATCTCGCTCTTCGATCCGCATACGCGAACGACGCGATCCGCCACCTGGCGCAGCGAGGAAAACACCTCACTGGCCACGTTGATCCGATCGAAAGAGACGGACGGAGGCATTTGAGCGGCCGCTTGCACGGCATTGACGGCGTCGTCCAGAAACAGTAGTTGAAACCTTCCCGCTGATTGACTGACGACCAGCGGATCGCCGGCCAAAGCAGCGCGTGTCATGTGAAATAGCACGCCCGCACGCCTACCTCGGCCATGGATGCCAGCGAGCCGCAAACTTACGGCGGCGAATCCAGGGCTCGCATCCACGCAGAGTCGGATGCACTCTTCACCCGCATACTTGCTCCAGCCGTAACTCGTCGACGGAGCGACCGGATCGACTTCTTTCCACCCCACTTCGGGGCATGCGGACTTGCCGTACACGCTGATGCTTGAGCAGTAGACAAGGCGTTCGCAATTTGCCTCGACTGCCGATTGGACCAGGTTAGCAGTTGCCGCAACGTTCGCTTGAACCGCTCTGCCGAGGTATTGCGTACCGCCATCGGGCAGAAGTGCAGCCGTGTGAATGACCGTTTTGATTCTCCATCGCTGGAATAGCGCACGTACCTGCGCTTGATCGGTGAGGTCACAGCGCTCGTAGTGAACATGTGGTGGCGCCTGCTTCATCAAACGCTCACTGCCAGAGTGCCACGTGGCTACGATTTGGCTGTCCGCCAAGCCGGCATATTTGTCCACGCAGTTTGACCCGAGGTAACCATTTGCGCCGGTGATCAGGATCGTGCCGCTCATCGTAGGTTGCGCAACTCCTCCACGAGCGCTTGCGCAACGTGTTCGACCTGTTCGTCCCGCATCTCTACGTAAAGCGGCAGGCAGAGCGAGCGGTTCAGCGCTTCTTCCGTCTTCGCGAACGATCCGTTATCGAGATCCCGGAAGATTAGTTCCTGATGCAGGGGGAGATAGATCGGCTTCGTGGGTATGCCGTGCTTTTCCCTGAGCGCACCGGTCAACTGCCCGTAATCGATCGAGCGGTCGACGAACACCGTGTAGTGGTACCACGCTGGCAAATGGTTCGCCGGAACCTGCAACAATCGGAGCCCGGAAACACTGGTGAGTCGCCTGCTATAAAGGTCTGCTATCTGTCGACGCCGCGCCAGCGCGCTCTCGAGATCGCGGAGTTGGAAGTACCCTATGCAGGCACGGAACTCGTCGAGAAACCAGTCGTTCCCCTCCCGCACGACCTTTCCCGCTCCCCCCTCGCGGCCAAAGAGTCGCAGTTCCCGGGCGCTTGCCGCGAGCGGAGCATCGTTGGTTGTCAGGATGCCTCCCGTACCGGTAGTCATCACTTTCGTCGGGTAGAAGCTGAAGCATCCTGCATCGCCAAGCGCCCCGGCCTTGATGCCGTTCACGGACGCGCCATGGGCATGGGCGCAGTCCTCGATTACGAACAGGCCGTGCTCCCGCGCGAAAGCAACGATTTCGCGCCACGCCGGGGAAATCACGCCCGTGAGGTGGACCCAGATCAATCCCCTGGTCCTGGGCGTGAGCTTGCGCTTCAGGTCATCGAGATCGAAGGAAAGCGTCGAAGGGTCGGCGTCCACGAGCACCGGCACGCCCCCCGCCCACTTCACGACGCTGACGTCGGTGACGAAGCCGGCCGACGGTACCAGCACCTCCTGCCCGCGAACGTCATAGTGCATCAGGCAGATCTGCAGCGCCGTCGTGCAAGTATTCGTTGCGACTGCACTCGACGTGCCAACGTACGCCGAGAACCCCGATTCGAACTTCTCCGTGTACTCGCCCAGCATCAAGCGGCCGGAAACGAGAAGCCGGTCGATCGCAGCCAAGATGTCACGACGAGCGTCGGCCGAAAAGTAAGGCTTCGCGAAAGGTATCGGAGCGACGCGCGTCTGCTGAGAATCAGGTGAAGTCTGCAGCTTTGCCATAGGTTTGCCCCTCTATGAGGAGTCGCAACTCGACCCAGCTCGGTCTGACACCTACACCCGGCGGGCGCGCCCCCTGCCAGTTCGCCAAATTGCCTATGACGCTGCACAGATGGACGCACTCTTGTTCGAGGCCGCGTGGCGGGACTTCCGAACGACCACGAAGAAGATGGCTGCCGATGTCCGCCCAGCGCTTCTGCGTTTCCTTCTGCGTACCGGCAGCGCGCGCCCAGGACTCTCCGAACACGGTTTCGAATAGGACCCAGCCATCGAGCGTGGGCGCTCCAGTGCCGAAAAAGGAGTCCACTTCGGCCGCTGATACCTCGTATCGTTCACGAACGAACGCACTGCACATCCGATTCACCACACGCTCATGCAGCCGATAAAGTTCGATGAACAGGCTTTCGTATCTCCGGCTGCTCCATAGAAAGTCACACAGTTCACGAGATTCCGGGTCGAGATCCCACACAAAGCGCAGGTTTCCGGCGGGGCCAGCGTCATTCGGACGTCCATGTGCGTCTATAAATTGGTCATACACAGCCATGTTGGACCTGGCACGCCCATAGGAGCTGCGAAAAACGCGCTGCCGCGGCGGCATCGGGTCGTCCTGCCACCAGCCTGGATGGGTTAACACGTGAAGGCAGGGGTCTTTCGCCACCCGGAGCACGTCAAGAAGATTCCGGAATCGCCAGACGCCGTTGGAATCGGAGACGTACGGAACCTCCCGCTTGAATCGCGCGGAGTAGCAGTTGAGAAGGCCTCCATATGTTTCCCGCTCACAGGTCAGCAAGAACTCAGTCGGGTTGTGGAAACTCATCGCCGTCGGAGGCTCGTGAAACCATTCCCGCAACCAGGTCGCCTCCCGAGCGACGAGCTCCTCCAGCTGGTCCTGCGACTCGATTTCGTAGTAGGCCGCGTCGAAATGCAACCCGATGTCGTGCCCCAGCCCCCGAATCTGGCTCACGATCGTTGCCTGGTCCTTCTCCAGTAGATTGTCGAATTCGCAGTGGGGATTCAGGAAGTACGTGCATTTCACCGATTCTTCATGCTCGGCCCGCGCCAGCCGCAGGGCGCGCTTGAGTGAAAAGTCGCAGTCGTGTCGCCATAATACGAACCGGGACGCCTCACCGACCTCGCGATAGCCCAGAAACCTGTAATTGGCCTTTGCGAGACGGAGCAGTTCCACGTAGCGCTGCATCGTGAAATCGTGCGATGTGCTCTCAGGAACCGAAGAACGTATGGTCTGCAATGGCTGCATCTGGCCTTACGGAAATGTTTTACAGGGGTTTCCGGAAGCTCTGCTTCCGGCAGGGATCGCTTGCAGCACCAGGCTGTTCGCACCGATCACGCATCGATCGCCGATCGATATCCCTTTTGCGATCACGGTGTTGGGTCCCACATAGCAGTTATCGCCTATGGTCGTTTTCGCGTATTCATAGGGCATTTCACCTCCGCTCGTTGCCCACCTCACCGAATCGTGGCTATAGATCTGCACGCCTGCCGAGATCGAGCAATTCGACCCGATCGTTAAGCCCCCGGACCCGTCGAGGATCACGAAGGGGCCAATCCACGTCCTCGCTCCAACCCGAACGTCCCCGAATACAAGCGCGCTGTCGTAGATCGACGTTCCTTCGCCGAAGCCGAGCGCTTGCGCTTTTTTCCAGCGATCGACGACGTAGTCGCCGAAAGGAAGGGTGCGCTTCCAGCGGTCGTCAACTTCCTGCTGCCGCTTGGCCCAAAGCAGATCGAGAAGCTCGGCCAACCGCTCGAGCCGGTCTTTCTCCGGACTACCCAACAGGCTCTCAAGGTGTGTTTGCGAGCGCTTTTTCTTCATGGCCCGAATGTCGGCTTGCCAGCTGGCCCAGCGCCTCTTCGGCGTTCAGCAGGGACCACACCAATAGCCGGCGATTCTGCTTGCCGCTCAAGTGCTCCGCGATGAGGTCGCGCACGGTCTCCCGATCAAGGCACGCGTAGATGCGAGCATCGCCGTTCATAAGCGTGCGCTTGACGAACTCGATGCTGTCGCCCTTGAACCAGCTCGCGTCGGGCGCCGAAAATCCCTGCTTCTCGGCGCTCGCAATATCCTCCGGAATGTATCGTCGCATCACGTCGCGCAGGATCTGTTTGCCGTCCCTGGTTTTCTGGAAATACTTTTCCTTCTTGCCGCTCGTGTCGTTCTCGTTAATGCGCACGACTTCGGCGAGGTTGTTGAGCTTCAGCCGCACCGGGCACCGCATCGCGAAATTGACCAGATCGTTGTCCATGAACGGCACGCGGGTTTCAAGCCCATGCGCCATGCTGAGCTTGTCCTCGATCACGAACAGGCCGTGCAGGAAGGTCTTGGCCTCGAAGTAAAGTGAGTGATTGACGTAGTCCTCGGGGCGGTCGAGCTCGTTCTCATGCGTGAGAAACACATCGCGGAAGATGTCCCGAGTCCAGACGTCCTTTACGTCGTCCCATATCGGAGCAAAAACCTTCGCGATCGTCGCGTTCGGCATCAGTCGCTGCCAGAATGCGTAGTACTGGTCGATGTAATTTTCGAATCCGTTGCATCCCGTGGCGCGGTAGTAACGCCATGGATAGCCGCCGAACAGTTCGTCGCCGCCCGCCCCGGAAAGCACTACTTTCACGAACTTGCTGGCGAGCTGGGCGGCGTAGTAGTTTGGGTAGCTTTGGCCGACCCGCGGTTCCTCGATGTGCCAGGCGAGCTTGGGCAGGCAACGCTCCATGTCGCCTGCCTTGAGAACCATCTCGTAATGCTCCGTCTTGAACAGGGCCGACATTGCCTCGGCCTTGGCACGCTCGTCGAAAGCCAGCTCGATCCCCGATGCAGAACTGACGTCGAAGCCACAGGTAAATGTCTTAATGTACGGCAGTTCGCGCGCAGCCAGTGCGGTAAGCGTTCCCGAATCCATCCCGCCCGAGAGATACGACCCGAGTTCCACGTCAGTGACGAGTTGCCTGCTGACCGCCTGACGCATCAACCGGTCAAGCTCCTCGCGGTATTCCCGCGGATCCGTGGGTTCGGCGGGCTCGCGGAACCGGTAGTCCCAGTATCGGCTGATGCGGGGCGCACCGTTCCCGCCAAGCGCAATGCGCGCAATCGACGCGGGCGGAAGCAGCTTCACGCCCTCGATCAGGGTGCGGTCGGTGAAGATGTTCTGGAATGTGAAGTACTCGAGCAGCGCCTTCTTGTCCAGCTCGCGCCGCGATGCGGGATGCTGAAGGATCGCCTTCTGCTCGGAGCCGAATAGGAAGGTCTGTCCATAGCAGGCGTAATAAAGGGGCTTGATCCCGTAGCGGTCACGTACGAGAAATAGCGACTGCTCGCGTTTGTCCCACACGGCGAAGGCAAACATGCCATTGAACTTTGTCACGCAAGAAGGACCCCATTCTTCCCAACAGTTCAACACGACCTCGGAATCTGTCCTTGAACGGAACTGGTGCCCCAGACGCTCCAGCTCTGCGCGCAGCTCCTGGAAGTTGTAGATCTCGCCGTTGTAGCTGAGCACTACTTGAGCGTCGTGGGAAATCATGGGTTGGTGCCCGGCGGGCGACAGATCAATGATCGCCAAGCGTCGGTGCCCCATACCCACGAACCTGTCAGTGTAGAACCCTTCGCCATCCGGGCCGCGGTGGGCGATGGCGTCCGTCATCTTTCGCAGCACGACCGGGGAGGCCGGTTCGCCGTTCAAGTTGAAAATGCCTGCGATGCCGCACATGTTTTATGCCTTGCGGGCGGTCACGGTGATTCCGGCTTCCTCTGCAGTGAGCCGTTCCACCTCAAGCCCGGCCTCGGTGCACCATGCGCGGACTTCCTCGGGCGTCTGCCGATGTGCGTACGCTGGCGCGTACCAGTCGAAATTGACGTGATTCATCTCATCGAACGTGAGCTCTGAGCGATAGAAGGCTTTTGCAACATGCCAGTAGAAGAGGCGTTGAACATTGAGACGGCCGGCGGGAATACCCAACAGATCGATCGGCTCGGGGACGTCAATCTCGGTGTTCAACTCACCGAGTGCAATGCCAAGCTTAGTCAAGGGCTCCATCGCCCGCCAGGCTTCGGCTGGGGACATCGTTTGAAGCTTTGCGCGAATGTAGTCATCGGTGAACTCGCGCACCGGTCCTTTCCTCCGATACACATAGAACATGATCCGTCCGCCCTCCTTCAGCAACAAGGCCAGGGCCTTGAGCGTGCGCTCGGTCGAATTCGTGTGATGCAGCACGCCTTCTGAGAAGATTAGATCGACCGAGCGCTCTGGCAATGGAAGATCGGCGATGTCGGCCTGGAGAAACCCTGCCGACAATCCGCGCTCGCAAAACCGGTCGCGTGCGACGTCAATAGCCTCGGACACGTCGACGCCCAGATATCTCAACTTGAGAATCACGGGCCCCCACAACTCGAGGGCTGACATCCCGGCGCCGCATCCGGCATCAACCAGAAGAGGCTTCGGTCCGTGCTCCGCAAGCCAGGGCGCGTTTGCTACATCTCCGTATCGCTCCATCAGCCATTCGCGCATGCGCGCGAGTGATGCAGGCGATTCGAAGGTGTCGCGCCTCTTCCACTTGAACCCGAAAACGTCGCCGGTTTGGGCCTGCGCACCGGAGACCAGTTTTCCGCTGCGCGGTATTCCGTTGCGGACTGTGAAGGCCTGCCCGCGAATCTCGAATGCACCTCCTTCCACCAGCGACCGCACCCCGAGAACATCCCGCATCCAATCGGGAATGGACGCAGCGGTATCAGGACGCGATTTCGCGGATGTTTCGAACGACATACTCGTAGTCTTCGTCAGTCATGCGGTTATGGAGCGGAATCGCCATGGTGTTGTCGTTACAGGATCGCGCGCACGGGAAGTCCTCCGCCTTGAAGCCAAAACGTTTGCGGTAGTAACCGAGCATGTGCACCGCGTGCGTCCCCGGGCGCGTGGCGATACCCCTTGCCTGCAATCGCTCCATGATGTCGTTCCGCGAAAAGGGAGCCTTGCCTGGGTCGACATAGGTGACAAAGGCCTGCCACGCATGCCCGCCGCCGGCCGGGAACACGGGCATCCGCAGCCACGAGACGTCTGCCAGCGCTTCCGTGTAGTACTCGGCCCTGCGCTGGCGCTCGGCGACAAAGCGGTCCAACTTGGCAAGCTGCGCTATTCCCACTGCCGCCTGAAGATCAGTCATCCGGTAGTTAAATCCGAGCAGGTTGAAGTCCGCCAGCAAGTACGGCCGCGGACCGGTATGACGCTGTTCCTCGGATATGGAAGCTCCGTGATTGCGGAGCCTGTTCATGCGCTCCGCAAGCGTCGAGTCTCGGGTCGTCGCCATTCCTCCTTCACCTGTCGTGATCGACTTGCGCGGATGGAATGAGAAAGCCGCTGCGTCGCTGAGTCCTCCGGCAGGAATCCCGCCGTAACTCGCGCCGGCTGCGCACGCCGCGTCCTCGACAACTTTTACGTGCGGAGGAACAACGGCCCGGAGAGATTCCATGTCCGCGCATAGACCGAAAAGATGCACTGGTATGACAGCCCGCGTGCGCGCCGTCAGCTTGCGGCGAACATCAGCCGGGTCGATGTTGAAGGTGAGCGAGTCAACGTCTGCCAGGATCGGTGTCGCGCCACAGTACAGGACCACATTCGCGGTTGCGATCCATGTAAACGCCGGAAGGATGACCTCGTCCCCGGGGCCGATTTCCATCGCCGCGAAGATCAGATGCAGAGCGGTCGTGCAACTCGTGGTCGCCAGCGCATGGGGCACGCGATGGCGTTCAGCGAATGCCTTCTCGAACGCCGCTACCTTGGGGCCCTGCGTGAGCCACCCGCTTTGCAACGGCTCGCGGGTCGCCAGCCACTCCTCGTCGCCGGTGCACGGCAGCGAGATCTGGATCGTGCGCCCTTCAGCCATCGCGCACCCCTGCGACGCGCCGCCGCTGCGACACCGCCTCCATATGTTCTCTGCGCCAGGCGATCAAGCTCCGCAACCCCTCCTCAAGGGGGACCTGCGCCTCGAAACCGATTTCTTGACGTGCGCGCAGCGCGGAGCCGATTCGATTGCGGACGAGCGTTGCCTGGCTGCGCGGCGCGTAGCGGATCGGCTTGTTGCACGCTGTAAGAGAGAGCAACATTTCCGCCAGCTCCTTGAGGGATGTGCGCTTTCCCGTGCCGACGTTATAGAAGCGATCGACAGTGTCGGCCTTCATAGCGCACATGTTGGCGCGCGCGCAATCGCGTACCGCAACGAAGTCGAACGCCTCGCTGCCGTCGCCGAGGATCGTCGGCCCTTCGCCACGGTCTATTGCGTCGAGCATCTTCATGATCACCGCGATGTACGCTCCACGATAGTCCTGCCGCGGCCCATACACGTTCATGTAGCGCAGTCCGCTAAAGTCGAGGCCGTAGCGATAGTGGAAGGATCGCAGCATCGCTTCTCCAGCGATCTTCGTCGCGCCGTAGAAATTCCTGTTGTTGAACGGATGGTCCTCCGTCATCGGTTCCTCGATCGCGTCTCCGTACACCGAGGCAGAGGACGAGTACACCAGGCGCTGCACCTGGTTCTGCACGCAGGCTTCCATCACGTTGAATGTCCCCCGAATGTTGACGTCGAAGGCAGCACGGGGAAACTCATGGCACTGGAGAAGCCAAAGTGCCGCGAAATGAAAGACGCCGTCCATACCCTGCATGGCGGATTGCAGGATGTCGCTCTGGGAAATGTCTCCGCCGACATCGTAGACGGCAACGCGAGGGTCTCGCAGTGCGTCGGACAGATTCTCAGGGGTTCCACGCACGAAGTTGTCATAAACACGTACTTGGGCGACATCCTCTTTGATCAATTCGTCCACGGTGTGCGAGCCGATGAGCCCGGCACCGCCGATTACGAGGAACTTCTTACCACGCACATCCATGCATCACTCTCCGTTTCGCGATCGATTGTGAAGCGGCGCTCATTTCGCAACGCGCTCAGCCGTTCTTGTCACAGTTGCAAAGTTTCCCTCGCCGACAACTCGGCCTCGCTCGAGACGGAACAGCCGGTCGCAGTGCTCGATCGTGGAAAGGCGATGCGCTATGATGAGGATCGTCTTTACGCCGTGCAGCGCGTTGACGGCCGCCATCACGCCCTTCTCGGTAACTGTGTCCAGCGAGCTCGTCGCTTCGTCCAGCACGAGAACGCCTGGGTCGTGGTATAGCGCGCGGGCGATCCCCACGCGCTGACGCTGCCCCCCCGAAAGCTTTACGCCACGCTCGCCCACCATGGTGTCGAGGCCCTCCGGCAGGTCACCAGTGAATTCGTCCAGTTGCGCGGCACTCACGGCGCGCTGCACGGCCACGTCGTCGATCTGGTCGTCGGGAAGGCCGAAGGCGACATTTCGGCGCAGCGTGTCGTCCGTCAGGAAGACCGTCTGAGGCACGTAGCCGATCTGGTCCTGCCAGCCGCGCAAGTTCGTCTGGATATCAGCCCCGTCCACCAATACTCGCCCGGACGCCGGCGTAAGCAAGCCGAGAACGACATCGGCCAGAGTGCTCTTGCCCGCCCCACTGCCGCCAACGATGCCGACAGAGCAACCCTTCGGGATCTTCAAACTGATAGCTTCCAGCGCCGCCGCGGGCGCGCCGGGATAGCGAAAGCCGACCTGCTCGAGCCGCAGTTCCGAATCGAAGGGCAACAGCCGCTCGCCGCGGGAGATGCCCGGCCCCTGAAGCAGGATCAATTCTTCGTACATGGTATCTATTGCAGCCATGCTGTAACGCATGCTTTGCGCCGCTCCCATGATGCGACTCATCGAAGGCATAAGCCGGAAGGCAGCGACCGCAAAGACGCCGAGTGTCGGAAGCAGGGCGTCGAGCGGCTTTCCTTGGCCGATCATTATTGTCACCAGTGAAGCAAGCCCAATGGCAGCGAGCAACTCCAGCCATAGGCGAGGGAATTGTTGAACCGTGTTGACGCGTTCGAATACACGAGCTGCGCCCTGGTTATGTATCCGATATTGCGCGAGAAAGTCCGCTTCGCGGCCGAGGAGCTTGACGTCCTTGGCGCCTCCCAGACCTTGCTGGAGATGCTGGATCCGCAAGCCCTCGTGCTGCTGCCGGGCCTGACCCCAGCGCATCAACTTTGCTCGCGTGAACCGCTGGAAGGCCCAAGCGGCCAGCCCCAGCGTGGTCACAACCACAGCGGCGCCAACCGGCTCAATGATCAACAGAAGCGCCGACACGCCAACCACTACCAGGCATTCCGTCACGAGCGAAATCAGCGAAAGGGTGGCGTCGGTGCAGAGGCTCACTTCTCTCGTCGCATTGCGGATGAGCTGAGCGGAATTGCGCTGCAGATGAAAGGTCCACGGCTGGCGGAGATAGCCCGTGAAGAGGCGCTCCGACAGATGCGCCTGCAGTCCGAACGAGAATCGTGCCTGCCGCCAAGCAAGAAATCCGAGCACGAGCACCTTGACTCCGATGATGCCGACGAAGGCGAGCATTCCTGCCACCACCAGCTGCCTCTGCGTCGGATGGCCAAGAATGGCGAGCCAGGGCGCAAGCGCTGGATACGTGGCCGCGAGGTCGTCGCTCGTCATGAGGCCGAGTGTAGGCATGACCAGTGCGATCCCGAACGTTTCGAGCACCATACCGATCAACATGAGAAATAGAAGTGCCAGCGCGACGTGGCGCTGCTCGCGCGTAAGCAAACGCCAGAATTTCTGAAACGTCGACATGCCTAGGAAAGCACGCGGTTCACGAACGATCGACCAAGCGGCATTGCTTGCCTTCCAGAACGTAGCGGTCGCCGGTACGCGGACACACGGTTTCGCCGCCACCTTCCAGCGCAAGCGGCAAACGCTCGCCGTAACGACTCATCCATCCGATCTGCTTTGCCGGTACTCCCACCACTAGGGCGAATGGGGGCACATCGCGGTTCACGACTGCGCCTGCGCCGACAAAGGCATACTCCCCAACCGTCACTCCGCAGACGACGGTGCAGTTGGCGCCAAGCGTCGCGCCGCGCCTGACCAGCGTGCGACGGTACTCGCTCTTGCGCACGATCGCAGCACGTGGGTTATAGACATTGGTGAAAACCATGCTTGGGCCGCAGAAGACGTCATCCTCCAGCGTGACGCCGTCGTAGATCGAAACGCTGTTTTGAATCTTGACGTTGTTTCCCACGACTACATCGTTGCCTACGAAAACTCCCTGACCTAGCGAGCAGTTCGCCCCGATGCGGCTCCTACTGCACAAGTGGACGAAATGCCAGACGCGGCTGCCCGGGCCGATCTGCGCGCCTTCATCGATGATCGCCGACTCATGTGCCGTGTAGTCGTTCATGAGATCTTGACCGTCCGGCAAAAGGGATGGTATTCGCCGCAGAGCGACGACTCCTGTGAATGGCGAATCCGGTAGACCGTTTCTACGGCCTGCCGCGCTTCCGCAAGGCCGAACCCTCCACCCGAAAGAATATGACGGTAGCTTTCGGTGTGCAGGTCAGTAAATCCGTCTGAAAACTCGATCTCCCTTCCCGCTACGATGATCGACCGGTAGGTGCGCTGCCCCTTCCGCTTCCGGACTTCGGGCAGATGCTCGGCGTTGATGGAAAGAAACCAGCGCACGCGAGCACTTCTCAGCTGCAAGAATCCGGCGGCACAGTCCGCTCGATTGAGGTGTACGGTGCTCGCAATCGCTGGGCCGAATACCCACGTCAGCATGTCGAAAAAATGCACTCCGATGTTTGTGGCGATTCCGCCCGATTTCGAGCTGTCTCCTTTCCAGCTGGAGTGATACCAGTGGCCGCGAGACGTGATGTACGTAAGGTCGATGTCGTAGGAAGCGGTGCCCGCCTGCGCCACTTCGGAGCGTAGCGCAACGATCGCAGGATGCAGACGTAACTGCAGCACGTTGTACACCCGCGAACTGGTCTCGGTCTCGAGCTCGGCGAGGGCCTCGACGTTCCAGGGATTGAGAACCAGCGGCTTTTCGCAGATGGCGTGGGCTTGGCTTCGTAGGGCGAATCGTATGTGCGCGTCATGCAGATAGTTGGGCGAGCAGATACTGATGTAGTCGACCTTGTTTTTCCTCCGACGCAACTTGTCGACGTGACGGTCGAAGCGCTCGAACTCGGTGAAGAAATCGGCCTCCGGAAAGTAGCTGTCGATCACACCTACGCTGTCGTTCGGGTCGAGCGCCGCAACCAGCACGTTTCCTGTATCCTTGACCGCCTTCATGTGCCTGGGGGCGATAAATCCGGCAGCGCCGATGAGCGCGAACCTGGACGGAGAGCGCGCTTCAGCTGGATCGGTCTGCGCCATCGGGACCGGTGTCGGTTGCACGGTGAAAGTCCAGATACCAGCCGACAAACTCGGCCACGCCGATGCTCATCGGTGTGGACGGCTTGTATCCGACCGATCTGTGGAGTTCGCTCACGTCGGCGAAGGTATCCGGCACGTCGCCTGCCTGTAGCGGCAAAAGCTCCTTGATGGCCTTCCGTCCCAGCGCACCCTCTATCGCCTCGACATATTCAGAAAGTCTTACTGGGCTGCTGTTGCCGATATTGAAGATCCGGAAAGGTGCACTGCTCCTTGCCGGGTCGGGACAATCTCCGCTCCACGACGAATCCGGCGCGGCAATGTCGTCGCTCGCTCGGATGACACCTTCGACGATGTCGTCGATATAGGTGAAATCGCGTGTGTGATTTCCCCGATTGAATAGCTGGACGGGCTTACCCTCCAAGATACTTTTCGTGAAGAGGAAGAGTGCCATGTCAGGCCTGCCCCAGGGGCCATACACCGTAAAGAAACGCAATCCGGTCGTCGGCAACCGATACAGATGGCTGTACGCATGCGCCATCAGTTCGTTCGCCCGCTTGGTCGCGGCGTAGAACTGCAGCGGATGCGCCGTGCCTTCGTGTTCGCTATACGGTAGCCTGGTGTTGGCACCGTATACGGAGCTCGTAGACGCGTACGTCAGATGCGCAACCTGTTGATGCCGGCAGGCTTCCAGCACATTCACGAACGCGACGATATTGCTTTCTACATAGGCACGCGGATTCGAGAGGGAATAGCGCACGCCGGCCTGCGCAGCCAAGTGGATGACCCTGTCGAATGGGTACTCGCGGAAACACCGGTCGACAGCCTTCGGATCTGCGAGATCGGCACGGACAAAACGGTATGCGCCCTGCGCACGCGCAGCGGTTTGCTCGAGGATTCGAAGACGGGCCTCCTTGAGCGCCGGATCGTAGTAATCGTTGACTACGTCGAACCCAACGACCGAGTCGCCCCGCTTGAGCAATTGTCGCGCGACGTGGAAGCCGATGAATCCCGCGTTTCCGGTTACTAGAGCCCTCATGCCCGAGTCATGCTAGAGCCGGCCGTCGGCGGCACCCGCAGGGAGGACCGACTTGACGTCGTACACTACTGAAGGTGACTTTCCAAGGCGCCGAACCGCGTCCGCACCCAGGTCCCTGAATTGGTGATGTGCGACCGCTAGGATTACCGCATCGTACACACCGGACTCCGGGAGGTTCGACAACGGCGTGATCCCGTACTCCCGCTCGGCCTCGGCGAGATCGACCCAGGGGTCGTATACATCCACCTTTGCGTTGTAGGCCTGCAGCGCATGGATTGTGTCGATCACTTTCGAATTGCGCAGATCGGGACAGTTCTCCTTGAACGTGAGACCCAGCACCAGCACGCGCGCGCCGGCGACATGCAGGCGCTTGCCGGTCATTAACTTGAGCACCTGTTCCGCCACGTACTCGCCCATGCGGTCGTTGATCCGCCGACCGGCGAGGATGACCTCCGGGTGATACCCCACCTCCACGGCCTTGTGTGTGAGATAGTACGGATCGACCCCGATGCAATGTCCCCCGACGAGACCAGGTCGGAAGGGCAGAAAGTTCCACTTGGTTCCAGCAGCTTCCAGAACCTCCAGGGTATCGATGCCAAGTCGATGGAAAATGAGCGAAAGCTCATTCATCAGCGCGATGTTCAGATCGCGCTGCGTGTTCTCGATCACCTTGGCCGCCTCGGCAACCTTGATGGAGCTCGCCATATGAGTGCCCGCCGCTATGATGCTGGCGTAGAGGTCGTCTACTGCACGTGCGACCGCTGGCGTGGACCCGCTGGTCACCTTCCGGATCGAGGGAAGCCGATGCGCCCTGTCTCCAGGATTGACCCGCTCCGGGCTGTAACCGCAGAAAAAATCACGGTTGAATTTCAGGCCGGAATGTCTCTCCAGCACGGGCACACAAACCTCTTCCGTGGCACCGGGATAGACGGTGGACTCATAGATGACGATCGCGCCTTCGCGCATCACCTTGCCAACGGTTTCCGATGCATTCAGAAGCGGGGCGAGATCCGGGCGCTTGGCACGGTCGATCGGGGTGGGAACCGTAACGATGAAGATACCGCAGTCGCGCAGATCTGCCGCCTCGCTCGAAAATGCAAGATGCCGCGCTTGCGCGAGGTCCTGCTGTTCGACTTCGAGCGTCGAGTCCCGATCTCGACGCAGTTCATCGATACGTGCCGCGCGTACATCGAATCCGACGACCGGTCGCTGCTTGCCGAACTCCACCGCAAGAGGTAGCCCGACGTAACCTAATCCAATGACCGCGATTTTCGTGTTGTCGAGATTCATGAACTCCTTCGGGCACGCTACCGCCCTGCCAGTGCAGACAAATGCACAGCACGCTGCCTACAAGCCCGCCATCAGGCGAAGCGCGACCGGTCTGGGCGCGTTGGGCTCGCTAACCAGTCCAGCAGACCTACGCGGCCAGCCTCAACTCGCTGTGATTCAGCATCACTCGCGTCTCTTGCCCAAGGAGGCTCATCAGAACGATTACTCGCTGGCTTGACACCATTGCGACCAGTCCATGAAGCCCAGCCAACGGTCCTCTCGTGATCACGACAGCTCTGCCGGGACTAAGTGCGGAAAGTTCCAGCATATCTGCGGCGTTCTGGCGTCGCTCAAAAATACGGATCTGCTCAAGACTCTGCTCGCTGAGGATTGCCGGGTTGCCGCCGAAGGCGACGATCGACGCCACCCCATGAGTGGACCGCACTGGTGCAATGGACTGGTCGGCGCGACCCTGCCGAAAGAACAGGTAGCGCGGAAACATTGGCTCAAGTCGCAACACCTGGCGACGAAGGTGCTTGAGCACCTTCAGCCTCGGGAGGTAAACCGCGTAGCCCTGTCGCACAAGATGTTCCTTAGCGACTTCCTCCCGTCGGGGCTTTGAGTGAGCGACATACCAGGGCAATGTCGGCGCGGTCACGGCGTTCACCGTTCTCTGCGAGCGCGATTAGGCCGTGCCGCACCAGTACGATCGTCCATTGCCTCGACTTCAACTTTCAGTCGGGCAATCTCAATCTGCAACTCCTCGTACTCATGTTGCTTCCGCTTCAAGAACGCAACCGTGAGCCGCGCCTTCTCGCGCACCCCCCTTGCGGTAAGCAAATACGCGTACGCAAGTTTGTGGTCGCTCCGTTTGAAGTTGCTTATCTTGATAAGGCCCTTAGCAACGAGCGCCTGAAGGCAGTAATTGGCCTTGCCCAGACTCAAGCCCAAGCGCTCGGCGAGGCTTCGCTGATTCAAATGCGGCTCGGACTCGAGCTGCTGCAACAATTTGAGGTTGATCTCTTCGGGCGTGTTCATGACGTGAACACTATTATATACCGACCGGCCGTTCCTCAATCAACTCTGCAGGAAGCGGTAATACGCCAATCCATAAAGTTCACGCAAAGCGGTCTCTACTCGGCTCAACGCACCACCGCTCGGAATGAATCGAAGTGGAGTGAGCAGCTGGTCAGTCGGGACTCGGAAATCCACGGGGAAGGGAATGGTTTCAATTCCGGCGCGCAAGAAGAGCAGTTGCGCGCGCCGCATGTGAATGGCCGACGTCACGAGCAGCACGCGGCGCTTGATGCCAGCTGGGTATTGATTCGCGAGTAGCTTAGCGGTAGCGCGGCTTTCCTCTTCGGTATTGCTGACTTTGTCTGTTGTAAGAATCCGATCGCGCGGAACGCCGAGATCCAGCGCGTAATCGGCAAGCACTTCGCCCTCTGGCCTCGCATTGGGCTGCCAAGGCAGCCAGCCGCCAGTGAAAATCAGCAGGGGTGCTTTCTTCGCCCTGTACAAGTCGATCCCTCCATAGAATCGGTCTGCATCTCCCCATTCGGTGATACTGGCATCGCCGGGTGGCTGGAGACGTCCACTGCTCAAGACGACGATGGCGTGCGCCTCAGGCACCGCGGATACACGTTCGCGGCTCTGCCACCCTTCTGCCGCGCGTGTGAAGGCATCGCTAATAAGCGGCGTGCTCGCCAGCCAAAGAACTGCGATGCCTGCCCAGCAAAGCGCTCTACGCCGTAACAACAGCCCCGCCATGAGCAGTAGCAACGTGATTCCAGTTGGCAAAAAAAAGATCGGGAGAATTTTGTGAAGATAGATCATGGTTTGCTCCTGCAAGCAACAGGACGATCGTGCCTGCTCGGAGAACAGCGGGGTCTGGCGGGTAGACGTCTCTACTGCGCCGCCGACGCAATCACGCGTAATCCGCCGCGATCTTGCCTCTCCACGTCGGCCCGATACCCTGCAACCCACTTGGAGAGGCATGAGGTAATTACAGTGTGGATCCCCTCGTCGTGAACACTGGATTCCATCCGAGAGAGTTCTGCTTCGAGCGATGCGAGGTCCGCGGTGGATTCCTTCATCTCCAAGATCCTCGGGTGCAGCGTGCCTACTGCATCGCCATCGATCAGCAACTCTTCATGCATCTTCTCGCCTGGCCGGAGCCCGGTGATCTCGATCGCGATGTCACCGTCGGGATTCTTCGCATCGCGAATCGAGCGCCCACTCAGGCGCACCATCTTTTCCGCCAGGTCCTTGATCTTGACCGGCGTACCCATGTCGAGCACGAACAATTCACTACCGGTCGCCATGGCACCGGCCTGGATAACGAGTTCCACCGCTTCGCGGATCGTCATGAAGTAGCGCGTGACGTCGGGGTGTGTAAGCGTGATCGGGCCACCCTCGGAGATCTGCTTCGTGAAGCGCGGCACGACTGAGCCGGACGAAGCAAGCACATTACCGAAGCGGACCATCGAGAACTTCGTGCGCGGACGGCGCCGCGCGAACGCTTCCACCACCAGTTCGGCGATGCGCTTGCTCGCACCCATAACGTTGGTGGGGCGCACCGCCTTGTCGGTGGAGATGAGAACGAAATGCGAGACCCCCGCTTCCTGCGCAGCGCGCGCGACGTAGAGGGTCCCGAAGACGTTGTTCCTGAAGCCCTCGACGGGGTTCAGTTCCACGATGGGCACATGCTTGTACGCAGCCGCGTGGTAGACCGTGTTGATCTTGTGCTCCGCAAACAAACGCTCCACGCGCCCTCGATCAGTGACAGAGCCCAGCACAAACTCGAGCACTGTCGCGACACTGGCTTTCGCTTTGTCGGCATGAAGCTCCTGCTCGATGGTGTAGAGCGCCAGTTCGCTATGTTCCAGAACGATCAGCTTCGCCGGATGCTGCGCCAGCGCCTGCCGGCAAAGCTCCGATCCGATCGATCCTCCGCCTCCGGTAACCAGCACGGTTTTGTCGCGGATGCAAGCGTCGAGAAGGCCTGGGAGTGGCGAAACCGGGTCGCGGCCGAGCAAGTCCTCGACCGATACCTCCACCAGATCGACAACACCTTTCTCGCGCGTCGCCACCAACTCTTCGAGTCTGGGAACCGAGCGCACGCGAAAAGAGAAGTCGCTCAGGAATTCGAGTAGCTGGCGGCGCCTGCCGGGCTTGAGCGAAGGAATCGCAATTAGGACCTCGCGCACGTTGTGCGCGCGGAGGCGCGCGGCGAACCGTTCGCTATGCGGACTGATGACCGGGAGCCCTTCGATAGAGCGTCCACGCAACTTCGGGTCATCGTCGATGAACAGCACCGGCCGCTGGCTATTGCCGTGGTTAAGCAGCGCGGCGAGCTGGCGACCCGCCTCGCCTGCGCCGTAGATCGCTACGCGCACGCCCCCCACCGAGGGGCGCCTCAGCATCCACCGTGCAGTCGCCCGACTGAACAGCAGCAAAGCGAAGAAGACCAGCGCAAAGACGAGCCCGAATCCGGCTGCCTGAAGCGGCCGCACTCCGCCATGCAGCGCAATAGTCGCGAGAATGGCGCCGCACAGGCCGCTCACCATTCCCGCGTGAGACGCAAGGCCAGGCGTCTGGAAACGGGTTACAGACCGGTAGAACCCCAGCGCCAAGGCAACGGTGGGCATCAGGATCGCAGCGAGCGCGGTTCCGGTGATGACGTGCTCCAGCGACAACGACGGAACGCGCCCGAAACGCGCGATCGTTGCAATCCAGTACGCGCAGACTGCAAGAACGCCATCTATGGAAAAAAGAATCAGCGTCTTGAGAGGTCGGGGAAGTTCGGTGAATTTCATGTCTGGAAGGACGCGGAGTGTCGCACGGTCGGCTGATTTGAGAGAAGCCGCTCAGGATTCATCCCGATTTCTCCTGAGCGGAACGAGGCCCTGAGAAACCGCAGTCCGCTTTCAAGTTCGCTATCAGGATTGCAATTCGAAATACCGAAACGTGGTTTGGAAACAGACCGTTACGGCGGTTCTATAACCCGCTCCGGCCAAACTGCTCTTACCGTGATGTAGCGATCTTTCTACATCGACACGTAGCGTCTTCCCGTGCGATGTCGCGGAAAGGTAACCACCGTGCAAGCGCGCCCTTCCGCCCCTGCGCGTTTGCCACGACCCGGCGGGTCTTACTCCAGCCGGGGGGTTTCCGTCCCATGGATCAATGTGCTAGAGTCGGCTCCGAGTTCCTTATCGCACTGACCCCCACGGGAGAAAACGAATGAAACGTCTTGTTGCCGCCTTTGTTGCTGTTCTCTTTGCGTCCTCCATCGCGTTTGCTCAGCAAACTGCCGCGCCAGCAAAACCAACAACCCCGGGTCCGGTCGCGCAAGCACAGCCGGGCGCTGGTGGAGCGGGTGGAGCAGGCGGCGCAGGCGGAGCTGTGGCAACTTCAACCGGCGGCCTGAGCGCGGCGACGATCGCTGCGATTATCGCTGCCATCGTTGTCGTAGCGGCGATCGCGAGCGACGACGACGACAATCCTGCCGCGGCCGCGACGGCCACCGGAACACGCTAGATCCAACTGAAGGGGTCCTGAAGGCCTTGGCGCAAGCCAAGGCCTTTTTGTTTGTAGCGGGTGTATCTTGCCTTCGTGAACTTCAAGAATCATCTGGTCCTGCTGTCACTGGTAGCTGCGATGGGCGGCTGCGCGACGAGCACGAACGCGATTGTCCAGACCATGCAGTCCGCACTGGGGCGCGGCCGGGGCATCGAGGAGGCAAAGCTCAACCCGGACTTTCGCTACCTGCGGGTCACCATTGGCAGGCGTGTCGTACTACTCGCTCTGGGATATCTCGACAAGCACCCGCAGGGAACAATCGAAGTCTGGTATAGCGCCGACCGTGAGGTCGTGCGCCTGCAAAACGGGCGGCTCGTTGGCGCAGCGGGGCTCACCACGGAATGGCGCAATGTCGTGCTGCCCGATTTTCCCGCGTGGTCGGCGCTCGCCAGCGCCGGCGCGCCGCTTCGCTGGTCGCGCACGCGCGACGTCATGCCCGGATATCGATACGGCCTGCGCGATTCGCTCGCGCTCAGCGTCGTTCCGCCGCCGCCGACGAGCGCGCTGCAAGGACTCGATCCGAAAGACCTGACCTGGTTCGAGGAGCGGCTCGCCGACGAAGCACTACCGAAGACAGCGCTCCCCGCGGCCCGTTACGCCGTGCAGCTTGCAGGCAACGAAGCGATCGTGGTCTACGGCGAACAGTGCCTCGCGCCACAGACCTGCTTCAACTGGCAGCGCTGGCCGGTCGGAAAATAGGACTGACCATTTACTCGCGGTGCGCAGTATTCGCCGGGTTGCTGGTTGCCGCTAACGTGGCGTTCGGCCAGGTCGCGGCGAAGCGTCTTAGCGATTGGCTGCTGGAGCAGCCTTCCTCTGCCGACGCATACCCTCTGGGCTTGAGCTGGCGCGTACCCGAGGAACAACCGTCCCAGCAGCTCCTGCGACGCGATCTTCTGGCGAGCCTCTCGGGGTTCGAGCGCGACGTGACCGCGGATCCTGCCTCGGTCACGCGTTTGCGCGAGTGGCTCGAGACACTGCCCGTCACAGGCCGAGTCCTTGTCCCGCTTGCCGATGCGCGTTGGCTTCAGGCCAACGCTGCGCGCGACCCGATCATCGAGCCGCATCACACGGTGGTACTGCCGGTTCGTCCTCGTACCGTGACCGTGATCAAGGAAAACGGCGAGCGATGCGCAGCGGCGCATCGGTACGGACAGGAAGCGCTCGCGTACGTCGAGGCATGCAATCCGGACGCGCTCCGGCGCGTGGACTGGGCATGGATCGCGCAACCCGACGGCAGGGTGCAGAGATTCGGGATCGCAACGTGGAATCGTGAGACGCAGGATGAGCCGGCGCCGGGCGCGTGGATCTGGGCGCCGACGCGCGGCTCGGGGTGGCCGGAAATCTTTTCCGAGAGATTGATCCGGTTCGTTGCGACGCAAGGACCGGCGGAGGATTTCACTGGCCGGGCCCTTGGCGAACAGCCGACCGGCGCGCCGGCTGTCCATTCGCGAAGCGCTGTGGTAACGGGAAGCGACTGGGGAACCGTCGGGCTCCTGCAGATGCCGAGCGCGCGAATGGCCAAGGCGGGCACGTTCAATTTCACGTTCAGTCATGTTCAGCCCTATTCGCGCGGCAATATCTTCGTCCAGCCATTCGACTGGCTCGAAGCCGGCTTTCGCTATAGCGATATCAGCAATCGGCCATACGATGCGACCGGCACGCTGAACACCGACCAGACCTTCAAGGACAAGAGTTTCGACGCGAAATTCAAGTTGTGGGACGAAACGGCATGGCGCCCGCACTTTTCAGTGGGCTTTCGCGACTTTGCGGGCACGGGTCTTTTTTCGGGTGAATACGTCGTAGCGAGCAAGCGCACCGACGCGTTCGACTGGACGCTCGGATTGGGCTGGGGAAACGTCGGGGGGCGTGGAAATCTGCGCAATCCACTGCGCATTTTCGGTTCGAAGTTCGATACAAGAAGGACGCTTTCGGCCGAGGGTGGTTCTCCGCTGTTCGGCAGTTACTTCCGCGGCCCGACCTCGCTCTTCGGTGGCGTGCAATACCACACGCCTTGGGAGCCGCTGATCCTCAAGCTCGAATACGACGGCAACGACTACCAGCATGAGCCGCTAGGGAACAACCAGCGAGTTAAGTCGCCCTGGAATCTCGGCCTGGTCTATCGCACCCGCTGGGTGGACCTGTCGCTCGCCGTGGAGCGCGGCAACAAGGTCATGCTCGGCCTGACGTTCTTCACCGGGTTGGACGAGGCGTACATGCCC
>Ga0114129_10002538_pt1 | contig 25350 bp, 28 predicted proteins | sample RhiMetdeltSRZDD1_FD_80071 | JGI IMG/M metagenome (GOLD analysis project Ga0114129, IMG submission 80071) | Populus rhizosphere microbial communities from Tennessee, USA - Rhizosphere MetaG P. deltoides SRZDD1 (version 2) (version 2) | ecosystem: Host-associated > Plants > Roots > Rhizosphere >...
TCCTGACGCTTCGAGGCGTGGCGCGGAAGACGGCGAACATCGTCCTCGGCAATTCGTTCGGGATCGTCGACGGCATCGCGGTCGACACCCACGTCAAGCGGCTGGCGAACCGGATCGGGTTCAGCAACGAGTCGGATCCGGTGAAGATCGAGCAGGATCTGATGCAGCTGATCCCCCGCGAGAAGTGGTTGTCCTTCACGTACGTGCTGATCGACCACGGGCGGGCGCTCTGCACGGCGAAGAAGCCGAACTGCCCCGAGTGCCCGGTCGAGCCCTTGTGCCCGGCCAGCCAGGCGTGAACGCCGATCGGCCGACCCGGCCGATGGTGGTGGCGCACCGCGGCGCGTCGATCGAACAGCCCGAGAACACGATCGCCGCGTTCGAGGCGGCGATCGACTCCGGCGCCGACGCGGTGGAGTTCGACGTCCGGATGACCGTGGACGGGTGCGCGGTCGTGATGCACGACCCCGAGGTGTCGCGGACCACGGACGGTTCCGGGATCGTGTCCGAGATGTCGCTCGAGCAGGTCCGAGGACTCGGTGTGCCGACGCTCGAGGAGGCGCTTCGGTGCCTCTCCGGCCGAGCGGCCGTCGATATCGAGATCAAGAACTCGCCCGGCGAACCGGGATACACCCCCGACGCGGAGCCGGCCGTCGAGGCGACGCTCGCCGCGCTCGACACGGTCGCGTACCGCGGCTCGGTCATCGTCTCCAGCTTCAACCCCCGATCGATCGCCCACTGCCGAGCGCTGCGGCCCGACGTCCCGACCGGGCTCCTCACCTGGTACGACGTGAGCGCGGAGGACGCCCGGATCCAAGCGAGCGGTCACGGACACCCCTGGGTCCTCCCGTTCGTCGTCAAGGTGCTCGAGGCCGACGAGGGGTTCGTCGCCCGCGTGCACCGCGGAGGCGCGCTCCTGGGGGTGTGGATCGCGGACGATCCGGAGACCGCGCGCCACCTTTTCGAGCGAGGTGTCGACGCCGTCGCCACGAACGACCCGCGCGCGATCGTTCCGATCCGCGACGCGGTCGCTCGCTAGCGATGTTCCGTCGCAAGGCCATCCCGGAGGACCTTCGCTCGCCGCTCGATGGCCTCCGCGCCGTCGTCTCGGAGGTCGAGGCGGCGAAAGCCGCGATGACGGCGACCGTGCCGTCCACGCGACTGCCGGGGACGCCGCTCGCCGAGGCGATCGCGGAGTTCGAGGCGCATCTCACCGGCGCGCGGGACCTGATGCCGAGATGGCGAGCCCCAGAGGTCGAGGAGGAATGGCTCGGATGCGAGGCCGGGATCGAGGAGTCGCTCGAGCGGGCTCGGCGGCTCCGAGAGGATCCACCCGAGCTCGGAGGGTTCGAGGGCCTGATCTGGGTCGTCGATCAGGTCCTCGCGCCGCTGGAGGCCTTCGAGGCGGCGGCCGAGCGTTTCCGTACCCTCCGTCGTTGAGATGTCCCTCGTCAGCCTCGTCGGCGTCGACAAGTCGTACGGCACGTGGCCCGTCCTCCAGGGGGTCGACCTCGTCGTGCCCGACGGCGCGCGGATGGGGATCATCGGACCGAACGGCGCCGGCAAGTCCACGCTCCTCCGGATCCTCGGCGGGATGGAGGACGTCAACGACGGAGACGTCGCGCGCCGCGGCGGTCTCACGGTCAGCTACCTGGAGCAGAACCCCGAGGGCGACGACCGAACCGCCGGGTCGTGGGTCGTCGCCGCGCGACCGGACATCGCCGCTCTGGACGAGGAGCTCCGAGGGATCGAGCAGGAGCTCGCCCGACCCGACGTCGCCGGCGATCTCGCGAAGATGGATCGCGTCCTCACGCGCCAGCAAGGGGTGCTCGACCGCTGGGTGGACGCCGGAGGAGCCGGGCTGGCCGGCGAGGCGAAGGCGATGCTCCTGCGGCTCGGCTTCGACGACCACGACCTGACGCTTCCGACCACGGAGCTGTCGGGCGGGCAACGGAAGCTCGCCGCGCTCGCCGCATGCTTGATCCGCGACCCGGACCTCCTGCTGCTCGACGAACCCGAGACCCATCTCGACGCCGACAAGCGCGAGCTCCTCGAGGAGGTCGTCGCGGAGTTCCCCGGTGCCGTCGTCACGGTCTCGCACGACCGGTATCTCCTGGACGACACCGTGAACCGGATCGTCGAGCTCGACCGCGGCCACACCGCCGAGTGGCCCGGGAACTACTCCGCATACGCGGTGGCGAAGGAACTCGCGCTCCAGCGTCAGCAGCAGGTTTGGGTCACCCAGCAGAAGGAGATCGCGCGGCTCGAGGCCGCGATCAAGCGCTTCGAGCTGTGGGCGTCGATCGTCGTGAACGAGCGGCACATCCGACAGGCGCGCGAGAAGCAGCGGCAGATCGACCGGATGGACAAGGTCGAACGGCCGGTGTTCGAGCGCCGGAAGATGGCGCTGGAGCTCCGGCCGTCCGAGCGCGGCGGGCAGCGGATCCTGCGCATGCGCGACGTCACGATGGCGTTCGACGACGATCAGGTGCTGCTGGATGCGACGTTCGACGTGTACCGGCGAGAGCGCCTCGGGATCGTCGGTCCGAACGGCGCCGGCAAGACCGTGCTCGGGCGGATCCTCGCCGGCGAGCTCGAGGCCACGTCGGGGGACCGGTGGATCGGTCCGTCGATCCGGATCGGCTACCTGGAGCAGGGCTTCAGTGACCAGGACCCGACGCTCACCCCGGTCGAGACGGTCCGGAAGGCGAAGGCGATGTACGAGGGCGAGGCGGTCGCGCTCCTGGCGAAGTTCCTGTTCCGCTACGACCAGATGCGAACGCCGATGGGGGACATGTCCGGAGGGGAGCGCACGCGCTTGGAGCTGTGCCTCCTGATGCTGTCGGGCGCGAACTGCCTGATCCTCGACGAGCCGACGAACCACCTCGACATCGAGTCGATGGAGGTGCTCGAGGGCGCCGTGGAGTCGTTCGACGGGACCGCGATCTTGATCTCGCACGACCGCTACCTGTTGGACAGGCTCTGCGATCGCATCCTCGAAGTGCGCGACGGCGAGGTCCGAAGCTTCGACGGCGGCTACGACGACTGGATCGCCGCGAAAGCAGCGGTGTGAGCCCCGACGCGTCGGCCGCGGACTCGCTCACGAGGGTCCACGACGAGATCGTCGTCTGCCGGACGTGTCCGCGACTCGTCGAGTGGCGCGAGCAGGTCGCGCGAGAGAAGGTCGCGCGGTTCGCCGATCAGGAGTACTGGGGCCGCCCGGTCCCCGGCTACGGGGATCCGAAGGCGCGGGTCCTGATCCTCGGACTCGCACCCGCGGCGCACGGCGGCAACCGGACCGGTCGGATCTTCACGGGCGATCGCAGCGGCGACTTCCTGTTCGCGTCGCTCCACCGAACCGGGTTCGCGAACCAGGCGACATCGGTTTCCCGGGACGACGGGTTGACGTTGCGCGACGCCTACGTCGCGGCGGTCAACCGGTGCGCGCCGCCTGCCAACAAGCCCACGCCCGAGGAGCGGAACAACTGCCTGCCGTACCTCGAACGTGAGATCGAGCTACTGGGACGGCTCGGGGTGATCGTGGCTCTCGGGCAGTTCGCGTGGGACGGCGCGCTCAAGTCGCTGCACGCCCTCGGCCATGTCGCGAAGCCGAAGCCGAGGTTCGGCCACCTCGCGGACGCACCGGTCGGCCCGTACACGCTGCTCGGTTGTTTCCACCCGAGCCAGCAGAACACGTTCACGGGCAAGCTCACGCCCCAGATGCTGGACGGCGTCTTCGAGCGAGCCCGCGAGCTCGCGACGGCCTAGATCTCGAGGTCCTCGTCCGAGTCGCGGCCCGTGAATCGGCGGTGCAGCGCGCTGAGGAGGGGCAACCGGTCGAACTCGAGGATCAGGAGGGCGAGCACCGTTCCGAGCACGGCCGTGATGTACAGGCCGATGCCGGTGACGACGCCGATCGCGGCGACCGCGAGGATCGAGGCCGCCGTCGTGAGCCCGCGGGCCTGCTGGCCCCGGTCCTCGCGCCAGATGATGCCGATGCCGAGGAACCCGATGCCGGTGGCGACGCCGGCGACCGCTTGTCCGGCGGTCGAAGGGAACATCGTGAACGCGATCCCGGCGAAGCCCGACGCCGCCAGCCCGACCATCGCGAACGTCCGTTCGCCGGCGCTCTTGCCCCTCGACTCGCGCTCCAGTCCGACGACGAAGCCGAACAGCGCCGCGAGCGCCATCCGGCCGGCGAGGGTGAGCTCGATCGTGAAGTCGTCGAACACGTCCGCGCCGAAGCCTAGTCGCCGAGTTGGCCGACACCCGGTCGGCGCTTGAACGGCGGGCGCTCCGGCGGCTACGGTCGCCGGGAGGACGCGACTCGAGGAGGAGGGGATCGATGCGCATCGTTCGCACGCTCGTGGTGGCCGGCGGCCTCGTGGTCGCCCCCGCGGCGGCGGGGCTCGGCCAGGTGACACCGCCCCCGTGTACGCAGACCGGCACGCCGGGACCGGACGTCTTGAACGGCACGCCCGGCAAGGACGTGCTCTGCGGTCTCGGAGGAGCCGATCAGCTCCGAGGCTTCGGCGCGCGGGACATCCTTCGCGGCGGCCCGGGCGATGACTTCCTGGCCGGGGGGCAGGGGAACGACGTCCTGGTCGGCGGGCGCGGTCCCGACACGATGATCGGGGGCGCGGGGGACGACGTCGGCCGCGGCGGCCCCGGTGTCGACGACGGCGTCGGAGGTCCCGGGAGCGACCGGCTCTACGGCGGAGCGGCGGCGGACCTGACGCTGTTCGGCGGCGGTTCCGGAGCCGATCTGGTCTCGGGCGGGAAGGGGAACGACGTCTGCCTCGCCACGATCGACGGCAGTGGGAACGACCGGATCGTCGGGGGACCGGGCACGGATCACTTCTTCAAGGACCCGGGGGACGAGGCGAGCGGCGCCGAGATCGAAGGTCCCTGCTTCGTCGAGTAGCGCGATGCCCGGGGGTCGGCCGAGCGAGTCGGCCGACCCCCGTATCCTCGTTCCATGAGCCGGCACGGGTTCTGGCACGTTCCGCGGGTCGACGAGGATCGCCGACCGGTGGATCGGGCGACCGTCCGTCGCGTGGTCGCGACGTTCAAGCCCTACAAGGGCAAGGTCGGGCTCGTCGGGTTGATGATCGCCGTCACCTCCGGTCTCGGCGTGATCAACCCACTGATGATCGTGTTGGTGTTCGACAAGGCGTTGTTCGGATCCAACGGCAACTGTGCCGGCGTGCCGTGCCCCAACCTCCCGCTGTTGTACCTGTACGTCGGGATCATGATCGCCGTCCCGATCGTGACCAGCATCATCGGGATCGGCCAGACGTACCTGACCAACGTCGTCGGGCTCAACGTGATGCAGGACCTCCGGAACCGCCTGTATCAACACCTCCAGGCGATGCAGCTGCGGTTCTTCACGACGACACGCACGGGGGAGATCCAGTCGCGTCTGGCCAACGACGTCGGCGGCGTCCAGTCGGTGGTGACGGACACGGCCTCGACCGTCCTCTCCAACGTCGTGACGATCATCAGCACGATCATCGCGATGGTCGTGATCTCCGTGCCGCTCACGATCCTCTCGCTCCTGCTGTTGCCGCTGTTCCTGTGGCTGACGATCAAGGTCGGGAAGGCCCGCCGCGAGGTGGCGTCGAACACGCAGCGGACGCTCGCCGACATGTCGGCGATCACCGAGGAGACCCTCAGCGTCAGCGGCGTCCTGCTGTCGAAGTCGTTCGGCAGGCAGCGTTTCGAGATCGGCCGGTACCGCAACGAGAACGATCGCCTGACGGGACTGCTCCTCCGTCAGACGATGATCGGTCGGTCGTTCTTCGCGCTCGTCGGGACGTTCTTCTCGATCACCCCGGCGCTCGTCTACCTGGTGGCGGGTTGGGTCAACTCGTCGAACGGCGCGAACGTGATCGAGGCGGGGATGCTGGTCGGCTTCACGACCCTCCAGTCGCGCCTGTTCTTCCCGATCGGCTCGATGCTGCAGGTCTCGACGGAGGTGCAGTCCTCGCTCGCCCTGTTCGATCGGATCTTCGAATACCTCGATCTCCCGCACGAGATCACCGACGCGCCCGACGCCATCGACGTCGACGTGCGCGGTCACGTGCGGCTCCGCGACGTGTGGTTCCGCTACGAAGAGCCACCGGAGGGCGTCCCCGTCTCGCCGTCGCCGTCGCGGCCCGCCGAGGACGACGAACCGGTCCCGCGCGAGTGGACGCTCGAGGACGTCGATCTCGATATCCAGCCGGGACAGCTCGCGGCGCTCGTTGGACCCTCCGGCGCGGGGAAGACCACCGTCACGTACCTCGTGCCGCGGCTGTACGACGTGCAGGAGGGCGCGGTCGAGATCGACGGCGTCGACGTCCGGAAGATCAAGCTGGAATCGATCGGGGAAGCGATCGGGGTCGTCACGCAGGAGACCTACCTGTTCCACGACACGGTCCGGCGCAACCTCCAGTACGGGAAGCCGGAGGCGAGCGAGGAGGAGCTGATCGCGGCGGCGCGCGCGGCCAACATCCACGACCGGATCGCGGAGCTGCCCGACGGATACGACACGGTCGTGGGCGAACGGGGCTACAAGCTCTCGGGCGGGGAGAAGCAGCGCCTCGCGATCGCCCGCGTGATCCTGAAGGATCCGCGGATCCTGATCCTCGACGAGGCGACGTCGTCGCTCGACACCACGTCCGAGCGCTTGGTCCAGTCGGCCCTCGAGCCGCTGATGCGCGGCAGGACGACGATCGCGATCGCGCATCGGCTGTCCACGATCTTGTCGGCGGACGTGATCTTCGTCGTCGAGCGAGGCCGGATCGTCGAGCGCGGCAGCCACGAGGAGCTGCTCGCCCGGGGCGGTCTCTACGCGCAGCTCTACGAGCAGCAGTTCCGCAGCGGGCTCGTGGAGGCGGTCGACGAGGACGGCGTGATCCTCGCGTCCGGCGAGGTGATCAGGACGGCCAGCTGACGCGGTCGCCTCAGTAGCCGCCGCCCCCGCCGCCCGGGCAGGACACCAGGAGCGCCGGCAGCAGGAGCAGCGCCAGCCAGATCCAGGCCGGGAGCGCCGCGATCTTGCGTTCGTGCATGCCTGGAACGTTCCCCGGTGGGAGGGTGTCGGAAACGTGGACGGTGCGTCGCCGGCGATCGCGCTAGGTCGTTCCGTCCAGGCGCTTGCGATAGCCGAGCAGGACGAATCCATCGGGGAAAACCCTGTCCTCGCCTCGCTCGTACCCGAGCCGTTCGTACATCGCCTGAGCGGCCTTCATCCGATGGGTGGTGTTGAGGGTCACCAGGCGTTTGCCGGCCGCGCGGGCCCGCGCCTCCGACTCCGCCATGAGCGCCCGGGCCACGCCGCGGGCCCGCGCGGCCGGGGCGACGCCGAGCATCCGGATATGGGCCTCGTGCGGGTCGAGCGGTCGCTGCTCCTGCTCGTCCTCGTCGCGCACCCTGCCCTCGAGCTCCAGCGTGAGGGATCCGAGGATGGTCCCGTCCTCGACCGCGACCAGGATCGTCGTGCGATCCGCGCGCTCGCCGACGTCCGCGATCCGGGCCAGGTACCGCTCCCAGTCGTCGTCGCCCTCGCGGACGAACTCGCGATAGGCCTCCGCCGTGATGCGGCCGGCGTCGGCGTGTTCCTCGGGCGTCGCTTCCCGCACCTCCATCGCTCCGGAAGGCTACCGAGCCCGGGGCGAAGCCCGGACGGTCATCCTGATTGACTTCCCGGCCGTTCCGGGGAACATGGACGGGTGACGGAACCGCAGCTCGCCCGCCTCCTCCTCTCGGCGCACCGGACGCTCTCGGCCGATCTCGGCGACGAGCTGGACGAGCGGGGATGGCCCGACATCCGTGCCTCGCAGGCCGCGCTCGTCCTGAACGTCGACCGGCGGAGCGGGACCCGGCTCACGGAGCTCGCCCGCCGGGCCGGCGTCACGAAGCAGGCGATGATGATCGTGGTCGACGAGCTCGAGGTCCGAGGCCTGGTTCGCCGGACGCCCGACCCGGAGGACGGGCGGGCGAAAGTGGTGCGACTGACCGCGCGTGGGAGGACGTTCGCGGCCGAGTGCCGCCGAGCGGTCGCGGCGGTCGAGGCGCGAGCGAAGCGGACGCTGGGCGGCCGACGCTACGACGGCCTCCGGGAGACGCTCGACCTGCTCCTCGGCTCGGAGGAGGACGAGGCGTCCTAGCCGTTCACGGACGGAGCGCCCGACGGTCGAGCCGGAACCGGTCGAGCGGGACCGGCGGCTCCTCGCCGGTGGCGAGGCTCGCCACGATCTCGCCGACGAGGGGAGCGAACTTGAACCCGTGCCCGCTGCACGGCGAGGCCACGACGATCGGTCCGACGCGGTCGAGCACGAAGTCCTCGTCCGGCGTGACGCTGTAGAGGCAGGACTCCGTGTGGGACGGCGTGGGTGGAGGCGACACGAGCCGTCCGACCCACCCGAGCGCCTGCGCCTCGCGGTCCGCGTCGGGGTCGAACGATCGCGTGTCCGGATCGACGACCGGACCGGACAGATGGATGCCCACCTTGATCTCGCCGGGCGCGAACGCGTTGGGCACGATGTAGGGGAACCGGTCGGACCACGCCTCCCAGTCGATCACGGTCGGAGTCGTCGCGAGCTCGGGCTCCGCGTCGAAGACCGTCGACTGCTCTTGCAGGATGCGGAGCGGGAGCCGGACGTCCGCGTCGGCGAGCAGCGAGGGCGCCCAACCACCGGCGGCGACGATCGCCGCCGACGCCTCGATCGCCTCACCCTCGTACGTGAGGACCTCGACCCCGTCGCCGGCGGGTCTGATCGAACGGACCGTCACGCCCTCGCGGATCTCCGCGCCCGCCGCGGCGGCCGACCGAGCTTGCGCCGCGATCGCGTGGTCGGCGCGGATGATCGCGCCCTCGGGCTGGTACAGGAGCGTCCGACCCTCGAGGAGGAGCCTCGGCCACCGCTCCGTCGCCTCGGCCGCGGAGGGTCGCTCGAAGGACTCGCCGGCCGCCTCCAGCGCGGCCCCCGACACGCGGATCGCGTCCTCGCCGATGTCGAGGCCCCCCACGACGCGCAGGAGCTCCACGCCCGCCTCGGCCTCGAGCCGGCGCCATCGCTCCAAGGAGGCGCGCGCCATCCGGACGTACAGCGGGTCGTGGTACGTGAGCCGGAAGTTCCGCGTCGGCCCGCCCGAGCTCCCTCGAGCGTGCCCGAGCTCGAACCGCTCGAGCAGGATCGTGGCCCTGCCGCGCGCGCCGAGGGCGCGCGCGGCCGCCGTCCCCATCACCCCGCCGCCGACGATCACCACGTCTGTGCGTTCCACGACGGCAGGAGGCTACCGGTGCGGAGGTGTTGGCATCCGGCCGCGACGGAGGCGAGACTCGGACCGTGAGCGAGCCCGGCGTCACCGCGCCAGCGTCGCCCTCCGGATCGGCGACCCCGGTCCCTGACTCATCGGTCGAGCCCGAACGCGACGAGTGGCGCCGGCGCTGGCCGCCGATGGGCTACTGGGTCCGCGTGGCCCTGACGATCGCGGCGGTCGCAGCCGCCCTGTGGGTCCTCTGGTCCGTGTTCAACATCGTGGTCCTGATCGTGATGGCGGCGGTCCTCGCGATCGGTCTCGACCCCGCGGTCCGGTTCTTCCAGCGGAGAGGCGAGAGCCGGGGCCGCGCCGTCGCCGTGATCTCGTTGTCGGTCACCGCGCTCGTGATCCTGTTCGCGTGGCTCGTGATCCCGAGGGTCGTCACGCAGATCGGGGGCCTCGCGGACGACATCCCGACGTACATCGAGCGGCTCGAGGCGCGCGACGACGCGATCGGTCGGTACGTGCGCGAGAACGACGTGTCCAAGCGACTGGAGGACTTCGTGGCGGACCTCCCGGAGAAGATCACGGGCTCGTTCGGCACGATCGTCGGCGTCGCGGGCCGGGTCGGGACCGCGCTCTTCAGCCTCATCACGGTCGCGATCCTCACGATCTACTTCATGGCTTCGCTGCCCCGGATGCGACGCACCGCGGCGATCGTGTTCGCGCCCTCCACGCGCGAACGGGCCGAGGACGTGATCGAGAAGGCGATCGACCGGATCGGCGGATACGTCGGCGGCATCCTCGTCACGGCGTCGATCGCCGGCATCTCGGCGCTCCTGTTCTTCTCGATCCTCGGCGTGCTCGGTATCGGGATCCCGTTCGCGTTCCCGCTCGCCGTCTTCGCCGCGCTCATGGGCCTGATCCCGGCCGTCGGGGCATACATCGGGGCGGCTCCGGCGGTCGCCGTGGGGTTCTTCCAGCGGCCGCTCACCGGGATCCTGATCCTCGCGTACTTCATCGTCTACCAGCAGATCGAGAACTACGCGATCCAGCCGCGGATCATGAAAGACGCCGTGAACCTTTCGCCCGCGGCCGCGGTGATCTCGGTGCTCGTCTTCGGATCCCTCGGCGGGTTCGCCGGCTCCCTCCTCGCGCTCCCGGCGGCCGCGACGATCAAGGTGATCTTCGTCGAGGTGTTCCTGCGCGATCGTGTGGCGGAAGGCGACGTCGAGGCGAAGGAGAAGCTCGAGGAGCACGAGCGCGCCGAGGAGGAGGCGGAGCACGAAGCCCAACAGCGCGCCCGGAGCCGTCAGCGGATCGCGCGGAGGATCCGCGACCTCTTCACGGGGAAGGACGAGGGATAGCATCGGGCATGGCGTCGGACCACCCCGTGCGGAACGAGGCGATCGGGAAGACCGGCAAGCCCACCGAGTCGCGCAACAAGCCCGAACGACCACGCGACCGGCTCGGCCGGCCGCTGCCGTGGGATGCGGAAGGGGAGCTCGAGCTCGAGGACTTCGACGCGCTGACCCTTGAGGAGAACCACGAGCTCGGGCGCGCGCACGCGCGGGCGGGGGAGTGGTTCCCGGCCCACGAGGCCTGGGAGACGGCGTGGAAGCAGGCGCGCGACACGGACGAGGCCGAGTTCTTCAAGGGCCTTTCGCAGATGGGGGCGGGCTACGTCCACCTCCTCCGCGGGAATGCGCACGGGGCCGCGACGCTGCTCCGGCGGGCGGCAGGGCGGGTGTCCGGCTACCAGGACGGGACGCGTGGGGTGCGGACGGCGTCGCTCGCGGATCGCCTGTCGGCTGACGCGGACGCCGTGGACCGGGGGGACCTGGTCCCCGGCGAGGGAACGACGGTCGCACCGATACCCGTGTAGCCTTAGACAGGATGAGCAAGGTTCTGTCCGACATGCACTGGGCCGGTCGCACCGGGCCGTTCGACCTCAAGGTCAACCCCGGCGTCTTCGCGCCCACGCACACGAGCCGGACGATCGCGGAGGCGCTCGAGGTCGGTCCCAACGACACGGTGATCGACGTGGGCTGCGGCTCCGGCGTCCTGTCGTTCGTGGCCGCCCGGCTCGGCGCCGGTCGCGTGATCGGCTGCGACATCTCCGAGGAGGCCGTGCAGATCGCGCGGCTGAACGCCGAGCGGCTCGGCCTCGAGGACACGTGCGAGTTTCGCGTTGGGAGCCTCTTCGACCCGGTGCGCGATCTCCGCGCCGACGTCGTGATCGGCGACGTCTCCGGGATCCCGGACGAGATCGCCCAGGTCACTGGCTGGTTCCCCGACGGTCGCGCGGGCGGGCCCACCGGGGCGGAACTCCCGTCCGCGATGCTGTCGTCGCTCGGTGACACGCTGAAGCTCGGCGGGCACTTGTACCTGCCGACCGGCACGATCCAGGACGAGCGGACGATCCTCGAGAAGGCGCGCGAGCTCTTCGGCGAGCGGATGCAGGCCGTCGTGGAGCGCGACTTCCCGCTCCCCGACGTCGTCGGGAGATCCCGCGCGGTTGCGAAGATGATGAAGGAGGGGCTCCTCAACCTTCACCGGCGGGGGTCGCGCCTCCTGTGGCGGCTCCGCGTGTGGCGCTGCGAGGCCTAGCCGCTCACCTTTCCTCCGGGCGGAGCACCGCCACGGCCTCCACCCGATACCCCGCGTCGCGAAGGTGGTCCGCGCCGCCGCGGTCGATCGCGAGGACGATCGCGGCGATCTCCGCCCCGGCGGCCTCGAGCACTTCCGCCGCGCGCCGGACCTGGTGCCCCGTCGTGGAGACGTCCTCGAGCAACGCGACGCGCGAACCGGGCGGGACGTTCCCCTCGACCTGCGCCCCCGTGCCGTACGGCTTCGGCTCCTTCCGCACGACCGTGACGGGGAGCCCGGTCTGCAGCGACACGGCGGCGACGAGGAGCATCGCGGCGCCCTCCGGCGCGCCCAGGAGCGTCACGTCGGCAGGCAGGAGCGACGCGGTCGCGTTCGCCACGTCGCGCAGGAGTTCCGGATCGGTGAGGAAGCGGAACTTGTCGAAGTAGACGGACGACCGTCGCCCGCTCGACAGCACGAATGCTCCGTGGAGCTCGGACGCGGCCACCATGCGGCGCACCAGGTCGTCGTTCACGCGCGGGCTAGCATACGGACGTGGCTCGGGGCGATGGCTGGTTCGGCGCCGTCGGCCGACCGGCGTTCTTCGCACTCCCGCCCGAAGCGTCGCATCGCGTGGCCCTGTCGCTGCTCGGGCTGCCGCTGCCGTGGGAGCGGATCGGCGGCGCGGCGCGCGCCGACGATCTCGCGGTCGACCTCTGCGGGATCCAGCTGCCCAACCCGATCGGACTCGCGGCGGGGTTCGACAAGGGATGCCGGCGCCTCGACGCGCTCGGCCGCGTGGGGTTCGGGTTCGTCGTCGGCGGCACGGTGACGAGGGAGCCGCGGGCGGGGAACCCCAAGCCGCGGATCGCGCGCTCGACGCGCAGCCGCGCGATCGTGAACGCGATGGGGCTCCCCAACCCGGGCGCGGCGGCGGCGGCGTGGAACCTGGCGAGGACCTCGCGCACGGCGCCTCGCTTCGCGAGCGTGGCGGACGAGGAGCTCGCCGACGCCACCGCGACGGTCGAGCTCCTGGGGCCGCACGTCGACGGCCTCGAGCTGAACGCGAGCAGCCCGAACGCGCCTTGGCGGCACGATCCGGAGCACGTCGGGCGGTTGTTGCACGCGATCCGGGATCTCACGGGCCGCCCGCTGCTCCTCAAGCTGCCGCCGTTCCGCACCTTCGACGAGCGCGAGGAGGTCACGGATCTGGCGCGGCGGGCCGTCGACGCGGGGGTCGGCGGTCTCGTGTGCTCCAACACGTTCCCCGTCGCCGACGCCCGCCTCGCGGCCGGTCGCGGCGGCCTCTCGGGAGGCCCGCTCACGGACCACACGCCGCGGATCGTCGAGGACGTGGCCGCCGCGACCGGCCGCTCCGTACCGATCGTGGCGAGCGGCGGGATCTTCGCGCCGGAGGACGTCCGGAGAAGTCTCGAGGCCGGAGCCACCGCCGTACAGCTCTACACCGGCTTGATCTACCGCGGACCCGGGATCGTCGGAACGCTTACGAAGGCGCTGGTCGGAGGGCCGAACCGCCCCGCCGACTGAGCGCGGGCGCGCCGGCGGCAGCGTTGCGCCCCGTGGCCGCCGTCGTCAAGATGGCGAGATTCGCCACGGGGAGGGGGATCGAGGGGTGGCCGAGGCGGCACGGATCGACGACGCGCGACCGGCGACGGCCGGCGCTGAGCGCGCCGTCGCCCTCGAGGACGTCGTCAAGCGCTTCGGCGACGTCGCCGCGGTCGACGGCGTCTCCCTGGACATCCTCGCCGGCGAGTTCTTCTCGTTGCTAGGGCCGTCGGGCTCCGGGAAGACCACCTGCCTGCGGATGATCGCCGGCTTCGAGCAGCCCACGTCCGGCACGATCCGGCTGGACGGGCGCGACGTCTCGGCCCTGCCGCCCTTCGCGCGCGACGTGAACACCGTGTTCCAGGACTACGCCCTCTTCCCGCACATGACCGTGGCGGAGAACGTTGCCTACGGGCTCATGGTCCGCAAGGTGCCCAAGGGAGAGCGGACCGGCCGCATCGACGAGGCGCTCGCGATGGTCCGGCTGGAGCACCTGGGGGACCGGAAGCCTGGGCAGCTCTCCGGGGGGCAGCGACAGCGCGTGGCGCTCGCCCGGTCGCTCGTGCTGCGCCCGAAGGTGCTCCTGCTCGACGAGCCGCTCGGGGCCCTCGACCTGAAGCTTCGCCAGGCGATGCAGATCGAGCTGAAGGAGATCCAGCAGGACGTCGGACTGACGTTCATCTACGTCACGCACGACCAGGAGGAGGCGCTCACGATGAGCGACCGGCTGGCGGTCTTCAACGTCGGCCGGATCGAGCAGGTGGGGTCCCCGGCGGAGGTCTACGAGCGCCCCGCCACCGCGTTCGTGGCCGGGTTCATCGGCGTGTCCAACGTACTCGAAGGCGAGGCGGCCGCGCGGCTCACGGGCAGCGATCACGCGTTCACGGTCCGTCCCGAGAAGATCGCGATCGTGCCGATCGACACCGAGGTCGACGCGTCACACTGCACCGCAACCGGACACGTCCGGGAGGTCGTGTACCTCGGTGCGGTCACCCGGTACATCGTGGAGCTGGACGGCGGCGGCGAGCTGGTGGTGATGCAGCAGAACCTCACCACGAGCTCGATGGAAGCGCTGCAGATCAGAGGCGAGACCGTGCGGCTTCGCTGGGAGCGCAGCAACAACCGGTCGGTCGAAGGGGCCGGCGACGATGGGTCCGCCGAGGCGGGCCCGGAAGAGGGGGTCAGATGAGGAAGGCGAGTCGATGGTTGGTCGTGTCGGCGGCCCTGGCGCTCGTGGGGGCCGCCTGCGGTGACGACGGAGCAGAGCCGGGCGGTGGCGGCGAGCCGCCCATCGTGTACGACCAGATCGGCGAGGGGGAGGGCGCCCTGAAGCTGATCGCGTGGCACGGCTACACCGAGGACGGTACGACCGAGGGGTACGAGGAGTACGACTGGGTCACGCCCTTCGAGGACGAGACCGGCTGCCAGGTGGAAGTGACGTACGGGGACACCTCGGACGAGATGGTCCAGCTGATGCGGTCGGGCGGCGGGGCCGAGTACGACGGGGTGTCGGCCTCGGGCGACGCCTCCAACCGCCTGATCGCCGGCGGAGACGTCGGCGCGATCGATCCCGCGCTGTTCCCGGAGATGGAGAACGTGATCGCCCCGCTGAACCCCGACGGAGGCTCGGACACGCGCCACTACATCGTGGACGGGAACGTGTACGGAACGCCGTACATGTACGGGCCGAACTTCCTGATGTACAACACGGAGGTCGTCACGGAGGCGCCCACGAGCTGGGACGTCACGTTCGAGGCGGACTCGCCATACGCCGGCCAGGTGACGGGGTACGACGCGCCGATCTTCATCGCCGATGCGGCGATGTACCTGATGGCGCATCAGCCGGACCTGGGCATCACCGACCCGTACGAGCTGACCCAGGAGCAGTTCGACGCGGCGGTGGACCTGGCCAAGCAGCAATCGGACCTGATCGGCTCCTACTGGGCGGTCTACACGGAGGAGATCGACGGGTTCTTCGACGGGTCGATGGTGGTCGGCACCGCATGGCCGGTGAACCTGACCTTCACGAAGGGCCCCAAGGCCGCGAACGCGGAGGCGGTGATCCCGAGCGAGGGGGCGACCGGCTGGGCCGACACGTGGATGATCTCGGCCAACGCGCCGCATCCGAACTGCATGCTCAAGTGGATGGACTGGACGATGCAGCCGGACGTCCAAGCCGAGGTCGGGATCTACTACGGTGCCGCGGGCTCCAACGTGAACTCCTGCGCCGAGATCGCGAGCCAGCTCGGGGAGGGCGGAGAGGAGCTCGTGAACACGCTCGAGTACGGCTTCTGCGGTGACGTGGAGTTCCTGGACTCGTTGCATCTGTGGAAGACACCGTCCGCGGACTGTGGTGACGACCGCGGGAACACCTGCGTGGACTTCTCTCAATGGACGCAGGCCTGGACCGAGATCCGGGGCAGCTAGGACGATCGTGGCATCGGTGACCGAGGCGGCGGACGGCGGAGCCGTCCGCCGCCTCAGCACCCGGCTGTATCGCCATCCGCTCGGCAGGTTGTCGCTCACGCTCGGGCCACCGCTCGCGTGGATGGTCGTGATCTATCTCGGATCGCTCGCGATCCTGCTCCTGTCGTCGCTCTGGCGACTGGACGTGTTCTCCGGCGAGATCGTGCGCCAACCGAGCCTCGTCAACTTCCAGACGCTGCTGGACAACGACGTCTATCGGACGATCACCCTGCGGACCGTGGGGATCGCGATGGCCGTGACGATCGCGGACATCGTGCTGGCCTTCCCGCTCGCGTACTACGCGGCTCGGCTCGCGACGCCTCGCATGCGGAACGCGCTGCTGATCGCGGTCGTCCTGCCGCTGTGGGCCAACTACCTGGTGCGTGTCTTCGCGTGGAAACTGATCCTCACACCGAACGGCTTCCTGAACTGGCTGGTGGAGTCGATCGGCCTCGGGTCCCTCCAGGTCGGCAAGTCCAACTGGGCGATCTGGATCACGTCCGTCTACCTCTGGCTCCCGTTCACGCTCCTGCCGATCTACGCGGCGATCGAGCGCGTCCCGGATTCCCTCCTGGAAGCGTCGAGCGACCTCGGCGGCCGTGGGTGGTTCACGTTCCGCCGCGTCGTATTCCCGCTGATCGTCCCCGGGATCGTGGCGGGTTCGATCTTCTCGTTCTCGCTCACGCTCGGCGACTACATCGTTCCCGAGTTGGTCGGGAACACCCAGTTCATCGGGAACGTGATCTACGACAACGTGGGAGTGGCCGGCAACGTCCCGCTCGCGGCCGCGTACGCGCTCGTCCCGATCGCGGTGATGGCGATCTACCTGTTCCTCGCGAAGCGCCTCGGCGCGTTCGAGGCGCTCTGACGATGGAGTCGCGCGCCGCTCGGATCCTGCTCCGCGTCGGGACCGTGATCACGCTCGTGTTCCTCTACGTGCCGCTGGGGATCGTGGTGATCTACGCGTTCAACGACGCGATCGGCCAGGCGTGGCCGATCCAGGACTACACGTGGAAATGGTTCGCGATCGCGTTCCGGACGGCCGCCGTCAGGGAAGCGCTGCTCAACTCGGTTCAGGTGGCGTTGTTCGCGACGGGGGTCGCGCTGCTCCTCGGGAGCGCGGCCGCCTTCGCCGTGCATCGGTTCCAGTTCTTCGGACGGAACACGGTCTCGTTCCTCCTCATCCTGCCGATCGCGCTCCCTGGGATCGTGACGGCGATCGCGCTGAACGCGGCGGTCACGACGTTCGGCGTCCCGTTCGGGGTCCTCACGATCGTGATCGGGCACGCCACGTTCTGCGTCGTCGTCGTCTACAACAACGTGCTCGCGAGGCTCCGGCGGACGCCGACGTCGCTGATCGAGGCGTCGATGGACCTGGGGGCCGACGGCTGGCAGACGTTCCGGTACGTGACCTTCCCGGCGATCAGGACCGCGGTCTTCGCGGGCGGGCTGCTGGCGTTCGCGCTCTCCTTCGACGAGATCATCGTGACCAACTTCCTCGCCGGGAGCACCCTCACGTTGCCGAAGTTCATCTTCAACAGCATCAAGCTGCCACGGAACCGACCGGTGGTGAACGTCGTCGCCCTGGTCGTGGTGCTGCTGATGCTGATCCCGGTCTACTTCGCCCAGCGGCTGGCGGGGAGGGTCGACGTCGGGGCGCCGCTATCGGAGGCAGCCGAGCCCTAGAGGTACTGGCCGCGTCCGGGCCCGGGCTGCGCCGCGTCCGGCGGTTGCCCCGGGTTCTGGGCCATCAGGCCGCGCCGGCGGATCTCCTCGAACTGCTGCCGCGCGGCCATCTGCTGGGCGAACATCGCCGCCTGGATCCCGTGGAACAGGCCCTCGAGCCAGCCGACGAGCTGGGCCTGCGCGACGCGCATCTCCGACTCGGTCGGGACGCCGTCGTCCAGCGGTGGCACCAGCTCCTGGAGTTCGTGCTGCAGGTCCTGGCTCACCGATTCGCCCAGCTCGTCGATCGACCGGTGGTAGATCTCGACCAGGCGCTTGCGACCGGGCTCGTCCATCGACGCGTGGCGGGTCTCCTCGAGGAGCTCCCGGACCATCGACGCGATCCGGAGGAGCTTGGCGGGCTCGGTGATCGACTCGGTGGTCGGCCCGCCGTCCTCTGGTGCCGCCGCCGTCTCCGACGGGTCGACCGGGACGGCCTGCGTCGGCGGGGCCGACGGCTCTTCGGTGCTCACCGTGCCAACCTAGCAGCGGTCAGGCGGACACCCCACCCAGGTTCCGCGCGAGCAACGCCTCGGCCAGCGCCATCCGCTCGATCTCCGCGACCTCCACGCTCTCGTTCACCGAATGGATCGCGGAGCGTTCGTCCATCGCGCCCCAGATCAGGATCTCGATCCCGGGGAACGTGCTGGCGAGCATCGGGACGAGCGGGATCGATCCCCCCGAGCCCATCTCGATCGGCTCGCTGCCGAAGGCACGCTCGAGCGCGTCGAGCGCCGCCCGGGCCCCCGGCGTGGAGGTGTCGAGGAGATGGCCGTGGCCGGTGCTGCCGCCGGTGTCGAGGTCGAACGTCACCTCGACGCCCCAGGGCGCGTGCGCGCGCAGGTGCTCGATCAAGGCCTCGCGGGCCGCGAACGGATCGTCGCCGGGTGCCACGCGGAGACTGACCCGCGCGCGTGCGACCGGCACGATCTGGTTCGAGGAGCCCGCGATCGCCGGCGCGTCGATGCCCAGGACGGAGACCGCCGGGCCCGTGAACAACCGGTCCGCGATGTCGCCGGTTCCCATCAGCTCGACGGTGTGGGGCACGCCGCACTCGTCGCGGAACTCGTGCTCCGGGACGGGCGTCCCCTCCCACGCGAAGCGCTTCAGGCCGTCGATCGTGACGTCGCCGGCGTCGTCGTGGAGGGAGGCGATGATCCGCGCGAGCGCGCTGATCGCGTCGGGCACCGGCCCGCCGTAGGCGCCGGAGTGCTGCGCCTGCGGGAGGACGCGAACCTGCACGACGACGTCGGTCACACCGCGGATCGACGTGTTCAGCGTGGGCACCGCGGTCCGGTAGTTCCCGCCGTCGGCGATCACCGCGACGTCGGCGCGCAGAAGGGCGGCGTTGCCCTCCACGAGCTGCGGGAGGTGCTCGGCCGAGCACTCCTCCTCGCCCTCGACGAGCACCTTCACCGTGACCGGGAGCTCACCGTCGGCCAGGAGCGCACGGATCGCGGCGGCGTGCACGACGATCCCGCTCTTGTCGTCGGCGGCGCCGCGACCGTACAGCCGTCCGTCCTTCAGGACGGGTTCGAAGGGTGGCGTGTCCCACTCGTCGATCGGTCCCTCGGGCTGCACGTCGTGGTGCGCGTACAGGAGGACCGTGGGCGCCCCCTCGGGTCCGGGGAGGTGACCGAAGACGGCGGGATGGCCGCCGTCGAGCTCCAGCAGCCGTGCGTCCTCGACGCCGGCCTCCCGCAGCACGTCGCGCGTCGCCTCGGCGGAGGCGCGGACCTCGGCCGGGTCGTAGTCCGCGTAGCCGCGCGACGGCAGGCGGACGAGCCGCTCGAGCTCGGCGATCGTGCGGGGCATGTCGCCCGCGATGTGTTCCCGGAGCCGTTCGTCATCCATGGCGCACACCGTATCCGCTACGGGGCCAGCCGCCGTACGGTCCAGCCCTGCGGGGTCCGCTCGAACCGGAACCGGTCGTGCAGACGATGGAGGCGTCCCTGCCAGAACTCGATCGTGATCGGCTCGATCCGGTAGCCGCCCCAGTGCGGCGGCCGCGGAATCTCTTCGCCCGGATACGCGGCGTCGAAGCGGTCGAACCGCGCCATCAGCTCGTCGCGCGAGGCGAGCTCCGTGCTCTGCTCCGAGGCCCAGGCGCCGATCCGCGCCTCGCGCGGCCGCGTCGCGAAGTAGGCGTCGGAGGTGGCGTCCGGCACCTGGGAGACGTCACCGGTGACCGAGATCTGTCGGTCGAGCTCGCGCCAGTAGAGGGAGAAGGCCGCTCGTGGGTTGGCCGCCAGCTCGGCTCCTTTCCGACTGTTGCGGTTGGTGTAGAAGAGGAACGCGCCGTCGTCGTCACCGCGCAGCAACACGTGACGGATCGACGGGCGGCCGTCGGCGGAGGCGGTGGCGAGCGCCGTCGCGTTGGGGAGGCGGACGCCCGCGCGTTCCGCGTCCTCCAGCCATCGCCGGAACAGCACGAGCGGATCCGACGGAAGGCTCTCGAGCTCCAGCGGCTGGTCCTGCTCGACGCCCACGCGCGCCCCCGGCAGGATTCGAACCTGCGCACCCGGCTCCGGAGGCCGGCGCTCTATCCCCTGAGCTACGGGGGCTCGGAGGCGGCAGTCTAGCAACGCGCCTCGCACCGCCTCCGCGCACGTCGCCGGGGATATCCTCGGAACGTGCCCGAGCCGTCGTCGCCCCGCGTGCTGTTCGCCGACGACGATCCGATCCTGCACCGGCTGATCGAGGTGAATTTCCGCGCCGTGGGCATCGCGATCGAGTCCGTGGGGCGCGGCGACGACGCGCTCGCGCGCGTCGTCGCCGCGCCCCCCGATGTCCTGGTCCTGGACGCGACGATGCCGGGGATGGACGGGCACGAGGTCTATCGGCGCGTGCGGGCCGAGCCCACGCTCGCCGACCTGCCGGTGATCTTCCTCACCGGTCGGTCGGCCGACGAGTTCGACGACTACGAGGGCGAGCACGTGCGCGTGATCACGAAGCCGTTCGACCCCGCGGACCTGATCGACGCCGTGCGGGAGGCGATCGGGATGGTCGCTCCGTGATCGAGCAACGCCTCGCGGAGGCGCTGCAGGATGCCGTCGAGAAGGTCGCGCCCTCGCTGGGGCTCGAGCCACCGTTCCCCGAGCCGGAGCTCCAGCGGCCACGTCAGAAGGGGTTCGGCGACTTCACGACGAACGTCGCGATGGTCGTTGCCTCGAAGGCGGGCGCCGACCCGCGCACGACCGCGACCGCGATCGTCGAGGCACTTCCTTCCGCCCCGTTCCTCGATCGCACGGAGGTCGCCGGGCCCGGCTTCATCAACGTGTGGACCACCGACGACTGGCTGTTCGACGTCCTGCGGCGGATCGTGGACGAGCGCGATCGGTACGGGGGCGGCGAACCGACGGGTGAGCGGGTCCAGGTCGAGTTCGTGTCGGCGAACCCCACCGGCCCGCTCACGATCGGTCACGCGCGCAACGCGGCGATCGGGGACGCGATCGCGCGGCTGCTCGCGTTCGCCGGTCACGACGTCGAGCGCGAGTACTACTTCAACGACGCCGGCGGCCAGATGGACCGGTTCGGATCGTCCGTGGAGGCGCGCTACCTGCAGCTCGTGGGACGCGAGGCCGAGGTTCCGGAGGACGGGTATCACGGCGCGTACGTGACCGACCTCGCGCGGGACATCCTGGAGAGCGAAGGCCCGGGGATCGCAGACCTCCCGGAGGAGGAGCGCTTCGTCCGGCTACGCGAAGAAGCCGCGAGCCGGGCGATGGAAGGGATCCGCGCCACGCTCGCCCGATTCGGCGTGTCGTTCGACTCGTACTTCCTGGAGGCGACCCTCGCGGGTTCGGGCGCGATCGCGAGCTCGATCGATCGGCTGCGCGAGGCCGGCCACGTCTACGACGCCGAGGGCGCCACGTGGTTCCGCTCGACGGCGTTCGGCGACGACAAGGACCGCGTCGTGATCCGCTCCGACGGGACGCACACGTACTTCGGCGCCGACATCGCGTACGTGCTGGAGAAGTTCGCGCGCGGCTTCGACCACTTGATCTACGTCTGGGGCGCCGATCACCACGGGGACATCGTCCGGGTGCGCGGCGTCGCGGAGGCGCTCGGCCTCGACGTCGACCGCGTCGAGATCGTGCTCTACCAGTTCGTCTCGTTCCTCCGCGGCGGGCAGCCGGTGAAGATGAGCAAGCGCGCCGGGACGTTCGTCTCGCTCGACGAGCTGATCGACGAGGTCGGCACGGATGCCGCGCGCTTCCACCTCCTGTTGTTCTCGAGCGACCGGCCGATGAACTTCGACATCGAAGAGGTGGCGCGGCAGACGCTCGAGAACCCCGTGTACTACGTGCAGTACGGCCATGCACGGATCGCGTCGATCTTGCGGAAGGCGCGTGACGAGGGCGTCGCACTGCGACCGATCGAGGAGGCAGACCTCTCGCTCCTCGCGACCGCGCCCGAGCTGGATCTGCTGCGCGACCTGGCGGACGTGCCCTCGCTGCTCGCGACCGCCGCCGCGCAGCGCGCGCCGCACCGCCTCACGCACGCGGCGCAGGACCTCGCCGCGTCGTTCCATCGCTTCTACACCGAGTGCCGTGTCGTCTCCGAGGACGCCGCGCTCACCCAGGCCCGGCTCTGGCTCAGCTCGGCGACGAAGCAGGTGCTGGCCAACCTGCTCGGTCTGGTCGGGGTGTCGGCGCCGGAGTCGATGGAGCGCCTCGACGCGCCCGACCGGGACGACGCGAGCGCCGGATGACCGAGCGCGCCGTGACGCCGGACGTGGAGGTCCGGCCGGCGAGGGCGAGCGACGCCGCGGCGTTCCTCGGGTTCTGGCGCGGGATCGTGGCCGAGGAGCGGTTCGTCCGCACGGAGGTCGTCGACGCGCCCGTGCGCGCGTACCGGCGCCGGTTCCGCCGCCGCTCCGAGGACGAGATCGACCTGATGGCGTTCCTCGGTGACCGTCTCGTCGGTCACGTCAACGTGCAACGCGAACGTCACCCCGTGACGCGGCACGTCGCGTCGCTGGCGATCGCGGTGGCGGCCGACGTGCGCGGCATCGGCATCGGCACGCGGCTGATGGAGGAGGCCCTCGACTGGTCCCGGCGGGCAGGCATCGAGAAGCTCGTCCTCGCCGTCTACCCGCACAACGACGCGGCGATCGCGCTCTACCGTCGCTTCGGCTTCGTCGAGGAGGGGAGGCTCGCGAGGCACTCCCGCAAGTCCTACGGTTACGAGGACGAGATACTCATGGCCGCGTGGATCGGGGGTGACGCGTGACGGAGGAGCGGACGGTGGGCTCGGACGCGCGGACCGTCCGCGTGGGCCTCCTGGGGAGCGGGACCGTCGGCGCCGCGGTGATCCGGCTCCTCGACGAGCGCGGTGACGACGTCGCCCGACGAGCCGGCGTTCGGCTGGAGATCTCGCGCGTGGCGGTCCGCGACGCGACCCGGGCCCGCGGTCTGCCGCTCCCGGCGGACCGGTTCACCGACGACCCGGCGGCCGTGGTCGAGGACCCGGGGATCGACGTGGTCTGCGAGCTGATCGGGGGCGTCGAGCCGGCGCGGGACCTGCTGCTGCGCGCGCTCGCGAGCGGGAAGTCCGTCGTCACCGGGAACAAGGAGCTCCTGGCCGCGCACGGCGAGGAGCTGTTCGCGGCGGCCGATCGCGCGGGCGGAGACCTGTACTTCGAGGCCGCGGTCGCCGGCGGGATCCCGCTGATCCGCCCGCTCCGCGAGTCGCTCGCGGGAGAGCGCGTCGATCGCGTCCTCGGCATCGTGAACGGGACGACGAACTTCATCCTCACGCAGATGTCCGAGCACGGATGGACGTCCGACGAGGCGGTGGCCGAGGCGCAACGGCTCGGGTTCGCCGAGGCGGATCCGACGGCCGACGTCGAGGGCTACGACGCGGCGGCGAAGTGCGCGATCCTCGCGTCGGTCGCCTTCGGTGCCCGCGTCGTCGCGGGCGACGTCTACCGGGAGGGGATCTCGGAGGTGACGCCCCAGGACTTCGCGGACGCGCAGCGGCTCGGCTACGCGATCAAGCTGCTCGCGATCGCGGAGCTCGAAGAGGACGAGGTCTCGGTGCGTGTGCATCCGTCGATGATCCCCGCCGACCATCCGCTGGCCGCGGTCCGTGGCGCGTCGAACGCGGTGTTCGTCGAGGGGCCCAGGATCGGACAGCTGATGTTCTACGGCGCGGGCGCGGGCGGCGACCCCACCGCCACCGCGGTCGTCGGGGATCTCGTGAGCGTCGCCCGGAACCTCCTGCAGGGCGCCCGTGGACCGGGGTCGATCTCGACGGGCGCGCATCGGATCCGGCCGATGGACGACACGCACGATCAGTACTACCTGAAGCTCCGCGTCGAGGATCGCCCCGGGGTGCTCGCCGAGGTCGCCGACCGATTCGCCCGGAACGGGATCTCGTTGGAGCGGGTCTGGCAGGAGGGCTTCGCCGACGAGGCGACGTTGTCGTTCATCACGCACCGAGCGCAGGAGGGCGCGTTCCAGAAGACGATGCAGGAGCTCCGCGAGCTGGACGCGGTCCACGCCGTGGCGAGCCTGCTCCGCGTGGAGGGCGAGGAGTGACGCCCGACGCGGCGCCGCAGTGGCGCGGCGTGATCGAGGAGTACCGCGATCGGCTGCCGGTCTCGGCCGACACCCGGGTGGTCACGCTCCGGGAAGGAGGGACGCCGCTCGTCCGGTCGGACTCGCTGTCGGCCGAGACCGGCTGCGAGGTGTGGCTGAAGTACGACGGCGCCAACCCGACCGGGTCGTTCAAGGACCGCGGGATGACGCTCGCGATGTCGAAGGCGCTCGAGGAGGGCGCGAAGGCGGTCGTCTGCGCCTCCACCGGCAACACGAGCGCGAGCGCGGCCGCCTACGCCGCGAAGGCCGGCCTCACGTGCGCGGTGCTCGTGCCCAAAGGGAAGATCGCGATGGGCAAGATGGCCCAGACGCTCGTGCACGGAGCGCGCGTGCTCGAGGTGGACGGCAACTTCGACGCGTCGCTCGAGCTCGCGAAGGGCCTCGCCGATCGCTACCCCGTGACGCTCGTGAACAGCGTGAACCGGTACCGCCTCGAGGGTCAGAAGACCGCCGCGTTCGAGATCTGCGACGCGCTCGGGCGCCCGCCGGACCTGCACCTCGTCCCGGTCGGCAACGCCGGCAACATCTCGAGTCACTGGCTCGGGTACTCGGAGTACCTCGCGGCCGGCGTGATCCACGAGCCGCCGCGGCTGTTCGGGTTCCAGGCGCAGGGTGCGGCGCCGATCGTCCTGGGGAAGCCGGTGGACGACCCGCAGACGATCGCGACGGCGATCCGGATCGGGAACCCGGCGTCGTGGGACAAGGCCCTGGCGGCCGCGACGGAGTCCGAGGGGGCGATCCTCGCCGTGACCGATCGGGAGATCCTCGCGGCGTACCGGCGGGTCGCCCACGAGGGCCTGTTCGCGGAGCCGGCGTCGGCCGCGAGCGTCGCCGGGCTCCTGCACCTCCACGCCGAGGGTCGGCTCGCGGCCGACGCCACGGTCGTGTGCGTCCTGACCGGCCACGGGCTGAAGGATCCGGAGTGGGCGATCGCCGGCGCGGCCAAACCCGGGACGGTGCCGGTCGATCCCGACGCGGTCGCCGCCGAGCTGGGGCTGTAGGTGCGCGTCACCGTCCGCGTGCCGGCGACGTCGGCCAACCTCGGGCCGGGGTTCGACTGCTTCGGCCTCGCGCTCGACCTCTGCAACGAGGTCACCGCGGATACCGAGGCGGAACCGGGCATCACGTGGGAGGGCGAGGGCGCCGACGA
>Ga0114129_10002540_pt1 | contig 25331 bp, 18 predicted proteins | sample RhiMetdeltSRZDD1_FD_80071 | JGI IMG/M metagenome (GOLD analysis project Ga0114129, IMG submission 80071) | Populus rhizosphere microbial communities from Tennessee, USA - Rhizosphere MetaG P. deltoides SRZDD1 (version 2) (version 2) | ecosystem: Host-associated > Plants > Roots > Rhizosphere >...
TCGAGCGTGATGTCGATGGCCGCACGCTGGCCGCCGACCTGCTCGCCGAAGAACCCGTTCGTGTAGTCGCCGCCGTCCAGGCTGATGTTGTTGAACACGCCGCGCTGTCCGGCGAAGGTGATTTCGTCGCCGTCCGGCCCTTGCACGACGCTGACGCCAGGAGTGAGCGTCAGGAGATCCTCGAACTTGCGCCCCAGGATCGGCGTGGATGCGACGGTCGTCTCGTCGAGCGTGGTTGCCGCGGCCGTGCGCGTCGTGTCGACCGCAGGTGATCCGGCCGTCACTGTGACCGTTTCGGCGAGCCCCGAGACCTTCATGACCGGACTGAGTCGCACCGTCTCTCCGACCGTCACGAGGACGTTTTCCAGCACGACCGTGGTGAATCCAGCCAGCGACAGCTGGACGGTGTAGCGGCCCGGCGGCAGCTGCAGGGCCGCGAACCGCCCTCCCGAGTCGGTGGTCAGCGTCCGCGTGAAGTTGGTGTCGACGTTGCGAATCTCGACGTTGGCGCCAGGCACGACCGCGCCGCTGGCATCCACCGCGACGCCGTCGATGACTCCGGTCGTGATCTGCGACTGGGCCGCCAGACCGGCCGGCACGGTGAGCGAGACCATCATCAGGGCGAGCACGTGCAGAGGTCTCATAGGCGATCTCCTTGGAGATTGCGATGATCGATCATTCTGCGACGCCTAACAAGGCCGATCGATGCCTTCGGGGGTATCATTGCCCCGAGCGTCGGCACCGGGAGGGCGGCATGTTCAGGCAGACCTGTGTCGCGTCATGGGTTGGCGGATGCGGACTCGCGATTGTCGCTGCCTCGATCGGGCACGCTCAGGATCCGATCTCGTTCGGGAAGGACATTCAGCCCATCCTGCAGAGCCGCTGCTGGAGCTGCCACGGCGAACTGCAAACCTCCGGACTGGATTTGCGCGACCGCGACGCGATGCTCAAGGGCGGCCGGCACGGCGCCGCGGTGGTGCCGGGCAGCGCCGACCAGAGTCGCCTGTACCGGCGCGTCGCCGGTCTCGAGCAGCCGTCGATGCCCAAGGGCGGCGCGCTGACCGCGCCCGAGATCGCCGCGATCAAGACGTGGATCGATCAGGGGGCGCATTGGGATCTGGCCGCGGGTGCAACCGTCGCAGACCGTCCCGAGCTTCCGGCCGCGGCGCGAAACTACTGGGCGTTCAGGCCGCCGATTCAGGCGCCCGTTCCAGACGAACCCGCCCGCTTCGAGAATCCGATCGATCGCTTCCTCGATCGGACGCGCCGGGAAAAGGGCCTGACGTCTGCCCCGCGCGCCGATCGACGCACGCTCGTTCGCCGCGCCTATCTCGATCTGATCGGATTGCCCCCGACTCCTGCCGAGGCCGCGGCCTTTTTGGCCGACGAGGGGCCCAATGCCTGGGAACGATTGATCGACTCGCTGCTCGCGTCACCGCATTACGGAGAGCGGTGGGGCCGCCACTGGCTGGATGTGGCGCGGTACGCCGACTCGAGCGGCTACGAGCACGACTTCGATCGTCCCAACGCCTGGCGCTATCGCGACTACGTGATCCGCGCCTTCAACCAGGACAAGCCGTACGACGTCTTCCTGAAAGAGCAGATCGCCGGCGACGAGCTCGAAGACGCGACCGACGACACGCTGATCGCCACCGGCTTCCTCCGCGCCGGACCGAGGGTCGCCTATCGCGAGAAGGACAATCCGGAACGGCGCTACGAGTACCTCGACGACCTCATTGCGACGACGGGACGCGGGCTGCTCGGCCTCACCGTCCAGTGCGCGCGCTGCCACAACCACAAATTCGATCCCATTCCACAGACCGACTACTACAGTCTCGTGGCGACGTTCTTCGGCTACGTCGAGACGACGCATCCGCTGGCGCCGCCCGCAGACGTGGAGGCCTATCAGAAGAAGCTTCGAGACATCGAGGCGCGCCAGTCGCTGCTGAAAGCCGAGATCAAGAGGATCGAAGCGCCATACGTCGAGCGGTTGAAAGAGGACGCGTACAAGCGATTCCCCGAGAACGTCCGGCAGGCGATCGCGAAGCCGCCGAGCGAGCGAACCGCGGGTGAACGGCTGCTCGCGCAGCAGGTCATCGAGCAGGTCTCGGTCGGCGGTCGCGCCGTCGATGCGCTCCTGACGCCCGACGAAAAGGCTCGCAAAAGCAGGCTCGCCGCCGAGATCGCGGCGCTCGACAAGGAAAAGCCCAGGCCGCTTCCGGCTGCGGACATCGTCACCGACGGAGACTACCGCTTCGCGCCCGACGGCGAAGGCGACGATGTCGTCGGCTGTCCGAAATGCCGCGTTTCGGCGGAGGCGACCACTGGAAGTTTCCTGCACACGGGCCCGGGCCGGTATCAGGCGCCGCCGTCGTACCTCTTGATCCGCGGAGATGCAAGCAGCAAGGGCGCGCTCATGAAGCCGGGCTTCGTCAGCGCGGCGACCTACGGCAATCCCCCGACCGAAATACCGCCGGCCGATGGCCGCACGTCCGGCCGCCGGCGCGCCCTCGCCGAATGGCTCGCGTCGCGCTCCAACCCGCTGACCGCGCGCGTGATCGTCAACCGCATCTGGCACCATCATTTCGGACGCGGCATCGTCGCGACGCTGGACAACTTCGGCAGGATGGGTGAGCGGCCCACGCACCCGGAGCTCCTCGACTATCTGGCGTCTGAATTCATGAACCGCGGGTGGAGCATCAAGCAGCTGCATCGGATGATCATGACGTCCGAGGCGTACCGCATGGCATCCGTCTTTGACGACGTCGACGCCGCGAATCGTGACAAGGATCCGCAGAATCAGTACCTGTGGCGGTTTCGCCCGCAGCGACTGGACGCGGAGATCGTGCGCGACCTCATCCTCGCCTCGAGCGGCAGCCTCAACCTGACCGTCGGCGGTCCGCCGATCTTTCCGCCGCTGCCGAAGGAGCTCCTCACGTCGGTCAGCCACGGCGTCTGGAAGAGCGAGGAGGATGGTCCGGCGACCTGGCGGCGCAGCGTCTACGTCTATCGCCGGCGCGGCCTGGTGTTTCCGCTGTTCCAGGTCTTCGACCTGCCCGATCAGAACCTGACCGCGGCTGGTCGCACGACGTCGACGGTTCCGACGCAGGCGTTGATGCTGCTCAACGATCCGTTCGTGCTGCGGCAGGCGCAGTTGTTTGCGGATCGCGTGCGGACGGCCGCCGGCGACGATCCACGCAAGCAGATCGACGTCGCCTACGACATCGCGCTGACGCGGCCGCCCACGCAGACGGAGCTCCACGTGGCGCTCGATGCGGTGACGAAGCATTCGCTGGTCGATCTGACGCACGTCCTGCTCAATCTGAACGAGTTCGTCTACGTCAGGTGACGTCATGAAAACGTGCTGGTCTCGGCGCGATTTTCTGTTTCGCTCGGGCGGCGGCATCAGCGGCCTCGCGCTCTCGTACCTGTTGCATCACGACCGGCTGCTGGCGCAGGAGCTCGCGCCGACCGGCGCGGCCTGCACGGGCGAGCCGGTGGGGTTCAATCCGTGGGCGCCGAAGTCGCCGCACTTCAAGCCGCGCGCGACGGCGGTGATTTCGCTGTTCATGAGCGGCGGCGTCAGCCACGTCGACACGTTCGACCCCAAGCCCGCGCTCGCCCGGTATGCCGGGCAGCCGCTCGACGGGAAGGTCGCCGGCGACGTCATCGTCCGGCAGGGCCATCCGGGTCCGCTGATGCCCAGCCCGTTCTCGTTCAGGAAGTACGGGCAGAGCGGGGTCGAGGTGTCGGAGCTCTTTCCCAACATCGCCGCGCTCGTCGACGACATCGCGTTCGTACGGTCGCTGTACGGCCAGTCGAACGACCACGTGCAGGCGACCTACGAAATGCAGATGGGACAGACGCGCGCGGGGTTTCCCAGCCTGGGCTCGTGGGTCACGTACGGTCTCGGCTCGGCAAACGCGAACCTGCCCGCGTACGTGGTGATCCATGACGCGCGCGGCGGCCCGCTCGGCGGCGTCAACGACTGGAGCGCTGGTTTCATGCCGGCGGCCTACCAGGGGACTCTGTTCCGTTCGACCGGCGATCCGATTGTGGACCTGAAGCCGCAGACCGGCGCGGGCGGCGTCAGCGGCGAACAGCAGCGCGCCCGGCTCGATCTCCTGGCGAAGTTGAACGAGATCGACATGCAGCGGTATCCCGGCAACACGGATCTGGCTGCGCGCATTGCGTCCTACGAGCTCGCGTATCGCATGCAGGGCTGCGCGCCCGAAGCGCTCGAGGTCGACCGCGAATCACCGGCGACGCGGAAGCTGTACGGACTCGACGACAAGGTCACGGAGCCGTTCGGCCGCCAGTGCCTGATGGCCCGTCGGCTCGTCGAGCGCGGCGTGCGATTCGTTCAGTTGTTCCACGGCGGAATGGGCAACCAGAACGTCGACACGTGGGACGCCCACGGCGACGTCAAAGCGAACCACGGTCAGCACGCCGCCGAGTCGGACCGTCCGATCGCCGGCCTGCTCACGGATCTCAAGGCGCGCGGGCTGCTCGAGTCGACGCTGGTCATCTGGCATGGCGAGTTCGGCCGGATGCCCATCTCGCAGCGCGGCGTCGGCCGCGACCACAACCCCGGCGCCATGACGATCTGGATGGCCGGCGCGGGCATCAAGGGTGGGCAGGCAATCGGCGCCAGCGACGAGTTCGGCTACAAGGCGGAGCGGCAGCCGATCTCCTATCACGATCTGCACGCGACGATTCTCCACTTGCTGGGCCTGGATCACACGAAGCTCACTTATCGGTACAACGGCCGCGACATGCGCCTGACCGACGTCTACGGCGTGCCGATTCCACAGATCATCGCGTAGAGATCGATTTCGAACCGGAGGCCTTCGTGCTGCTCGCCACCCTGATCATCATGCTGCTGCCGCTGGTCGGAGCCGGCGCCGTCCAGCAGGACAAGACTGACAAGTCGATCCCGAAGAACCCGTTTGCCGGCGATGCCAAGGCGATTGAAGTGGGCCGCGTGCGGTTTCGAATGTCGTGCGCCGGCTGTCATGGCCTGCATGCCACCGGCGGACGCAGCGGACCGGATCTGACGCGCGGGACGTTTGCTTCGGGCGACACGGATGCCGACCTCTACAGCGTGATCGCGAAGGGGATTCCCGGCAGCGAGATGGATGGCTTCGGCGACAGCCTCGAGAGCGACGAGCTCTGGCAGGTCGTCTCGTACGTGCGGACGCTCGCCGCTCACGAGGCGGTGCCGGCCGCCGGCGACAAGGCGGCTGGCGAGCAGCTCTTCTGGGCGAAGGGCGGCTGCGGACGATGCCACCGCGTCGGCGCGCGGGGGAGCAGCGTCGGGCCGGACCTCACGCGGACCGGCGCACAGCGCAGCCTCGCCTATCTCAAGGAATCCATCGTCGATCCCGATGCGGACGTCACGTCCGGCTACGCCACGATCACGGTGGTGACGCGCGACAAAGGGACCATCACCGGCGTCGAAAAAGGCTTCGATAATTTTTCCGTGCGGCTGATGGATCTGTCCGGCCGCTACTACTCGTTTCTCAACGACGAGGTGACGTCCGTGAAGCGCGAGATTCGTTCGCTGATGCCGCAGACGTACCGGCGTCTGTTCAGCGACGCGGAGCTGCACGACCTGCTCGCGTATCTGACCGCTCTCCGGGGAGGTGACCGATGAGACGCACGTTGACGGCCCTGCTCGTGGTGTCGCTCGTCGGCGTCGTCGCGCTCAGGGCGCAACCCGCTTCGGATTCGTGGCGAACCTATGGCGGGTCGACCCAGGGATGGCGATATAGCGCGCTCACCGAGATCAACGCGCAGAACGTCTCGCGGCTGGTCCCGCGATGGATCTTTCAGACCGGCGTCCGCAACTTCCAGGTGACGCCGCTGGTCTTCGATGGCCTGATCTATCTCGCCGGACCGTCGAATCACTCGTGGGCCGTCGACGCGCTCACGGGCCGCCCCGTCTGGCACGTCAGGAAAGCGCCGCCGACCAGGCTGAATCTCTGCTGCGGCGAGGTGAATCGCGGATTCGCGGTGCACGGCAACAAGCTGTTTCGCGTGCACATCGAGGGCGTGCTGGTGGCGCTCGACGCGAAATCCGGCGCCACGCTCTGGCAGACGAAGGTCGCCGACTATAAAGAAGGGTACAGCGCGACCGGCGCTCCGCTCGTCGTCAAGAACCTGGTGCTGACCGGCATCGCGGGAGCGGAGTTCGGCACGCGCGGCTTCATCGATGCGTACGACGTCGAGACCGGCAAGCGGGTCTGGCGCTTCTACACGGTCGCCGGCGAAGGCGAGCCCGGCCGCGACTCGTGGCTCGGCGATTCCTGGAAGACGGGCGGCGGGTCGACGTGGATCACCGGGACCTACGATCCCGAATCGAATCTCGTGTTCTGGGGCACCGGCAATCCCGGACCCGACATGAACGGCGATGTCCGGCGCGGCGACAACCTGTACACGGGCAGCGTCGTCGCCCTCGATGCCGACACGGGCAAGCTGCGGTGGCACTATCAATTCACGCCGCACGACGTGCACGACTGGGACGCGATCAGCGATCCCGTCCTCGTGGATCTGACGCTCGACGGTCGGCCCGTCAAGGCGGTGATCCAGGCCAATCGCAACGGCTTTTTCTACGCGCTCGATCGCGCCAGCGGCAAGGTCCTGCGCGCCCGGCCGTACACGAAGGTGACGTGGGCGGACGGCATCGGCAGCGATGGGCGTCCGCATCTCGTCGCGGGGCAGGACCCGACCGAAGAGGGGACGCTCACGTGTCCGGGCCTGGGCGGCGGCCACAACTGGCAGGCCACGTCCTACAGCCCTCAGACGGGTCTCTACTATTTCGGCTCGAGCGAGAACTGCCAGCTGTTCTTCAAGACCGAACAGGATTTCGTCACCGGCCGGTGGTATCAGGGGAGCACGGTCGAAGACCCGCGCAAGCAACGCGGCACCGGCGCCATTCTCGCGGTGGATCCGACGACGGGTGCCGCCAAGTGGCGATTCGATCTCGTGAGTGGGCCGTCCGCGGGTACGCTTGCGACCGCCGGAGGCCTCGTCTTCACCGGCGACGGGCAGGGGTACCTGATCGCGTTCGACGCCCGGACGGGCCAGGTGCTGTGGAAGGTTCAGACGGGCGGATCCGTGTCCGCGCCGCCCATCACCTACGCGCTGAACGGCAAGCAGTACGTCGCGGTCGCGGCCGGCGGATCGATCCTCACGTTCGCGCTTCCGTAGCGCCCGGCGGAACGGCGCGCTACGCGCGCGACGAGACGATCAGTCCGTGCGCGCGCCGCGCGTCGAGCGCGCCATCGAGCGCCTGACGGAAGTCGTCGCGGCCCAGCCACTCCGTGTCGACGAGCCGCAGCTCCGACACTTCCGCCAGCTCCTCGTCCAGCCGCGCGAACAGCGCGGACGTCGTTCCGTCCATCTGCGCGTCGACGAACTTCATGAACAGCCGCTCGCACGACAGCTCGACGACGCGATCGGAGCCGACGCGGAGCAGGAGGAAGGTGCGGCGGGTGACGTTCAACTCTCAACTTTCAACTTTCAACTGTCAACTGTCAACTGTCAACTTTCAACTTTCAACTTTCAACTTACCACTTGACGAGCTCCAGGATCGTCCGCGCGACGAGCGCTCTCGTCATCGGCACCTTGTAGCCGTTCTTCGCGAGCGGCTTCGCGCCCTCGACGGCGACGTCGCCGGCTCTCGCCGCGACGGCGTCCGTGATCCGCTGACCCGCGAGCAGCCGTTCGACCGCCGGCAGCCGCCACGGAACGGGCGCCACGCCGCCGAGCACGACGCGCGCCGACCGGCAGACGGGTCCGTTCATCTCCAGCATCACCGCCGCGCTGACGACCGCGTGCGTCCACGCCTCGCGATCGAGGACCTTGCGGTACGTGCTTCGGACACCCGGCCGCGGCGCCGGAATGGAGACGCGCGCGAGCACTTCGTCCTCGCCGAGCACGTTCTCGCGGCGCGGATCGACGCGAGGCAGCGCGAAGAAGTCGGCCGCGGGAACGGCGCGCTCGGCGGATGGTCCGACGAGATGGAAGACCGCGTCGAGCGCGACGAGCGCGGGCGCGGTATCCGACGGGTGGACGATCTGGCTCGGCCCGCCGCCGAAGATCGCGTGGAACTGGTTCTCGCCGGTCACGGCGTAGCAGGTGTTGCCGCCGGCCTTGAAGCAGTGGAAGCCGTTTCGGAAATACCAGCACCACGGCCGCTGGCAGACGTTGCCGGCCAGCGTGCCGACGTTGCGGATCTGCGGCGTGCCGACGCTCGCGGCCGCCTCGGCGAGCAGCGGGTAGCGTTCGCGGACGACCGCGTCGTGCGCGAGCGCGTCGAGCGTGATCAGTCCGCCGATCGTCACGCCGCGATCCGGCTGCGTGCCGACGCGATCGAGCCCGCCGATCGCCTTCAGGTTGATCACCACGTCGGGCGAGACGAGGCGCTCCTTGATCATGCCGAGCAGATCGCTGCCGCCGCCGGCGATCGCCGCCTGCCGCCCGCTCGCGCGCGCATCCTTCAGCAGCGTCACCGCCTGCTGCAGATCGCGCGGATTGGAATTCGTAAACGCGTTCACGCGTTCGCTCCAACGATCCGGTCCCGCGTCAGCGGCAGATCCTTGAGCCGCCTGCCCGTCGCGTTGAAGATCGCATTCGCAATCGCCGCGACCGACGGGATGATCGGCGGTTCGCCCAGGGTCTTCGCGCCGAACGGACCGTACGCGTCCTCGGTCTCGACGAAGATCACGTCGATCGGCGGCGCGTCCAGATGCGTCGCCACGCGCGCGCCGTAGTAGCCCGCGTTCAGCGGCACGCCGTGCCGACGGTCGTACACCAGCTCCTCGTGCAGCGCCATGCCGATGCCCTGCGTCGCGCCGCCTTTCACCTGGCTCGCCGCCGTCAGCGGATTGACGATGCGACCGCTGTCGTGGGCGGCGACGTAGCGGAGGATGCCGACGCGGCCGAGGCCGGTGTCGACCTCGACCTCGACGAAATGCGCGGCGAAGCTCATACGCGAGACGTTGGGCAGCGTCGGCTCCGGCGTCGCCGCGGCGACGAGAATCTCGTCGCCCGTCGGCAGGCCCTTCGCGGCGATCTGTTTCTTCAGATCCTCGGCCGCCTGCACGACCGCGTAGCCCGTGAAGTTCGTCGTCCGGCTGCCCGACTCGCCGATCGAGAACGGACAGCGATCGGTGTCGCCCCACACGACCTCGACGCGATCGAGCGGCACGCCCAGCGCCTCCGCCGCAATCAGCGCCATCGTCGTCTTGGCGCCGCTGCCGACGTCGGTGACGCCGACGTGGACGCGGTACCGGCCGCGCGCGTCGAGACGAATCACCGCGCTGCTGCGCCCGACGCGCGCCTCGAACGCGCCCATCGCGAGGCCGACGCCGCGCTTGGCGGGTCCGGTGTCCGCGCCGGCGCGGCGCCATTTCTTCCGCCACTCGATGGCATCCGCTCCGCGCCGCAGGCAGTCCTCGAGGCCGTAGCTCGTGTACGGCTGCTCGTCGCGGAATTTCCGCGTGCAGTTCTTCAGCCGGAACTCGAGCGGATCGATCCCGAGCTCGTGCGCGATGTGGTCCATCAGCGACTCGATGCCGAAGACGCCCTGCGGATATGCCGGACCGCGGTAGTTGGCCGACACCGCCATGTTGGTGTAGGCCGGATAGAGCGTCGTCTCGAGGTTGGCGCACCGATAGAGCTCGGTGCCGGCGATCGAGCCGGATCCCTTCCGGTACGCGCCCATCCCGCTGTAGCCGCGCAGCTGAATCGCGGTGATCGTGCCGTCGCGCTTCACGCCGACCTTGTAGTACTGCGTCGTCGGCCACCGGCCGTGCACCGCGACGTAGTCTTCCTTGCGCGTGAGCTCCAGCTTCACGGGCGCGCTCGTTTCCTTCGCGAGCGCGGCCGCCATCAGATCGAAGTCGTGGCACTGGTTCTTGTTGCCGAAGCCGCCGCCCATGAACTGACAGACGACGCGGACCTTCTCCGGAGGAAGGTTGAGATCTCTCGCGAGGTCGGTCTGACAGTTCGAGATGCCCTGCGTGGAGGCGTACACGGTGAGCTTGTCGCCCTGCCACAGCGCGAGGCTGACGCGCGGCTCGAGCTGCGCGTTGTTGAGATGGACCGACGTGTAGCGATCCTCGAACACGCGGTCCGCCTGGCGCAGGCCGTCATCGATGCTGCCGCGGCGATACACCTCCGGCTCCCGCTGTCCGCGCGCGTTCGGCGAGAGATTGCCGCCCGGATGGATCGGCACCGCGTCGGGCTTCAGCGCCTCCTCCGCGTCGAGCACGAAGGGAAGCGGTTCGTACTCGACGTCGATCAACCGCGCCGCTTCCTCGGCGACATGACGATCGATCGCCGCCACCGCCGCCACCGCATCGCCCGCGAAGCGGACCGGGTTGTTGAACAGATAGCGCTTGTTGCGCGTGTCGCCGCTCGACCAGACGATCGCGCAGTTCTCGTGCGTGAGGATCGCCTTGACGCCCGCGAGCGCGCGCGCCTTCGAGACGTCGATGCGGCGAATGCGCGCGTGTGGATGCGGGCTGCGGAGCACGCGCGCGTACAGCATGCCGGGCAGCTGAAGATCGCCGGTATACGTCGCGGCGCCGGTGACGCGCTGCACGCCGTCGATCCGCGGCGTCGCGTGGCCCAGCGTCGCCAACTCCTGCGAGCCGCTCGGCTGAACGCCTCGCGCTCCATCTGCGGCCGCGAGCGTCGCCTCGACGTACCGGTTGTAGTTCGAGCAGCGACACAGATTGCCCACGAGGCCGGCGCGAACCTCGTCGCTGGTCGGCTTCGACGTGTGCGCGAGCAGCGCGACCGCGCTCATCAGCTGTCCGGAGGTACAGAAGCCGCACTGCGGACCGTCGTGGTCGATGAACGACTGCTGCAGCGGATGCAGTCGATCGCGATCGGCGAGGCCTTCCACCGTGCGCAGCGATCGTCGGTTCGCCCAGACGGCGAGATAGCTGCACGAGTAGACCGGTTTGCCTTCCAGCAGCACCGTGCAGGCGCCGCACTCGCCCCGATCGCAGCCGATCTTGGTGCCGGTCAGCCGGAGATGATCGCGCAGCGTCTCGGCGAGCGTCCATCGATCCTCGACGACGATCGTCCGCTCGACGCCGTTGATCGTCATCGCGATCGTCGTCTTCGGAGCCGTCGGGGATGCGGAGGCGGCCGGCGTCTGCGCCGGGGGCGCCGCGGCCGCGCCGGCGACGACGCCCGCGCCGGCGGCCGTGCTCTCGAGGAATTCGCGGCGGGAGAGCGTGGTCATCGCGCCCGCAGATTTTAGCAAGGTCGTGATGATCACGGGACTGTAATTGCGTCTGCCGAGTACCGGCTGGCACCAGACATGCACTTTTCGGCTGTGCTCCTCCACATAGCTGGAATTGCGTCGGGTGTGTGTACACGTGTGAACGCCCCCCCGGCCAATTCGCAGACACCGTCATGGACCGCAACCCGAGCGGCGAGCTCGCGTGCCCGTACTGCGGCCGACCCCTGGCGTGGGTACCCCAGCGCTGGTTCGGCCGGGGGTGCTTCGAGTGCGAGCGCTGCGGTGAGTTCGCCGACTTCCGCCCGACCTCAACCGCGCGCGCGCGCGATCGATCCGAACCGCGCCCCGTGCACGTGCCGAAGCCGAGCGACCGCCTCCGCGTCCTCCTCGTCGACGATGCGCCGGAGCAGCGCGATCTCTACGCGCTGATGCTCGAATCGACGGCCACGGTGATCACCGCCTCGCGCGGCGAGCACGCGCTGGCGATCGCGCATGCGGAGCCGCTCGACGCGATCGTGCTCGACGTGCTGATGCCGGGGATGGACGGCTGGGAAGTGTGCAGGCGGCTGAAAGCCGATCGTCGCACCAGCCGCATTCCCGTGATCATGCTGACGTCGCTCGATCAGGACGAACTGAGCGAACGCGGGCAGGATGCTGGCATCGCCGCGGCGTTGACGAAGCCGTGTCCGGTCGAACGTCTGGCGCTGGCGATAGAGCGTGCCGTCGGTGAGTCGACGGCCGCCGCGGCGCCGCCCGCGGCGAGCGCATTCCTGGTTTCGAGGCGCTGGACCCGAAAACCGGTGAGGGCGCCGATTGTCGCGCGCGTCGGCGACCAGCGCGCACGGCTGGTGAACATCAGCTACGGCGGACTCTGCGTCGCGATCGACGAGGTCGGACCGAGCCTGCCCTGGTCGTTCGACGTCGCGGTCGGCACGCCGGACGTGCTGGTTCACGCCGACGCGGTCTGGATGGCGCGCTGCGGTCAGCGTCGCTGGATGTTCGGCGCCGAAGTCTCGGGCACCGCCGACGACTGGCGGCGGCTCGTGGACTCGGTCGCGTAGCGGCGTGCCGCGTGCCGTTGCCTCCGTCCCGTCTCAGGAGTATCCTCCCTCGCATTCCATGATCGGCGAGACGGTCTCCCACTACCGTATTCTCGAGATGCTCGGCGCCGGCGGCATGGGCGTCGTCTACAAGGCCGAGGACACGCGCCTCAAGCGTCTGGTCGCGCTCAAGTTCCTGCCGCTCGAGCTGACGCGCGACGTCGAAGCGAAGGAGCGGCTGATGCTGGAAGCACAGTCGGCCTCCGCGCTCGATCACCCCAATATCTGCACGATTCACGAGATCGACGAGACCCGCGACGGCCGCGTGTTTCTCGCGATGGCGTACTACGACGGCGAGACGCTCAAGCAGCGGCTGTCGCGCGGCCCGCTGAGCGTCGCCGAGGCCGTGGACATCGCCGCGCAGCTCGCGCGCGCCGTGGCCGCCGCGCACGACGCCCACATCATCCATCGCGACATCAAGTCCGCCAACGTCATCGTCACGCGCCGCGGCGACGTCAAGCTGGTCGACTTCGGGTTGGCGAAGCTGTCGGGACAGACGGCGCTCACGCGCACCGGCGCGACCGTCGGCACCGTCGCCTACATGGCGCCGGAGCAGATCGCCGGCGTCGCGGCCGACGAGCGGTCCGACGTCTGGGCGCTGGGCGTCGTGCTGTACGAGATGCTCACCGGCGTGCTGCCGTTCAAGGCGGACAACGACGCCGCGATGCTGAACGCGATCCTGAACGCGACGCCGCGTCCGCCGCGTGAGCTGTGTCCGGATGTTCCACCGGAGCTCGAGCGCGTCGTGCTGCGCGCGCTCGAGAAGCAGCCGCTCGCGCGATTCACCTCGGCGCGCGAGCTCCTCGATGCGCTGCCGGGACGCACGCCTTCGTCCGCGACGCTCCCGATGCCGGCGCTTCCCGCACCTCGCGCGCCCGCATCGAGGCGGCCCATCCTCCTGGTTGCCGCGGCCGTCGTCCTGCTCGCGGCGGTTGGCGCCGTCTGGCGATCGGGACGCGAGCGCAGCGCGACCGAGGCGAAGCGCCAGCTGGTGACGCGATTGGCGGAGCTCGCCGCGCGCGACCAGTACGCGGCGGCCTTCGCGCTGGCCAGGTCGGCGGAGCCGTCTCTCAGGAACGATCCGGAGTTTGCCGCACTCTGGACGAAAGTGGCGTCGCCGCAGTCGGTCGCCACGAATCCGCCGGGCGCGTCGGTGTCGGTTCGCGACGTGGCGCAGCAGACGCCGTGGCAGTCGATTGGCACGACGCCGCTGACCGCCGTTCGCGTGCCTGCCGGAATGGCGCGCTGGAAGATCGAGAAGAGCGGCTACGTCACGCAGGAGTTCGTGGGCACGGTCGGCCTGAACATCCCTATTGTGGGAGGCATCACCGGCACGATCGATCTCGTGCCTGCCGGCAGCAAGCCGACCGACATGGTGCGAATCCCTCCAGGACCTCTCCAGCTCGTGCTGACCGGCTACGACTACAACAAGTCGATTCCCGCGGGCGAGTACCTGATCGACAAGTACGAGGTCACGAACAAACAGTTCAAGGCGTTCGTCGACGCCGGCGGCTACACCACGGCGTCGTACTGGCAGCAGCCGTTCGTCAGAGGCGGCCGGACGATTCCGTGGCAGCAGGCCGTCGCCGAGTTCCGCGATCAGACCGGACGGCAGGGACCATCGACGTGGGAAGTCGGGTCGTATCCCGCCGGCCAGGACGATTACCCGGTGAGCGGAGTCAGTTGGTACGAAGCGGCCGCCTACGCGCAGTTCGCGGGCAAGAGCCTGCCGACCGTCTATCACTGGCTGCGCGCAGCCGGGACGGGCGCCGCCGCAGAGGTCACAGTGCTCAGCAACTTTCACAAAGCGAACGGCCTGATGGCGGTCGGCAGCAGCGGCGCCGTGAGCACGGCCGGTCTGTTCGACACGGCCGGGAACGTCAAGGAATGGTGCCTGAACGAGATGCAGCCCGGCGTCACGCGCTACATCCTCGGCGGCGCGTGGAACGAGCCGGACTACATGTTCATCTACCCGGATGCGCGATCCCCCTTCGATCGATCCGCGACCAACGGGTTTCGCTGCGCCAAGTACCTGCAGCCCACGAGCCTCCCGGCCGCCACGACGCTCGCGATCGCGCGGCCGGTCCGGGATTACGGCCGCGAAAAACCGGTATCCGACGAGGCCTTTCGCGCGTACAAGAATTTGTACGCGTACGACGCGACTCCGCTCGCCGAACGAGTGGACGGCGTCGACGAGAGCGCGGAGGCGTGGCGCCGCGAGAAAGTGTCGTTTGCCGCCGGCTATGGTGCCGAGCGCGTTCCCGCGTACGTGTTTCTGCCGAAGCAGGCGAAACCTCCGTATCAGCCGGTGCTGTACTGGCCGGGATCCGGCGCCTTGCGCGTGCGGTCGAGCGCCTCGCCGGTCGGTGTCGACGGGCTCGAATTCCTGATCGCCAGCGGCCGCGCCGTGATCTATCCGATCTACTACGGCACGTACGAGCGCAACACCGGCCGTGATTCGACATGGCCCGACCAGACGCGCGCGTATCGCGACTGGCTGATGAAGCAGATCAGCGATGCCCGGCGCGCGGTCGACTACATCTCAGCGCGTCCCGACATGCGTCGCGACCAGATCGGCTACTACGGCGTCAGCTGGGGCGGCCGCATGTCATCGATCGTCCTTTCGGTCGAGCCGCGCCTGCGCGCCGCCGTGCTCGCGTCCGGCGGCTTCTCGCCGGGCGAGGCGCCGCCGGAGACCGATCCGTTCAATTTCGCCAGCCGCGTGACCGTTCCCGTCCTCATGCTCAACGGAAGCCGCGATTTCATCTTCGAAGTGGAGCTGTCGCAAAAGCCGTTGTTCGAGCAGCTCGGATCGCCGGCCGGCACGAAGAAGCACCTCGTCTTCGACGGCGGCCACGGGATCTTCTACGAGAAGCGCAGCCAGGTCATCCGCGAGACGCTCGACTGGTTCGATCGGTATCTCGGCCCGGCGCGGTAAGACCCAGCTTCCAGCTGCCAGTTAATCGTTCGCGCCGGCCGCCTGCGCGATGAAGCGCGTGACGCGCTTCACATAGCTTTGCGTTTCGCGGAAAGGCGGCACGGCGCGGTACCGATCGACCACCGTCGGTCCGGCGTTGTAGCTGGCCAGCGTCAACGGGATGTTGCCGTGGTGCCGATCGAGCAGCCAGCGCAGGTAGCGCGCACCGGCCATGACGTTCTCGCGCGGATCGAAGATGTTCGCGACGCCGAGCTCCTGGGCGACCGCCGGCATCAACTGCATCAGCCCCGCCGCGCCGGTGGGCGACACCGCCGCCGGATCGAATCCGGACTCGGCCTGCATCACCGATCGGATCAGCACGGGGCTGAGGCGATACAGCACGGCGGCTTCGCGGATGATCGCGTCGTACGCCCGCCAGGGCGGCACCGCTTCGAAGCTGTCGATCGTCGTCGAGACGCGCGGCCCGATGGCGAGCGACTTCAGTGACGGATGCCTTAGTTGCTGCGGAAACAGCGCCAGCGCCGCGAAGAGGAGGCCGCGCAGCCGCGCGCGGCGGCGGTTCACGCGCCGGCGATCGCGGTCGGCGCGCTCGTGTGCGCGGCGCTCGCGGTGGCGCCGGTCGCCCGCGTGGCGGATGCCAACAGCCGGCTCCGCAGGCCCGGATAACCCGAGCTGAACCGAGCGAAGTGGCACGAAATCATCCCAGCAAGCCTCGATCCCGCTCGCCTGGACGCCACGAAGCGAGTCGGCTTGTGCCGTTGCTGGTGGTCGCCGCTTTGCAGTCGACCGCGGTATGCGCCGGAAATCGCGCCAAGTGGAGGTGGATCCGCTCGTCGCCTGGGAGGAGGCTCCGCCGCAGCTGAACGTGCTCGACTGGCGCCAGCGTGCGAGCGCGTTCGGTCTGTCGCCCTCGGCCGATGCCGACCGTCTTGCAGCGGACGTGCACCGCGGCACGCCGTACGAAGTGGAACCCGAACGCCTCATCGGCGACGAGGAACCTGAAGCTGCGAAGGTGCAGGTGCTCTCCGAGAGCGACGAGGACGGCGTTCGCCCTGACGAGCTTGCTGACGATGCCCCGGAGCGCACGGTGTCGGGCGACGACGCGGATCTGGTCCGGCTGTATCTCGCGCAGGTCGGCAAACGTCCGCTGCTCGAGCCGGCCGAGGAGATCGAGCTCGGCCGCCGCATCGACCGAGCGCGCGCGGGCGTGATGGCGGCGATCGCGCGGTTCCCCTGCGCGATCGACGCGCTGGGCCGTCTCGCGGCTCTCGTCCGCCGCGGCGCCGCGCCGGCCGCGGAGCTCGTGCTCCTGCCGGACGGCGGGGAACTGCAGGCCGGACGCGTCGATCCGGTCCTTCGCGCGATCGCGCGCGCCGAGCGTCTGCGATCGTGTGTGACGACGGTCACCAATCGCAGCAGACGCAGCGGCCGTCGGCGATCCGCGCGACGCGAGAGGCGCGCCGAGCGCGCGCAGCAGCTCATCGCGCGCACGCTCGCGCGCCAGCCGATTCGGCCGTCGGTGGTGGACGAGATCGTCGCGAACCTCCGGCGCCTGCATGCGCAGGCCGCGGCCGATCCGTCCTCGATCAAGGCGATCGAGCAGCGCACGCAGCTGTCGATCGCGGCGTTTCGCGCGCGGTTCGAACGGCTCGAAGAGGCCGACCGCGAGCTGCGCGAAGCCAAGCGCATTCTCATCGAAGCGAATCTGCGCCTCGTGGTGTCCATCGCGAAGCGGTATCTCAATCGTGGCCTGTCGCTGCTCGATCTCATCCAGGAAGGGAACATCGGCCTGATGAAAGCGGTGGACCGCTTTCAGCCACGCCGCGGCCTGCGCTTCTCGACCTACGCGACGTGGTGGATCCGGCAGGCGATCGGCCGGGGCGTCGCCGACTACGGCCGGACGATCCGGCTGCCGGTGCACGTCTTCGAGTCGCTCAGCAAGATCGAGCGGGAGCGCCGGCGTCTGCGCGACGCCAATCAGCGCGAGCCGACCGAGGCGGAGCTCGCCGGGCGGCTCGACATGCCGGTCGCCAAGGTCAGGCTGCTGCTCGAAGCCGCGCGGCCCGCGTACTCGCTCGACCTGCCGACGGGCGACGAGGAGGAGACGGCGTTCGGCGCGTTCGTCGCCAACCAGACCGCCCCGTCGCCCGAAGAGGAAACGATCCGCCGCGAGGTTGCGGAGCGGATCGAGACCACGCTCTCCCCGCTCGACACGCGAGAGCGCGAGGTGCTGCGGCTGCGATTCGGACTCGGCACCGACCGCGAGCACACGCTGGCGGAAGTCGGGCGCCGCCTGTCGCTGTCGCGCGAGCGCGTGCGGCAGATCGAGTCGCGGGCGATGGCGAAGCTGCGCCGGGCGCGGGCCGCGTGAGCGCCTGCGGCCATGTGAAAAAAGTCATTCCACACGCGTGTCGCGCATCTGACACGCGCGCGCGATCTCGTCGAGATCCGTCTTCGTCAGCTCGACCTGCGCGCCCGCAATCCAACCTTCGACCTGCTCGACCGATCGCGCGCCGACGATCGCCGCCGTGACGCCAGGGAACGCGATGACCCACGCGAGCGCGATCGCCGAGACGCTGACGCCGTGGCGCGCCGCGATGGGACGCATGGCATCGCGGAGCGCGACGTTGGCGGCGAGCCGCGGCGGCTGGAACTCGAGATTGCGCCGGCGCCAGTCGTCGGGCGCCATCGCCGCGACGCGGTCGGCGCTGAAGCTGTCGGTGAGAATGCCGGACTGCATCGGACTGTAGGCGAGGACGCCGCTGCCATGCTTCACGCACCAGGGGATCTCCTCGCGCGCGAGATCGCGGCGCACGAGCGAAAACGGCGACTGGAGCGACTCGACGCGGCGAATCGCCTCGCATCGTTCGAGCAGCGCGACGCCGAAGTTCGAGACGGCCGGACACCGGACCTTCCCTTCGGAGACCAGCCGGATCATCTCGGCCCAGGACTCCTCGACGGGCGTGCCCGTTTCGTCGGGCCAGTGGAACTGGTACAGATCGATGCGCTCCACGCCGAGCCGCTGCAGCGACGCCTCGCACTCACGGCGGACCGACTCGGGGCGGAGCGATCGCTTCGCCTGCACCATGGGCTCCATCGGGTCCCAGATCAGGCCGCACTTGGTGAAGACGAGCGGCCGTGAGGCGGCGGGCATCTCGCGGAGCAGCCGGCCGACGACTTCTTCCGAGTGGCCGAGGCCGTACACCGCCGCGGTGTCGATCCAGTTGACGCCGTGCTCGATCGCCCGGCGCATCGCCGCGAGCGACGCCTTGTCGTCCTGCGGCCCCCAGCTGAAGGCCCACCCGCCGCCGCCAGTCGCCCACGCGCCGAAGCCGAGTGTCGTGATTTGAAGTCCGGATTGTCCGAGCGGGCGGGTCGGGAGCATCGGGAGAGCATATCCGGTCAGCGGCCGATCGCGTTCGCCGCCGCCGGTCCCCACGCCATCTTTCGCGACACTCGAGTAACTCGGCGCGCCCTTCAATCACGAAGGAAACGAAGTAGACGAAGCACACGAAGGATCGTCTCTTGTCTATATACTCGGGATACTCTGGCCGTCGGCCGCGACTTACCTGAGTTGGCCAAGCGTGCTTATGCGATCAGCTGTCAGGGTCGTGGGCACGGTCGCCCTTGCGATCGCCATCGGTTGCGAGCAGGCGCCAGCGCCGTCGCCGACGCCTGAAGTCCTGATCATCGCGCCTCATCCCTCGGTTCTGAAAGTTGCTGACAGCGCTCGCCTGACCGCTGCAGTTGTCAGTGCGAACCGAAGTCGTGCCGCGTCGGCCGTGTTTGTCAGCAGCAGTGACGACGTCGTGAGAATCGATAGTAGCGGCCTTACCACGGCGATGAAAGTCGGAGAGGCGACCATTACAGCCACAGCGAATGGACAGAGTGCGATCAGCGCCATTTCCGTCGTTTCGAACATCAGCGGGACTTGGAGTGGGACACAGAGGATTACGAGATGCACCCAAGTGAGCGGAGCGCCACCGAGCCCGTGTCGCTTCGTCGTCGGTTGTTGTCTCCCGATGGAAATGGACGTCCAACAGACGGGCGATCAGTTGACGGGAATCATTCGCTTCTACAGCAGCCTCAAGTTTTCAGTTTGGTCGGGTCCTTATACCGGCCTCATTTCCAGAGTCGGAGAAGTGTCCGTGACCGCGAAGGAGATCGCTCTCATTGGTCCGAGTGATTTCGGGGGCTCGGATGTTTTCACGATCGATACATGGCAGTCAGCCTTGAACGCTCAACAAGACAAGATCGCGGGGCAGATGACGTTGACAGAGACGTACAGGAACTTATTCGGTCCGCAGGTACTGGCACAAACCGCCGATTTTGAGATAAAGCGTTGATCCGTCGTTATTCCGCCCGCAGCGCGATCATCGGATCGACGCGTGTCGCGCGCCGGGCCGGGACGAGCGTCGCTGCCAGCGACACGATCGTCACCAGCGCCGCGACGGCGACGTAAATCGACGTATCGCGCGGGCTGACGTTGAACAGCACGTTCTGAATCCCGTTCCCGCCGACCGCGACGATCGTGAGCGCCAGCCCCAGGCCGAGCAGCAGCCCCAGCGCGATCTGCACCGACGCCTGCCTCAGCACCATCCGGAGAATGCGCGTCGCGTTGGCGCCCAGCGCCATGCGGACGCCGAACTCCTGCGTCCGCTGGTTGACCGAGAACGACATCACGCCGTAGATCCCGACCGACGCCAGCACGACCGCCACCAGCCCGAAGATCGTGAACATCGTCGCGATAATGCGGTTCTGGCCGACGAAGCCGTCGAGGTTCTTCTTCGGCGTGCCGACGAAGTAGAGGGGCAGGTTCGCGTCGACCTTGTTCACCTGCTTGCGCAGCGGGTTGGCCATCAGCTCCGCGGCCTGGCCCGCCCGCGGCCGCACGACGACCGTCGCGAACTGGCTGACGAACGGCGCCTGCTGCAGCGGCCCGACCGGCGACGCGTAGAACGGCACGTAGAAGCCGCTGTCGTCGACGTTCGGCGGATTGAACGGTCCGAGCATCCGGACGTTCGAGACGACGCCGACGATCGATCGCCACGGGCCCGGCCGGTTCGTGCTCCCGTCGACCGTCCGGAACCGGCGCCCGAGCGGACTCTCGAGACCGAAATGCTTCTTCGCGAACGCGGCGTTGACGACGGCGACCGGCAGCTTCGAATCGAGATCGTCGTCTCCGAACGTGCGGCCCGCGAGCAGCCTCTGGCCGATCACGTCGAAGAATCCCCCGGTGACCTGCTCGAAGTTCGTGTTCGGCCGGTCCTTCTTGTCGGCATACGTGCGCCCCTCGATCTCGATGGCACCGAACCCGGAGAAGACCATCCGGAACCGGTTGGTGAGCGCCACCGCCTCGAATTCGGGGTACGTCCGCAGCTCGCGGATCAGCCGGTCGTAGAACAGCTTGCGCGACTCCTGTGTCGGATAATCGCCCTCCATCAGGCCCATCCGCGCCGACATCAGGCCGCCGGTGTCGTATCCGTAGTCGATCGCCTGCTGGTTGAGGATGGAACGCAGCTGCAGCAGCGATCCGATGAGCAGGATGCAGGTGACGACGATCTGCAGGACGACGAGGCTGCGGGTGATGAAGGTGATCGCGCGGCTGGTCGCGCCGCGGCCGCCCTCCTTCAGCGCCTCGACGAGGTTCGCGCGCGCCGACATCCACGCGGGCAGCAGTCCCGACGCGATGGCCGCCGCGATCGTGGCGCCGACGGTGAAGATCAGCACGAAGCGGTCGACGTCGAACACAATCCATGACGGCGGCGGGTTCTCGAGGCCGCGAACGCTGGCCGTCAGCAGATCGATCGCGAGGTAGGCGAGGCCGACGCCGATCACCGCGCCAAGCGACGCGACGAGCAGGCTCTCGGTGAGCATCTGCCTGATCAGCCGGATGCGCGTCGCGCCGAGCGACGCGCGCACCGCGAGCTCGCGCGATCGGAGCGTCGCGCGCGCGAACTGCATGTTCATCACGTTCACGCACGAGATCAGGAGGACGCCGACGCAGAAGCCGAGCATCGTCCACAGCGTGCCGCGGAGCGGCCGCGGCGTGTACGAGTTGAGCAGCGGTTCGACGAGGCCGGTGTTGAATTGCTTGTTCGTGTCCGGATACGCCTCCGCGAACCGTTTGGCGAATGCCGAAATCTCCGCGTTCGCTCGATCCAGCGAGACGTCCGGCCTGATCAATCCCAGCACCGCCGGATTGTTCGCGCGCGGATCGTTGCGCGCCCGCACGGGGAAGTCGCCGTAGAGCGGAATCCACAGCTCTTCGTTCGTCGGGAAATTGAACCCTTTCGGCATGACGCCGATGATCGTGGCGGGCGTCCCGTTGATCCGCACGTGCGTGCCGACGATGTCGGCGGCGCTGCCGAAGTCGCGCTGCCAGATGCCGTAGCTGACCAGCGCCACCTTTTCCGCGCCGGGCTGGAGGTCGGCGGGCGTGAAGTCGCGGCCCATGATGGGCGCGACGCCAAGGATCCGCAGGAAGCTCTCCGTCGTGTACGCGCCGGTGTATCGCTGCGGCTGCCCGTTGATCGTGACGTTGACCGTCGACCCGTTGAGGTACGCCGCCATCAGCTCGAAGGAGCGCTGCTGGGGCACGAGCTCCTGGTAGTCCATCGACGAGATGCGGCCGTTGACGCCGAAGAACGAGGCGCTCGTCGGATCGACGAAGTTCACGTTCATCATCCGCGCGGCGTTGGGGAACGAGAAGCCCCGCAGCATCACGCCGTTCACGACCGAGAACATCGTCGTCACGCCGCAGATGCCGAGCGCGAGGACGAACACCGCGAGCGCGCAGAACGATTTTTCCTTGATGAGGACCCGAAGGCCGATGCGGAGGTCGCGCCGGAACGTTTCAGCAAACATGGTGCACCGCCGTCTTAGACGCCACGTGCGTCGAAATTGTTCGATGGTAAGCTGAACGCGCGTGCACGCCTCACGCTGGTGGATCGGCGCGCGCCGGCCCCTGTTCGCCGCGCTCGTGCTCGGCTGCGCCGTGTCGCTCATCGTCTCGCGGACGACGACGGTGAGGCTGATCGCCGGCGGCGCGCTCGCCTGGAGCTTCGTTCCGGCGTTCGACGCGGCGGCGTTTGCCGTCGTTCGGCGGCGCGCCCGCCGGGCGACGCCGTTTTCGCGCGACCTCGATCTGGCGTGCGCCACCCACCGTCCGTGGCTGTTGTGGCTCGTCGCGGTCGCCGGCCTTGCCGCGTTCGCGACCCCGCGGCAGACCTACGACGCGCTGGAGACGACGGCGGGCCTGACCACACTCGTCGCGTCGCTGGTCGCCGCCGCCGCGTGGTCGGCTTGCATCGACTTCCGTTTCTACCGCACGGTGTTCGAGCGGACGCGATCCGCGGCCGTGACCGACCTGCTGCTGCACCGCGCGATGGCATGGACAGCATGCAACCTGTTCTTCTGGACGTTCGTCGGATGGCCGCTCGTCGCGGACCGGCTCGGGCTGTGATCGCCGGGCGCTTCGTCGCGTGGACGTTGTTTGGCGTCGCGGTGGCCACAGGCACGCTGTCGGATCGCGTCGAGCCGCGCGCGCCGATCTGGATCGGCGGTTATCGCGTCCTCGCGGCCGACTTCCACGTCCACTGCGGGTTCCCGGGCGCGGCCGCGCTGGCGCCGTGGGACCTGGTGTTCGAGGCGCGCCGCCGCGGACTCGATGCGTTCGCGCTGACGCCGCACAACACGGTGTTCGGCGGACGGATCGGCCGGTTGGTGGCGCGACGGGTTGGCGGGCCGACCGTGCTGGCCGGCGAAGAGATCCGCACGTCGACCTATCACCTCATGGCGATCGGCGTCGAGCGATCGACGAGTCCTCGACTGCCAGCCGCCGCGGCGATCGCCGAGGTCCATCGGCAGGGCGGCGTCGCGATTGCGGCGCACCCGAACGCAGCGTTCTGGCCGGCGTACGATGCGGAGTCGATGGCCGCGCTCGACGGCAGCGAGGTCTGTCATCCGGGCGGCATCTTCCGCGAGCGCAAGGCGGCCGAGATGCGCCTGTTCTACGAGCGCGTGCGACACGCGGCTATCGGGTCGTCGGATTACCACGGCCTCGGCTGGATGGGGATGTGCCGCACTTACGTGTTCGCCGCCGACGACAGCGAAGCGGCGATCGTCGACGCCATTCGCGCGGGACGGACCGTCGTCTACGATCGCGAGGGGCGCGCGTTCGGAGACGCGGAGTTGATTGGCGCCGCCGCCGCCGACGGCCGTCTGCCCGAGCCGGATCGCTCCTGGTCGGATCCCGGCGCGCTCGCGCGATTCAGCCGCGCACTCGGAATTCTCGCCCTCGCCTGGATCATCCTGGCTGGCCTGCCGCGCGCAGCGTGACCTGGGCGGCTCGCTCCTCCTCCTCGGCTCGGAGCGGGGGGACGATCCATCCATACGCGAGCATGCCCAGGACCAGAATCACCGACACGATCAGAAACGCCGGCACGTAGGACCCGCTCCACGCGATCACGAAGCCGGTCACGATCGGCGCGAGGATGCCGCCGATGTTGCCGACGCAGTTCTGCACGCCGGTCCAGAGCGCGACCTCGTTCGCCGGCGCGCAGATCTTCGGGATCGCCAGCAGATTCGCGCACGCGAGGCCCGACGCGCCGGCCGCGAGCAGGAACGCAATCGACCACATCCGCGACGCGACGAGCGCCGCCGGGATGATCAGCAGCCCGATCGCGAGGCCGGCGATCGCGAAGCCCTTGGTCACGCGCGACAAGTCGGCGCCGCGCCTGACCAGCCACCCCGCCCACCACCCGCCGACGCCCTCCGCCACCGCGAACACGACGAACGGCGCCGATCCAAACAGCGCGAGCTTCGGCAGCTCGACGCCGCGCACCGTATATAAATAGGTGGGCAGCCACGAGATCAGGAAGTACCAGAAATAGTCCCAGCAGAAGAATCCCAGCGACATGCCGACCAGCGCGCGATTGGCGGACAGGGCTCGCCAGTCGATCCGCGCGGCGGGGGCTGCCGCGCGTTGCCGATCGCTCGGATAGAGCCACAACCACGGAATCAGCCAGACGAGGCCGGCCAGACCGGTCCGGAAGAACAGGCTTCGCCAGCCGAACACCACGAGCAGCCAGACGTCGACGGCGGTGCCGATCGCCAGTCCCAGCTTCGCGCCGAGATCGAACAGACCGGCCGGCCAGGCGCTCTCCTCCGATCGGAAGTGCAGGCTGACGACTTTCAGTCCGCCCGGGAGGTACACCGACTCGCCGATGCCGAGGAGCACGCGACAGACGATGAGCGTGAGGAGGCCGTGCACGAGGCCCGTCGCGGCGGCCGCGAACGACCACATCGCGAAGAGCGCGGCGTAGACGTACTTGATGCTGTAGCGGTCGACGAGCCGCCCGATCGGGATCTGCATCGCTGTGTACGTCCAGAAGAACGCGGACAACGCGATGCCCTGCTCGCGGGGGCCGAGGCCGAGGTCCTTGCTCACCATCGGCAGCGCGACGGCGAGGCTGCCGCGGTCGAGATAATTGATGAACGTCGCCGCGCCCAGCAGCGCGATGAGCGTCCAGCGCGAGGTTCCGGCCGGCATGGACGGCCATCATACGCGCAACCGCGCGCGACCGCGCATCGCGGCCGGTGGTATGCTCCCGCGCATGAAGACCAGCCGATCGACGGCTCTCCTCGTCGTCGCGGCCGCCGCCGCCGCGTTCGCGCCCGCCGCGGCGCAAACCGGCTACCGACCGTCGCCGGCCAACCTCGCCGCGCGGCAGTGGTTCGAGGACGCGCGCTTCGGCCTCTTCGTCCACTGGGGTGTCTACAGCGTGCTCGGCGACGGCGAGTGGGTGATGAACAACAAGCGGATTCCCATCGCCGACTACGAGAAGCTGCCGGCGCAGTTCAACCCGATCGCGTTCGATCCGGCCGAATGGGGGTCGCTCGCGAAGTCGGCGGGCATGAAATACATCACCATCACGAGCGAACACCACGGCGGCTTCGCGATGTTCGAGTCGAAGATCTCCGACGACAACGACATGTCGCGCACGCCGTACAAGAAGGATGTCCTCCA
>Ga0114129_10002541_pt1 | contig 25325 bp, 27 predicted proteins | sample RhiMetdeltSRZDD1_FD_80071 | JGI IMG/M metagenome (GOLD analysis project Ga0114129, IMG submission 80071) | Populus rhizosphere microbial communities from Tennessee, USA - Rhizosphere MetaG P. deltoides SRZDD1 (version 2) (version 2) | ecosystem: Host-associated > Plants > Roots > Rhizosphere >...
AACGGTCAGCCAGCTCAAATGCCTCTTCCTGATCGTGAGTGACAAAAATCGTTGTGATACCCAATTCGGTTTGAATGCCTCGTAACGCACGGCGCAGTTCGACACGGATTTTGGCATCCAGTGCGCCGAACGGCTCATCGAGTAGTAACACTTCGGGTTTGTGAGCCAACGCGCGGGCGAGTGCGACTCGTTGCTGTTGTCCACCGGAAAGCTGATCGGGCAAACGTTCCCCCAAGCCTGCTAGCCCAACAAGTTCGAGGAGTTCATCCCGGCGCTTCTGACGCTGTTCGGAGGGTACGCTGCGAACCTTCAAAGCAAACTCGATATTGTCTGCCACCGACATGTGTTGAAACAGAGCGTAATGCTGAAAAACGAAACCGACGCCGCGCTGCTGTGGGGTGGCGAGGGTAACATCACGGTCATGCAAAATCACACGGCCTTCATCGAGAGAGTTGAGGCCTGCAATCATGCGCAGGACGGTGCTCTTGCCGCTGCCACTTGGTCCGATTAGCACAAAGAATTCGCCATTCGCGATCTCCAGGGAAAGCCGATTAACAACCGGATGGCCCTCGTAACGTTTCGTGAGTTGGTCTAAAATTATTGACATGTGTTCCTTCGTGTTGGGGATCTTCTGTGTAAGTCGACGATAGGATTTTAACTCACGATTCGTAATTTTCAGATTTTTGCCCTGCGATTTTGTCACTTCTTCCAAAGTTGGCGAGCCAAGAATGCTGGCAATGAAATTGCTCATATCATTTATTGCCAGCCACAGCTTTGCTCATACCATAAGCTGCAACAAAAATTGAAAAATCTAGTATTCTGAATTTATTCAAATTGCTCTCCTCTTTTGCTGATATATTATAAAGTCTATAGTACTAGTAGACTTTTGACCAAATAAAAATAGCGTGTCGAGACGCGCGTTTTGGTCAACTAATTCAGACTCAGTTTTTTACGGATCGCATTTTGGCGTTGGGTGATGTCGGCGAGAGATGTATTATCAAGAATATCTGCAATGGCATTACGGACATCGCTCATTGCCAGACGCAAGCCGCAAGTTTGTTCATCAGGGCAACCACAAGGCTCATATGCCATCTGGCTCACACATTTGATCGGAGCTACGGGTCCATCCAATATGCGGAAGATTTGTCCAAGCGTGATCTCACGGGCAGGTTTAGCCAGGTAATATCCGCCGCCAACGCCCATCTTGCTATGCAGCAATCCTGCATTCTTGAGCGTGAGAAGGATTTGCTCAAGGAATTTGGGCGAAATCTGTTCGCGTTGCGAGATATCCTTGATCTGCATCATGGCAGGGGAGTCGCCTTTTTTGAGGGGCTCTGCCAGAGTGATCATAGCCCGTAAGCCGTATTCGCCGCGTTTGGAAAGTCGCATAGTTGCCTTGAAAGCCTAGTATTCTAATAGACTTTATTGGCTTTAATCATAATTTGGCGATTTGGTTTTGTCAAGTAGATTCAAGCAAGGAGACAATTTCTGATTCCCCCAGTGCGCGGCGCAAGCCTGCACTCTTCATGATAATCGCCGTATTGCGGACACCTGACCCGATCGAGATTTCATCTTCCTTTAAAACACTCGCATCAATCAGGACCTTGATCTGATTCTTCAACCCAAACGGACTCACTGTTCCAATGCGATAGCCTGTCACTTCCAGAACCTCTTCCTCTGTTGCCATCCGCACACGCGATCGTTTCACAAGTTGACGTAATTTCTTCCAATCCACTTGTGCGGGCCCTGCCACTAGGACCATCAAAAATTCTTCCGGGCGAATTTGAAAGAGAATGCTGCGGACAATCTGTTCAGGCTTTTGGTTTCTATCGGATGCGGCTTGTTCAAATGACAAGACAGGAACCTCATGTTTGAAGACTTGATGTGGAATATTCATTTTTTCCAAAGCGATACTGGCAGGAGGCTGGCTCGCATTGAGCGAGGTCGAAGTGTCAGTCATAACAGAAATACTATCATATATCTTACATCGTTGATGCCTCTTGCCTGTGGGGTACAATTCATCCATCCTTAAGACAAAAACGTAAATTTTATGAGTTACTTTAAACTTGCAATCTATACGCTCATACGCGTTGTGATGAATACTGCATATCGGATGATCTATCCCTTTCTATCTATCTTCGCGCGCGGGCTTGGTGTGGATATCAGCGTTATCTCAGGCCTAGTTGCTAATCGAGCCATCGTCGGCGCGGTGGCCCCATTTATCTTCCCCTTTATTGAAACGCGGGGGCGCAAGTTTGGTATGTTGCTAGGGCTGGGACTGTTCGTCACATCGATAGCACTCGTTGCTGTGTTTCCCAGTCTCACTACTCTTGGGATCGCTTTGATTTTTGGCCTGGTAGGCAAATCAATCTTCGACCCTTCACTTACTTCTTATGTTGCCGATCATATCTCTTATGAAAAACGCGGCACGGCAATTGGAATCATGGAATTTGCATGGTCACTGGCTTTTATTCTCGGCATTCCCGCCATGGGATTGATCATCGTCCGGTCAACGTGGTCTGCTCCGTTTTGGGTGCTGGGTATTCTCGGATTCATCGCTTTTCTCTTCATCGCGCTGACGCTTACTGATTCCGAGAAACCCGTTCATCACCAAGATGGGATGTTTGGCAATGTAAAACAGATCGTCACTACTCCTGTTGTTTTGATCGCCTTCTCGATTGGTCTTTCGATCACGGCCGCGAACGAAGTGGTGAACCTGATGTTCGGCGTATGGCTCGAAGATTCGTTCAAACTGCAAATTGCCGCGCTGGCTGGAGCATCTGCGATCATTGGCTTGTCAGAGCTGGGAGGGGAGGGATTCGTTGCCTTGTTTGTAGACCGAGTCGGCAAGGTCCGCGCGGCAGGGATTGGCCTCCTCGCAAATTGTGTTGCGGCAGTGTTGTTGCCATTCATTGGTCGCACAGAAACGGGCGCCTTGCTTGGGCTGTTCCTGTTCTATATTACTTTTGAATTTACAATTGTTAGTATGATCCCGCTGATGACCGAAGTGATGCCCTCGGCGCGTGCCACGACCTTATCCTTTGCAGGCGCAGCCAATTCTCTTGGACGTGCCATTGGGGCATTGCTCGCTCCAACTCTATATGCGTTGGGTTTTTCGGTAGTCACTGGTGCGGCAGTAGCATTCAATTTGCTTGGCTTGGTTGCAGTTTGGTACGTTTCGCGTCACCACGATTGAAATGATCATACTTATTGCTTTCGCTTTCTTCATTCTTCTTTTTCTGGTTGCCCTATTGTGGATTCTTATTCCCGCGTTTTATAGACTTCCCCCCGTTCCAACGAAACCTGATCGCATTCGTAAGGCTCTCAAATTGGCGAATTTACAGCCCGATGAAATTCTTTATGATCTTGGCGCAGGGGATGGACGAGTGCTCCTGATCGCTGCGCGTGAGTTTGGCGCAAAAGCCATTGGTATCGAAGTTGGTCCCATCCAATGCGCGTTGATCTGGCTGCGCGCAGTTGCAAGCGGATTCGGAAGTAAAATTGACATCAGGTGGGAAAATTTTTACAAGGCAAACTTGAGCGATGCCGATGTCGTTTTTGTTTACGCAACCTCAAAGGAAGTCATGAAATTGGCTCCCCATTTGGAAAAGCAGATGAAAAAAGGCGCGCGGCTGGTTTCAATATCTGCTGATTTCCCTGAGTGGGAGCCCCAGGAGTTTAATAATCGTGAATTGATCTTCGTCTATGAAATGCCACCCACAAAGGGAAATTTAGGGACCTTTCTTGCGCAAAGGAGTTAGCTTATGAAAAGCGCTATAGATTGGAAATTAGGATTATGGTGGAGTCTTGCAACACTCGGAGGACTCGTCTTGGGATTAGTCATCCTGTTTGCAGGGTTGGGCGCCGCAATTAATAATGCACCTCCGTTTCTGTTTGGGCTGGTTATCGGCTGCACGTTTGGATTAGGGTGTGCCGTGATGCAATGGGTAGCGCTGCGGCGACTCGTTTCTGCCTGGTGGATAGCAGCGACATTTGCGGCCTGGGCCATCTTTTGGGCCATTAATCTTGCAGGACTTCTTGGTAATGGAAGTGGTGTATTTGGCAAGGTCATTGAAGGTCTTGGCCATGGCGCGTTGTTTGGTGCTCTATTAGGATTCTTTCAATGGTTGGTTCTGCGGAATAAGACTCCTAATGCTAGTTGGTGGATTTACGCCAATATTTTGGGATGGTCTGTCGGTGCAGCATTGGGAGATGGAATCAAGGCGGCGCTTGGGAGCGAAGATCCCATTGAATTTGTGGTCGTCTTCATTGTTTCAACGATTGTGACGGCAAGGGTGCTTGTGAGGATGTTTCGGAGCGAAACAATGGGATGAAAACTGCAAAAAAATCGTTAGCCGCTCCTTGAAGTGGCTTTTTTTATTGTAGCAAATTTGGTCAAGCAAAATATGTTGTTCTGAATACAATAGAATCCTTGAGACGAAGAATCACTCACACTGACGAACTGAATAATCTGGCTGGCAGGAGTATGTATGAATCAAAACGAAATCGAATCAAGAGACGAGAAGGAAACAGGACGCGTTGAAGCCTTTAGCGACGGCGTATTCGCAATTGCAATTACTCTGCTCATACTGGATGTGCACGTGCCGCGCGATCTGCCTGAAACGACAACACTGGGTGACGCCTTGCTAAAACAGTGGCCGTCCTATCTCGCGTTCCTGACCAGTTTTGCGTTGATCGGTATCATGTGGATAAACCACCACAAACTATTTACACTCATCAAACGCTCCGACCACTTGCTCCTGGTGTTCAATTCATTGTTGCTCCTGGGTGCGACGGTCGTGCCATTTACGACCTCCTTGCTGGCGGAATATATCGGGCATAGCGAACAGAGAGTTGCAGCCCTGGTATATATGGGAAATTTTTTCGTGATCGCGATTTTCTTCAACCTTCTATGGCGCTACGCGGCGCATGGTCATCGTCTACTCGCGCATGATGTTTCGGAAGATGAAGTGCGTTCCATCAATCGCGCGTACACATTGGGTCCCCCAGTGTATCTTCTCTGCTTCGTTATTGCGTACTTTAGCGTACCGATCGCATTAGGAATGACGATCGCACTTGTGATATTTTATGCCTTGCCATTAGGCGCCAATGCGCGTTAAAGATATGCGTTAATATCTAAACCTGAATTTTCACCAACCCCATTCCTCACGGCTAAAACAAGAATGCAGTAGTACCTCTAGTTGTCGCTCCAGTACTGTGAATGAGTAGAATTGCGTCCCCAGTTCGTAATTACGCTCGGTCGTTTCTTCAACCAGTTTGCGATCGCTAAGAATTTTTTGAACATGCTTAACCGTCTCTTCGGTGATAAAGCCATTGAATTCAACAGCCTGGAATCCTTTTGGCTTGATGTCGATTGAATAGATGGTGTAGTTATTGATAAAGAGCGGACGGCGATAATAAACGGCTTCCAAAAAAGCGTTTCCAAACCCTTCGAGCAGTGAAGGAAATGTAACCAGATCTGCATAGGGATAAACATCGCCGAGCGTATAGATTTTACGTCCATCCTTGGTAATGCCGCGTTCCGTGCCGATGATGTCGGAAACAAAGTTGACACGGACATCCATCAATTTGGCAAGAGTCCGCACATGTTCCATGTATTCGCTCCCCTCATCTCCACCCGCATGGGATATTACCAACCGCGCATCTACTCCCAACCTGCGGATCAGCTCAATGGCATACTCTATTCCCTTGCGCTGGAGGGGACGAGTTGGCTGGAGAAAGAGATGTTCGTTGGGATCAACTCCCAGGTCCGCGCGCAGCGAGGCGGTGTACTCATCCAGCGGTGGAGCCGGATTGTCAAAGTCCATTACATTTGGGATGACCGAGACATTGATCCCACGCCGTTTGCCCATTTCTGTTGCAGCCAGTGAATTGATCACTACATGATGGATGCTGGGCAGACGCGGCGGGAAGGCCATTTCAAGGTAGTCGCCGATACAGTTGACCAGAAAGCGTTTCCGTTCCCAGAAAAAATCGTGGTGATGACCGATCACTGGTATGCCGGTCTCAGAGATTAGTTCAGCCAGGGCGAGACCGAGAGGGATATTTAGTGGAATCGAGAGGGCATTTTCGGCGATTAACAGTTCGAGATCATATTTCTTGATGAACTCATAGAGGCGATCCTTTAGGTAACTTCGCAATTCATGGATTCGATGGGTGATCTCGGGCGGACGGGTAGGTGACCTGTATGAGATATTCGCGATTTCCTGAACATCTTTATGCAGAAAATGCGCCTCAGGCACAACGAAACTGATGTCTTTCGGCTGGTCGGACTGACCTGCGAAGTAATATACGCTCTGACCCAGCCTTTCCAGAACCTGCGCCCATTTGCGAGTCTCCAGTGAAACACCATCGGTGCTATTGAACCGAGTGGAGACAAAGCCAATTCGATGGCCGGACAGCGAAGCGTGCGGAGGACTCTGCATGTTGTTCATGAATTCTCCTTTCGTTCCTGGATTTCTAGATCTATGAAACTACTATGGTCAAAGGGGAATATTGTGTCTTACATCTTGATGAAGTCAGAGGAATGGTTTTTACTTTACTACTTCCCGAAGACTTCATGGACTGCTCCCAAGAATGACTTGGGCGGTGGTAAGCCTCTGCGTTTTGCGCGTTCAATTGCCCATGCGTGACTGACCTCAGCTGGATAATATTGAATAGGCTTACCTTGTTCTTTGCCTGCCAGCAGCTCGTCGCGGCTGATCTCTCCGCCGCCGATGGCAACCAGGATATCACTGCATTCGACCATTGCTTTCGATGTTGGAGAAAGTTCATTGGAGTCGGGTAATTTGCCACCCCATCGTGTATCCGCAATAAAACAGATGTGATCTGCATCTGGACTGATCTCTTCTGGATATTCAAGCGCTACGGTGGAGACGATCCCCCTCGTGGTAAATCCCATGGATTTTGCAATCGGATATACGACGCCCAGGCCGGCGATGGTTGCTCCATAATTGATTAGTGTCCTTGCAGGGGAATGTTTTGAAAGCACGTGGCGAATAATCTTGCGGAGATTCTCTTCGTCTTCATAACTTACCGCATATCCGAAGAAGGTCAACACGATTTTTCCCTGTCGCTTGAAAAACGCGATTGCTTCATCCAGCATCATATTCCAGCCGACTATATGATTTTTGCCTCTTAACTGAATCTTGGCACGACCGATGAACTGACGAATGTTGTTCATTGGATATCTATCTTAGGATTCCGTGGAAATCATGCCTTATCACCTCGCTTATATTCCGCTCTGCCTGCGTTCCATGCGATAGTAACAGTTGCAATGAGCAGCAAAGCCGATGAAATGCTCTGTCCGATATCTAGGAGAAATGTGCTCAGCACAAAGCCAACCACACTGATTGCATATACCCACCCCGTCCAGCGGGGAAAGAAGCCACACGCGGCAACCGCATTCCCTATAAACACTCCTCCGATCATGAAGAGCAGCAGCGCTATAAGAGCAGTCCCAAATAGGGTACCACTGTAGACTTGGTTGTAAAAATCGAGCGCATTATGCTGTCCTGCTATAAACATCCGACCCATAGCAGTTTGCGCAAAGGCAGCAACACCAAATATCGAGGCAACGAGAGTGTTCGATACTACCGTGGCAACCATTCCGATGATTGTCCTGCCCACTACTTTTGAGTCCTGGAGGTATAACACCAATCCAACAACGCCTATTGAACCGATGGCTGCTCCTGTAATGCTATTAATTAGATGAGATAACAGAAAACTAGTAGTGGTGACGTATGCGGCAAAGCCGGCGAAATCCGTTTGGGGGTCAGGCTGATGCGTGAGCGTGCCCAAGAACAACATGGCTGCCCAAACTGGCAATGCCCAAAGTGCTCCACGTGCGAATGAGCGTACTTGTTGTGGCATGTATGTATCTCTCCTCTCATATGACAAGATGCCAACTCATAATATAGAGCTGACATTTGTTGGACCTATGGGCTTTTCAATTTGAATTATCTAATTAGGGATGATAGAAATAGTATATCATTTCCGCGTCTAATAGCAACATTCAATCTCTAATTATGAACACGCTCGATAGCTCTCAAATCAAAATATCTCCCATTATGGGTTATCTGTGGTTAAATTACATCATTAATCCCTCCCCTTAATCCCTGGAAACTGCCATGCTCATCCACTCTTCCTCTCAACTTCTCACCATCCCAAACGGACCGCAACGCGGCAAATTGCTTGGTACCCTCGGAATTATCGAAAACGGCGCGGTGGTTATACGTGATGAAAAAATCGTTGCGGTGGGTACAACCAACGAACTTAAAGCCCTTTATTCTAATGAGCCTACTCTCGACGCGAACGGCTGTGTCCTAATGCCTGGATTTGTTGACCCGCATACTCATGTGATTTGGGGAGGTGATCGTGCCAATGAATTCGAGATGAAGTTGGCGGGCAAACCTTATCTCGAAATTCTCGCTGAAGGAGGCGGGATCATCTCTACGGTCAAACAAACGCGAACGGCATCCATTGAAACGCTGATCGCGCAAACGCGCCCACGTCTATTACGTATGTTCGCACACGGTACAACCACTGTCGAAGCCAAAACGGGTTATGGCTTGCAAACCGCGACCGAGCTTCGTCTGCTCAAAGCCCTGCTTGTACTCGACGATGAAACTCCTCTTGACCTTGCTATCACTTTCCTGGGTGCGCACGCCATTGCGCCAGAATTCAAAGGCAATCCACAAGGCTACACCGATCTCGTTTGTGACACAATGCTGCCAATATTGTGCCAGTGGTGGGAAGTCCATGCACCGCGACGCTCTCCACCATTTGTAGATGTTTTCTGCGAAGACAAAGCTTTTGATCTGAATCAATCTTCGCAAATTCTCAAAAGAGCCAAAGAATTAGGATTCCCTCTCAAGATCCATGCGGACGAGTTCGACAACCTCGGAGGTGCATCACTTGCCGTGGAATTAGGAGCCGTGTCTGCAGATCATCTCGTCAAAACCTCCGATGCAGACATCGCTGCGTTGGGGAAATCAGACATTGTCGCTGTGGCATTGCCCTGCACTCCCTTTGGTCTTGCCGAAAAAGAATATACTCCTGCACACAAATTAATCCAAGCCGATGCTATTCTTGCACTAGCTACAGATTGCAACCCTGGCACCTCATGGAATGAGTCCATGCAGATGGCGATTGCGTTATCGTGCCGATATATGGGACTCACTCCTGCCCAAGCCATCGCTGCGGCCACAATCAATTCCGCGCACGCAATTCGACTCTCCGATACGATTGGCTCCATCGAAGTCGGCAAACAAGCGGACATGTTGATTCTATCTGTGCCTGATTATCGTCATCTCGGCTATCGTTATGGGACTAATCTAGTCAAACAAGTCATTAAAAGAGGACAAGTTTATTCCGTGGATGTAGGATATTATCGAACAGCATAGAACTAGTAAAGGCGGATGGCCGTCCGCCCTTACTAGAGGAGAAATTAAATGCAAATAGACATTATCGGCGTGCCTATTGACCTCGGCGCGGATCGCCGGGGTGTGGACATGGGTCCCAGCGCCATCCGTTATGCACATCTTCATCAAAAACTAAACCAGTTGGGATATACCCTTGAAGATAAAGGCAACATCGAAGTGCCTATTCTTGAAACATGTCAGATCACCGATCCAAAACTCAAATACCTTGACTGCATTATTCCGATGGGACGGCGCATAGCGGGCGCAGTTGCTACATCCATTCAGGGCAACCGCTTTCCGCTTGTGCTGGGGGGTGATCACAGTTTATCCGTTGGTTCCATTCGTGGTGCGGCGAAACAAAAAAGACTTGGCGTGATCTGGGTGGACGCGCATGCCGACTTCAACACTCATGAAACAACACCCTCCGGAAATATTCATGGGATGCCTCTCGCGGCCCTGTGCGGACTCGGTGATCCGCGCCTTGTCTGTTTGTGGGATGAAACGCCTCCAGTCATCGATCCGAAGCGGGTCGCCGTTATCGGCGCGCGCGACCTTGACCCCGGTGAAAAACGCAATTTACGTGAAGCTGGTGTGATGGTGCAAAGTATGGAACAGATCGATCGCATTGGGATGAGCACTGCAATTGAAAAAGCCGTTGAGCGTGTCAGTCGGGATGTGGATGGAATCTATTTATCATTTGACATGGACGCGCTCGACCCGCGTCATGCGCCGGGAGTGGGCACTCCCGTTCCCGGCGGTTTGACGTTCCGTGAAGCACATCTTGCTTGTGAAGTGATCGCAGAGACGGGCAAGCTGATCGGTATGGACATTGTAGAGGTGAATCCCATTCTGGATGTACAGAATCAAACCGCGCTGTTGGCCGTGGAATTTATTCGCTCGGCCTTGGGATCACGTATCTGGAGTGGATAAGTTTCCAAGCTCTCATGGGCTTTAGCTTAATTGGTTTGAATACTGCATTTAACGGTAGCAATTTCATGTCAAAGAAAGAGGTGCTCTTGTTTGTCATCCAGAACGCGGCTACAATGCTATTATGAACACTCTTTACGGCCCTATCCTGATTGTTGAAGACGTTCCAAATGTCCTTGAATTGCTTGAAGTCACATTGCGATTCAAAGGGTATGCAGTTCTGACTGCGCGCAATGGGGAAGAAGCTTTGGAAGTGATCTCCCGTCAGAGACCTATACTGATCATCACCGATATTCTTATGCCCAAACTGGATGGATATGCCTTCGTTCAGAAGCTGCGCCTTAACCCCGAAACGCGGCCTATCCCGGTCGTGTTTCTTTCAGCAACGTATGTGACGCCTGAGGATAAGGAGTTTGCACTAAGCCTTGGCGCGGCGCGTTTTATGGAAAAGCCGATTGATACGGAAGACTTTTTGTTGACAGTTGCCGAACTTGTGACCCAGCAGCCATTCACCTCACCGCATCCGCTCGATATGGAAAGATTCTATAACGGCTATCGCACGCGTCTGGAAGAAAAGCTGCGGCATAAGAATACCCAAATTGCACGCGCCGAAAGGTTGCTTATCACACTACCAGTAGATCAAAAGCCTGCGTTTGAGGCACTGCTTCAACAATCAGTGCACGACCGTGATGAAATCCAAACAGAACTCTACGACATCTACAAGACCCTGGAAGAATTAAAAAAATAATATATTTTGTTCAGTGTTGCAAAGCTTTGCCGCTGAATGATTATGGATGATCTCATGCAACCAACGTTATCCTATTTAGAGAATCTTGCTCGCCAGGCGGGTGACATTTTACGCGCAGGCTACGAAAAAGATCATCAGGTGGCCTACAAAGGTGTGATAGATCTTGTCACTGAAGTTGACCATCAATCGGAAAAGTATCTGCTTGGTGAAGTGCAAAGGGATTTTCCAGACCATCACATCTTTTCGGAAGAAAGCGGTACCATTCACGGGAATGATCAACATATCTGGTATATCGATCCACTGGATGGAACGGTCAATTATGCGCATCACATTCCCATCTTTTGCGTTTCGATTGCTTACGCATCTCGTTCGGACCTGACGCTGGGCGCGGTTTATGATCCAATGCGCGACGAAATGTTTCTTGCAGAACGCGGCAAAGGAGCTTCCCTCAATGGACGACCCATCGGTGTGTCTTCTGCTGTTGAATTGCAAAAAAGCCTGCTTGTAACGGGTTTCCCGTACAATGCCTGGAACACGCCTGAGGATAACTTTGCCAACTTCGTGAAATTCGGGAAACTCACGCAGGGTGTGCGCAGGCTTGGCTCTGCAGCGCTGGATCTGTGCTATGTGGCGGCTGGTCGCTTTGATGGTTTTTGGGAGATGTCCCTTAATCCCTGGGATGTAGCCGCAGGTGGCCTGATTTGTGAGGAGGCGGGTGCGCGGGTCACCAATATCAATGCAGGAGTCGATTACATTTCTCCGCCTCAATCAGTGATTGCCTCAACTCCTGGTATTCATGCCCGTATGTTGGAAGAGCTTTATCAGAAATAGTTCGAAAGAAGGATGAAAATTACTCCTGTTTTACTTCCAAGACATGATGAAAGTCAGATGAAATATTCTGGCGAATCGGTAAAATAGGAGCAGTCTCATCTGATTAGCAATGCCAAGCAAGTCTATTCCTATCAGCAAGACCAAGATCGTCGTTCCGCATCGCCGCGTCGAGTTACTCTCCCGTCCTCGTTTGCTGGAGAGTCTGAAGGCCTTGTTAGACAATAAACTTTTACTGCTCTCTGCTCCCGCCGGGTATGGCAAAACTTCCCTCTTAATTGATCTGGCAAACAACATCGAGATGCCCGTCTGCTGGCTCGCGCTTGATCAGCTTGACCGCGACCCGCAAAGATTTTTGGCTTATTTCATCGCCTCGCTGGCTGAACAGTTTCCTGATGTTGGTGAAACTTCCCGCCATCAACTAAATCGCTTAAAGTCAATGGAGCAGGATGCAGAGTCAATTCTCGTCATGTTAACCAATGAGCTTTATGATCTTGTCGAGAACGATTTTTTATTGATCCTCGATGATTATCACCTTTTGGATGACGTCCCCGTCATTTCTGATTTGTTGAACCGCTTCCTTCAGTTGGTGGATGAGAACTGCCATGTCCTGCTCTCGTCTCGCACATTGCCGGCGCTCGATGATGTGACACTTATGGTTGCACGTGAACAGGTAGCGGGTCTCAGTTATGCGGAGTTGGCATTCGTTCCGGGTGAAGTTCAGGCTCTGTACGCGCAGAATTTTCATCAGCATCTGCCGGATAATATCGCCAGTGAATTCGTCGAACAAACGGGCGGCTGGATCACGGGCATGGTTCTTTCCAATCTGCCCGGCATGACGCGGGTTTCAGGTGTGGATGCGTTTGCCTATTTAGGCCATCAGGTTCTTGACCAACAGCCTAAGACTGTACGCGAATTTCTCATGCGAACGTCCCTCCCAGAAGAGTTCAATTCTGAATTCTGCGAGATTGTTCTCGGTCCGTTGTATTCGGAACCTCAGAATTGGTTCAATTTTATGGGCCTGATCCTTGAAAAGAATCTCTTTGTGCTCCCGCTCGGTGAAGATGGACGCTGGCTTCGTTATCACCCCCTCTTTCGCGAATTTCTGCAAACCCGTCTGAAGGAGGAACGTCCACAGGAAGTACAGCCCATCCTGGAACGGATGGTCAAAGCCTATGAAAAGATGGGTGAGTGGGAAAAAGCCTATTTCACATGCAAACAATTAAATGACACTGAAGCTCTGGCAGGACTCATTGAACGATCCGGTACATCCATGTTACAAACTGCTCTTGTCACGTTGGAGGGCTGGATCAATAGCCTGCCGCCTGCAATGGTACGAACTCGACCCGGTCTAATTTCGTTGCGTGGAATGATGACCGCAATGAGAGGTAATCTGGAGGATGCCAATCAATTATTGGACATGGCAGTATCAATTTATCGAAAAAATCATAGTACGGCTGGCCTTACTCTTGCCCTGACGCGGCGGGCCAATACTCTTCGTCTGTTGGGAAAATATGATATCTCTCTGAAAGATGTAGAAGAAGCTCTGAAATTAGCAGAGGTCAGCTCCGATCTTCAGCCTATTTATGCAGAGGCCTTACGAATTAAAGGCTTGAATCTATTTCGCTTGGGGTTGGCCCGCCGCGCTGGTGAAGAACTTGAGCATTCGTTATCTCTTTATAAGGAATTAAAAGAGATGGGCAGTATTCCAGTCTTGCTGGTAGAAACAGGTATGGTCAATGCAACAGTTGGCGAAGTAGAATCTGCAAAAACTTTGTATCAAGAGGCATTAAAGATATGGCGTTCAGAGAAGAATTTATATTCCCAGGCGGATACATTGAACAATCTAGCAGTCTTATATCATCAGCTTGGTGAGTACGAACTTGCATCTGAGGCTTATGAAGATGGTTTTATATGCGCTCGTAATAGCCATAATCAGCATGCAGAATCGCTAATCCTTACTGGTCTTGGTGATCTTTATTGCGAAATAGAAGAATTCGATGCTGCTGCCCAAGCCTACGACCAGGCTGAGACAATTGCTGGCGAACTTTCTGGGCTTTTTATTTCCAATTACTTGATGTTGGCGCAAGCAAATCTGGCACTTGCTCAAGAGGATACTCAAACTGCATCCCAAATTCTAAAAGCTTTTAGAAAAAAAATGGATAAAAACCCATCTGTATATGAACGTGGTTTATGGGCTTTCCTTGAGGGCCGGTATCATCTCTTAAGACATGAAACCAAAAAGGCAATCTCTCTCTTGCAGGAGGGAAAAGATTGTTTTGTACAAGATGGAAGAGAATCAGAAAGACAGTGGTGTATGGTCTGGCTTATCGTAGCTTATGATCAAATCGGGCAAATTGAAAATGCCCGAACTGCATTTCGGGAAATGATGGTAATGAGAAATAAGCCAACTCATGCTGTCTTGATAACTTTATACCAATCAGCTCTCTACTCAAAAGCTTTGCGGAATGATCCACAAATTGGCAAAGCTCTAGGTGGTTTGTTGGATAGATCGAGGCATTTAGGTGAAAGAATAATTTCCATTCGGCGAACACTGCGCCGCCATGCACAGTCTATCCAATTGCCGTCAGCCAGCCTTACGATCCGGGCGTTCGGACGCGCCGAAGTTAGCGTCAACGGTCGCAGCATTGCAATGTCTGATTGGCGGACAAAATCGGTTAGAGATCTATTCTTTTATTTCCTTTTCAAACAGGATGCAGTCACAAAAGAGCAAATTGGGGAAGTTCTCTGGCCCGATGTCACTGACCCCCAGGCATTAAAGGCGCGCTTCAAGGATGAAATTTATCGTTTGCGTCGTGCCGTGGGTCGAAATTCGATTGTGTTTGATGAGATCTATTACCGCTTTAATCGGACGCTGGATTATGAATACGACGTTGAAGCTTTCGAATCATACTGGTCACGTGCTCGTGATACAAAGGATATTGCCAGGCGCATCGAATGGTATCAAAAAGCGGTGGATCTAGTTCACGGTTCCTATCTAAGTGAAGTGGACGCGCTTTGGGCTGTTGAAGAACGCGAAAGATTACGAGAGATGCATGTTCTAGCTCTCGAAGAACTGGCTCATTTGTATTTGGACGCCAATCAGCTTGATCGCTGTCTTTCCATCTGCAAGCTTGCACTCATCCACGATCGTTACAACGAAGAAATCTATCAGGTGGAAATGCGTGCTTATGCTGCTCTCGGGGATCGTGCCTCAATCGTCCGCCGGTATAAAGCTTCTAAAGCGGCCTTGAAGGAAGGATTAGGAATACCACCTTCACAAGAAACAGAAACACTTTATCGTGATCTAACCGCCTGATTATGTAAAAGATTATGATTTTCCCAGCTCATTAATGAAAGAGGCGTTCCATCTATAGAGCGCCTCTTTTCTTATAAAACCAGAACCAATTATGTAAAATAATCTTCTATTTATGGAATAAATGTTCTAGGGTATTGTCCTTCATTTTGATTTTTTGCTAAGTATGCAGCCATAATTTTGCATCCTGTTTTGCATCCTGGGTGTGATTAATATAGGGCAAATCAATCAAGAAAGAGGTACTACCCCATGAACAATAGCTTCTGCCAACTTCTGAGCAATATCGATGACCGTATGCCTGCTGATGGAACCGGTGGTGGACGTTGCCGGACACCTGAAGATGGTGGTGGAGGGACTCGTCGTTCTCCCGCAGACGGTACTGGTGGCGGGCGTCGCCGCTCTCCGGCAGATGGTACTGGCGGTGGGCGATAGCCTCTGGAAAAGGAAAGATCTATGACCATGTTAACTTTAGACGTCTATTCTGCCTCATTTCGTAAGCCTTCTGTCGAACGCACCGCCTTGCATCGTCTCTTTGCAGCGGCGATTGTCAGTGATCAGTTTCGCAAAACTTTACTCCGCGAACCGGAAAAGGCACTTGCGAACGGCTATCTCGGCCAAACTTTCCCTTTGACCGACCAGGAAAAGAAGATCATAAAGACCATTCGTGCAGAAAACCTGAGCGATTTTGCCCAGCAGGTCAATCAGGCGCTCAAGACAATTTGAAGATTGCAATAAAGCATCAGGCATATTTCATTATATTGTGTCGCACTGATGTCACACTAGGTGACGCGGCGGAACTGGGGACGCAGTGATGAAGGGAATCGCTGTGCCCCGCGTCCGCTGGAAGTAAGTAAAAATGGAGAAATCATTGGTGAGTTTATCAAGCACTGAACAGACACTTGAAGCGGTCCTTCAAACGTTTACAGATACCAATTTTATTCTTGCTCCTGATGGAGCAATTTTGGATTATAAATCGAACCATCCATCTCTCCCATACTTGTTTCCAGATTCCGCGAGCAGTAAGAATATAAAGGATATTTTTCCCTCAAATTTGGCAAGTCAACTGTGGCAGGCGTTGAGCCAGGTACAGCAAACGGGAAATGTCGTTACTCTGGAGTATATACTCCCGATCTCCAATCGCGAATACTGGTTTGATGCCCGCTTAATTCCAGTCTCGGATTCGAAGATTATGTTGATCGCCCGCGACGTCACCGAATGCAAGGAAACCAAAATCAAAATGGAGCGGCAGGTTCAACAAATGTCGATCCTCAGATCGATTGATCTTGCAATCGCTTCCGGGCTGGATTTGAATCTGCTTCTATCCATGCTGCTTGATCGTGTTTTGACGTTGATGCATGCTGACGCAGCTACCGTTCTTTTGTTGAATTCCAAAACGAATCTACTTGAGTTTGCTGCAGGCAAGGGGTTTCATTCCAATATTTTACAATACACACGCTTGAAGCTGGGTGAAGGATGTGCCGGACGAGTTGCTCTTGACCGGAAAATGCTCAATATCCCTGACCTCAGAAAAGACAGAATGGACTTTGACCGTTCTCCTATGTTCCTTCAGGAGAATTTTGTTACTTATTGGGGAGTGCCTTTAATGGCAAAGGGTCGGGTATTGGGCGTTCTCGAAATGTTTAACCGTTCGCCTTTTAAGCCCGATGCTGATTGGCAAAATTTTCTGGTAATGGTAGCGGGTCAGGCAGCAATAGCGATTGATAGTGCCATGATGTTCAGTGACTTGCAGAGATCGAACGCAGAATTGAGCCTGGCGTACGATGCAACAATCGAGGGGCTATCACGGGCTTTGGATTTGCGCGATAAGGAAACGAAAGAGCATACCTTTCGTGTTACGGATATAACAGTGAAGCTGGCAACACGCCTGGGAATAAAGCAAACTGATCTCATCCATATTCGACGCGGCGCGATCCTCCATGATATTGGTAAAGTTGCCATCCCTGATCAAATCCTCTTCAAGCCTGGCCCTCTTGGCAAGGAAGAGTGGGATATCATGCGCAGGCATCCTGATATTGCAGTCGAACTGCTCTCCCCGGTCAGCTACCTTGAGCCTGCTCTGGAGATTCCTCATTGGCACCACGAAAAATGGAACGGCACAGGCTACCCGGATGGTCTTCACCAGGAAAATATTCCGTTTTCAGCAAGGTTATTTGCTTTGGCGGATGTCTACGATGCTTTGATATCGAATCGTCCGTATCGCTTGGCCTGGTCAAAACGGGAGGCTGTTCAATATATTGAAAGTCAATCGGGGATACATTTCGATCCAAGGATCGTTCCTGAATTTTTGGAATTGGTGAATGCAAACGGTTTTTAACTCATTATTCTTCGGCATTTGCACCCTTCTCTTGACCTCCCCTTGATTCTGAATTAAAATCCCTGCCTGCCAGCGCATGTGTGCCCTCGTAGCTCAGTGGATTAGAGCGCTTGCTTGCGGAGCAATAGGTCGCGTGTTCGAGTCGCGCCGAGGGCGCCAAATACAAAATGTACTGCCACTTCGAGAGAAGTGGCAGTATTTTTATGTCCAGAAAGCTATCGTCGGACAGCACTCAGCGAAAATGGACAGTTGCCTCCGTCGCTCTTACAGACGCGTTTACCGACTTTATCCCATCCAGGCAAGCCATGAACTGCACACCCGCTACAATGGACTTTTACAAGTACACCGCGGGCGCGTTTCTTTCATGGATAGAAAGCCAGAGGATAACCAGGCCCGATGAAATAAGCGCGCGGCCTGAACTTATACAGTCCGAGCCGCGCCACACTTCACGAAATTCAATATGGGCAAGAGGGGTTTGCCTTGCAATAGTTTAGTCTACTCTCTCAGAAAATGACTTTACCGTTCGTTTAGGCGAGCGGATCTTCTCACCGCAGAGACTTATGGATCACTCGGATTTATCTGTACTGAAAAAGTATTTGAAGCTTACGGCCCAGGACGCGAGAGAAGCACATGCACGTTTTAACCCCGTGGATCGCTTGCGGGAATAATCGGCGCGCCGAAGGAGGTAGCTGCGAAGCCATAGGCGGTGCATTCCACCAAAATTGGAAAGGGTGCGTTTGCGCATATTACTGCCAAGATCTACAAATGACCGTAGAGGACGATGGCAAAGATTACTGCTGCGAAAAGAATGAACCCGCCAATCGCCCAGAGAGCGGTGCTTAGAGTTAGATCGTCGCCTGGCGTTTGAATTGCCGTTTTGGCTGGGAGAGGGTGTGTTGGTGTTTCCATGGTATCTGCATGACCGCTAAACGATGCAAAGGGAACACTGCCAGGGCAGGAATTCTTCACAGTTTCGTTAAGAAAAAAGTCATTGAATGAGTGAATCCAAAGTCTTGAAGCATCTTCAATGATCTGCAGGTTAATTATCCAAGGCATGCGCGTGCCAACTGATATTCCCTCACCGATACCGCGCGGAGAGATCACAGGATGGTTGCAAGGGTTCAATGGTCAGTTTGGAGGTCGTCTATTTCTTCTATATTTTGAACTTTGCTTCTAACATGACCCCTATCGGAGGAATTGGATAAGGTCTAAGGGACTCATTATTGCAGCGCGATGTAGACAGGATCGCGAACCAACACAACTTTGGAATCGCCCTGTGTCACCAGGAACACTATGTTGCCATCCAGGGCGGCACCACCAAAGAACTCGGCAAAGGGTTCAAATGCTTGCGGAATTCCGGCAACGGAAGCTCGGTCGTGAACTTGTCCGTCAGCACCCACGGTCTTGAATTCAAAATCGTTGAAACTACATTTTTCATTCGATGACTTGGCACATTCCACATGCATCTTAACCATAAGATATTCTTGATTAGGTACAGGCGCATCGTTGAACATATTGCCTTGTGCCACAATGTCATTAGCGGGGCGAGTCACTAGGAGAATGGTGACGCGCATATCGCTGCCGATATCTACTGTGGTGTTCTTAGGAATGGCCTGGTCACGCGTTAGAACAAGGACTGGTTGAGTCGGCGCAACGGTGGGTTTCGGTCCGCTTGTGACTGCAGGAACATTCATTACGACTGTTGCACCACGTTCAGGCGTTACAGTGGGAGCAGCTGTCTTGGTCCCTGAAACCATTATTGCTACGCCTATAACACAACAAAGCGTAGCAACTGCAGCTACGCCAAGCCTATCAACCTTATGAGACTGTTTGGTTTCTTCGCTGGAGGATTTACAACCTATTGGATTGGCTTAATAAGCGATTGCAAGTCGCGCCGGCAATATCGGCAGACAATCGCCTCCTCTTGAATCTCCTCGGCGCAGTATGGGCACTTCTTCATTACTTCATATCCTCTTACTTGTCATATAGTTATTTTTGCGCTAATCCTATTATGGTATCCGCCATTTCGACTTCAATCCCCATACTCACAAGTTTTGACTTAACTTCAACGAGAGAAGTGCCGTGAAGAAGTTCATATCTTGTTGCAGATATCACCTTAAACATAACTTGGTTGCCAGGCTCTAAAATCTTTGGGTCGAATCCACTTTTGCAAACCTGGCACTCGACAAATTCACCAAGCTTCTGTGTTTCAAATAAGGGAATAAAGTAAAGCGTAAAGTATTTCGAGACTCGCTTTTGCTTGTAGAGTCTCTCGTCCTTGCATTTCGGACAGAAGAATTGCCCTTGAGATAATTCTTTTTCTTTCCCTTTTGAACCCCAAATGAGCATATCGAACCTCCTGTCTGTAGCACCATTGTCGCTTCTAACAAGACGCAAGAGGCTACGAAAGATACATTGCTAGTACATTGCTTTTCGAATAAAAAACCGCCCTTTAGGTTTTGCCATCCAAAAGCCCCAGAAAATCCATGACATGCAGTAAGCCCCATAGCCACGCGCCGTAGAGAAGTTCCTTTGTCAACGCGTGCCCTCGTTCGCCTACTCGCCAACGAATGAAATTTATGAACGCCTTTTCCTGTTCGCTCAGATCTTCTGCAGCGGGATACTTGTTTTTCCCATTCACAAGTCTAATAATACGCTTGTAGTGAGCGGAGTATATTGCTAGGACGTTGCTATTCGAATAAACAAGAAATCCGCCCAATTCTGGGCGGTTCTTTGTTTGGCTGTCAAAATCTACAAATGAGTGGAGAGGATGAGGATAAAGATTGCTGTGCCAACAAGAATGAACCCGCCAATAACCCATAGAGCGATGCTAAGGGTAGGGTTGTCGCCCGGCGTTTGGGTTGCCGTTTTGACTTGGAGAGAGCGCGTCTGTCTTTTCATGTTATCTCTCCTACATGACCGCCAAAAGGTGCAAAGGAAACATTGCCAGGACAAGAATCCTTTACAGTTTAGTTAGGCAGAAAACCGCCCTAACTAGCGGCGGGCGGTTTTTGGTTTACTGGGGAAGTTCCCCACTGCTCCCCTAACAGGCGCTCAGTTTATGTGTATGACAGATCCCAAATCTTTCGGGTCAATAAAATCCACCTTGTATTCCGCCCCTTGCCATACGCTTCGCGTGTAGAAATGGTGTCCGGTTTCACATCGCCACACAGAATATACATCCGGTTTCCCATGTTCTCCTTGACTCGCATTCCATGTGCTTACGGTCTTTGCATCGGCTGAACAAAATCTACAATTCATTGCTTCCTTTCCATCTTCGAGGGATATTCACTGGACGACGATTCGCCAATAAAGTAACAATTTATTTCTTGTGGGCGGTTTGCTTATTTGGAAACTTTCCCCTTTGGCAGATGCCCTAGCCATAGAGCGCCTGCCGACAAGCCGCCTATAGGTAGACACATTCGTAACGGAATTAGTGAAAGACTTTGAAAAATTCTATTGTGCAGTGACGTAAAGTAAAGAGACACGAGAAAAGCTATGTAAAAATGCGCGTACAAGAATGTTGAAAACTGAATATATAGTACGCCGCCAACTGTGTGCAGAGCAAGGCTTATGGCGATGCTATAATGCAGGAAACAAACTGCCCTATCTATAGTATAGGCCAGGGCGATGGTCAAGACGATCGCGGCGGCACTGACAAGAGGAGTATACCCTACCGGTCACAAGGTAGCACACTTCTCGAGCCGTCCATTTATCGGACGGCTTGTTTTTTTGGAGTCTAAGTAATGGTCGACCTCTACTTACCGGAAACGGATGAAACCCAATTTCTTATCTGGTTGCATACTTATTGCGGTCAGCAAAGGGCGAGCGATATAGTTTATAAATTTACGGATGGCTGGAGTTATAAGCTGCATTATCCCGCTCTTGGTGCCCAAACGAGTGTTAGCTTTATTGCCAGAGTTTACAGAGCCTTTCACCGGGATGAAGGTAACGAGACAACTGAGACAATGGCAAATAATGTTGAAGCGATAAAATTAGAGTGGCATACAGTGGGGGATCATCTGAAGGTGACAATTTCGCCTCATGAGGGCTTCTGGGTTATGCCTCCTCTAAATGATCTGTTGACAAATATTCGCGCAAATTGGCCCGAGGCGATTTCTGACAACTGGACTTACGAGTCAAACCGATAGCGGCGACCATCCCTTGTGGATGTGTCACGGGTACAACTGAATGATAAAAAGCGATCGCTTTGTCATAATTTTACGATAATCCACCTAGCAATACTAGGTATTTAGATCGCTTGCATTCTGCCTGTTTTCCCTTATAATAGCTTATGAGAATAATAATTCACAAAAGTAATATAGAATAGCCGGTAATTCCATCTTGGAACCGCCGAAGCTCTGACCAGGGCGCCGCGCAGATCGTCTGAGATCGAAAAAGCGGTGCCGAAATGGAGGGGACAGCGCTCACGCATGAGATCGTATAGAATTTACAGGAGAGAGGCAGACATGGAAATAAAACCCACCCACACTTTTGAAGAACTGCAGGAAGCAGCCAGAGAGCAGCATCTTAGTATTGAAGAAAAAGGTGGAAAGTACAAGGTTGTCAGAAGGTTTTCAGAGCGGTTTGTAGTGGTGGAAGCCGGCGCTGGATATTCTCTTAACCATGACAGGCTTCGCGAATTTTTGATATTCAATAGTGTTGACGTCGGCGAAAGAATAACGGATTGGAGTAAAAAAACATGAACCAAAACTACACAAATAAACAGGCAATGGCCAAACTGGATCTAACATCCCGCTCAGCCTTCTACCACATGAAGAGAAAATTCCCGCATGCCTTTGTCGTCGTGCAAAGCGCAGAAAGCGGTAATGTCACCCTCTATGATAAGCAGGCGCTTGATAAGTTTGTGGAGACGGTCAAATCCTTGAAATAGAAAGGCTACCCATGAACGAACTAACCTACAACGAATTGCTACTCAGCCAGCCTAAACCATTGGACCAGAACGCGGCAGCGGTGTACATCGCCTCATTGCCCGCCGATAGTGGCAAGAGAACACAGGCGCAAGCCTTGCGGGTTATCGCCAAGATATTCGGCACCGACATTAGCCTGTTGAATTGGGCTGCACTTCGCTACAAACACACAGCGGCGATCCGCGCGCGTGTTGCACAGTCCTACAGCCCCGCCAGTGCCAACAAGATACTCTCTGCCCTTCGTCAAACACTTAAACAGGCATGGCTACTTGGACAGATGACGGCTGAAGAATACGGCCGCGCAATTGAACTGGAATCTGTCACAGGGGAGACACAGCCTTCTGGCCGCGAGCTCTCCACCGGGGAAATCCTTGCCCTTATGACGACCTGCCAAAAAGATAAGAACGCCAATGCTGGCACACGCGACGCAGCGATTATCGCTGTGCTGTACGCGGCAGGCTTGCGCCGCGATGAAGTTGTCAAGCTGGATATAGATAGTTACGATCCTGAAACAGGCAAACTGATACTCACAGGCAAACGCAACAAACAACGGACGGCATACATTACCAATGGTGCAGCTGATGCCTTTGTTGACTGGCTTGCGATTCGTGGACCTGAAAAAGGTCCGCTATTCGTAGAAGTTAACAAAGGTGGAAAGGTATTGACCCAACGCGAAGAGATGGTAGTTAAACCTTTTAGAAAAGTTCAGGGCGTAGAGCTACCTAATAAGAAAGCAGGCATGACCATATATCGAGGTGGTGCAATGACCTCCCAGGCAATCTATAACATGCTACTCAAGCGCGCACAGGAAGCGGGCATTAAGAACTTTTCCCCTCAAGATCTACGCCGGACGTTTATCTCTCACCTGCTGGATGCTGGTGCGGATATTGCGACCGTCTCAAAGTTGGCCGGACATGCCAATGTCCAAACCACGGCGCGCTACGATCGCAGACCTGAAGAAGCCAAGCGCAAAGCGGCAAAGTTATTGCATGTGCCATATAAGAGAGGATAAGGTATTAGCCTTTCGGAAGTGCAAATTGCATCGAGTAACTTAATCAGCATAAGCCTGTCCTGTTCAAAGTCTATTTGAACAGGAAAAATTTCATGTTATTTGCACCAAAAGAAAAGGGTCAAGGTCTTATGGAGTACGCGCTAATTCTCGCTTTTGTCGCTGTCGTGGTAATTGCAGTGATGCGCTTGCTTGGCCCCGAGGTTGGCAACAACTACAGCACCATTAATAATTCTGTGCCGTAATAGCCTAGCGAACGCGTGTTCCATTGACACCCCGCCAAATTGCGCGACAATATTAGGCTCGTAGTTCAGTGGATTAGAGCGCTTGCTTGCGGAGCAATAGGTCGTTTGAGTCGCGCCGAGGGCGCCTTTTGGAGCGGAATTGCCGCTCCTTTTTGTTTGTTATGACTCTGGAAAATTATGCCAAAATCAAAACCGCAAATTTTATTGACGAACGATGATGGGATTCTTTCTCCTGGATTATGGGCTGCGGCTGCCGCTCTTTCGAAGCTTGGGTTTGTCACTGTTACCGCGCCGCGTGAACAAGCCTCGGGTGCAGGCCGTAGTTTACCGAACACATCCGATGGGATTATTGATGAGCAACGCGTCCAGGTCGCTGGTCAGGAATGGAATGTGTTTTCCGTTGGTGGGACTCCTGCGCAGACGGTACTCCATGGTGTTTATGAAATCATGAAGGAAAAACCAGATCTGGTCATATCCGGAATTAATTATGGAGAGAACGTTGCTACTGGTGTCACCATCTCGGGGACGGTTGGGGCAGCGCTGGAAGGCGCATCGCTAGGAATCCCTTCCATGGCGGTGTCACTCGAGGCCGATTCAAAATATCATCTGACTTATTCTGAAGAAGTGAGTTTTTTGGTCGCTGCTGAATTTACTCTTCGAATAGCGCGTTTGCTTTTGGCGAAGAAAATGCCTGCAGATGTAGATGTTTTGAAAGTGGATGTGCCTTCAGATGCAACTGTGGATACACCCTGGCAATTGACGCGCGTTTCGCGGCAAAGATATTACGAACCAATGGCGCCTACTCGTGACTCCTGGAGTGAGCGCGGCATCATAGGTTATCGTGAAGCCGGTGAGTTCGACCGTGAAGCAGAGGATACAGATGTCTACGTCTTGCGAAAAAAGCGGATGGTCTCTGTTTCGCCCCTTAGTCTAGATCTGACCTCTCGGGTGAATTTTGCAGAACTTGATAAATTATTGAGGAAGTAATTAAACACAAGGGACACTGAGTGCATAAATTTCATTTGCTCTCTCAATGTCCCTGGTGTTTAGAACGAATCTTAGTTAAAGTGCGGACTGAATCTTGCGACCAGTTTTTCCTTTGGCATAAAGCCTGTAATGCGTTCCTTAATCTCACCGCCTTTGAAGAATATCAGTGTGGGGATGCCCATCACACCAAATTGCATCACAAGGTTCGGGTTTTCATCCGCATCGATCTTTACTACCTTGACCTTCCCATCCCACTCACCAGCCAGTTGCTTAACAATCGGATCGAGCATCTTACAGGGTTGACACCAGACGGCGCTGAAATCCACAAGCACGGGCTGGGATGAATCTAGAACTTCCGTTTTGAACACATCTTCATTAATATGTAGCATTTCAGCCATTCAAGCCTCCACTTTGATAGATGCTATTACATCATAAGGTCTTACGTTGACGATGAATATTTCCCATGTTAGAATGCAGTCCGCTATTATGCTGGGCGCGTAGCTCAACGGCAGAGCAGCGGCCTTTTAAGCCGTTGGTTGAGAGTTCGAATCTCTCC
>Ga0114129_10002542_pt1 | contig 25325 bp, 17 predicted proteins | sample RhiMetdeltSRZDD1_FD_80071 | JGI IMG/M metagenome (GOLD analysis project Ga0114129, IMG submission 80071) | Populus rhizosphere microbial communities from Tennessee, USA - Rhizosphere MetaG P. deltoides SRZDD1 (version 2) (version 2) | ecosystem: Host-associated > Plants > Roots > Rhizosphere >...
CCCGACGCGGTGTGCGTGTCGGGCGAGCTCACGGACGCGGAAGCGCAGTTCCATGCGACGGCGATCTATGCCTGCGGCGGGATGATCCTCTCGGGCGACGACCTGACGACGATTCCGCCGGCGCGCGCCGCCATGCTGCGCAAGCTCCTGCCGCCGACCGGCCTTCCGGCGGAGTTCGAGGACGGCACGCTCCGCATCGGCGTGGTGCAGCTGCCGAACGCGCGGATGGTCTGTCTGTTCAACTGGAACGACGCGCCGCAGACGCTGTCCGTGAAGTTGCCGCGGCCTTCGACGATTGCGGACTTCTGGACCGGCGCGTCGCTCGGCCGGCACGAGGGCGCGCTGCCGGTACAGATGGCGCCGCGCACCGCGAGGCTGCTGAGGATCACGTGAGACGTCTGCTCCGTGTCCTCCGTGGTGAACAAACACCATGAACGATCGCCGCGCGTCGATCCAGGTCACCGCCACCGCGTTCTTCGCGCTGTTTTCGGTCGTCGGCCTCGCGCTGTACGGCCTGCCGCTGTATTACGACCACATGGTGCGCGAGTTCAACTGGTCGCGCACGATGGTGACGTCCGGCAACGCGCTGAGCAAGCTGGTCGTCGGCCCGCTGTTCGGATTCATCGCCGGATGGATCGTCGATCGGTTCGGACCACGGCGGCTGATGATGGCGGGCATCCTCATGGCCGGCGGCGCGCTGGTCGGCCTTGGCGCGATGTCGGCGCTGTGGATGTTCTACTTCTTTTACTTCTTCAACGCGCTCGGCTACGTGTGCGGCGGTCCGCTGCCGAACCAGGTCCTGCTGTCGCGGCGGTTCGATCGGACGCGCGGGCGCGCGATGGGCATCGCGTATCTCGGCATCGGCATCGGCGGCGCGCTCGTGCCGCTGCTCGCGAACTGGCTGACGGAGCAGTTCGGCTGGCGCGGATCGCTCCAGGCGCTCGGCATGATCATGATCCTGCTGGCGCTGCCGCTCGCATATTTCGTCGACGACAAGAGCGACATTCCGCGCGGTCTGCAGTCGCGCGTCCGGACGCCGGACCCGCCCGCGCTCGCGCCGATCCTGTCGAAGCCGGCGTTCTACCTGCTCGCGATCGGCAGCATGTGCTCGATTGCCGCGGTCGGCGGCACGAACCAGCACCTCAAGCTGTTTCTCACGCTCGACCGCGCGTACACGCAGGGAGACGCCGCGCGCGTCATCTCGCTCGTGCTCGCGATCAGCATCGCGGGCCGGCTGCTCATGGGATGGCTGGCCGATCGCATGCCGCGGAAGTACGTGATGCTCCTGATCTACACGCTCGTCGCGGCCGCGATCCCGCTGCTGCTGGCCGGCGCGTCGCCGTCGATCATGAATGCGTTCGCGGTCGTGTTCGGGCTCGGCCTCGGCGGCGAGTACCTGATCATTCCGCTCATGGCCGCGGAGCTGTTCGGCGTCGCGGTCCTCGGACGCGTCATGGGCATCGTGCTGACGCTGGACGGCGTCGCCGAAGCGACGGCGCCGATGCTGGTCGGCTACCTGCGCGATCGCAGCGGGTCGTACGACATCGGGTTCATCACGCTGGTGGTCACCGCCGTCGCGGGCGCGTCGGCGATTGCACTGCTGCCGAATCGCGCCGTCGAACGCGCCGCCGCGCCGCTCGTACGTAGTGTCCGCCTTTCCGCCTCCGCTAAAGCTTCGGCGGACCCGCCGTAGCCTCGGCGAAGGCGGGTAGGCGGACCTCGAGAGAACCTGAAAGCCGCGTGAAACCGATATGCGAATCGTCGACGCCAAGGTCATCGTCTGCAGCCCGGGCCGGAACTTCGTCACGCTCAAGCTCGTGACCGAGGACGGCGTGCACGGGCTCGGCGACGCGACGCTCAACGGACGCGAGCTCGCCGTCGCCAGCTATCTCACCGATCACGTGCTGCCGCTCCTCATCGGCCGCGACGCGCGCCGCATCGAGGACATCTGGCAGTTCCTCTACAAAGGCGCGTACTGGCGCCGCGGCCCGGTGACGATGACCGCGATCGCCGCCGTCGATACGGCGCTGTGGGACATCCTCGGAAAGTCGCTGAACACGCCGGTGTACCGAGTGCTCGGCGGCGCGTCGCGCGATTCGGTGCTCGTCTACGGGCACGCGAACGGATCGTCGATCGAGGACACGATCGAGGCGGTGAAGCGCTACACGGCGATCGGCTATCGCGCGATCCGCGCGCAGTCGGCGATCCCCGGCGTCCTCCACGCATACGGAGTCGGACGCGGGACGATGTACTACGAGCCGGCGGAGAAGGGGAAGCCGCTCGAGAGCGTGTGGAGCACCGAGCAGTACCTCGACTTCGTGCCGCAGCTGTTCGATCGCCTGCGGCGTGAGGTCGGTTACGAGGTCCATCTGCTCCACGACGTCCACCATCGCCTGACGCCGATCGAGGCGGCGCGCCTCGGCAAGAGCCTCGAGCCGTATCGGCTCTTCTGGCTCGAGGATCCCGTGCCGGCGGAGCAGCAGAGCGCCTTTCGGACGATCCGCCAGCACACGACGACGCCGATTGCGGTCGGGGAAGTGTTCAACACGATCTACGACTGCTCGCTGCTGATCGAGGAAGAGCTGATCGACTACATCCGCATGACCGTCGTGCACGGCGGCGGGATCAGCCACTTGCGGAAAGTCGCGGCGCTCGCCGAGCTCCATCATGTGCGGACCGGCAGCCACGGCGCGACCGATCTCAGCCCCGTCGCGATGGCGGCGGCGCTCCACTTCGATCTGAGCGTCCACAACTTCGGCATCCAGGAATACATGCGGCATACCGAGGAGACGGACCGCGTGTTTCCGCACGCGTATTCGTTCGCGAGCGGCGCGATGCATCCGGGCGACGCGCCGGGGCTCGGCGTCGACATCGACGAGGCGCTGGCGGCGACCTATCCGTACGAGCGCGCGTATTTGCCGGTCAACCGCAAGATCGATGGGACGGTGCACTCATGGTGATCTCACGTCGCGATCTGCTTGCGCTGCCTCTCGCCTCCGCCTTCGCGCGCTCGGTCGCGGCGCATGTCGACGGTGTCGACCGCGCGGACGCCGCCTCCATCCGCTTCGGCTACGCGGCGATCACGTGGGGCGCCAGCGTCACGCAGGCGATCGACGACATCGCGGCCGTCGGCTTCCGCGGCATCCAGTTGCGCCTCGAGGCGTTTCAGCAGTTCGGCGATCGCCGCTCGGCGCTGAAGGAGCTGCTGCAGCGGCACGGGCTGACGTTTGCGGTGTTGTCGAGCGGAAACCTGTCGATCGATCCGGCGCGCGAGGAGGCCGAGATCGCGAACCACGTCGCGCACGCGCAGTTCGTCAAGGACGTCGGCGGGCTCTCTCTCCAGGTGATCGACGAACGTCCGAAAGGCCGCGCGGTCGTCGCCGACGATTACACGCGTCTGGGCCAGCTGCTGACGAAGCTCGGCCGGCGCACCGCGGACATCGGCATCCCGCTCGTCTATCACCACCACATGAACAGCACCGGCGAGAAGCCGCACGAGGTGGCGGCGGTGCTCGAGGCCGCCGACCCGCGCTCGGTCCGCCTGCTCTTCGACACGGCGCACTATCAGCAGGGCGGCGGCGACCCGGTCGCGGCGATCCGTCAGTACCCCGACTGGATCGGCGTGCTGCACCTGAAAGACGTCCGCCCGATGCCGGACGATCGACGCGAACCGTCCGGTCCGTCCTACCAGTTCGTCGAGCTCGGGCGCGGACGCGTGGACATGCCCGGCGTATTCGCCGCGCTCCGCGACATCAACTTCAGCGGCTGGGCGATCGTCGAGCTCGATCGCGTCCCGGATCCCGGCCGCACGGCCAAAGAATGCGCGGAAATCAACAAGCGCTTTCTCGTCGATCGTATGAAGCAGACCGTATGATGCGAGTCGTCCGCGTGATGGATCTGTTTCGCGGCGAAACCGATTCCGCGGGCCGGAAAACCGCGGCTCCGGCTTTCTTGGCCAGTGGAACGCGCGGCGCGACCATTGAGGCTCGCGCCGCCTGAGGTGGGCCTCCGCCGCGGTTTTCGTACACACTGGACGGCCCGCTCCAACGGTTTCGCCGCGAAACAGATCCATCACGCCGACCCGCGCTGCCGGAGGCGCGCCGGACGCGCGCGAGGGACCTGTCGATCCGGCAAACGGTAGCAGTCGGCGCGATCAGCGTCAGACGACAAAACGCGGAGCGAGCCACAGAGCGAGTGCCCGATTTCGGGCCGAGCCCAAACCAGTAATCAATGTTGCTCGCGACGCGTTTTGCCGCGCCGAGCTGCGTGTTTGCTGGATCGACAGGTCCCTCGTGCGTTATTGCGCGTGCACAGCTCCAAGCGCTATTCGTGTCGAAGCGCGGTCATCGCGTCGACGCGTGACGCCTTGCGCGCGGGGAACCAGCCGGCGAGAACGGCCACGGCCATCATCGTGACGACCGCGGCCGCGAGCGCGATCGGATCGGTGGGCGTCACGCCAAAGAGCATCGCGCGGATGTAGCGGCCCAGCGCGAGCGCGAGGACGACACCCAGCGCCGTGCCGAGCGCGGCGAGCGCCGATGACTGGCGGAGCATCATGACGAGCACGTCGCGGCGCTCCGCGCCGAGCGCGATGCGGACGCCGATCTCGTTCGTGCGGCGCGAGACGCTTTGAGCCATCGCGCCGTAGATGCCGATCGCGGCGAGGACGAGCGCGAGGATGCCGAACGCCGACGTCAGCGCGACGAACAACCGCTCGCGCGCGAGGAGCGCGTCGATTTGCTGCATCTGCGTGCGCACGTCGAACACCGGCAGGTCCTTGTCGACCCCGCGCACCGCGGCGCGCACGCCGTTCACGATCGCCGACTCGCTCGTCGCCGTTCGAACCTCGAACGTCATCGCGCCGCCTTCGCCGGCCTGCGCGAAATAGCGATAGAACGTCGCCGGAACGGGCACGCGGAGGCGGCCGAACGGCGTGTCGCCGCACACGCCGACGATCTCGAACCGTCGGTCGCCGTTTCGGAGGAACCGGCCGACCGGGTTCTCGTTCGGAAAGAACTTCGCGGCGAAGCGCTGGTTCACGACGGCGACGAGCGGCGACGTCTCGCGGTCGCGCTCGTCGAACGACCGGCCGGACAGGATCGGGATCCCCATCGTCTCGAAGAACCGGCGGCCGACGTCGTTGACGTACGTGTGGTCGTTCGGCCCGCGCGCCCGCGTGTCCGGCCACGCATCGGTGGTCGAACTGCCGCCGGCGAGCAGCGGCGTCTCGGACAGGCTCGCGGCCTCCACGCCAGGAATCGCGGCGATCGCAGCGTCGAGCCGCTCGTACAAGGCGCTTCGTGCACGACCGGCGTACCGCGCGCGCGGCGGATCGATCGTGAAGAGGATGACGCGTTCGGGACGGAAGCCGAGTGAGAGGGAGCGGAGGTTCGAGAGCGTGCGAACGAACAGGCCGGCGCCGACGAGCAGCAACACCGACAGACAGACCTGCGACACGACCAGCGCCCGCCCGCGCACCGCGCCGGACGCGAACCTGGTCCCGCTGCCTCCGTCCTTCAGCGCCGAGTTGATCTCGACGCGCAGCGACTGCCAGATGGGTGCGACGCTCGACAGCACCGTGGTCGCGATCGTGACGATCGCGGTCAGCAGCAGCACGCGCCGGTCGAAATCGGCCCTGAAGTCGAACTCGCCGGACGGCCACGACGGAAAGAGCAGGGAGGGAATCGCGTCGCGCGTCCAGTACGCCAGCAACACGCCCAGCGCGCCGCCGGCGACGCCGAGGACCAGCCCCTCGGTCAGCAGCTGGCGCGTGAGGCGCCATCGGCTGGCGCCGAGCGCGAGCCGCAGGCTGACCTCGCGCCGCCGGGCGAGCGCCTGCGCGAGCAGCAGCCCCGCAACATTCGTACAGGCGATCAGCAGCACGACGGCGACGAGGCCGACGAGGATCAGCAGCAGCCGTCCCAGCATCTCGCGCAGGTTGTCCTGACCCCGCGATCCGTCGAGCAGCTGGAGCCGCGGTCGATCGCGATCGGGCCGCGGCGGCAGCGTGGCGTCGATCGCGTGCTGGAACGCCGCGTCGACCTCGCTTTCGGCCCGCGCGCGCGTCACCTCCGGCTTCAGCCGGCCCATCACGATGAGCCACCAGTAATCGGGTTTGTCCAGCAGCGATCCGTTCTGCGTGCGCCGGTGCGGATACACGAGCGGCTGCGTTTTCAACGGCATGAAGATGTCCGGGCGGTCGCCGGCATCGACGCCGAGGAACTCCGCGGGGTTCACGCCGACGATCGTGATCGGCACCTGGTTGACCTGAATCCGCCTGCCGACGGCGGCCGGACTGCGCGCGAACCGGCGCGCCCAGTACGCGTCGCTGATCACGGCCACCGTTTCCGAGCCGCCGCTCACATCGTCGCCGGGACCGATCGCGCGGCCGGCCGCCGGCGCGATCGACACGCCGCGATAGAAGTCGCCCGAGACGAGGTGGGCCTGCAGCAGCTCGGCCTCGCCGTCCACGGTCGCGGTGACGCCACCGAGCGGCTTGAATGCGAACACGGCCTCGAAGAGCGCACGATCGCGCGTGAACGCCTCGAAGATCGCGTACGAGAACGATGTGCCGACGCGCGCCCCGCTGACGTTCCGGGCCCAGTTGCCCCACGACGAGTTCATGAACGATCGCGGACCCGACGCCCACGAGAACAGCGCGAGCCGATCGGGATTCGGCACCGCGATTGGCTTCCAGATCGCGGCTTCCATCAGGCTGAAGATCGCCGTGTTCGCGCCGATGCCGAGCGCGAGCGAGAACACCGCGACCGCCGCGAGGATCGGCCGGCGGCGAAGCTGCCTGCACGCGTATCGCACATCGGCGGCGGCATCGTCGAGGAGCCGCACGCCGAGCGCGTCGCGGCATTCTTCCTTGCGGACTTCGCGGCCGCCGAACTCGAGGCGCGCGCGGCGACGGGCGACGTCGGGATCGACGCCGGCGTCGATCAGATCGGCGGCGTAGCTGTCGATGTGGAACTGCAGCTCCTCGTCCATCCGCTGCTCGAGGCGCGCGCGGTGGACCGTGGCGCGGATCCACGATCGCCACGCCGCCAGCGTCTTCATGCTTCCTCCGGCGACGCGTCGAGGATGCCGCCGATGATGTCCGCCATCCGGTTCCAGTTCCGCGCTTCCTGCTGGAGCTGCCGCCGGCCGGCGGCCGTGAGCCGGTAGAAGCGCGCCTTCCGTTTGTTGTCGGACTCGCCCCATTCGCTCTCGATGAGCCCCTGGTGCTCGAGGCGGTAGAGCGCGGGGTAGAGCGAGCCCTGCTGGATTTCGAGCCGGTTTCGCGAGATCTGCTGGATGCGAAGGAGGACGCCGTAGCCGTGGAGCGGTCCCAGCGAGACCGCCTTGAGAATCAGCATATCGAGCGTGCCCTGCAGCAGATCCGCCGGTTTGCCCATGCGCTCTCCTATACCGTCTAGGAAAAGATAGGCGGCTTCTCCTAGACTGTCAAGGAGTGATCGAGGTTCCACGGCGCGCGGTGGTCCCCTCCGCGTGTTTTCGTCTGACGCTGATCACGCCGCCTGCGACCGTTCGCCGGATCGGCAGCTCCACCTCGCGACAACGCGACGGATCTGTTTCGCGGCGAAACCGTTTGGAGCGTGCCGTCCAGCGTGTACGAAAAAGGCGGCGCAGGCCCGCCTCAGGCGGCGCGAGCCTCAACGGTCGCGCCGCGCGTTCCCCCAGCCGAGTACGCCGGAGCCGCCTTTTTCCGGCACGCGGAAACGGTTTCGCGGCGAAACGGATCCGTCGCGTGGACGCAGTGCGTGATCGACAGTCCGGCGCGCGCCAGAGCGACGGCGTCCTGCGCCGGGACGAGCGTCAAAGCAATCGTGGTCGCCGCCAGTCGCGAGTTGTGTTGACGTCGCTGCGCCGCGAATCGTGTCCGGTCGCCGGACCGCGCTGCGAGGACACATAAGACCGCTGGCAGGCCAGCTCCGTGAGCTGGCCTGGTTCCTCAGTCTTCTCGCGCGGTCCTGAAATGCGACGGCGACCTTCCAACGGATTCACGTCGCAGCCACGTCAACACAACTGCATACCCCGATCAGCCCATGCAGTGACAAACGGCGACACCCGATTCCACGCAAGTTCCCTTAGAATTAGCGGCAAGTACTTGTATGCGTGCCGGTAAGCGAGCTGGCCCGTTTCTCGCCGCAGTCGTGCTGGCGCTGGCCCCGACGGCCGGTGCGCAGAGTCCTGCAACTGGCAGCTCCGCCGACCGCATCGTCGCAGAGCGGGTCCTGCGGCTCGGCGGCGCGGTGATCCTCGAAGGGCGGGAGCGGCCGGTTCAGGATCTCGACGAGCTGCCCGACGCCGAGTTCCGGCTCCACACAATCGATCTCGTCGGCGTGTCGATGGGTGCCTGGGGGCTGAAAGACGAGCTCTCGCGGCTGCCGCCGCTTCCGCATCTCAAGGAGCTCTACATCAACGGCCGCCTCTGGTACAACCAGCCGGTGTCGCTCGTCGCCGACACGATCGGGCTCTTCGCTTCGTCGACCGATCTGGAAAAGCTGGTCCTGAGCAAGCCGGTCCAGACCTACATTCCGCTCGAGGACTCGGTGCTCCAGCGGCTGAAGACACTGCCGGCACTCGAAGAGATGCGGCTGCATCAGACGCGGCTGCCCGGCAACGCGCTCGCGCCCTTCACGAAGCTGAAGTATCTCGACCTCAGTCACAACCGCTTCTTCGACGATCGCGGTCTCGTTCACGTCGGGCGGATGACCGGTCTGCGCAAGCTGTACCTGACCGGCACGTCGGTGACCGATGACGGCCTTCGCAACCTCGCGAACCTGACGAGCCTGACGGAGCTGGCGCTCGACGGTACCGGCATTTCGGACGCCGGGCTCGCGCATCTCGCCGGCCTGACCAGTCTGCGGCGGCTCGATCTGCAGGGCGCCGCGGTCACGGACGGCGGGCTCGCGCACCTCGAGCGGATGAAGGATCTGGAGGAGCTGACGCTGTATCGGACAAAGGTCTCGAACGCCGGGCTCGCGCGTCTCGCGCCGCTGACGAAGCTCCGCGCGCTCGACGTTCGCTACAGCCGCGTCACGGCGTCCGGCATCAAGGAGCTCGTCGCGCGCATCCCGGGCGTCGCCGTGCTCGGCGACGATTCGTCGCCGCGATCCAGCCGGCGTACCGTCGAAGCCGCGTCCGTGAAAGGGAAGGGCGAAGATGCGATCGCCGGCTGGCTGCGCGCGATCGGCGCCGACGTGCGGCTCCGCGACGGGCACGCGGTCGGCGTGTCGCTCGCCTCGACGCCGATCACCGACCGCGACGTCGCGATCCTCCAGGAGCTGCCGCAACTGGAGGAGTTGAGCCTTCGCGACACGGAAATCAGCGATCTCGGCGTTGCGCATCTCTCGCGCCTTGCGACGCTGAAGAAGCTGGACGTCAGCCACACGCTGCTCTCGGACTCCGCGCTGGCCGCGTTGACGCCGCTGACGAAGCTCGAACGCCTGAATCTCAGCCACACGCTCGTCGAGGGTCCCGGCGTGCGCGCGCTGGCCGGCCTCGCCTCGCTTCGCGAGCTGGCGCTGAGCAATACGCCGCTCCGCGACGAAGGCGTCGCGCCGATCGCCGCGCTGACCGCGCTCGAACGCCTCTCGCTCAGCTTCACGGACGTCACCGACGAAGGCGTCCAGCAGCTCGGCACCCTCGCGAAGCTTCGGGTCCTCGATCTCTCCGGCGCGGATGTCGACGACGAGGGGATGACCGCGGTGGGGAAGCTCACGGGCCTCGAGGAACTGCAGGTCAACTTCGGCCGGTTCAGCGACGCGGGGCTCGCGGCGATCGCAGGCCTCGGTCAGCTCAAACGTCTCGGCCTCGGCCACACGAAGATCACGAACGCCGGGATGGACACGATCGCGAAGCTCGCGAACCTCGAGGCGCTGAATCTCGATCACGCCAAGCTGACGGACGCCGGGATTTCGAAGCTGACCGGTCTCGCGAAGCTGGCGAATCTCGAGCTCGACAGCGTCGACGTGACCGACGCCGGCGTCGCGCACCTGAGCCGGCTGCGCAGCCTGAAGGACGTGGACCTGTACCACACGCTCGTCAGCGAAAAGGGATTCCAGCAGCTCAAGACGGCGCTGCCCGATTGCCACATTCAGTACGATCGTGACTCGACGAAGCGCGAGCGAAGGAGCTGAAGCGTTGCCCAGGGTATTCACCACGTTCGCGCTGACCGCTGTTCTCGCCGGCGCGTCTGCGGCTGTCGCGCAGGACAACACCGCCGACGTCGCCCGAGCGATTGAAGCGCAGGGCGGCCGCGTCGTGCGCGACCGCGCCGGTCAGATCGTCGACGTATCGCTGGCGCGCACGTGGGCGACCGACGCGGACGTCGAACGGCTTGCCGGTATCAAGACGCTGAAACGGCTCGATCTCTCGCTGACGTACGTCTCCGACCGTGGCGCGGAGAAGCTGAAAGCGCTCGATCAGCTCGAGGAGCTGAACCTGTTCGCCGCGGAGTTCATCACGGACGCGGCGATGGCCTTTCTCCGCGGCAACCGCCGGCTGACGGCGCTGAACCTGCGCGGAACCGACGTCACCGATACCAGCCTCGCGTACATCGCCGAGCTCGCGCAGCTCAAGTCGCTCGATATCAGCTTCACGCAGATCACGGACGTTGGACTGGAACATCTGTCAGCGCTGGCGCAGCTCGAAGAGTTGAATCTGGGCGGCAACAAGATCAGCGGGGCGGGGCTGCACGTGCTGAAGCTGCTGCCGAAGCTGAAGAAACTGAGCTTCTACGGCATCCAGCGGCGGAACGCCGGGTGGTGCTGGGCGCCGGTCGTCACCGATCTGGAGCTCGAGACCATCTCGCTCGTTACCGGACTCGAGGATCTGAACATCGGCTACGGCGTGGCGCTGGGCGCTCCGCGGCCGACGGATCTCGGTCCCACCGACGGCGAGGCGGAGTGCCGCATCGCGGGCGGCACGCGCATCACCGACCTCGGCGTCGCGAAGCTGGCGAGGCTCGAGAAGCTGAAACGGCTCGACCTGAGCGGCGCCGCCATTACGTCGAACGGACTGAAGTCGCTCGGGACCCTTCGCAACCTCCGGCGTCTCAGCCTGTGGAACGTAAAAGGCATCGACGATTCGGCGGCGCCCTATCTCGAAGCGCTCGGCAACCTGACGAGCCTGGATCTGTCCAACACGTCGATCGGCGACGCGACGCTCGGACGCCTCGCGGCGCTGCCCGATCTGCAGCGGCTCTACGTCAACGAGACGAACGTCACGCCGGAGGGTCTCGCCGCGTTTCGCGCGAAGCATCCCGCGAGCACGGTCTCGTTCGGCGAACGTCCGGCGCCGCGCGTGCCGCTCAGCCCGGGGCGCGCGAAATGAGCCTCGGTCGATTCGGCCGCATCGCGGCGATCGCGATCGCGCCGGCGGTGGCGATCGCCATCACGGTCCGCGTGTCCGCGGTCCGCCTGAAGGCGGACACGACGACTGTAGGCCGGGTCCTGTACGACACGACGACTGTAGGCCGGGTCCTATTGGACCCGGCGAAGGCGGACACCACGTACGACACGACGACTGTAGGCCGGGTCCTGTTGGACCCGGCGACGGCGGACACTACGTACGGACAGGCCGCCGCGCAGGTGCCGGTGTCGTTCACGCGAACCGTCTATCCGATCTTCGAGGCGGCGCAGTGCCGCGGCTGTCACAGCGACGATGGCGTGGCGTCGGCGACGCGGCTGCATTTTCCCGATCCGAACGCGAGCCCCGACGACATCGATGCGTTCGGCATCACGCTCGCGGCGCTCGTGGACCGCGCGAACCCCGACGCCTCGCTGCTGATCCACAAGCCGACCAATCGTGTGCGTCACACCGGCGGCGAGCGCATTCATCCCGGCTCGTTCGAGGAGCAGGCGCTGCGCGACTGGGTGCGCCATCTCGCGGAGCTGTCCGAGGAAACGGTGGCGGCCGCGCGCGAGCGCGTCGCCTCGGCCGGCGCGGCCACGGGCCCCACGCAGCTGCTCCGGCGGTTGACGCACAGCCAGTACAACAACACCGTTCGCGACCTCCTCGGCGACTTCAGCCGGCCCGCGGATCGGTTTCCGCCGGAGGATTTCGTCAACGGCTTCAAGAACCAGCTGCGCACGCAGGGGATGCCGCCGCTGCTCGCGGAAGCGTACGGCGCCGCGGCCGAGAAGCTCGCGCTCAACGCGTTCCGCGCCGGCGACGTCAACGGCCTCATCCCGTGCAAGCCGGCGTCCGCGCGCGACGTCAAATGCCGCGACCGGTTCATCAAGGGCTTCGGCCTGCGCGCGTTCCGGCGTCCGCTCGCCGACGCGGAAGTCCGTCGATACACAACGCTCTTCAACGCCCAGGCGACGAAGACCCGCAAATTCCTCGAAGGCGCGCGCGTCGTCGTCGAAGCGATGCTGCAGTCGCCCAAGTTCCTCTTCCACGTCGAAGGCGGTCCGAACGGCAGCCTCCGCGATTACGAGATCGCGAACCGGCTCGCGTATCTGCTGTGGGACACGATGCCCGACCGCCGGCTCTTCGACGCCGCGGCCGCCGGCGAGCTGCGGACTCCGGAGGGAATCGAGCGCGTCGCGCGCGGCATGCTCGATCAGCCGCCGGCGCGTCAGGCGGTCGACGAGTTCTTCGCCGAGTGGCTCCGCTTCGATCGCGCGCTGAGCGCGGTCAAGGATCGGCGCCGCTATCCGGAGTTCACGCCGGAGCTCGCCGCGATGATGGTCCAGGAAACGCGGATGCTGCTCGACAACCTGGTCTGGCGCGACGGCAACTTCATGGAAGCGTTCACCGCGGACTACAGCTTCCTGAACTCCGATCTCGCGACGCTCTACGGAATCGCGCCGCCGTCGGGCGAGTTCGAGCTGATGAAGTTCCCGTCCGGATCGCCGCGCGCGGGTCTGCTCGGCCACGCCTCGTTTCTGTCGTCGAACGCCGGACCGGTCGAGACGTCGCCGACCGCGCGCGGGATCTTCATTCGCGAACAGTTGCTGTGCCAGCACGTGCCGAATCCGCCGCCCGGCGTCAACACGCAGGTGCCGGAGCCGACCGCCGACAAGCCGCTGGCGCGCCGCCAGCGGATGCAGGCGCACGTCGAGAATCCGACCTGCGCGAGCTGCCACCGGCTCATGGATCCGATCGGCTTCGGGCTGGAGAACTACGACGCCGTCGGGCACTGGCGCGACAAGGAAGTGCTCGAGTTCGAGGGACGCGGCGCGCGGAATCCAGGCAGGAAAGTGGAGCTGCCGCTCGATGTGAAGGGGGAGATTGCCGGCCTTCCGAACGGCTCCTTCGCCGAGCCGCGGCAGATCGGGCAGCTCCTCGCCGGCAGCCGCGCCTGCCAGGAGTGCGTCGTCAAGCAGGTGTTTCGCTACGCGTTTGGCCGATCCGAGGGACCGGCGGACCGGGAAACGATCAAGACCGCCTACACGGTGTTTCGCGAATCGGGCTTCAAGTTCCGGGAGCTGCTCGTGGCGATGGTTCGTGCGCCGAAGTTCCTGGACGGTCTACGATAGTCGCAGGAGAGATTCATGGCGCTCAGCCGACGACGCTTTCTCCGGAACCTGAGCATGACCGGCGCGGCCATCCGCGTCGGGCTGCCGCCGCTCGCTGCCATGTTCAACATGAATGGCACTGCGTACGCAGCCACTGCCGCGGCGGCGAAGACCGGGGCGTCGGTCCAGCCGCGCTTTCTCTTCTGGTTCAACGGCAACGGCATTCCGGAGCGCTACTGGATCCCGACGGCGACCGGCGTCGACTACGAGCTGACGCCGTGCCTCGCGCCGCTCAAGTCGCTGAAGTCCGACATCCACGTCGTCAGCGGCATCGACAACCCGAACGCGCGCGTCACCGCGCCGGGCAACACGCATCACAAGTCGATGAGCGCGCTCGTGTCGGGCACGCCGTACACCGGACGCGGCGCGGGCGGCGCGTCGATCGATCAGGTGATCGCCGGCACGATCCCCGGCGAGACGCGGTTCCGGTCGCTCCAGGTCGGCGTCTGCCAGGAGTCGCACGGGGAGAACATCCATCGCAATCTGAGCTGGGCCGGCTACGACCGCGCGCTGCCGCCCGAGATGATTCCGCAGAACCTGTTCGATCGGCTGTTCGGCGTCCGCGATCAGAGCTGGGCCGGGCGGAAGAAGAGCGTGCTCGACGCGGTTCGCGAGGACCTCGCGGATCTGCAGCCGTCGCTCGGACAGTCGGATCGGCAGCGGCTCGACGAGCATCTCACATCGCTCCGCGAGCTCGAGCGCGCGATCGCGAGCCTGCCGTCGGACTACGGCAAGAACATCAAACAGCCCGAGGACGTGGCCGACCTGACCGACTATCCGCGCATCGCGAAGATCCAGTCGGACCTCGTCGTGCACGCGTTCGCTTCCGGCCAGACACGCGTCGTGTCGTACATGCTCACCAAGTGCCAGAGCCTCGTGCGCCTGCCGTGGCTCGGCTACACGCAGCTACGCCACCACGACTATACGCACACGAACGCGGAGTCGCCGGAGGGTCAGCGCACCATGCGCGACATCTGCCGGTGGCACGTCGAGGAGTTCGCGTATCTCCTCCAGCGGATGAAGTCGGTTCCCGAGGGCGACGGCACGCTGCTGGACCGCACCTGCGTCATCTTCGCGCACGAGCACGCCGAGGCGAACCCGCACAAGGACAACGGCCTGGCGCTGATTCTCGCCGGCCACGCCGGCGGCATGAAGACCGGCATGCACTCGAAGATGCGCAACACGATCGGCGATCTCTACCTGACCGTCGCCGAGGAAGTCTTCAAGGTTCGCCTCGACAAGGGCTTCCCGACGGCGGAGAAGAAGATCAGCGGGATCGTGTAACGCGAGCGCCGCGCCCATCACGTACGGGAACCACAGAGCCACAGAGCCACAGAGCGCCGCGATTCGACGGGCGGCGCAACGCGCCGCGGCGAACGGAAACGAGACCGATGAAAACGAGTCGCTCGGAGTTCGCGCGCGATTCGTTTTCATCGGTCTCGTCTCCGTTCGCACGTTGGCCGGCTGTGCCGGCCAACCCGTCGAATCGATCGGCGTTCACTGGCGCGCTCCGCGCGCCTGCCGTGCGCGGCGTTGACGCTCGGAGCTTCGTGTCTTCGTGGCTCTGTGGTTGATCTAATCTCTGTGCGTTTCTCTGTGGCCCTGTGACTCTGTGGCGCTGTGCGCGGTCGCAATACAAACGTGACTGCCGGACTCGAACGATTCAAAGACGCACAAGATCGCGCGGCCAGCGGATTCGACGCTGCGCTCGCAGAGATCCGCGCAGGCGGCAAACGCGGCCACTGGATTTGGTACGTCTTTCCGCAGCTCGCCGGTCTCGGCTCCTCGCACAATTCGCGCTTCTACGGGATCGCCGGCGTCGCCGAAGCGGCGGAATACCTGCGCGATCCGGTCCTGCGCCGCCGGCTGCTCACGATCACGGGCGCGGTCGCGGAGCAGCTGCGAAAGGGCGCGTCGCTCGAGCATGTGATGGGCAGTGAGATCGATGCGCACAAGCTCGTGTCGTCCCTCACGTTGTTCGGACCCGTGGCGAGGAAGTTGCGCGCGGCGGAGTCGCGGGACGACTGCCAGTCGCTCGGCGATCTCGCGGACGAAATACTGACCGCGGCGGAGGCCGACGGGTACGCCCGTTGCGGCTACACGCTGGCGCGCCTGGCCGCAGGCTGACGTTGTTGTTGAATGCCGACCGGAAAAATGCTACCGATCCGCGGCCGGGGGAACGGAGATGTCGAAGCTGGCGCGATTCGGCGTGTTCGAGGTCGACCTGCGGAGCGGCGAGTTGCGAAAGGGCGGCGTCCGGCTGAAGCTTCAGACGAAATCGTTCCAGATCCTTCAGGCACTGGTGGAGCGTCCGGGCGAGGTCGTCACGAGAGAGGAGCTCCGCCAGCGGCTGTGGCCGGCCGACGTCTTCGTCGATTTCGAGAGCGGCCTGAACACCGCGGCCAACCGGCTCCGTCTCGCGCTCGGCGATTCCGCTGAGAGCCCGCGTTATATCGAGACGCTGGCGCGGACAGGTTATCGATTCATCGCGCCGGTCGAGATCGTCGACCATGCGCGTGCCGACGAGCTTTCCCCGGCGGTCGTGGTCTCCGAACGCCGGCGATGGTCGCCGATGGTGGTCGGCGGACTGATCGCCCTCGCGATCGCGACGTCGGCGACCCTCGTCGCCATCCGCCAGCCGCGTCCTGCAGGATTTCGGTTCAGGCAGGTGACGTTTCGTCACGGCCAGGTCTGGGGCGCGCGGTTTGCTCCGGACGGCCACGCCATTCTGTACACGGCCAGCTGGGACAACGGACCGCGACGGCTTTTCCTGACGAACCCATACAGTCCCGAGTCGCGACCGCTCGGCCTCGACGATTTTCGTCTCGTGTCGGTGTCGCGCTCGGGTGAGCTGGCGCTGATGTCGTTCGACGGGACGATGCCGATCACGGGCGGGTCGTTGTCGCGCGTGCCGATGAACGGCGGCGCGCCCACGCCCGTCGATCGCAACATCATGAGCGCGGACTGGTCGCCCGATGGCAGCCGTCTCGCGATCGTTCGCGCCGCCGACGGCGCCAACCAGCTCGAATATCCGGCTGGCCGTGTGCTTCACAAGACATCCGGATACCTCAGCGGCGTGCGCGTGGCGCCGCGCGAGGACCGCATCGCCTTCATCGAGCATCCCCTGCGGCATGACAGCGCGGGCGTCGTCAGAGTGGTCGACGCGGTCGGTGCAGTCCGGACGATATCGCGGGAATGGAGCGACGTCGGCGGTCTCGCGTGGAACCCGGTTACGAACGGAATCTGGTTCACGGCGTCGCGCGACGGGGAGCCGAAGTCCCTTTGGGCGGCGACGCTGGCCGGCGACGTCCGATCGATCGCGCAGATCGCCGGAACGATGACGCTGCGCGACATCGCGCCGGACGGCCGCGCGCTCGCGACGCGAGACACCGAGCTCCTCGAAATGGCCGCGATCGTCGACGGCCGCGATCAGCAGCAGAACCTCTCATGGCTGGACTGGTCGCGCGTGGCCGACGTGTCTGCCGACGGCACGCTGGTGCTGTTCGACGAAAGCGGCGTCGCCGCGGGCGCGCATTACGTGGTCTACGTCCGGCGCATGGACGATGGATCGACGATGCGGCTCGGGGAGGGACGCGCGATGGCGCTGTCGCCCGACGGTCGGTATGCGCTGATCCTCGGCGCCGGATCGGCGGGCCGGTTCCGTCTGGCTCCGCTCGCCGAGGGCACACCCTCCGAGCTCCCGCCGACGGATCTCGAGTATCAATGGGCGCGCTACTTTCCCGACGGCAAGCGCCTGCTGGCGCTGGCCAACGAAAAGGATCGTCCGCTGCGGCTGTACGTTCAGCCGCTCGGAGGCAGGCCGTTTCCCATTACGCCGCCGGCGGTGGTCCGGAACGTCGCCGTTTCACCCGACGGCGCTCGCGTCGCGGTGCTGTCCGCGAAAGGGAAGCTGATGATCTACCCGACGGTCGAGAACGCGACGGGGCGCGAGATCGTGACACGAGAAGCGCTCGCGCCGCTGCTGTGGACGGATCAGGACTGGCTCTACGTCCAGCACATCGGAGCCTACACGCAGATTCCGACGCGAATCTCCCGGCTGCATCTGGACGATGGACGAATCGAGCCGTGGAAAGAGATTCGTCCGGCCGACCCGCTCGGGGTGAATGCCATCACGAAAGTGATGCTCTCGCAGGACGCCCGAACGCTGGTCTTCAACTACCGGCGCGTGCTGTCCGAGCTCTTCGTCGTGGAGTCGCGTTAGCCGGCCGACTAACCGCTGCGGCGCCAGCCGATTACCGCTTTAGGCGCAAATTAGGCCGAATCCATTGCGCCGTCCGCGCGCGTGCCTACGATTCCCGCGGGCGTCGTGTCGCCGCGTCCGCGGCGATCGTCCGCGGAGGTGTCGTCAGTGAACAGGATGAACCGGGTCGTTGTGATGATCGGCGCAGCAGCGTTCCTGATCGGCGCGGTGCTCCACACCGCACACACCCAATCTCTTCCCGCTCCGCTCGTGGACCGCGTCGGCTTTCCGACCGGCTATCGCGATACATTCAAACTGCTGTATGTCTTCGACAATTATCAGAACCGGCAGATTCGGGCCGTGTATGGCAACAACATCGCCGCATCGGTTCAGCCCGGCCAGGCCTTCAACTTTCCGTATGGCTCGATCGTTCTCTTCGAGAGCTACACGGTCAAGCAGGACGCGGCAGGCGAGCCGCTCCTCGACGCGAAGGGGCGATTCATCCCCGACGTGATGAACACCATCTTCGTCATGCGGAAGGAGCGCGGCTTCGGCGCGGAGTACAACGAGCTGCGAAACGGCGAATGGGAGTACGTCGCGTACCGGCCGGACGGCACGTATTCGACGCCGCCGTCGGGTTCCGGCAGCTGCGCGCTGTGCCATCTGACCGGCGGCAGCCTCTCCATCTCCGCGCAGTCACAGCGGATCGGCGCGCAATGGGATTACGTGTTCCGTCCCGATCTGTACTTCGGGCGTGGCAGCGGCGCGATTCCGAAAGGCGTGCTGCAGCATTACGTCTTCGTTCCCGCGACGATTCACGCGCATGCCGGCGAGACGATCACGGTCTACAACTCCGACCAGATCCTCCACCACATCGTTGCCGACGATGGCACGTTCGACAGCGGCGTGATGGTGCCCGGCAGCAGTTTCACGCTCACCGCAGGTGAAGCAGGCACGAGCATCTCGTACCACTGCGTCTTGCATTCGCGTGTGAAAGGCAAGGTCGTCGTGGATGGTCAGGTTCGCGACCGGCCGCCCATCGGCCCGCCGTTCGCGCGGCCGATCACACCGCCGAAAAGCGGTGGATAGTACGTAGTGTCCGGCTTCAGCCGGCCCTCGCTGGTCCGCCTGAAGGCGGACACTACTTCAAACGCCAGCTTTCGTCGAAGAACCCGGACGTCACGATCTCGCCGTTCGCCTTCATGACGGCGTAGTCGCCGATGCGCGGATAGAGCCACGCGTTCGTGCCGCGAAAGTCCTCGTCGCCGAACGTGTGGCCGCTGTTGATGACGACGTATCGCTTCGGGTTCAGGGGATTCGGGTAGATCACGACGCCGACGTGATCGGCCGCGTCGAACGTCTGCGTGCCGATGGCGATGGCCGTTTTGGACCATCGAATCGGCAGCCGATCGATGACCTTGGCCATCACGCTGTTGCTGCCGGGATCGCCGAAGAGGATCAGATTGTTGTCGGCGATATCGTCGGAGGTGACCGCACGATCGTCCCTGACGCGCACGTCGCCGCGCAGCCACTTCGCGAAGTTCGCGCTGAACACGTCGAGCGTCTTCTTCGCCCACTCCTGTGCGATCGGATTCCACGCCGTGCCCGTCGGCCGCACGCACAGAAATGCATCCATGAACGCATCGTCGACCGGACCCTGGAGGCCGTGAACCTTTCGCAAGCCTGGTGATGCGGCCGTCGCGATCGCCCACTTACCGTCGTTCTTTTCGAACGATGGATTCGCGCCGGCCTTCAGCGGCTGGCCGTCGATCGTGTAGCTGCCGGCGGGCCCTTCGAACGAGAGGCGGCTGACGTTCTTCGTCGTGGCCGTGTGTCCGGATCCGCTCGCGCCGCGCGTCGCATCGACGTCGGCGCGCTTGTAGGTCTCCTCCAGGCCGTCGACCGTCAGCCAGTGCGCCCGATTGAAGCGCGTCGTGTACGTGACGAAGCGCACATGATCCGGGACGGACGGCGCCTCGAGGATCTTGTTGATGTACGCGTTCGACTGCGCCTTGCTGTCGGGATGCCACGAATGGCCCATGGCGGGGCCGACGAGGAAGAGCGCGCGCAGATCCTTCGTGACCCAGCGATACGGGCCGTCCTGCTGAAACCGGAAGCCTTCGGTCGTCAGCTGCTCGCGAATGTTGACCGACGCCTGCAGCTGCGCGTCGTTCTCGCCGCCGTAGCCGACCGTCGGCGTGTTGAACGCGTTGAGCGCGTAGTCGACCGCATCGTAGTAGTGGAGCATCGACAGCTGATACGGCGGAAGGTTTTCACGCCGTCCGTATCTTCGCGTCTCCGTGTAGCCGGCTCCCGCCTCGATGGCGGCCCACTGGCCGGGATGGTGGAGTCCGAGGTGCCAGGAGCTCGCGCCGCCCATCGAGAAGCCGCGGAGCACGATTCGCTGCCGATCGATGTTGTAGCGCTGCTTCACCGACGCGAGCGCCTCGAACATGTCGGCCTCGCCGGCCCACCGGTACGAGACGTTCGTCCGTCCGAGCGGCTCGAGCTGGATGTAGTCCTGCCCGGGCGGGATCGGCCGATCCGCCTCCTGCTGGATGATGAACGCGACCTCGTTCAGCGTGCGGTTCGTGCCGTGCTGCCAGATGTCGAGGCGAATCGGCTTCGTGCCGTCGTACGACTCGGGAATCGTCAACCCGTACGGCTGGACGGTGCCGTCCAGCCGCGACACATACCCGCGCACGACGTGCCCTTTCCGCTTCGGCCACGACGGAGCGCCCGCCTCGAGCTCGCGCGCGCGCGTCAGTCCCCTGTCGAGCACGGCGAGCGTATTCGGGACGAACGCCTTCGTCGCGAACTCCTCGGGGAAGCGGAGGACGTACTCCGCCGCCCTGCGGTAGACGTCGACGTCGGCGATCAGCGCCGGATCCGCGTGCTTCGCGGCGAGCGTCTTCACGCGCCCCGCGAGCTCCTGCATCCTGCTCTCGATCTGACGCGCCTCGTCGGGCGTTGGCGGAAACGCGGGCGACGGAGTTTGCGCGGCGGCCGCGCCGATCGCGGTCAGGAGGAGCAGGCAGGCACGCGTCATGGTATCGGCCTCGCTTTTGACCTCCTATTTATAGTCGACTTCGTAACGAGGCTCAGATGGAAAGCCGGGTCCAACCGCGTTCGCGCCGGCGCTTCGGCGAGTCTCGCCGAAGCTCGCACGGCTTTCGTGCGAGCGGATGCGGAAACGACCCGGCCTGCACCCGGCGGGAGGCTACGCCGGCGTGAACGTGACGTTGTGCGAGTGGCCGTTGTCCGTGGTCGACGTGATCGTCACCGACTGCCGGTTCTTGAGCGACAGGAGATCCGTCTGCGAGACCGACAGCGTATGCGGATGCGTGGCGGTGCCGCGGATGTCGAGCGAAACGGCATTTCCAGCCGAAATCTGGGCGCCCATGATCGTCGCGGTGTGTCCGTGGTTCGCCGAAATGTTTCCGGCGACGTCGGTGGGAGGCGGCGTACTCGTCGTCGGGGACTTCTTGCTGCACGCTTCGTCGCTGATTGTGATCACGCAGCCCGCCAGGATCGCGAGGGCGGCTTCGAGCGTGAACTCGCGGCGCGTGACTTCCGACCGGCATTCCAGTGTCCCAAGGCGGTCTGACATGCGTTCCTCCTCGATGCGATTGGCATCGGGCCGCTTGGAGCAACGCGGGTTCCTCCACGCGACCCCGGTTTTTCGCGGAAATCGAGCGCTGCCCGGAAAGGCTCAGTTACGCCGGTTGTAAACGGATGTCATTTCGCGAAATTGCGAGCCGGGTCCAAAACGACCCGGCCTACACCTGGAGCTCTCATGACAGATCGGCCGGCTCGAGTCGCGGCGCGAGCAGGTGAACGATCAGCAGCGCCGTCAGGTACGCGCAGCCGGCGATGAGAAAGACGGTGACGTAGCTGCCGGTGAGCTGCAGCACGTAGCCGGTCACCTTCGCGATCAACATCCCGCCGACCGCGCCGGCCATCCCGCCGAGGCCCACGACGGATCCGACCGCCTGGCGCGGGAACATGTCCGACGCCAGCGTGAACGCGTTGGCGGACCAGCCCTGATGCGCGGCGGTCGCGAGGCTGATGAGCGCGACGGCGCCCCACATGCTCTGCACGCGCGCGGCGAAGACGATCGGCACGACCGCAATCGCGCACACGAGCATCGCCGTCTTGCGCGCGCGGTTGACCGACCAGCCGCGGTGAATGAGCGTCGACGACAGCCAGCCGCCGCCGACGCTGCCGACGTCGGCGATCAGGTAAATAATGATGATCGGCGGCCCGAGCTGCAGCAGCGACAACCCGTAGTTGCGGCTGAAGAAGTCGGGCATCCAGAACAGGTAGAGCCACCAGATCGGATCCGTGAGGAACTTCGCCATCGCGAACGCCCACGTCTGCCGGTAGCCGATCAGGCGCGCCCACGGAATCTGCACGGTCGGCACCGGCGGATCGCTGCGGATGTAGGAGAGCTCCGCCGGCGACAACCGCCGATGCTGTTCGGGCTTGTCGTACAGCAGCCACCACAGCACCAGCCAGCCGAACCCGAGCAGGCCGGTGATCACGAACGCCCAGTACCACCCGAAACGCACCGTGATGATCGGGACGGCCATCGGCGTGATGACGGCGCCGATGTTCGTGCCCGCGTTGAAGAGGCCGGTGGCGAACGCGCGCTCGCGCTGCGGGAACCACTCGGCGACCGTCTTGATGGCGGCGGGGAAGTTCCCCGACTCGCCGAGGCCCAGCATGAAGCGGACGAAGATGAATCCGGCGACCGATGCCGAGTAGCCGAGTCCTACCGCGCCGAGCATCACCGCCGCCGCCGGTCCGAACGTCGTCGCCTCGGCGGTCGCGACCGCGGCCAGGGACCAGATGATGAGCGCGAGCGAGAACCCGCGCTTCGTCCCGAGGCGATCCATCAGCCGGCCGGCGAAGAGAAATCCGATCGCGTACGCGAGCTGGAAGGCGAAGACGATGTCGCTGTAGTCGATCTCGCTCCAGCCGAACTGCGTCTGCAGCGTCGGCTTGAGGATGCCGATCACCTGACGATCGATGTAGTTGATCGTCGCCGCCAGGAACAGCAGGCCGCAGATGACCCAGCGATAGCGGCCGACGCGTGCCGGCGCGGTCACGACCTGGCGCTGGTAGCTTGGTAGGGCCATGTTGCGACGACTCTATCAGATCGTGGGATTCCGCCGGTGGATCGCGAACTCCCGGTGGCCGAGCCGTTCCGCGGCCGTCGGCTGCCCCGAGCAGACCGTCAGCAGCCGATCGAACAGGCGATCCGCCGCCGTGTCGAGCGACTCGACCTCGCTCATCACGCCGCTGACGTCCATGTCGATATTGTCCGCCATCGACACCGCCGTGCGCGCGTTGCCGGTGATCTTGATGACCGGCGCAATCGGATTGCCGGTCGGCGTGCCGAGACCCGTGGTGAACATCACCACCTGCGCGCCGCCGCCGACCATCCCGGTGACCGATTCGACGTCGAGCCCCGGCGTGTCCATCACCGTCAGGCCCTTGCTCGTGATCGGCGCGGCGTAGCCGACGACCGCCTCCAGGCGGGTCCGCTCGCCGGCCTTGTGCGTCGCGCCGAGCGATTTCTCCTCGATCGTCGTGAGCCCGCCGCGAATGTTGCCGGGCGACGGCTGCGTGCCGCGGATGTCGAGCCCCAGCGCGCGGGCTTCGGCTTCGACGCGCGTCACGACGCGCACCAGCTGGCTGGCGGCCTCGCGCGTGGACGCGCGCTCGGCGAGAAGATGCTCGGCGCCCATGATCTCGGCGATCTCGCCGAGCACGACGGCGCCGCCGGCGTCGGCCATCCGATCCGCCACGCGGCCGACGGCGGGATTCGACGCCAGTCCTGACGTGTAATCCGATCCGCCGCACTTGACCGACAGAATCAGCGACGACACGTCGCACCACTCGCGGTCGGCGCGCGCGAGCGATTCGGCGAACGCGCGTGCCATCTCGACGCCTCGCGCCGTCGCGCGCAGCGTGCCGCCTTCGGACTGAATCGCGACGATCTGCGCCGGCTTGCCCGCCTGCCGCGCCGTCTCCGCGAGGTACTGCGCGACGACCTGCTCGCAGCCGAGCGCGACGACGATCACTGCGCCGACGTTCGGATGCCGGCAGTACGCCGCGAGCGTGTCGTGCGTGACGCTGAGATCCGGTCCGAGCTGGCCGCAGCCGGCGAGATGGGGGAGCGGCGCGCCGGTCGGTCCGATGGACGCCGCGATGCGTTCGGCGACGACCGCCGCGCAGATGACGGTCGGCACGACGAGCACGTGGTTGCGCACGCCGACGCGTCCGTCCGGGCGGCGGTAGCCGAGAAACGCGGGGCCGTGCGTCATCGTTTCAGCCGTGACCTCTTCGTGTCTTCGTGATTGGCAGGCGTGGGAACGAGATCTGCCGGCCGGTTCGAATGGTTCGCCGAGGCGTCGACATCGGCGTTCAAACGGCTCGCGCCGTTCGCCGACGCCTCGAGATCCGCGTCGGCATCGGGATCCGGCGGCTCCGCAATCCGCGCCACCGAGTCGGGCGGCGACGGCAGATCGCCGCGTCCGCGCGCGCTCGCGACGTTGTGCGTGTGCACGTGGGCGCCAGCCGCGATGTCGGCCGACGCGGTGCCGATCGGGCTTCCGTACTTCACGACCGCTTCACCCCGGCGAATTGCGCGCAGCGCCAGCTTGTGGCCGCGAGGAATCGCCTCGGCGACGACGATCGCGCCGCTCGCGCCGTTCGGCGAGATCGTGCGGCCCGGCTCCAGCGGCTCGAGCGCCGTCGCCACGTTGTCGCGGCTGCTGATCACCAGCGCGGGATTCATTGGTTCACTCCGCTCGCCAGCAGACCGCCGTCCACGATCAGGAGCTGTCCGGTCACGAAGCTCGCCGCCGGCGACGCCAGGTAGACGGCGGCGCCCGCGAGCTCCTCGACACGGCCGAACCGCCGCATCGGCGTACGGGTCAGGAATTCCTGCCCGCGCGGACCCTTGAGGATCTCGCGATTCAGATCGGTCTCGAACACGCCCGGCGCGATGGCGTTCACCGTCACGCCGTGCGGCGCCCATTCGACCGCCAGCGCGCGCGTGAGGCCCGCGACCGCCGCCTTGCTGGCGCCGTACGCCGCCACTTCGAGCAGGCCGACGAACGATGCGATCGAGCCGATGCCGATCAGCCGGCCGTGCCCGCGCTCGATCATCGGCGGCGCGAACGTCTGGTAGGTCCGCATCATCCCGGTGATGTTGGTGTCGAGAATGCGGCTCCAGTCTGCTTCGTCCATGTCGACCGACGCAACCCGTTTCGTGACGCCGGCCGCGGCGACCACGATGTCGACCTTGCCGAAGGCGTGGAGGCACGCGTCGCGGAGCGCCTGCAGCGACGCGCGGTCCCCGACGTCGGCGGGCTGCCGCAGCGTGGTCCGGCCGATTCCCTCGATCGCCTTCGCGACGTCGTCCACCATGTCGGCGCGGCGGCCGGTCGCGACGACGTCGGCGCCGGCCGTGGCGAGTCCGAGGGCGATGGCGCGCCCGATGCCGGTCGTGCCGCCGACGACCACCGCGCTGTGGCCGGTGAGGTCGAACGTGACGCCGTTCATCGGGCTCGGCGGGC
>Ga0114129_10002543_pt1 | contig 25324 bp, 26 predicted proteins | sample RhiMetdeltSRZDD1_FD_80071 | JGI IMG/M metagenome (GOLD analysis project Ga0114129, IMG submission 80071) | Populus rhizosphere microbial communities from Tennessee, USA - Rhizosphere MetaG P. deltoides SRZDD1 (version 2) (version 2) | ecosystem: Host-associated > Plants > Roots > Rhizosphere >...
CGTTTGAGTTCCAGCGCCGCACGGGCGCTGGTTGCTTCATCAGGTCAAGCGCAGAAGGTAATGATCCAGGTTTGGCGCGGCACGTTGAGTTCGGCGATTCGACGGACGATTTGATCGGCGGGTATGCGCAACGCGCCTTGAGCTTGAAATGCGCTGGAGTTGAAACTCGTCTCGGCGCGGACGTCGACGATCAACAAGGGAGCGCCGGAGGATTGCAGCGCGCGGAGTTCTTCGATAGTTATCCGATCGCCGTCGTTCGCAGCAGCGACTGGACGCGGCGCGCCGTCATTGGCTTTTGGCGTTGCGGTGTCGATTTGATCAGTACTCAAGGAAGCGGGCGGCGGCGGCGTTCGGCTCAGCAACATCAACGAGCCACCATGCAGCGCCACGGAGAGCAGCACGACGAGGCAGCAAACTACGAACAATTGCTCGCTGCCCGACACACCGGCAAATACCGGCACGAGGATCAATAATAAGGAACTCAGGCCGCGCGGTCCGAACCACGCAATTAAGAAACAGCTGCGGCGCTCTAGATTGGTGCGCGACAACGACAGGAGGAATACGATCGGTCGGATCAACACCACGGTTACGGCGAATATTGCAGTCATTGGGTCGAGAACGAGCAGCCCTTGCCATATGAGCGAGCTGCCGAACAGGATGAAAGTGAAGAGCAACGTCATCTCTGCCGTGGTCTGGCCGTATTCGAGAAAGCAGTCGCATAGTTCCACGTCGAGGGCGGCAATCGTCAATCCGGCGCAGAAAGCCGCCAAGAAGCCGCTGCCATGCACGGCTTCGGCGGCAGCATAAGCGGCAAAGGCCACGCCCAGCGAGTACAAAGATTCGTAGTCGCGGCGCACGCCGGTCTTGCGCCGCACCAATTCCAGCGCTCCGATCGCCAGCAAACCCACTGTGACGCCAGCTCCGGGCCCGAGGAGAAAAAGCTCAAGCGCCAAGCGCGCCGATTCGACGCCGAAAAGATTGCTGTGGCTCAACACAGCCATAGCGACGAGAATGATCGGCAGCAAGACGATATCGTTCAAGCCGCTTTCCAGACGCAACGCCAAGCGCACCGTTTCAGGAAGACCCGGCCGTTTCAATAAACCGCGCAGCATCACCGGATCGGTCGATGCCAGAGCCGCGCCGATCATCACCGCCGACGCCGGCGAAAAATCCAAAAACATCCATGCAGCGAGTCCGATGAGCGCCGCCGACAGCAAAGTGCCAGGCCCGATTACAAGAAAAGCTAAAAGGCGATGACGGCGGATCTCGGCAATGCTCAAGCTCACGGCATCGGTAAACAACACCAGCACAAGGCTTAAGGTTGCGACGACCCGAAGGATCGGGGAATCCAGAGAAACATCCAGTAATTGTAATCCCGCAGGTCCGAGCATCGCGCCGAGCGCGAGGAAAACACCGACCTGAGGAACATCGCTGCGATCGATGAAGCCGGATAGAAGCGCGGCGACGATAATCACCACGCCAACCAGGGCCAAGGTCAAAATAAAAAATTGCGGACTAAACGGGTCCATACGCAGTGGCAGACTCGGCGACTATATCAGCGGGCAAGAGTTATTCCAGATCTTTAGCACCTCTCACGAATGAGACGGCGATAGAAAGAGCTGGCATTGCATGAGGTGGAGCGAAATTCTTTACTGGGGTGACAAGTTCCCCGTTCGTGAAGGCGTTCTTCGATGCCGGCAGCGTTCTCCATTCTTTCACGCGCTGCGCTTCATGCGCTCGAAAACATGCGTTCTCGCAGTAGAACTTCCGATGATGCGCTCACAAAGAAATCCTCACACGCTTCACAGAGCTTCAACTTTCGGAAATTGCCTTCCTGAATCGCTTGCGCTATCACGCCATACCCAGTCTCTAGGAAACTGAATCGCGAAGGTCGGTTTTTTACCCAAGAAAAACGGTTCCCATCCAGTCCGAAGATTGCTGAGGCGCCGAGCCAGTGTGCTTGCTGCGTTCTTGACGGTCTGCTCCGATGTTTTTTTCCAGGCGATTAGCGGCTTGAGCTCTGATAGCAGCTGACTTCGCAGCGTAGAATCGAACGGGTCGTCAGAGTTCAAGAAATGTGCGAGGGATTCGAGCTCTCTCAAAGGATTTGTCCTCGCCGACGGCTTCTTGTAGGCACGCTGCAACACCTTGTTGAGCTTTTCCCGGTATTCGGCGTTCCACTTGCGGAGCCGGTCCGCCTGTCCGCCCGTCAAACCATCCGCGGCAAAAAACTTGCACGACAGCGTGGCGTGCACGAGGACCACGTTGCGGCGTTCGCAGTGTGCATCCGCGAAGCGCAACTGCACGGCGACGAGCTTGATAAAATCTACTGTTTCTACGAATGAGAAATCCAGTTTCCGGCTTGCACAGTATCCTGCGACCGCACGCCCTGGAGATGGTTTCCAAGGCTGCGAGCCGGAAAAAAAACCGACCCGGCGCGTGCATGCGCCGTCCGCCGGCTGCGTTTACTCCTTTTCGCGCAGCTTCGGTCGAAGCTGCCGTCGCTGGCTTTGCAGGCTGGCAGCGGCGACAATTTTGAGCGATTGGCGATGAAAAACAAACCGATAAAAATTATCGTCGTTCACAGCGAATATGGCGAGTTCACCGCGCCCGGTTTTTCCGACGGGCTGAACGGTTGGTGCTCCGACAAACGCTATGCAGAGGGACGCGAAGCGCGGCGCGAGCAGTTTTTCAACGAGAGGAAAAAGTGACATGGCTTCCAGAGTCCGCGCAAAAAACTTTTCACGCATGCTCGGAAGGTCTTTCGTCGTGTCGCAAGCCTACGTCGTCGCGGCGCGCGGGCGAACATCTCAAGGGCAACCGCGCAACGACTACGTCGTCGAGCATGTCGACGGAACCGCGCACCGTTCAAGCGAGCCGCGCGAAACGTGTCGGCGCATTGCCGCACCGAATCCCGCGCCACAGTTCTCCACAGAGGACGGCGACTATTTCGTCCGCCACGGCGGCAACAATCCGGAGGTCTCTTGAGTTTTCATTTCGCGTACCTCAGAGACTACCGCGTCTATCTCGCCGCCGACAGAAAGATCTATGACTGCGACGTTCTCGCGCCGAAGCTGATCAAGAATGATCGAGTCACCGTCAGCTTCGTCGGCAACCTCCGCGCCGGGCGCAACTACGCAGAGTGTGCGCTGGCGCAATCCGTGGACTATTTCAGTGAATCATTCCGGACTGAAATCCCGCGAAGTGGTGCACCCGTGAGTTCGAGAAATATGGACCGTTGGGGGAGATCGATAAACGGCAGTTGATCTTTAGCGTTTATCCCGCCGCCCGTGAGGTGGAGAGCGGGGCATTCCTGGAGGGCGGGGCATTCGGAGACTTTGCCCACAAGGCGGTAGGGAAGGCTACGAGGGAGAAGTAATGCGGCAACCGCCAACACAGTCCAGAAAAGAAAGTGCAGGACTAGCCATTTGGATACGGTGAATCCCATCAATACCGTCTCACTTCACCTCCGCCAACTCATTTACGCTCACCCCGAGGTGAAGTCAAGAAAATTCTTATGACTAAGCCGAGAAGTCGGTGTAACTTCTGATGGGCGGGATTCGCTGGGTTGTCTCCTAATTCCGTTTTTACTTCTCAATTGTCACTTTTGCGACATTGCTCGGTAGTAACTCGATTCTGATTCAAGGGGAGTTGCTGCGAGATTTACGGTGTCAGCCTGGTAGAGACTCATTTTGAACCTGTTTCTATGTGGCGCGTGCGATGACCGACCGGGCAATAGTAGAAGCTTTGAACGAACGATCGGCGGCGGGTTGATGGTTGACCCGCCCGTTTATCGAGCTTGACATTGCATTGTAGCCTCGGCTACTCTCCCGGCATGGCACCAACGCGAATCAAAAAGTTGATGAAGGAGCTTGGACTCACCCAGCAGCAGTTCGCCGACGCGATAGGCGCGCACCGCGTCACCGTCGCCGATTGGGTGAGGGGAGCAAGCAAGCCGACCGGGCTTTACCTGAGAGCCTTGATGGAGCTGGCGGAAAAGGCGAAGCGAAAGGCAAAACGATGACAGACGAGGTTGGTCGCACCGTAATTCTCGGTTTGGTTCCGACAAGTATTCGGTTGCTTATGAACGTCGACAAAGACGCCGAAGCGCAAAGCGTTTTACTTGGCGAACTCAAACTGAAGCGGCGGGTGCCGAGATCGAGGATTTCCAGTTCAGGGACTTCCGCCACTGCGCCAGGACGAGATGGGCGGCGGCTGGGCTGCCGTTCGAGGTCCCCGAGACTAGTCTAGGTCACAAGGTGCGAGGAATGGCTGGGCGCTACACGAACCTTTCCGACGATCACATCCGGGACGCCTTCGAGAATTTGGCGACGAGGTGGCGACATGAAAAAACCGCTTCAAATGAGAACCGTGAAAGAAGTGCGTAAGTGCTTGAAAAGATGGTGCGAGGAGCGGGATTTGAACCCGCACGCCGTTTCCGGCACTAGCCCCTCAAACTAGCGCGTCTGCCGATTCCGCCACCCTCGCATGAAATCACAATTACGGAGTCTTTGACTTGGTACCTTCAGGCGCGACCGGTGTATTCGGAGCAACGCCACCGGCCGGAGCTTCTTGGCGCTCGGCTGGTGCGGACTGCTGCGCCGGAAGAGCCGGCGCTGTCGCCGGTGTTCGACTGTCAAAAATCGTCGACGTCGGTTTTTTCCCAGCAAAATAACCAAGTGTCAGCGAAGTGATCATAAACACAATCGCCATACCGGTCGTTAACCGGGTTAAAAAGTTACCGGCCCCGCTACTTCCGAAAATAGTCGAACTCGAGCCGCCAAATACCGCTCCCACTTCCGCGCCTTTTCCGGTCTGCAGCAAGACGACGAGGATTAGACCGATGCTAACGATCACGTGAATGATGGTTACCGCGATAATCATAATTGGTCACCTATCTGTGAAGGCGGCGACAATCGGCAAAAATAATTCCGCCTTTAAACTCGCTCCCCCGACTAAAAGGCCATCGACTTTATCGATTTGGGCTAACATGCTCGCGTTTTCGGGCTTCACACTGCCGCCGTATAAAATCCTGACATGGCCGCTCGTCGACTCACCGAAAGAAGCTTCTAGTATTTGGCGAATTCTGGTGTGGACGTCGCGGACTTGCTCGGCCGTCGCATTGAGCCCCGTGCCAATTGCCCATACGGGCTCATAGGCGATTTCAAGCTTTTCCATAGCATCTTTCGCCAGCGCCTTCAACGCAGAGTGCAGCTGTCGATCAATGATTTCGTTGGTTTGATTCTGTTGGCGTTCTTCCAGTGTCTCGCCGACACAAAGGATCGCGCGCATGCCATGAGCAATCACAGCTTTGACTTTGTTGGCGATCATATCTTCGCTTTCGTGAAAGATATGACGGCGTTCCGAGTGGCCTAAGATCACGTATTTGCAGCCTAGCTCGGCTAACATTGGAGGGCTAATTTCGCCGGTGAACGCACCACTATCTTGCCAGTGACAATTTTGCGCCGCGAGCATTATTTTACTTTCCCGGATCACATGTGAAACCGGGCTGAGAGCCGTGAAAGGGGGAGCCAGCACCACCTCAACTTGTGGCGCATTGACCCGCAATTGTTCGACGATGTTACGCGCCAGGTCCCGGCACTCGTGCTGAGTACCGTTCATTTTCCAATTCCCTGCGACTAGCGGCAGACTCATGGACTGTCCTCGAGCGCGGCAATCCCTGGAAGTTCCCGGCCTTCGAGAAACTCGAGAGTTGCTCCGCCTCCTGTCGACAAATGAGTGATTTTTTCCGCAACGCCCGCGGCTGTCACGGCAGCGACAGTGTCTCCCCCAGCGATGATGCTAATGAGATTTCTTTGGTTTTCCGCCAATGTCTTGGCAAGCGCGCGGCTGCCTTGATCATAAGGGGGTACTTCAAATAAACCCACAGGACCATTCCAGAGGACCAACTTGGCTTTTTTGATTTCTGCGCAAAATAGTTCCGCCGTTTTAGGACCGATATCGAGTCCCATCCGTTGCGGCGCAATTTGATCGTCGCCGGTGCTGCGATTTTTCTTTTCTGTGTCGCCGGTTACATGATCGATGGGGAGAAGCAACTTCACCCCGCGAGCCGCTGCATCTTTTATTAGATCAGCCGCAAGGCCTAGCTTGTCCTGTTCAACCAGAGATTTTCCGATGTCGATACCCTGAGATTTTAGAAATGTGTACGCCATGCCACCGCCGATGAGCAGACTGGTCACTTTCGGCAGCAGGTTCTTGATGACACCGATCTTATCGGAAACCTTGGCGCCGCCTAATACCGTGACGAATGGTTTAGCGGGATCAGAAAGTATCGGCGATAGATAATCCAGTTCCTTCTGCATCAAGAGTCCCGCCGCCTTGATCCGAAAAAAACCAGCCATCCCCGAGATCGACGCATGGGCCCGATGTGCTGCGCCGAAAGCATCGTTGATATAAACATCCGCCAGAGACGCGAGCGCCCGCGAAAATGCCGGGTCGTTCTGTTCCTCTTCTTTATGAAAGCGCAGATTCTCCAGCAAGATGATTCTATGTTGATTGTCGCGAACCAGGCTCTCGACTTCGGGCCCGATGCAATCAGGGGCGAGCACAACCGTTTGATTCAAGACGTTTTGTAGATGGTCACGCACTGGTGCGAGACTGTATTTCGATACGACTTGACCATCGGGCCGCCCTAGATGAGAAGCGAGCACGACTTTCTTCGCCTTGTCCAAGATGAGGCGCAAGGTCGGCAACGCGCTATCGATGCGATGGGGCTCGGTGATTCGGCCTTGAGCGATGGGCACGTTGAAGTCAACGCGCAGAAAAACAGCTTTGTCCCGGAGCTCCAAATCGACCAGTTTACGAATCATAAAAGTTTTTCCATATTTCGATTTTATTATGGAAAATCCTCATTCTCAATTGACTAATTACTAGGCTTGTAATACTTTTTCAAACAGCTCCACTATAACATGTGATGTCTTCTTTCTGGTCTCTCCAATTATTGGTGCAGGACGGTTTTGCAGCGCCGCAACAACACAGCATTCTCGATCTCGTCCGCGGATCCGGACTGGTCGTTCAGGCAATCCTTTATCTTTTGGTTTTGTTTTCCGTGGTGAGCTGGGGAATCATCGCGCAGAAGTTCCGCCAGGTCCGGCGAGCCAAACGCGAATCGGAAAAGTTCATCGAGATCTTTTGGGAACGGCGCAATCTATCATCGATTCACGATGCCAGCCGCGAGCTCACGGCCAGCCCGGTGGGGCAGGTGTTTCGTTCGGGATATGAAGAGTTGGTGCGAGTTTCTCGTTCAAAAAAAGAATCTTCGCCCGGAGATAATTTGACTACGGAATTAGGCGGCGTCGAAAATGTTTCGCGCGCCATGAAGCGGGCGAACAGTGTGGAGACGACCAAGTTGGAAAAAAATTGCTCGTTTCTTGCCACCACCGCAAGTTCGGCGCCCTTCGTCGGATTATTCGGCACCGTTTGGGGGATCATGGATGCGTTCCGGGGGCTCAGCGTAACCCATTCGTCGAGCATCCAAGCGGTAGCCCCAGGGATTGCCGAGGCGCTCATCGCGACTGCAGTCGGATTGGCTGCGGCGATTCCGGCATTGATGGCCTATAATTATTTCGTTCAGCAAATTAAAGTTCTCGCCGTCGAGATGGATAATTTCTCCCATGAATTTCTTAATATCGCCGAACGTCACTTCTTCAAGTAATTAAATAATCGGGTATAATTAAGTCAATTTTATTCAAAGCGGCTTGATTGTATGGGCGTCGAAGTGTTGGGAGACACTCGTGTCACGCAGTGACGGAGACCATGTGGGTGCGGCCAGTTCCGTGGTGTTCCAGGAGTGTTTCTGCTGGAACTGCGCTTTGGCTCGAATCGGAAATCTCTGAAGAAAGAAAGGGGGGACCATGGCTGTAGATGCCTCGTCTGGGCGCGAAGGGACAACTATTTCGCAGATCAATGTGACGCCCTTGGTTGACGTGATGCTGGTGCTTCTGGTCATTTTTATGGTTACCGCTCCGATCATCCAGCAAGGCGTACAGGTCAATCTTCCTCAGACCCAATCCAGCGCCATTCCCGGCACCGAAGAACACTTGGTCGTAACCGTGGCAAAGAATGGTAATATATACCTAAACGACAACGTTATGTCGCTGGGAGAACTGGGCGTCAAACTCCGAGCGATCAAGAAATTGCAAGCGGACAAGCAGGTCTATTTACGCGCAGATCAGGACGTGCGTTATGGGGTCGTCATGAAAACCATTGCCGAGATCAAGCAGGCCGGCATCGAGAAATTGGGCATGGTCACCCGTCCGCCGTCCGAAGAAAGATAGTCGTTCATGGCGGAAGGATCTCCATCACCAAGGATCAGCTTGCGCGAACGGTCCTTTCCGACGCAAGGCTCGGAGGAGCGCTTGCCGAAATGGCTGTTGTATTCTTTCATCTTGCACGGAGCGTTCGTCGCGGGTCTTTTCTTGACGCCTTTGTTGCCATCGCGAGTTCGCCCTGATGCGCCGGTTTATGTCGTCGACCTAGTCGGCGGCGATAAGATCGGAGGCATGAAATTGGGTACGGAGATGCCGGCGGCCAAGCGTGCCAAAACCCCGGAGCCGGAACCCGTTGCGCCCGCGCGCGAGACCAAAACAGAGAGCAAAAAGGAACCCCTTGAAAAAGCTAAAGCGATCGAGAAGAAGCCTGTCGAAGAGAAAGTAGTGCTCAAAGAGAAGACCAAAGTCGAGCCCACCAAACCGGAGCGGCCAGTCGCGAAGAAAGAAACCGCGAAAGAAATGAAGGACGAGGCAGCGACAGAAACAGCTTCGGCGGATAGCGTGCGCAAAAGGCTCCTTCAGTCCGAGGTGGAGCGCGCGAAGTCTCGCGGTGAAAGCACGCAAAAACCGACACCTTTGAGTACCGGGCCAGGCGAAGGTGAGGGCGCGGCTGGACTTGGACCGGGCGGGCGTGGAGGTCCCGGGATCGTAAAGGGGATGGATTTTCTAATTTATCAAAACCGAATTTTGGGCACCATCAAAGATAATTGGGCGTGGATCGGGCAGCGCAGTAATTTAAGGGTTGTGGTTCATTTCGGCATTAAGGAAACAGGCGAGATATTCGGGCTCAAGATTGTCCAACCGTCCGGCGATCCGTCTTATGACGAATCGGTGCTTCGTGCCGTCAAAAAATCCAGCCCGCTGCCGGCGCCGCCGGAAAGTTATCGCAAAGACTTTGCCGAAGTGGAACTGACGTTTAGACCAAGAGACTTGGGGGCATGAATGATGGGTTTTAAAATTGCTTTAATCATACTGTTCTTATCGATTCGCCCTTGGGTGGCGAGTGGCGCGGTTACGGGCGAGATCCGCGGCCAAGGCGGTGAACGTTTTCCTATCGCCGTGTCGCCTTTGAAAAACACCGGTGGCAATACCGCCGATTCGGCGCGGTTGTCCACCGGCATCGCCGACGCGATGGTCCATGACCTCGAGCTTTCCGGTTGGTTTAAAGTCTTGGACCGCTCGGCTTACATCGAGAATGCCCAGTCGAGTGGCGTTACCCTCGGGACATTCGATTTCAAGGACTGGGCGACGATTGGCGCGGAAGGTTTGGTGAAAGGCGGTTTTTCAGTTCAGGGAGACGACGTGACTGTCGAGCTTCGTCTGTTCGACGTGTATCAGAACAAAGAACGTATCGGCAAGCGTTATACCGGACGAGTCAGAGATTACCGGCGTATCGCTCACAAATTCGTCGACGAAATCATCAATCAATTTACCGGCGTTCCGGGAGTGTTTAACACCAGGATCGCTTACGTCTCCAATAGCGGGGGACGTTTCAAAGAGATCTTTGTTTCCCACTTGGACGGTAGCGAAAAATTTCAGGTCACCGACAATCACACCATCAATTTATCTCCTGTCTGGAGTCCGGACGGCCGCTCAATTCTCTACTCGTCGTTTAAGGACCGCAATCAGACGTTATTTCTGTTCGAGCTATACAGCGGCAAAGAAATTAAGTTCACGCCGCGTGGAGGCGGCAGATATCTTAGCGGGAAATTCTCCCCAGACGGCCAGACGATAGTGGCGACATTAGAATCCGGTGGCAATACCAACCTTTATTTGTTGGATCGAAGCGGCAACGTGATCCGTCGATTAACTAATGATCCCGGCATAGAAGTGTCGCCGGCTTGGTCGCCGGACGGCAAGCAGGTCGTCTTCGTCTCTGACCGCAGCGGTTCGCCGCAGTTGTACATTTTGGATGTATCCGGGGGGGCCGCGCGCCGGCTGACGTACAGCGGAAATTACAACACGTCACCGGAGTGGTCACCGAGAGGCGATCGGATTGTTTACACCGGTCGCGTCGGTAATCGGTTTGCGATTTTTACGATCCCTGTCGATGGCGGCGAAGCCCGCAAACTCACTTCAGAGTCGTTCGACAGCGAGGATCCGACTTGGTCTCCCGACGGCAGGTTCATCGCTTTTTCATCAAATCGGGCGGGCAAATACCATCTTTATGTGATGCAAGCGGGTGGAGATAACCAGCGTAGATTGACAGGGTCCGGGGGGGATGATACAAAACCTCATTGGTCCCCTCGCTTAGACTGACTTTCAACTCCGCCACGTCGATTCAGATTCAATGCGACCCCAGACGAACGCAGGAGGTTAATTAGTATGACAAACCGGATGAGGATCCCATGGTCCGTTTGTGGCATTGTCGCTTTGTTCAGTATCGCGGCGTGCGCTCCGAGCGCTACGAATAAGCCGGACTCTGCAGCATCAGCAAAAAGTGCGGATGCGGACGCGTCAGGCGCAGATCGGCGCGCCGGAGAAGGTCAGCGCGGCGGGACAGGCGAGTCCAACACAGGGGCGAGCAGCCTGAAACAGATGCAAGAAGGAAAATCACCTGTTACGCCCGCGTCGAGCCCGCTGAAGGACGTTTTTTATGAATTCGACCGCTACGATTTGAGCGCGGACGCTCGGTCCACGCTTCGCGCCAACGCCGATTGGCTTAAAAACAATGCTTCGGCGCGTGTTGAGATCGAAGGACATTGCGATGAACGCGGCACCAGCGAATATAACCTCGCCCTCGGTGCCAAACGAGCGCAAGCGGCGCGCGAGTTTTTGTCTTCGCTCGGGATCCCGGCCGATCGGCTTTCGACGATCAGCTACGGTCAAGAAATTCCGGTTTGCCGAGAACATAGCGAAGACTGTTGGAAGCAAAACCGGCGCGCGCGCTTCGTTATCGTCCAAGGTCGTTCGACTTCATAGCGTTGGGTACCGCCTGTGAATCGTTCGATGTCAACGACCCGGTTGCTAATTTCGTGTTTGCTGCTGCTCGCCAGCGGCTGGCTGTCGGCGTGCGTCAACCCGCAGCAAGTCGAATTGCTCGAAAGAGAACAGCGCCGGCTGCGAAGCGACGTGAATAGCTTACACACCGACGTCGACAACTTTCGCGCAATGCTGGCTGATACGCGCGCGAATATCCAACAAATGCAGCGCGATCTGAGCGCGATCAAGGAACGGATCGATGAGACGCGAGTTCAGGTCGGCAGGCAGCTCGGTCAAACGAGCAAGGAAGGTGATCAACGGGTCAAGAATTTGGAAGATCGTCTGGCAAAGCTGGAGCAAGACGCCAACGCTCAATCCGAGTTGATTAAGAGCCGCGAAGATGAGTTGAAGCAACTGCGCGATTCGCTCCAGCAGGCGGCGCAGAAGCCTGAGGCCGATAACAGCTATGTGGACTTGTCGCTTGCCGAGTCCGAAAGCGCGCGCAAGGATTTTGAGACCGCCTGGCGGCTATTCGAAAAAAAGGACTATCGAAACGCGATTGGGCGGTTTAGGGATTTCCTCAAGCGAAATCCCAAAAGCCGGCTCGCTCCGACCGCGCAATTCTCAATCGGTGAGAGTCATTTTGCACTGAAAGAATTCGATAAAGCGATCGTGGAATTCGACGAGGTACGGAGAAAGTATCCGCAGAGCGACAAAGTTGCGGGAGCACTCCTCAGGCAGGGATCCGCATTTGCGGAATTAGGAGAAAAACTCAACGCACGTTTAGTTTTGCAAGAGTTGGTCGAAAAGTATCCGCAATCTCCCGAGGCAGGGAGAGCAAAGCAGCGGCTGAAAGCCCTCGAATCTTAACCCAGCTGCCTTTCCGCGATTTTGAATTCTAAATAGCCCTGCTTAGTGGTTTAGTCGGCGGCGGACTGCCTGCGAGTTTCGTCCCGCTTACGCGCATTAATCAAATATGCAGATTTCTCGCCACATGGGGGACCCGGGTCTACGGCTCGAAAGATCTGTTGTCACCCTGGGGAACTTTGACGGCATACATCTGGGGCACCGGGCTTTGATCGGGGGCGCCGTAGCGGAGGCTAAGCAACTCGGCGTTCCATCCGTGGTGTTGACGTTCGAGCCTCACCCGCTGAAGGTCCTTGCGCCCGAGCGCGCGCCAAAGATGCTTTTGTCGCACAAAGACAAGATGCAGCTTCTGCAGAGCCTCGGCGTCGATATCGTTGTCGTGCAACATTTTGATCTATCCTTCGCCAAACTCGGCGCGGAAGAATTTGTTCGCGTCATTCTCGCGGATCGGCTCAAAGCGAAAAGAGTCTGGGTCGGGAAAGATCTGCGCTTCGGGCAAGGGCGACGGGGACGGGTCGAAACTCTTGTTCAATTGGGCGCTGCTCTTGGCTTCGGCGTGGCGGTCGTCGAGCCCATCTTGGTCAATGGGGTTAGAGTGAGCAGTTCGATAGTTCGCAAGGCGATTCACGAGGGGCGCGTGGATGAAGTCGTGCCGATGCTCGGCCGATATCACTTCATCTCCGGACGGGTCATTGCCGGTCATCGCCGCGGTCGAGAGCTTGGTTTCCCCACGGCCAACATTGCGAACCGTACGGAAACGCTTCCCTTGGACGGCATTTACGCTACGCTGTTTCAGTTGGGCGAAAAAACCTTGACGAGCGTGAGTAGCATCGGGATGAACCCGACCTTCGGCGATGGACCCAGGACCCTGGAAAGCTTCATCTTGAATTTCGATGCTGATATTTACGGTGAAGCGGTAAAGCTTTCTTTCGTGAAACGGCTCCGCGAAGAAAAACAATTTTCATCGGCTGACGAATTGATCGCGCAAATCCGCAGCGATGTAAAAGATGCACAAGCCGTATTTAGCGACCTAAACTTAAACACCTAACTCGTGATGGTGCTTTCGATGGTAGCTAAGCAATTGGTCATCGATCAAAATTCGGCCGGGGTTCGGCTCGACTTGTTCCTAACCCGACATTTAACGGCCGGGGTTGAGTCGCGGTTTGGTACTAGTCGCGCGGGCGTCCAGAGGCTGATAACGGAAGGACATATCACTCTAAACGGCGCAATGACAAAGCCGAGCGCACGACTAAAACCCAATGATCGGATTCATATTGCACCGTTGCCGCCGCGTGAAACGCAATTACGCGCTGAACCACTACCCCTCAACATTCTCTACGAAAACACGGACTGCATCGTTATTAATAAGTCTCCCGGGATCGTAGTTCACCCGGCAGCGGGCCGATCGAGCGGCACGTTGGTCAACGCCCTATTGTACCATTGTCCCAACATGGCTGGCGTGGGCGGTGAGCGGCGGCCGGGGATCGTGCACCGATTAGACAAGGACACCTCGGGTGTGATGGTGGTCGCTAAGAATATGTCGGCTTATCTTCAACTGGTGGCGCAGTTTAAGAACCGAACCGTGCACAAAGAATATCTGGCTTTGGTTTGGGGAATGATAAAATCTGACAAGGGAATCGTCGATCGGGCCATCGGACGCCACCGCTCAGACCGCAAGCGCATGTCGAGTTTACACATTGCCCGTAGCGCGCGCGAGGCGATTACGGAGTGGTGCGTCGAAGAGCGTTTCCCAATGAACCCCAAGTCGTATCCGTTAGCAGCGATGACCTTGCTGCGGTTGCGGCCAAGGACGGGGCGGACCCACCAGCTGCGGGTACACCTGGCTGACATGGGGCATCCATTGATTGGCGATAAAGTTTACGGGCGTAAGCGACGGGCGGTGACAAGGCTGCCGCGCGACCCGCAGATTGATCTTTTCCCGCGTCAGGCTCTTCATGCCGAAAAACTAAGCTTTGAGCTTGGATGGCCGGCTCGACCGATGGAATTCACCGCGCCTCTGCCAGACGATTTCTCCGATCTTTTGAATCAACTGCGAGGGCGCAATGACAGCATTGCAGCGACCCCATGGATTATTAACAAAGGGGGTTGACAAGCAGATCACGTTAAAATATTATTAGTTGCGAGAGAATCCAGTTCAGTAATTTCTTTTAGTCATTCCCCACGCGAAAAACAGATTCACCCGGCGATTAGTGTTCTGAGTTGATTTTTAATTAGAGGAAAGATTTCCGTCTGCGTTCTACATCCTGTCGCATTGACATTCTTGTGCCTGAATTTGCGCCCATCGCTACCATCGTCCGGTTGCCGAGATGTCAACGGCGCACGATAGGCCGCAGTCGCGGCGTGATGTGACAGATTTCGCTAACGATCGTGCGTCACTTTGGTGCCACGGGACAGTGTTCTAAGTCGATGAAAGGAGAATTATAGCGTATGGTTCGTGGTAGAATTCGAGCCGCCGAGCCGGAGGCCGTTGAGGATAACGGGTTGAATCTTAAAGCCCTCAAGGAAAAGAAAATCAGCGACCTTGCGTTGATCGGCAAGAATTTCAATATCGAGGGCGCGGCGAATATGCGCAAGCAGGAGTTAATATTCGCCATCCTGCAAGCCCAAACCGAGCAGAATGGCCACATCTACGGCGAAGGGGTTTTGGAAACACTCCCGGATGGATTCGGTTTTCTGAGAGCTCCTGATTATAATTATCTTCCCGGGCCCGACGATATTTACGTGTCACCCAGCCAGATTCGCCGCTTTAACTTGCGTACCGGGGATATCATATCCGGCCACATAAGACCGCCCAAGGAAGGCGAACGCTATTTCGCGCTCCTTAAAGTTGAAACGATCAATTTTGAAGATCCCGAGAGAGCGCGGGAAAAAATCCTGTTCGATAATCTCACGCCGCTCTACCCCAATGAACGACTGCTGCTCGAATGCCAGCCGGACGATTATACAACCCGGATAGTTGATTTGTTGACGCCCATTGGTAAGGGGCAGCGTGGTCTCATCGTAGCGGCGCCCCGTACCGGCAAAACGATGATGCTGCAACATATTGCTAAAGCCATTGCCCACAACCATAAAGAAGTCATTCTCATCGTTTTGTTGATCGACGAGCGGCCAGAAGAAGTCACCGACATGCAGCGCTCGGTTGATGGCGAAGTGATCAGTTCGACGTTCGACGAACCCGCCACGCGGCACGTACAAGTCGCTGAAATGGTAATCGAGAAGGCAAAAAGACTGGTCGAGCATGGGAAGGACGTGGTCATCCTTCTCGATAGTATTACCCGGCTGGCGCGTGCCTATAATACCGTTGTACCGCCGAGCGGAAAGATTCTTTCCGGCGGCGTCGATTCCAACGCATTGCACAAGCCGAAAAAGTTTTTTGGCGCCGCTCGCAATATCGAAGACGGAGGCAGTCTCACGATTATCGCGACCGCGCTCATCGACACCGGTAGTCGAATGGACGAAGTCATTTTTGAAGAATTCAAGGGCACGGGTAACATGGAAGTCCATCTGGACCGTCGATTGATGGATAAACGGGTATTTCCCGCCATCGATATCAATAAGTCGGGAACGCGCAAAGAGGAGTTGTTAATCGCTAGGGAGGATCTCAATCGGATCTGGATATTGCGCAAGGTTCTATCGCAGCTTAGTGTTGTTGAAGCTATGGAATTCCTGCTTGACAAGATGCGGGGCACTAAAACGAACAAGGAATTCCTCGAATCCATGAGCCAGTGAGTTCTCTCGCGTTTCATCGAATCTTGCGTCATCTGTAGAACTTTGTTAAAAACGCAAGGTTATCAAAGTCCTTTACTGATTAGCCATGCTGGGCGGTTGCACGGTAGTCGTTTCGACCGCGCAAGTGCCCAGTCTTATAAGTCCAATTCACACCCTTTCGGATCTACATCGAGGTGCCGTTAAGGTTCGACGTGGAGTTGAAGAAAGGGGAGGATAAAACCAAAGGAGCAAAAAATGGGCGATATTTCTATGAAACAATTATTGGAGGCGGGGGTTCACTTTGGCCACCAAACCAGCCGCTGGAATCCGAAGATGAAGCCGTACATATTCGGGGCCAGGAACGGCATTCATATTATAGACCTCCAACAAACAGTGACAATGTTCAAAGATCTGGAATCGGTGGTGCGTGACTTAGCGGCCTCGGGTGGACATGTACTCTTCGTTGGAACAAAAAAGCAGGCCCAAGACGCGATCAGAGAGGAAGCCGAACGCTGTGGCATGTTCCACGTCCACAATCGATGGTTAGGCGGAACGCTGACTAACTTTTCGACTATTCGGCAAAGTATCGAGCGCTTGCGCAAGATTGAGGAGATGGAGAACGATCCGAAAATCGTCGACGCGTTAACAAAAAAGGAAATGCTGGGGCTTAAGCGCGAAAGGGCCAAGCTAGAGCAGTCTCTTGGCGGCATCAAGACCATGCGTAAGCTTCCGGATGCTATTTTTGTCATCGACCCCAAGCAGGAAGAGATTGCGGTGAAAGAAGCCCGCAAGCTGGGCATACCGGTCATCGCAGTGATCGACACGAATTGCGATCCCGACATGGTGGACTACAAGGTGCCCGGGAACGATGACGCCATTCGCGCCATCCGATTGTTTTGTGCGTCGATTGCCGACGCAATCAACGAAGGGAAGACGATCTACGAACAATCCTTGATAAAGGGCAAGGAAGAAGATCGATCCGCGGCGGAGACGGCGAGTGGGGCGTCGGATGATATCGTAGCGGTAGGAGCTTAAATTCGATGGATGTGAGCGCTAGCGCGGTAAAAGAACTCCGGGAAAAAACCGGGGCGGGAATGATGGATTGCAAGAAAGCGCTTGGGGAGACCGGCGGAGACGTACATAAGGCGATCGATTATCTGCGGCAGAAAGGCTTGGCCGCCGCCGCAAAAAAAGCGGACCGCGTAGCCACGGACGGCGCCGTTGCCGCCTATGTGCATCCCGGCGGTAAAATCGGCGTGCTGGTGGAAATCAATTGCGAGACTGACTTTGTTGCGCGCACGGCGGAGTTCCAATCGTTGCTTAAGGATGTCGCGATGCAGGTCGCAGCGGCGAATCCTCGTTACGTGCGGCGCGAGGAAGTACCGGCCGCGGAGGTCGAAAAGGAACAGGTGATCTACCGCCAACAGGCCCTGGAAACGGGAAAGCCGGAAAAGGTGGTCGACAAAATCGTCGAGGGTAAAATGGAACGCTTTTACTCCGAAGTCTGTTTGCTCGAGCAGTCTTTTATTAAAGATCCGGATAAAAAAGTGGCTGATGTGGTCAATGATTCGATCGGGCGTCTTGGCGAGAATATCCAGGTCCGACGGTTTGCTCGTTATCATCTCGGCGAGGCAGCTATGAAAGAGTAGAACACGCGTCAAATCTTTCATGAACAACGGCACCCCTAAATACAAACGCATCATTCTCAAAGTTACCGGCGAAGTGTTCGCGGGGCCCCTCGATTTTGGCATCGACGGCAACACGGTGAAGGCGTTCGCGCAAGAGATCAAGGAAGTAAAGGAACTCGGTTGCGAGCTCGCCTTAGTCATCGGCGGCGGCAATATTTTCCGTGGCGCGATCGCGAGCGAGATCGGCATGGACCGGGCCAGTGCGGACACAATGGGAATGCTGGCTACCGTCATCAATAGCCTCGCCCTGCAAGATGCTTTGGAAAAGTTGGGGGTTTCAACTCGGGTGCTCTCGGCCATCGAAATGAGGCAAGTAGCCGAGCCTTACATCCGCAGGCGCGCTACTCGTCATTTGGAAAAGGGGAGAATTGTTATTTTCGCCGGCGGCACGGGAAATCCCTACTTCACGACCGACACGACCGCCAGCCTACGGGCGATGGAGGTCGGTGCCGAAGTGATTCTCAAGGCAACCAAGGTCGACGGCGTCTACGATGCCGATCCCTTCAAAACCGCAGACGCCAGAAAGTTCGATGAGCTCAGCTACATAGAAGTCTTAAACCGCGAGCTCAAAGTGATGGATTCAACCGCGATTTCGCTCTGCATGGACAATAATTTGCCGATCATAGTATTTAATCTCATGGAAAAAGGTAACATTAAGCGAGTTGTTTCCGGTGAGTCGATTGGCACTCTGGTCAGCGGAGGAAGGCGATGAATGACGCCGTTTTTGTGCAGTTGCAAAAAGAGATGGACGGTTCAGTCAGCGCTTTACGGAAGGAGCTTACCAAGCTCCGCACCGGGCGCGCATCCACCGCGCTTCTCGAACATATCACCGTCGATTATTACGGCGCGTCGACTCCCTTGATTCAGTTAGCGACGCTGAGCGCGCCGGAGCCAAGGCTGCTCGTAATTCAACCGTTTGATCGTGGCGCCATGACGGAAATTGAAAAGGCGATTCTTAAGTCGGACCTCGGCCTGACGCCGAGCAACGACGGCAAAGTGATCCGCATTCCGATTCCCCAGTTGACCGAGGAACGACGCAAGGAACTGGTCAAGCATGTGAAGAAGGTTGCCGAAGAGTATCGTGTTTCGGTGCGTAACCACCGGCGCGTTGCCCTTGAGCAGCTGAAAGAGGCGGAAAAAAAGAAGGAAATCACCGCGGATGACGCAAAACACGGTCACGACCGCGTGCAAAAGATCACCGACGATTTCATCGGCCGGATCGATAAGATCGTTAAAGCTAAAGAAGAAGATGTCATGGCAGTTTGACCCTCGGCGCTTTCGACTTTACGTTTCCCAGTCCCTCCGTCGGTTTTGTATCCCGGCGTCCTTCGGCCATCGCCTGAGTATCTCATCCATGAAGTTGATTCGACCAAAACAGCGATGGAGTTAAACGGCTTGGATAAGACCCGTCTGCCCCAACATGTCGCCATCATTATGGATGGAAACGGCCGGTGGGCGAAACTGCGCGGTAAAAGCCGGATCGAAGGGCATCGCCGGGGCAAAACGTCGGTCCGCGTCATTGTCGAGATGAGCCGTAGGATCGGCATCCGGTATCTATCACTGTATGCCTTCTCCACGGAAAACTGGTTTCGACCGCATGACGAAATCGATGCACTCATGGGACTCTTGGAGCATTATCTAGCGACGGAGCAGGTTAAAATGATGCGCTACGGCATTCGTCTCACGGCCGTAGGGGACAGGTCGCGCTTGCCCGATAGGGTCCGCGCCGTTTTAGAGAAGGTCATCGATGTCACACGTGACAATCGACGCATGACGGTCATACTTGCCTTGAGCTATAGCGGACGGGACGAAATCGTAAGGCTGATTCAGGCGATAGCCCGTGACGTCCGCGGACAAAAACTTGATCCCGAGCAGATCGATGAACGGACCGTTAGCGCGCGGCTCGACACGGGCGAAGTGCCGGATCCGGATCTCTTGATTCGCACCAGCGGCGAAATGCGCATCAGCAATTTTTATCTGTGGCAGATCGCCTACAGCGAATTATACGTTACGCCCACCTTGTGGCCCGATTTCCGCGAACGGGAATATCTTCAAGCTCTGCTCGATTTCCAGCGACGGCGGCGCAGATTCGGTCGAACTGACGAACAGGTCGATGATCTCGTCACTCGGTCGGTGGGGGCCGGTGGACGCCAATCTTAGCTCAAGACTGGGAACTGCGGCGGTCGGTATACCGTTGCTGGTTGCCTTCGTCGGCTTGAGTCCCCCGTGGTTATTTTCCACGGTGTTTTTTATTTTGGTCGCAGAAGCATTGCGCGAGTATTTCACCATGGTGTTTCCTAGACACTGGAAAGACCGGTGGATGGGGATTGCATTCGGGCTATGTTTATCGGGAGCGGTTTTCCTGAGCGGTAACGTTGACCCTTTGGTCTGGCTCAACATCGTATTATTAGTGGCTTTCTCGGTGTATCTTTTTGCAGGAGGTCAACTGGCGGATCAGTTGAATCGTCTTGCGATCGCGTTGCTCGGCGGATTTTACCTCGGATACTTTTTCCCCCATTGGATTTTGTTATTTAGGCTGCCGAATGGACGAGGCTGGGTATTTTGGGTCCTATGCGTGGTTATGTTGGGGGACACTATGGCGTATTTTGTCGGCAAGCATTTTGGCGCGCGGAAACTCGCCGCGGTATTGAGTCCCGGAAAGACTGTCGCCGGAGCATGCGGTTACATTGTCGGCGCAGTAGTCGCCGGTATTGCTGGCGCGTCATTTCTGAGCGACGCCCTTAATTGGACGGAGATTCTGGCGCTCTCGTTAACGCTCAGCCTACTGGCACAAATCGGCGATCTCTTTGAATCGTGGATTAAGCGAGTCTATGACGTCAAAGACTCCGGTCGCTTGTTGCCGGGACATGGCGGCTTGCTCGACCGGATTGACAGTTTGATCTTTCCGGCGGTTTTTACGACAGCATATCTGAAGGTGTTTCATCCGTGAAAACTATAGCTTTGCTCGGTTCCACGGGGTCAATCGGGGTGAACGCCCTTGCACTCGTGCGCGAGTTTCCCGATCGTTTCAAAGTCAATGGTATGGTCGCTGGAAGAAATTTGACCTTACTCGCAAAGCAGATTAAGGAGTTTTCGCCCAAGTGCGTCGCGGTTGAGCGCGAACAAGACGTTCCCAGCTTGCGTACGCTCATCGGTCGGCAGAAAGTTGAGATTTTTTGGGGCGAAGCGGGGGCGTCAACTGTTGCCCGGGCGCCCGAGGTCGAGGTCGTGCTTGCCGCCATCGTCGGTGGGGCGGGACTGATGCCATGTTTCAACGGTCTTCTCGCAGGAAAAGAGATCGCTCTGGCCAATAAAGAGGCGTTGGTCATGGCGGGAGAGCTCTTCGTTAACGCCGCCAAGCAAAGAGGTGTTCGCTTAATGCCTGTGGACAGCGAACATAGCGCGGTCTTTCAATGCCTGCAGGGCAATCAGCGAAGCGACGTCGACAAGATAATCCTAACGGCATCGGGTGGACCTTTTCTGCGTACGCCGCTGAGCCGACTGGACCGAGTCAGTATCGAGCAAGCATTAAAACACCCCAATTGGAAGATGGGCCAAAAAATAACCATCGACTCGGCAACGATGATGAACAAAGGGTTGGAGGTGATCGAAGCGCGCTGGGAATTCGATATGCAACCCAGCGACATCCAAGTTGTTATCCACCCGCAAAGTGTGGTTCATTCCATGGTGCGGTATCAAGATGGATCGATCATCGCCCAGCTTGGCATCCCTGACATGCGCATTCCTATTGCATACGCACTGGCATTTCCAAACCGGCTTGAGGGCAGCTGGCCCGCGCTAGATCTGACCCGGCAGGGGCAGTTAAACTTCATTCCCGTGGAAAAGAAACGATTTCCAGCGTTATCGCTGGCCTACGATGCACTGCGTGAGGGCCGGACAATGCCGGCGGTGCTCAATGCCGCTAATGAAGTGGCGGTAGCCGCATTTTTGAATCGGCGGATAGGATTTCGCGAAATTCATCGTATAATTAAACGGACGATGCAAATACACGCAAACCGGCGCGCGACGGATATCGACGAAGTTTTGGAGGTGGATCGGTGGGCGAGGGAAAAAGCTTCGTCGTTCATTAACTAGTCAGTGCCGAAGGAGATATTGATGGAAAATGTGCTCTACTCAATTGCCGCCGCCGTTATCGGGCTCGGTTTGCTGATAGTGTTTCACGAGTTCGGTCACTTTTTGCTGGCGAAGCTGTCCGGCGTCGGGGTGCTAACTTTTTCTGTCGGCTTCGGCCCTAAGATTTGGGTTAAAAAAAGCGGCGAGACCGAATACGCGTTGAGCGCCTTCCCGCTTGGTGGTTATGTCAAAATGGTCGGCGAAGATCCCGACGAAGAAGTGCTCCAGGAAGACATTGAAAAATCCTTCGCGCATAAAAGCCTGCTCACGCGCATCGCGATTGTAATCGCGGGGCCGGGTTTCAATATTCTTCTCGCATTATTTTTACTGATTGTCGTGTTTACCTTTTACGGCGTTCCGGTCATGTCGACGCAAGTCAGCGGTGTGGAGAAAGGTTCGCCGGCGGAGCGCGCGGGAATCGTCAAAGGCGACCGCATACAAACCATCGACGGCAAGCCGATAAAGGAATGGGAGGACCTTTCGACGACCATAAAATCGAGCGGCGGTAAGTCACTCAATCTCCAGATCAGGCGCGGCGGCGAAACCGTCAATCTGACGGTACAACCGACAAAGAAGGAAGGCCGCACGATTTTCGGCGAGCGCAAAGACGATTGGATCATAGGAATCAGCAGTCAAGTTTCCATTGAGAAGGGAAACCCAGGACTCGCCGTCGTGCGGGCGTTCTACCAAACTTACGACTATGCGAAGCTCACGCTGTTAGCGTTATTTAAAATGATCTCGGGTGACGTGTCACCGCGCAATATCGGTGGCCCCATCCTCATCGCTCAAATGGCGGGACAACAAGCCCAGGAAGGGGTCGGTAGTTTTCTCGCATTCCTAGCGGTCTTGAGCATCAATTTGGGCGTGCTCAATCTGCTGCCGGTGCCGGTGCTTGACGGCGGCCATTTGCTCTTCTTTTTGGTTGAAGCGGTGATCCGCAAGCCGGTTGCGCTTCGATATCGTGAAATGGCCCAGCAAGTGGGAATCTGTATCCTGGCGCTGCTTATGATTTACGCTTTTTATAACGACATCGTGAGATTTTTTGAGAAGCAGGTCGGAGGGTGAGGATCCTTGGTGTCGACACCGCGTTGGCCAACGCGAGCGTCGCGCTCGTTGACGACGGAGAATTGTTGACCGAGGAAATACTCGGCACCGCGAGGGAAGTCAACGGCGGCGCGATGCGCCAACTACAAGGAAATCATGCCGAGATCATTTTGCCGTTGATCGAGTTGGTTCTACGCAACGCACGGATCACTCTCGCCGATCTATCCGGGATCGCAGTGTCTATCGGTCCAGGTTCCTTTACCGGGCTCCGCATCGGCTTAGCGACGGTTAAAGGGATCGCCTACGATTGGAGAGTTCCCGTGGTTGGCATTTCGACCTTGCGTGCCAACGCGGCGAGAGTGACAAACTTCGACGGCCTCATTTGTTCACTACTCGACGCGCACAAGGGCGAAGTCTATATGAGTCTGTTTCGCCGCAGCGGCGAAAACCTCGCGCGCATTACGACCGACACAGTCACGTCAATAAATTGCGCAATTGATGCAATGCACAATCATCATTCTTGCGCGGCGGACGGTGCGTCGCTATTGGTTATTGGCGACGGCGCCAAGACCTATGAAAAATTGCTATCCGACGCGTTCGGTACGACCGCGCTCTTATCCGCCAGCGAGAATTATCCATCGGTGGCATCGGGCATTGCCATGATTGCCCACTCGCGGGTGATAACGCAGTCGGTCGAGGATGTCGGTACGCTGGCACCGGTTTATCTGCGCCGGCCAGCGGCGGAAACTAAGAAAAGCAATCTAACTTGTTGAAAATCTTGGCGGAAACTTCGTTGACAAAGATAATAGCGTAAGTTAAATTGACTTCCGCCGAAAAATTTTTTTGATCTCAAAAAGGAGGCCGCCGTATGGAAACTAAAGATGAACACGCGATTGTCTCCCTGCTGGACAAGGACCCAGAGCTGAAGAAGTTTTACGATGAACACCGGGAGCTCGAAAAGAAGCTCGCGGAGTTTCAACACAAGCATTATCTGACGCCGGAAGAAGAAGTGGAGATGAAAAAAATCCAAAAACTGAAGCTCGTCGGCAAAGACCGCATGATGGAAATCCTGGGGAGGCATCGCCAAGCCGGCGCGGCTCAGTAGGGAGCTTGATAATGAAATTGACCGGAGCGGAAATATTTTGTGAGTCGCTCAGACGCGAGGGGGTCAAAACGATTTTTGGTTTGCCCGGCGGAGTGGTTTTGAAGATTTTCGACGTTCTCTGCCAGCAAAAAGATCTGGATCTGGTCTTGACCCGCCACGAACAGGGCGCGGCTCACATGGCTGAAGGATATGCGAAGGCAACAGGCAAAGCCGGCGTCGTTTTGGTCACGTCCGGCCCGGGTATGACCAACATCGTTACCGGTTTGGCCGATGCATACATGGACTCAGTTCCGCTCGTTGCATTCACGGGGCAGGTTTCCACCGATCTCATCGGCAATGACGCGTTCCAAGAAGCCGATAATGTCGGCATCAGTCGTCCGTGCACCAAACATAACGTTCTGGTGAAAGACGTCAATGATCTCGCCCAGACGATCAAGGAAGCTTTTTATATCGCCACAAGCGGCAGGCCGGGTCCGGTGTTGGTGGATATTCCCAAAGACGTGAGCACGGCAAAGGCCGAATTTAAGTATCCGGACAAGGTCAACTTGCGCGGCTACAATCCGACGGTCGGCGGCAACAAAAACCAAATCAAGCAGGCCGCCGAAGAGATCATGAAGGCCAAAAAGGCGATGATCTACGTCGGCGGCGGAGCGATTTTTTCAGACGCAGCCGATGAAATCCGTGAGCTCGCGGAGATTACGCAAATCCCGGTCACGATGACGCTCATGGGCTTGGGCAGTTTTCCCGGCACCCACCCGCTGTCGCTCGGCATGCTCGGCATGCATGGCGGCTACTGGACCAACATGGCGATGCACTACTCCGATCTGTTGATCGCGGTCGGCGCACGCTTTGATGACCGGGTCACGGGCAAGCTCTCGGAGTTTTGTCCCGAGGCGCGCGTCATTCATATCGACATCGATCCCACGTCGATCAAGAAGACCTTCCACGCGCACATTCCCATCGTCGGCGACGTGAAAGCAGTCTTGCGCCAACTGAACGTAATTCTTCGCTCGCTCGACGGCAACCCCGCGCAGATCAAGGCATTAAGAGCGCCGTGGATCCAGCAAGTCGAGGAATGGAGAAAGGCGCATCCGCTTGTCTATAAGCAGGACGAAAAGATCATCAAGCCGCAATTCGTAATCGAAAAGCTTTACCAGCTGACTAAACACGAAGCGATCGTCGCCACAGATGTCGGTCAGCATCAGATGTTCGCGGCGCAGTATTTCAAGGGAAACCGACCGCGGACGTGGTTGACGTCTGGAGGACTCGGCACCATGGGTTTCGGTTTTCCCGCCGCGATCGGCGCGCAGGTCGCATTCCCCGATCGGCAAGTCCTCTGCATCACCAGTGAAGGCAGCTTCCAGATGAACCTGCAGGAGTTGGTGGTTGCTGCCGAGCGCAAATTGCCGGTTAAGATAGTTTTGCTCAATAACGGCGTACACGGCATGGTGCGGCAATGGCAGGATCTTTTCTACGAAGGTCGTTACTCGGCGAGCCTCTTGGGAAAGATGCCGGATTTCGTGAAGCTTGCGGATGCGTATGGC
>Ga0114129_10002544_pt1 | contig 25322 bp, 24 predicted proteins | sample RhiMetdeltSRZDD1_FD_80071 | JGI IMG/M metagenome (GOLD analysis project Ga0114129, IMG submission 80071) | Populus rhizosphere microbial communities from Tennessee, USA - Rhizosphere MetaG P. deltoides SRZDD1 (version 2) (version 2) | ecosystem: Host-associated > Plants > Roots > Rhizosphere >...
GCGCGGACGATCCTGCTCGCGATGCAGCGGTACGGGCTGATGCTGGCCGACAACGGCTCGAACTGGTACGTCCAGGGCACGCGTGACCGCCACTGGCGCAACGGGCTGCTGGATCAACTGAAGAGCGTGCCGGCATCCGCGTTCGAGGCGGTCGACGTCAGCGACTGCATGGTCGACGCCGACAGCGGCGAGGCCGACTGCCCGAGCTGAGGCTCGTCAGGACTCCGCGAGCAGCACCTTGAACGAGGCGCCGCCGCCCGGGCGGTCCTCGACCCACGCGCGGCCGCCGTGCAGTTCGGCGAAGCGCGCCACCAGCGAGAGCCCGACGCCTACGCCGGGCGAGGCCGCCGCCGGCCCCGGCGCCTGACGGAACGGCTCGAAGATCGCGTCCTTGAGGTCGTCGGGGACGCCGTCGCCCTCGTCCTCGACGGTGAGCAGGATGCCGTCGTCCGTGCGTTCCGCTCGCGCCCAGATCCGCCGGTCGCCGGGCGTGTGTCGCGAGGCGTTCGAGAGCAAGTTCTCGACGATGCGCTCGACCTTCGGCGGGTCGACGTCGCCCGGCAGTGGCGGCGAGTCGAACAGCACCTCGCGCCCGCCCAGTTGCTCGAACTCCTGGACCGCCTCCCGCACGAGCGCTCCCACGTCGGTTCGGCGACGCTGCGGCGTGATGATGCCCCGCTGCAGCCGGTCGAGGTCCAGCAGGTCCGAGAGCAGTCGTTCGAGCTTGCGCGCGTTGGAGGCGATGCGCTGCAGGAGGTCGACCGCATCCTCGCGCGGCAGCTCGAGGCCCGCCTGCTCGAGCGTGACCGCCGAACCCAGGATCGAGGTGAGCGGTGTGCGGAGGTCGTGCGAGACCGCCTCCAGGAACGTGTTCTTCATCTCGTCGAGCGCCCGCAGGCGCTGCGTGGCCTCGCGCTCGCGGTGGAAGGCCTCCGAGTACTTCTGCTCGCTGCGCCGTAGCGCCTGCTCGGCGCGTACGCGTTCGGTGACATCGACGATCAGGCCGCGGACGACCTGGCGCCCGCGCGCGTCGGCCGCGACAAGCACGATGTCGCGGACCCACAGGTCCTCGCCGTCGGGCCCCGGGGTCCGGTACTCGAGGCCGAGTTCGTCGCCGGGCGTCTCGACGGCGGCACGCAGGGCGGTCGTCATGTTCGAGCGGTCCTCCTCGACGATGTGGTCGCCCCAGCGTTCGGGCAGGGGGGCGCCCTCGTCGGCCTGGCCTCCCAGGACCTGCGCGGCCCGCCGCGACAGGAACGTGAACGCGAGCGTCTGCGGGTCGGCCTCCCAGAAGATCGCGTCCAGGGTCTCTGCGAGCTCGTGGAACCGCTCCAGCTCGCTCACGCGGCGCGCGCTCCCGAGCGCGAGCGAGGCGATCTGCGCGATGCCGCGCGCCAGGTCCCGGTCGCGATCGGTGAACGCGGCGGTACCCGAGGTCACGCAGACGATGGCGCCGAGCTCGTCCGGCTCCCAGCCCATGGGGGCGACCAGGACCTCGCCGGGGCCCTCGACGAGCCGGAATTCGTCCGGCATCAGGTCGAGCTGCGGCCCCGAGATCACGAAGGGTTCCTCGAACGATGCGATGAATCCTCCCGCCACCTCGCCGGGGATCGGGGAGGCCGCCGAGGCCCGCTCGTCGGGCGCGCCGCGCTGGTGGACGAGGTCGAATCCGCCGGTCGCGGGATCGCGGCGGTAAGCGGCGACGACCGACGCCTCGATCAAGGACGGCACGGCCGCCACGACGCGGTCGAGCACGCTCGAGACGTCGCCCGCGCCCGAGAGCGCCTGCGACAGGCCAAGCAGCGCCGAGGCGGTTCGGGCGGCCTCGCGCTCCTTCTGCAGCAGGCTCGCGTTCTCGTAGGCGACCGAGGCGTGCGAGGCGAGGACCTCGAGCACGCGCTGGTCCTCCTCGTCGAACTGGTCGAGCCCGAGGTGCGAGAGCACGATGACGCCGGTCACGCGCTCGCCGACCTTGAGCGGCACCGCGAGCAACGACTCGTCGATCTCGTCGGTCCCCGGGATCTGGAACCCGTGGGCGTCGTGAAGGGCGTCGGGCGCGTAGTAGGTCTGGCCGATGTAGGCCGCGCGGCCCGTGATGCCCTCGCCCACCTTCGAGACGAGCTCCTCGACCGTCTCGGACTCGTACTCGCCGTCGCCCTTCCAGCTGATCGGCCATAGCGTCTCGCCGTCATCGAGCAGGCGGTAGATCCGGCATGCGTGGTAGTCGATCAGGGTCTTCAGCTCGGTGGTGATGGCGTCGCCGATCGCGTCGACGTCGTCGAGCGCGTTCAGCCGCGACGCCAGTGCATGCAGCATCCGGAGCTGGGCCACGGAGCGCAGCTCGTGCTCTTCGACGGTTCCGCTCATGCGGTTGCTGGTCTCGACCATCCCTGGGGGGCCGGCGGGCCGGAACATCCTCTCATGCGTCGGCGGCTCGGACCTCGTTCTGAAGCCGAAGGCGGATCGGGCCTGCGAGCGGGCGTCGTGCCTGGTCGGGAGGGCTCTTCGGGCACGGGTACCATCTCCGGTGTGAGCACCACGGACGAGGTGACCACAGGCGGTCTGCCCGCCCGGGTGCCCGAGCTCATCGACGCCAAGGTGCCGGCGGACCGGGCCGAGGCCGTGCGCGCGTTCGCTGCGGCGTTCACCCGGCGCATGACCCCGCAGGATCTGGAGGAGCGCGACCCTGAGGAGCTGCTCGGGGTGATCCTCGGGGCCTTCGAGCTCGCCGACACGCGCGCCCCCGACGAGTTCGCCGTGCGGGTCTTCGAGCCCAGCGTCACCCGCGACGGATACGAGACGTCCGGCACCGTGATCGAGGTCAGCACGCCGGACTCGCCGTTCCTGTACGACTCGGTCAACGAGGAGCTCGAATCCTGGGGCTTCACCGTTCGGCGCGTGATCCACCCGGTGATCGGGATCGAGCGCGGAGGCAGCGGCCGCATCGACCGGATCGTCCACGTGAAGCAGGCGCCGGCCCGAGAGTCGCTGATGCACTTCGAGCTCGAGCAGGACCTGACCGAACAGGAGCGTGCAGAGCTCGACCACGCGATCCGCGGCGTCCTGGGCGACGTGCATCTCGCGGTCCGCGACTTCGACGCGATGGGCGACGCCGCCCGCGGCATGATCGGGATCGCCCGCGCAGGTTCGGCGCTGTATCCGGTCGAGGAGGTGGACGAGACCGTCGCCTTCCTCGAGTGGCTCCTGGACCTGAACTTCATCTTCCTCGGCTACCGCGAGTACGACCTGGTCGACCTTCCCGAGGGTCGGGCGCTGGTGGCCGCGCCCGGGTCTGGGCTCGGCATCCTGTCGAAGGCCGACTGGTCCGCCTACGAGAAGCCCGTGCTGCTCGACACGATCGAGCCGAACCTGCGGGCCCGGATCGAGGGCGGGGACCTGCTGATCTACTCCAAGACCAATCGAACATCGACCGTGCATCGGCGCGCCCGCATGGATTACATCGGGATCCGCCGTGTCTCGCCCGAGGGACGGATCGTGGGCGAGGCGCGGATGGTAGGCCTGTTCACGTCCAAGGCGTACTCGGAACCCGCGAGCAAGACACCGCTGCTGCACCGAAAGCTCCAGCAGATCCTGGACGCGGAGGACCTGTTCGAGGGCTCGCACGACTACAAGGCGGTCGTGTCGATCTTCGAGAGCTTCCCCAAGGACGAGCTGTTCGCGGCCTCCACCGACGAGCTGCGCGACCAGGTGATGGGCCTTCTGCACCTGCAGGAGTCCAAGCACATCCGGCTGTTCATCCGGCGCGACCTGTACGGGCGCAGCGTCTCCCTGCTGGTCGCGATCCCGCGCGACCTGTTCGACGCCGACAAACGCCACCGGCTCCAGGACTTGTTCCTGGAACGCTTCCAGGGCACCACGATCGATTACCACCTTTCGATGACCGAGGGCGGCCTCGCCCAGCTGCACTTCACCGTGCACGTGGGCCACGGGCAGGTGCCCGACGTCTCGTTCGACGAGCTCGAGCGCGAGGTGGTCGAGATCGCTCGCAGCTGGGAGGACCGGCTGCTCGAACGCCTGGTGGACGAGGACGGCGAGGACGAGGGACGACGGTTGTTCGAGCGGTGGGCCGACCGCTTCCCCGACTACTACAAGGCCGCCACCGACGCCGCCGTTGCGGCCACCGACGTCGCGCGGTTCGAGGCGCTCGTCTCGGGGACCGAGCCGATCCTGATCGCGCTCGACAACGCGACCGAGGAGGGCGAGACCCTCACGCACGTTCGCCTCTACAAGGAGGGCGGCAAGGTCGAACTGTCCGACTTCGTCCCGACGCTGGAGTCGCTCGGCCTGCGGGTGGTGGACGAGTGGCCCACGACGCTGCAGGGCGACGAGGACGACGAGGAGCGGTTCCTGCACGACTTCGGCGTCCTGGGTCCGAACCACGAGCCGCTGGACGTGAAGGAGGCCGGCGCCCGCATCGCCGAGTGCATCTCGGCCGTGTGGCGCGGCGAGTGCGAGTCGGACTCGCTCAACCGCCTCGTGGTCACCGGCGGGATCGACTGGCGGCAGGTGCAGATCCTGCGCGCCTACCGGAAGTTCCACCACCGCGTGAACGCGAGCTTCCCCGTGGAGTACAAGAACGACGCGTTCGCCGCGCACCCGCAGGTTGCGACGAAGCTCATCGAGCTGTTCGAGATGCGGTTCGACCCATCGCGGCCGCGCGATCACGAGGCCGTCGAGTCCTTGCGCGCCGCGATCCGGGCCGATCTGGACGCCATCACGTCCCTCGAGCACGACCGCATCCTGCGCAACGCGCTCGGGGTCATCGACGCCACCGTGCGGACGAACGCGTACCTGCCGTCCCGCGCCTCGACCGCGTTCAAGCTGCGTTCGGCCGAGGTGCCCGAGATGCCCAAGCCGACTCCGCTGTTCGAGGTGTTCGTGTACTCGCCCGACATGGAGGCTGTACACCTGCGAGCCGGCAGGGTGGCGCGCGGCGGGATCCGTTGGTCGGACCGCCGTCAGGACTACCGCACCGAGGTGCTCGGCTTGTTGAAGGCGCAGATCGTCAAGAACGCGGTGATCGTGCCCACCGGCGCCAAGGGCGGGTTCGTCCTCAAGCACACGGACCTGGAGCCGGCGGCGCTCAAGCAGGAGGCCACCCGCCAGTACGTCACGTTCGTCCGCAGCCTGCTCGAGCTCACGGACAACCTGGTGGATGGCGAGATCGTGCATCCGCCCCACGTCGTGGTCGAGGACGAGGACGACCCCTACCTGGTGGTCGCGGCGGACAAGGGCACCTCGACCTTCTCGGACACCGCAAACGCGATCTCGGCCGAGTTCGGGTTCTGGCTCGGAGACGCGTTCGCGTCGGGGGGCTCGACCGGCTACGACCACAAGGACCTCGGGATCACGGCGCGCGGCGCTTGGGAGTCGATCAAGCGGCACTTCCGCGAGATCGGCACCGACGTGATGAACGAGCCGTTCACCGTCGTGGGCATCGGGGACATGTCCGGCGACGTGTTCGGCAACGGGATGCTCTACTCGAGCCAGATCTGCCTGGTGGCGGCGTTCGACCACCGGCACGTGTTCATCGACCCCGCGCCGAACCCGGCCCTCGGGTTCGCGGAGCGCAGGCGGCTGTTCGAGCTCCCGGGATCAAGCTGGGACGACTACGACCGCTCGAAGATCTCCGAGGGCGGCGGCGTGTGGCCGCGCACGGTCAAGTCGATCCCGATCTCGCCGCAGACCAGGCTCGCGCTCGGCATCGAGGCCGAAGAGCTCGCGCCGAGCAAGCTGATATCGGCGATCCTGCGCGCGCCGGTGGACCTGCTGTACAACGGCGGCATCGGCACGTACGTGAAGGCCTCCTCCGAGTCGCACGCCGACGCCGACGATCGCGTGAACGACGAGCTGCGGGTGGACGGGCGGGACCTTCGGTGCCGGGTGGTGGCCGAGGGCGGAAACCTCGGGTTCACCCAGCGGGGCCGGATCGAGTTCGCGCTGGGCGGCGGGCGCATCAACACCGACTTCATCGACAACTCCGCCGGCGTCGATACGTCGGACCACGAGGTCAACCTGAAGATCCTGCTCGGTCTCGCGATCTCCAGGGGCGCGCTCTCGACGGACGAGCGCAACGCGCTGCTCGCGCGGGTCGAGGCGGACGTCGTCCAGCACGTGCTGTACGACAACTTCCTGCAGGCCCAGATCCTGTCGCAGAAGGCCGTGACCAGCGCACAACGCATCGAGGCGTACGAGGACCTGATGACCAGCCTGGAGGCCGAGGTCGACCTCGACCGCGACCTCGAGGCCCTGCCCGGTGGCGAGGAGATGGCCGAGCGCCGCCGCGCGGGCAAGGGCATGACCCGCCCCGAGCTCGCGGTCCTTCTCGCGTACTCCAAGCAGAGCCTGACCAACGCGATCCTCAACTCCTCGCTCCCGGACTCGGCCTACCTCGAGCGCGACCTGCGCAGCTACTTCCCGCCCGAGGTCGTCGAACGCTTCGGGGCGCTCCTGAACGAGCACCCCCTGCGCCGGGAGCTCGTCGCGATGCTGGTGTCCAACGACGTCGTGAACTCGCAGGGGATCACGTTCGTCTCCCGCATCGTCACCGAGACGGGGGCCGACGCCGCCGACGTGACCCGCGCGTACCGGATCGCGCGCGACGTGACCGGCGCCGTCGAACGCTGGGATGCGATCGAGGCGCTGGTCGGCATGGTCGAACCGGCGCTGATGGACGAGCTCATGGCCGGCATCGACCGCCTGGTCGAGGTGGCCGCCCGCTGGTACCTGCAGCATGTGCCGGGGCAGCTCGGCCGGGCGATCGAGGCGCATGAGGGGCCCTTCCGGACCTTCGCCGACGCGGTGGCCGAGGTTGCCCCCGAGCCGTGGCGCCAGGAACGCGAGCGCGCAGCCTGGGCGCTGATGGATCGCGGCGTCCCCGAGGACGTGGCCCGCCGGCAGGTGATCGAGCCCTTCCTGGTCCACGGCCCCAACGTCGTGGCCGCATCGGAGGCCACGGGCCGGTCGATCGCGGACGTCACGAAGGCGTTCTTCCTGGTGGGGGACGTGATGTACGTGGACTGGCTCGAGACCAGGGTCGCCGAGGTCTCGGCCACCACACGCTGGCACCGCTGGGCCGTCCAGGCGCTCGAGGAGGACCTGCGCCTGCTCCGGCGGCAGGTGGCCGAGCGCGTGCTCGACCAGGGCGGCGACGCGTCTGTGGACGAGGCCCTGGCGGCCTACGTGGCCTCGCATAGGGACGTTCTGAACCGGCTCCGGCGGTTCATGCGTGGGCTCGCCCACGAGGAGGCGAACGACCTGGCGGCGCTGACGGTGGCGGTTCGCCAGGTCCGAAGCCTGTCGGGCTGACCCCCCGAACGGTGCTTGAAGCGTCGGTAGAGCCCGGTACGCTCGGGCCGTGGGTGCCCGGGGGCAGGATCAGCCGCACGAAGGGCCGTCCCAGCTGGACGAACGCAGCCGCGCGATCCTGGACTTCGAACGCTCGTGGTGGCTGGAGGGCGGGACCAAACAGCGCCGGATCCGTGAGCGGTTCGGCATCTCGGCCACCAGGTACCAGCAGCTCCTCATGCGGGCGATCGACCTCCCCGAGGCGCTTCGGTACGACCCGATGCTGGTGCGACGCCTGCGCCGGCTCCGGGAGTCGCGGAGGCGCATGCGCCTGGCGCGGCGGCTTGGGCTTCCTTCCTAGCCCGGGGTAGGATGGGCACGCACGAGCCACCGACCAACAGGAGCTTCTACCTCTCCTTGGCCGCAAGCACGATCCGGTTCGCGATCATCCTCGCCCTCGTCGTCGGGGGCGTCGTCGTCATCGACCAGGCGTTCCAGGCGCCGGCGTCCTCGGGGAGCGGCGGGGGGGATGGCGGAGGCGACGTGCCCGGCCTGAGCGGCGGCGGACCGACCACGTCTCCCTCGCCGCAGCCGACGGCCCCGACGGGCGCGACGGGGAACACCGCGCCCGAGCCGAGCCCCCAGGTCGAAGGCGTCCGGGTCGCCGTGTTCAACGGCGCGGGCGTGACGGGCCTTGCCGGCGACACGATGCTCACCCTGGAAGACGACTACGGCTACGTCGAGGCGCAGCCACCGACGGACGCCCCTTCGTCGTACGCCGTGACGACGATCTACTACCGCGGCGCGAGCAACAAGGTCGAGGCCGAGTTCCTGGCAGAGGACTTCTTCGCTCCGCTGGATGTGGAGATCAAGAAGCTGCAGCCGGGCACCGCCGACATCAACCAGGACGTCCAGCTCGCGATCTTCCTGGGCAGCGACTACGCAGCGCAAGCGGCCTGACCTCGACGCGCTGCGTCAGCGCGCGGGTGCCGCGGGCATCGTCCTGGACTTCGACGGGACGCTCGCCGACATCGTCCCCCGCCCCGAGCACGCCCGCCCCGTGGACGGCGCGCGCGAGACGCTGGCCGCCCTTGCCGGCCGCTACCGCGTCGTCGCGATCGTGACCGGGCGCGGCTCGGAGGAGGTGGCGGCGCTGCTCGATGTTCCCCACCTCGAGTACGTGGGCCTGTATGGGTTCGAGGACGACGCGCCCGAGCTGCTGACGGCGGTGGCGCCCCGGACCGAGGAGGCGGCCGGCGTCGTGCCCGAGGCGTGGGTCGAGGACAAGGGCTCGTCGGTGGCCGTGCACTACCGGCAGGCGCCGGATCCGAAGGCCGCCCGGGCCGCACTCCTTCTTGCGCTGCAACCCGTCGCGACCGAGTCCGGCCTGGACCTCATCGAGGGCAAGATGGTGCTCGAACTCGTCCCACCGGGTCGGCCGATGAAGGGCGCCGCCGTGGAACGCCTTGCGGGCGAGCACGGCCTCGAGGCCGTGCTGTACGCGGGTGACGATCACGCGGACCTCGACGCGTTCGCGGCGCTCGAACGCCTCGCGGCGTCGGGCATCGTCGCGGTCCGGGTCGCCGTCCGGGGCGACGAGACGCCGCCCGCGCTGATCGAGGCGGCCGACGTCGTGTGCTCGGATGCTTCGGATCTGGTTCGGCTGCTGGGCGGCCTCTAGCTCGGACCTCGAGCTCGCGACTACAGGCCGCGTCGGCGCTTGGCGCGCTCGAGGTCCTCCAGCTGCTCGCCCACCCAGCGCTCGGGCGGGTTCGCCAGCACCAGGCGCGAGAGACCACGCGCTCGACGCGTGCGCTCGTCCACGGGCATCGTCAGCGCGGTCTCGAGCGCGTCCGCCATCTCGTCCAGGTCGAAGGGGTTCACGGTCAGCGCGTAGCGGCCGAGCCGTCCGTACGCACCGGCGTTGCGCGAGAGCACGAGGACGCCGCGCCGCCGATTGAGCAGCGGCCCTTCCATGGCGACGAGGTTCATCCCGTCGATCACCGGGTTGACGAACAGCACGTCGTACAGCCCGTACGCGGCGATCGCGCCCACGTAGTCGTCCTTCAGGCGGAGCTCGATCGGCATCCAATCCTCGCGCCCGAGCGCCTCGTTGACCCGGCGCGCCTCCGCGAGGCATGCTTGCGTGTACTCCCGGTACTCGGGAAGCTCCATGCGCGAAGGCGACAGCAGCGCAAGGAACCGGACGCGGCCCAGCCACGACGGGTTGCGACGCAGGAACAGCTCGTATGCCTGGAACCCGCGGACCACGTTCTTGGTGAGCTCGACGCGGTCCACGCGCAGGATCAGGCGGTTGTTGTCCTTCCAACGGTTCAGCGAGTGCCGCAGCCCGCGCACCTGCGGGGTCGCGGCCTCCTGTCGCATCGCCCGGCCGTCTACCGAGATCGGGTGGATGCGCACGGCCACCTGCCTGCCGTCGGTCACGATGCGCGACCGGGTGAGGTCGACCCTCGCGCCGGCGAGCGTTCGCGCCGACAGCAGGAAGTTCTCGGCCCATCCCGGCGAGTGGAACCCGAGGACGTCGGCGCCGAGCAGCCCGCGCAGGACTTGGTCGTGGATCTTGGCCGGCAGCATCCGGAAATATGTCGGACCCGCGATCGAGGTGTGCGAGAAGTGGGCGATCAGGGCGTCCGGGATGAGCTCGCGGAGCATCCGCGGGACCAGCGACAGGTGGTAGTCCTGGATCAGGAAGGCGGTGTCGCGGCCCATCGCCTCGCCCTCCTCGGCCAGGGCATGCGCGAACCGGCGGTTGACCTCCACGTAGTGGTCCCACGACTCCTCCACGTCCTGACCGAACGAAGGCGAGGTCACCGTGTCCCACAGGTAGTGGTAGGCGAACCACAGGATGCCGTTGGAGATGCGGTTGTAGTAGCCGTCGTACACATCGGGCGGGATGTCCAGGTAGCGGATGCGGTAGCGGGTCCCCTCCTCGTCATGGTCGATGCGACCGCCCTTTGACGCCGCCACCATCTCGCGGTCGCCGTCGGACATCGCGGCCGCGACCCACACCCCCTCGGCCTCGACCAGCGAGCTCGAGAGCGCGGTGACCAGGCCGCCCGAACCCCGGCGCGCGACGAGCGAGCCGGCCTTGTCGCGCTCGAACGTCAGCGGGCCGCGATTGGAGGCGACGACGATCGGGGGGCTCATGCCGTGATGCGCGAGATGAGCCGGAAGGTGTCCTCGATCTCGCGCAGGCATAGGAACCGCTCGCGAACCCGCTGGCGGCCGGCCTCGCCCAGCGCCGTCCGCTTCTCGGGGTCGCGAAGCAACTCCACCACGCGATCGGCGCACTCCCCGATGCCGTTGACGAGGAAGCCGGAGACCCCGTCCTCGATCTGCAGGCGGATGCCGCCGACGTCGCCGCCCACGACGGGCTTCCACTTCCACATCCCCTCGGCCACGACCAGCCCGAACCCCTCCCGCAGCGACTTCTGGACCACGACGTCGGAGGCGCGCTGAAAGGCGTTCACGGCGCTGTCGCCCACGCCGCTCAGGTTCGTCAGCAGATGGATGTCCGGGTCGCCGGCCGAGTGCTCGGTGGTCAGATCCAGGTAGCGGATCCCCTCGGGGTCGTCGTGGGCGAGTGAGCCGACCATGACCAGTTGCGCGTCGGTGACCTCGCGGCGGATCAGCCGGAATGCGTCGATCACGCCGAGCGGATCCTTCCAGGGGTCGAACCGAGAGACCTGGGTGATGACCGGGCGGTCCGGGTCCACACCGAACGGCGCCAGGACGCCCCGCCAGGCGGCCTCCATCATCGGGGCGTTCTTCGGGCTGAGCGGGTCGATCGAGGGCGGGATGAACGCGCGCATCGGGCCCTGCACGCCGGGCTGCACGTATTCCTCCGCGGTGAAGATCGCCGCGTCGTACCGGTTCACGATCGGCTCGAAGAAGTCCCAGACCGGCCGGTACGGCGCCGAGAGGTCGATGTGGCAACGCCAGACCCACCGTCCCTTGCGGCGCGCGTCGTCCTCCAGGATCTGGAGCATCGCGGCCGGCTGGGGGTCATGCACGATGACGACGTCGTAGTCGTCCGGCATCTCGGCGGCGTTGGCGTGCATACGCTCCCAGTAGGTCTGGCGCATGTCATCGTCCAGCTGGGTCTCGGCGCCCTGCAACGCGTTGTGGACCGCCTTGGTCACGTTGAAGAAGCGGTCCGTGCCCTCGATCACCACCCACGTGGTGGCCACGCCGAGGTCGTTCATGATGGGCACCTGCGTGTGCAGGAGCTCGGAGACGCCGCCGCCGTACGCGGTGCTGCTGACGTTCAGCACCCGGAGCCCGCCGAGCGGCCGAGCCGCCTCGCGGAGGCGTTCGATCGCGCCCTCGCCCGCGGCCTCGGCGTAGTCGTCAACCCGCTTGGGCTGAACGGGGACGATGGGGAGCACGGGGTCGAGTCTACGTGGGCCCGGGGGAAGGGGTTCCGGTGTTCGCCCGCCGGGCTAGCAGCCGAGGAGCTCGAGCTCGCGCTCGCGGCGGTCCGAGCGCTCGGCCGCCGACATCCCCGCCGCACGCTCGGCGATCTTGACCAGGTCGACCGGGGAGAAGGGCTTGGTCAGGTACTCGGTGCAGCCCGCCCTCCACGCTGCGCGGCGGTCCTCGCGCTGGGTCTTGGCGGTCAACAGGATCACCGGCACGTGGCGGGTCTGCTCGTTGGCGGTCAGGGCCTCGAGCACCGAGATGCCGTCGAGCTTGGGAAGCATCAGGTCGAGCACGACGGCGTCGGGGCGCTCGGCCATCGCGAGCTCGAGGCCGTCCTCTCCGTTGGAGGCCTCGACGACCTCGTGCCCGGCCAGCTCGAGGTTGACCCGGCAGAGCATGAGCACGTCGGGCTCGTCATCGATCACCAGGACCCTCATCACATCGGTCTCCGCACCGTAGTCCGCTCGCTTCGGGGAGTATCGGCCGGAGTGGGGGCGTGCCATATGGCCCATCGGGACCATCTCGGGACCACCCCGGCCCAGACCGTAGGCACGAGGTACGCTCGTTGACACGGAAACGGGCCGGTTCCTACATTTGGCCTGGATATCGGCATGCTGAAGATCTCGCAGAGGCTCGAATACGCGATGCGCGCGATGATCGAGCTGTCCACGCGCCGGGAGGGAGGCGGGCTCGTGCCCGCCCGAGAGATCGCCCAGGCACAGCAGATCCCCCTTCGGTTCCTCGAGCAACAGCTCGGGGCCCTGCACAAGGCCGGGCTGGTCGAGAGCTTCCGGGGGGCCGGGGGCGGCTGCCGACTGGCCAAGGACCCCTCCGAGATCACCGTGGCGCAGATCGCGGACGCGATCGAGGGTCAGCTGTACCCGATGTTCTGCCTGGAGCCCACCGATCACACGTGCTTCGCGGACTCTCGGTGCGGGCTCCAGGGCTTCTGGGGGGAGGTCGCTCTGGCGATCGATGGGGTGTTCCAGCGCACCACGGTCGCTGACCTCGCCGCACGCCACCAGCGCACGGCGAACCGGACGGTCTTCACGTCCGAACAGCTGCTAGCGGGCCCGAACTAGGCGCCTCGGCCGTCCGAACGCGCCCAGGCTCAGGCGTCGCTCTTGCCTAGGATCCGCATCACCTTGGTGCCGCACTTCGGGCACGTTCCCTGGGCCGCCTTGCGGCCGTTCTTGAGCTCGACGACCGTGCCCTCGAACTGGACCTTCTCTCGGTCCTTCACGCAGTACCCCTCGTACGTGGCCACGTGGGCCCTCCTTCCCCGTAGGGCTCGAGGCCGCCTCCGTGGCGGCCTCGTAGGCACGATGCTCCGTCCTCCCAGGCACGGATGCAAGCACCTGCAGGCGCATTCCCGGGATGCCCGTTCGGCCCCTCCGGCCGTACGATGCGCGCTATAGACACGCACGGAGGAGGTCATACCCATGTCCGAGGCCGAACAGCACATCGCCGCCCTCCTTACGGAGGAACGGGTGTTCGAGCCGTCGGAGGCCTTCCGTGCCCGGGCCGTGGTCCAGGACCCGACGATCTACGAGCAGGCGGGAGCCGACCCGGAGGCCTTCTGGGCCGAGCAGGCCGAGCGCCTGGCCTGGTTCAAGCGTTGGGACACCGTCATGAACTGGACCCCGCCGTTCGTGCGCTGGTTCGAGGGCGGAACGCTGAACGCCGCCTACAACTGCCTGGACCGCCATGTCGAGGCCGGCGGGGGGGACAAGGTCGCCTACCACTGGGAGGGCGAGCCCGGCGATCGGCGCACGATCACGTACAAGGATCTGCTCGAGGAGGTCTGCCAGTTCGCGAACGCCCTGAAGTCCCTCGGTGTGAAGAAGGGCGACCGCGTCGCGATCTACCTCGGCATGGTCCCCGAGCTCCCCGTCGCGATGCTCGCGTGCGCGCGGATCGGCGCCCCGCACTCGGTCGTGTTCGGCGGCTTCTCCGCGGAGGCCCTGCGTGACCGGATCAACGACGCGGAGGCCACGGTCCTGATCACGGCCGACGGCGGGTACCGCCGCGCCGCGGTCGTGCCCCTCAAGGCCAACGCGGACGAGGCGCTGGCCGAGTGCCCGACGATCGAGCACGTGATCACCGTGCGCCGCACCGGCGGCGAGCACGGGTTCGTCGAGGGCAGGGACCACTGGTACCACGACCTGGTCGATGGGCAATCGACCGAGTGCGAGCCCGAGCCCATGGACGCCGAGGACCCGCTCTATTTCCTGTACACCAGCGGGACCACCGGCAAGCCCAAGGGGATCGTCCACACGACCGGGGGCTATCTCACGCAGGTGGCCGCGACCCACCGGATGATCTTCGACATCCAGGAGGACGACGTGTACTGGTGCGCCGCCGACATCGGCTGGGTCACCGGGCACTCGTACATCGTGTACGGCCCCCTGGCCAACCACACGACGGGCATCCTGTACGAGGGCGCCCCCGACTGCCCGAGCGAGGACCGGCTGTGGGCTGTCGCTGAGCGGTACGAGGCGACCATCTTCTACACGGCGCCGACGGCGATCCGCTCGTTCATGCGGTGGGGGACCGAGCATCCGGCCAAGCACGACCTGTCGTCGCTGCGGCTGCTCGGCAGCGTGGGCGAACCCATCAACCCTGAGGCGTGGGTCTGGTACTGGACCTACATCGGCGGCGAACGCTGCCCGATCGTCGACACCTGGTGGCAGACCGAGACCGGGGCGATCCTGATATCGCCGCTCCCGGGCATCACCAAGCTGAAGCCCGGCTCGGCCACGTTGCCGTTCCCGGGCATCGAGGCCGACGTGGTCGACGCGGCCGGGAAGTCGGTGCCGCTCGGCGGGGGCGGCTACTTGGTGCTGAAGCGGCCCTGGCCGGCGATCGCTCGAACGATCTGGGGCGACCCCGACCGGTACGTCGAGACCTACTTCTCCAAGTACGGCCCCGAGACCTACGTCGCCGGAGACGGCGCCAAGCGCGGCGAGGACGGCTACTTCTGGCTGCTCGGGCGCATCGACGACGTGATGAACGTCTCGGGGCACCGCCTGTCGACCTACGAGATCGAGAGCGCGCTGGTGGACGACCCCAAGGTCGCCGAGGCCGCGGTGGTCTCCCGACCCGACGACGTGTACGGCGAGGCGATCGTGGCCTTCGTCACGCTGAAGGGCGGCTTCATCGGGGACGACGATGTGGCCTCGGAGCTGCGCGAGCACGTCGCGCACAAGATCGGCAAGATCGCGCGGCCGCACGGCATCATCTTCACCGACGACCTGCCGAAGACCCGCTCGGGCAAGATCATGCGCCGGTTGCTCCGGGACGTCGCGTGCGGTCGTCCACTCGGGGACTGCACGACGCTGGCCAACGCCGAGGTCGTCGAGCAGATCAACGAGATGGTGGAGGCCGGCGCCGCTGAGGAGTGACATGCGCCGGATCCTCGGCGCCATCGTCCTGGCCGCCCTGATCCCCGCTTCGGCCGGCGCCGGCGCGGGCCTGAGGAGCGCCGAGCCCGCGGGCGGATCGTCGGGGTGCACGATCATCGGGACGAACGGCGACGACGTACTCCGCGGCACCCCCGACGCCGACGTGATCTGCGGACGCAACGGTGACGACGCGATGGTCGGGCTCGGTGGCCAGGACCGCATCATCGGGAGCCGGGGCAACGACCGGATCGACGGCGGCGCCGGTGCCGACGACGTCAGCGGGGGGCGGGGCGCCGACCTGGTCGCCGGTGGCGGCGGCGACGACCACGCGGAGGGCGGGCCCAACCACGACGCGGTCTACGGCGACGGCGGGTCGGACGTGGTCCAGGGAGGCCGCGGCCAGGACTTCTGTGTGAACACGAACGACGGCGTGGACGGCAACGACGTGGCCAACGGCGGGCCCGGCCAGGACGTCTACGACGCCGACCGAGGTGACGTCCTGGTCAACGTGGAGCACGCCCGGGGCTGCTGAGCGCCGCGGCCGCCTTGCCAGTTGCGGGGCCCCGTGGGTACGATGCGTTAGCACTCAGGCACCTAGAGTGCTAGCAGTCGTCATCTGGATCTGCGGAGAGCAGGAGGAGGGAAGATGGCACCGAAGCTCATCTCGTACGACGAGGAGGCTCGGCGGGCGCTCGAGCGCGGCATGGACATGTTGGCCAACGCCGTGAAGATCACGCTCGGACCCAAGGGTCGCAACGTCGTCCTCGAGAAGAAGTGGGGCGCCCCCACGATCACCAACGACGGCGTCTCCATCGCCAAGGAGATCGACCTCGAGGACCCCTTCGAGAAGATCGGGGCCGAGCTCGTCAAGGAGGTCGCCAAGAAGACCGACGACGTCGCCGGTGACGGCACCACCACCGCCACCGTCCTCGCCCAGGCGATCGTCAAGGAGGGCCTGCGGAACGTGGCGGCCGGCGCGAACCCGATGGAGATCAAGCGCGGGATCGAGCGCGCGGTCGAGCTCGGCGTCGAGAGCATCAAGAACCAGTCCAAGGAGGTCGAGCAGAAGGAGGAGATCGCCCACGTCGGCGCCATCTCCGCCGCCGACCCCGAGATCGGTGAGCAGATCGCCGAGGCCGTGGACAAGGTCGGCAAGGACGGCGTCATCACGGTCGAGGAGTCGAACACCTTCGGCATGGAGCTCGAGCTCGTCGAGGGCATGCGGTTCGACAAGGGCTACATCAGCCCGTACTTCATCACCGACGCCGAGCGGATGGAGGCGGACCTCGAGGAGCCGTATATCCTGATCGCGAACTCGAAGGTCTCCGCCGTCAAGGACCTGCTCCCGCTTCTCGAGAAGGTCATGCAGGGCGGCAAGCCGCTGCTGATCATCGCCGAGGACCTCGAGGGCGAGGCCCTGGCGACGCTGGTCGTCAACAAGATGCGCGGGACGTTCCGCTCGGTGGCCGTCAAGGCGCCCGGGTTCGGCGACCGGCGCAAGGCCATGCTGCAGGACATCGCGATCCTGGTCGGCGGCGAGGTCATCTCCGAGGAGGTCGGCCTGAAGCTGGAGAACGCGACCCTGGATCTCCTGGGTACCGCCCGCAAGATCGTCGTCACCAAGGACGACACCACGATCGTCGAGGGCGGCGGCAAGGAGGAGAACATCAAGGGCCGGATCAACCAGATCAAGGCCGAGATCGACAAGACCGATTCCGACTACGACCGCGAGAAGCTCCAGGAGCGCCTGGCCCGCCTGGCGGGCGGCGTGGCGGTCATCAAGGTCGGCGCGGCCACCGAGGTCGAGCTCAAGGAGAAGAAGCACCGCATCGAGGACGCCGTGCAGTCCACCAAGGCGGCCGTCGAGGAGGGCGTCGTGCCCGGCGGCGGCGTCGCCCTGCTGAACGCGCAGGCGGTTCTCGACAAGGTCGACCTGGACGGCGACGAGCTCACGGGCGCGCTGATCGTGCGCCGGGCGCTCGAAGAGCCGATCAAGCAGATCGCCTCCAACGCCGGCCTCGAGGGCGGCGTGGTCGTCGAGAAGGTGCGGGCCCTCGACCCCGGCTTCGGCCTGAACGCGGCCACCGGCGAGTACCAGGACATGCTCAAGGCGGGCATCATCGACCCGACCAAGGTCACGCGCTCGGCGCTGCAGAACGCGGCGTCGATCGCGGCCCTGTTCCTCACCACCGAGGCGGTCGTGGCCGAGAAGCCCGAGAAGGAGAAGGCTCCGCCCATGCCGGGCGGCGGCGACATGGACTTCTAGTCCCGTCGCCGGACGTCGTCGAAGCGGCTCTCCGTTCGGAGGGCCGCTTCGCGTTCGGGGGTGAACCGCTCACCGCGGGACGGCGAACGCTGGGTGAAAGAGCCCCCTCTCTCTCACCGAGGCCCCGGACCCCCTCCGGGGCCTCGGCGCATCTCCGGATGGCTCCATGCCAGAATCGGCCGTGAGCAGCGCGCACCTGCACCTGACGTTCCCCGGCCATCTCGCGTCCGAGCCCGTCCTGCACGGCCTGGCGACCGAGTTCGGCCTGGTCACCAACATCCGGCGGGCGAACATCGAGGAACGGGGCGGCTGGATCATCGTCGAGGTCGAGGGAGACGAGGGGCGGATCGCCGAGGCCGTCTCATGGCTGGCCGAACGCGGGCTGCAGGTGGACCGCATCGATGAGTGAGTCCTCCCGAACGCGAGCCCGTCACGGATGATCGAGAAGCGCATCGAGATCCGGTGGCGCGACGTCGACGCCTACGGCCACGTCAACAACGCGGTCTACCTGAACTACCTGGAGGAGGCTCGCGACGCCTGGGTCCAGGAGGTCCTCGGGGCGGCCTCGGGCAGCACCTGGGACTTCGTGCTGGCCAGGGTCGCGATCGACTTCAAGGCCGAGCTCACTCAGGACGACGGCGCGGTGATCGTGACCTGCCAGCTCGACCGGATCGGCCGCTCAAGCGTGGGCACCCGTGAGGAAGTCCGAAAGCTCGACGGAACGATCTCTGCGCAGGCGGTCTCGGTCGTGGTCCCACGCGATCCGCAGACCGGTCGTTCGCGGCCGCTCACCGATGCCGAACGGGGCGCCCTGGAGGCGCAGCTGCCGGAGGTGTGAGGCGCCTCAGCCGACGACGCGGCGGGCGTGGACGAAGTGGTCCTCGTACCAGTTGCCCGAGATCCACGTGAGCGTCACCCCGGCGTTGCTGCCGCCCGAGTCGATCGCCCAGCCGCCGCCGATGAACGTGTCCACGTGATCGACGGTGCCGTCGTCGTTGCCGTCGTAGAACATCAGGTCGCCCGGGCGCTTGTCGTCCCAGCGCACGCGCTTGCCGGCGGCGGCCATCGAGGCGGAGGTGCGCTGCGGCAGCGCCCAGCCCGCGTAATCACGCGGCGGCGTCGGGTCCCATCCCGACACGGCCTGTTTCATGACCCACCACGTCACGCCCGAGCAGTCGAACCCGCCGACCGGTTGATACCCGCAGCAGTAGCTGGAGGATGTCGGCTGGTCCCAGTCTCCGCCCCACACGTAGGGATAGCCGACGTAGCGAACCGCGAACGAGACCACGCGCCGGAGCTTCGGCGTGAGGTTGGGCAGCTTCATCGTCGCGTAGCGCGACAGCGAGTCGTGCAGCCAGTCGGGCCGGTTGGCGGCCCGGAACAGCGACCATGCAACCTCGGCCCGCGAGAGCGCATCGTCGGGGCCGACGTCGAGCGACTCGTCGCCATGGTTGTAGCGCAAGCCGATCCGCATCCCGATGAGGAGCGTGCCGAAGTCCTTCGGCGTGGCAATCGGCGTGCCGTCGCGAAGGTGCAGCGCGTCGGCGCCCGCGGCGAGGTCCCCGAACCCGATCGCCAGCACGATCGCGCGATGCACCTCGCGCGGCGTGACCGCCTGGCTCGGCCGGAACGAGCCGTCTTCGTCGACTTGCATCCACCCGGCGGAGACCGCGGCGTTGGCGAACCGGAAGAAGCGGTCCTCCGAGGGCAGGTCGGGGAACGACAGGCTCGCGTCCTGCTGCGGGCCCTTTCCGAACGCGCGGAACAGCGCGCGGGCGAACAGCTTGCGACTCTCGCGCCGGTCGGGCCGGAAGGCGTAGCGCCCGTCCGGGTCGGGCTTCCAGTCCCGCATCCAGTCGTTGGTCGCGCCGACGTAGTCGATCGCGTTGTGGGCCCACAGGGAGTTCGGCACGTCGGACCAGCGGACGTCGGTGGTCGCGTAGGCGCCGTCTGCTCCCCGCTCGTCGACCTCGCTGCTCCAGGCCGGAGGACCGGAGCCGGCCTCACCAGCCTTCGCACCGCCGCGGGCGGGCAGGGACGATGCGGCCTGCGGCAGGAGCAGCAGGCATGCGGAACACGTGAGCACAGCGACGACGCGCCGCAGGGGCCGTGCGGGCATACCGGTGTACCCTCGGCGCCTCGGCCGGGGGCCTCAAGTCGGTCGATCGGGGGACCTGGGACGGATCGCCCACTGCGTTAGCCTGCCGGGCGTGCTGGGGGAGGTCGAGGCGGTCGTGCTCGAGGTCAAGGCCTGGGACGTGCACGGCGTCGGCTACGTGGACGTCACGGTCGCCTACAAGGACCGAACCACCGAGACCGCGCGCCTGGGTCCGGAGAGCGTCCCCGAGGACCTTCAGTCGGGCGACCAGGTCCTCGTGAGCAAGGCCGTCAACATGATCGTGGCGATCCGGCGGCCCTGATGTTCGCCTGGACCTATCTGGACCGCTCCGACGAGGAGGTCGGGCGCTCGCCCGCGTTCGACCTGGCCGAGCAGGCCGAGGAGTGGATCGGCTCGTCCTGGCCAGACCTGCTGGAGCAGGGGGTCGAGGCCGTGATCCTTCGCGACGACGACCTCGCGCGGGACCTGTACCGGATGGGGGTTGGCCCCGACGAGGAAGCCGAGGCCTAGGAGGCCGAGGTCAGGAGGCAGGCCCCTCGCCGCGGACCTTCTCCACGTCCGCGAGGGCGTCTCGCAGGTCCTTCAGCCACTCCTCCTGCTTCTGCGCCACCAGCCGGACGCACCAGGCAAGCGCGTGGCTGCGCGAGCGCGCCACGCCGCCCTCGACCAGCGTGTCGAGGACGCGGCGCTCCTGCATCCGCAGGCGTGTCATGGCCGGCACGCTGAGGGTGGTGAACAGGGTCCGGACGTCCCCGCACTCGGCGCCCCACGACACCCGGCGACCGAACCGGTGCTGTGCCTCCTGCGCGATCCGCATCCGGCGCTCGCGCGTGTCCTCACGGAAGCCGCCGATGCGGGCCGAACGGGCCGAGGCGACAGTCTCGGCGGTGGCGTCGGCCGGGAGCTCGGGGTCGGCGAGGGTGCCGACGACCAGGATCTCCTCCCGGTCAGCGGTCACCACGGGGGTCCCGACGAACCACTCGGTGGGGATCCGGCCGGCGAACCAGCCGGCCAGCTCCTCCGAAGATGCGTAAGAGTTCTTCGTCATGGGTGGATGATTACACGATTACACGTAATCGTCAAGCTTTGCGAGCGAGTCGAGGAGCCTGCTCGACGCCGATGTCCGGAGATGGAACGATGGCGCGCGGCCGGCCTGGGCCCAGGAAACGAGTCGGCAATACGTCGAGGATGAGCCACGAACGGAGGACTCATGAGTCAGAGGGAACGTCGGGCAGCGCCAACCGCGGCGATCGTGACGATCGTGGGCGGGGTGCTGCTCGCGGTGGCCTCGTTCCTGCCGTGGGCGAAGGTGTCGGGGTCGGGCGCGAGCGTCACGGCCAAAGGCCTGGACGGGTCGGACGGGTACATCACGCTTGCCGCCGGACTGATCGCCGTGGTCGCCGGCCTCGTGATGCTCCGAGCGACCCGCCGGGTGCTGGCCGTCGTGGCGGTCCTGGTGGGCCTGGTGGGCGGAGGCATCGCGCTGTACGACGCGCTCACGGCCAAGGACAGCGTGCTGGACGCCGCGGCGGAGGAGCTCGCGCCGTCGTTCGGCGTGTCGGCCGATCAGGTGCGCGCGGCGCTGGACCAGGCCGTCGATTCGGGAACGCTCGGCGTCTCGATCGGCGTCGGGCTCTACATCGCGATCGCCGGCGGGCTGGTGGCCATCGCGGGGGGCGTGCTCGGCCTGCGCGAAACCGTGGCCGAACCCGCCGCGGCACCGACCGCGCCGACGCCGGCCACGCCGTCCGCTCCCGCACAGGCCCCTCGCGAGTCACCGGCGTCTCCACCGCCGCCCGATGCGAGCGGCCCGTAGCGCGTGAGCCGGCGCGCGTCCGTCGCCGGGGTGCTCGCGCTGGTCGGCGGCGTGGCGGCCGTAGTGGGCTCGTTGCTCCCTTGGGCCGAGATCTCGGCTGGGCCATTCACCGAGCAGGCCAGGGGGATCGACGGCTGGGAGGGTAAGGCCGCGATCGTCGGCGGCCTGGTGATGATCGTGGCGGGTGCCCGGGTGATCGCCGGATCCCATCAGGCGATCGCGAAGATGCGGCCCGGGGCGGCCATCGGCGGGCTGGTCGCCTTCGGCGTCGGGCTGTACACGGCCCTCACCGTGCGTGAGCAGCTGCTCGACGCCGCTCAGGGGCAGCTGCCGCGCGCGGAGGTCGAGCGCGCGCTGGACAGCGGCCTGCTCGAGCTGTCGATCGCGATCGGCCTGATCCTGGTCATCGTCGGCGGCGCCCAGGGGATCCTCGCGGCCCTGCTGTCGATCGGCGTGTCGGAACCGGCGACGCCACGCGCGTCGGGCGCGGGACTACGCGGCTGGTCGAACGAGCCGTCGAACCGGACGCCGGGTCGGCCGCCGGGTCCGGGCGGCGCGCCGCCCACGCCTCCTCCTCCACCGGGCGAGACGGGTCCATCGACGTGAATACCATCGAGCACGTGCTCGACACGAGCGGGCGTCGCGTCCTGGACGTCACCGATCTCGTCCGCGCGTTCTGCGCCGCGGACGGCCGCGACGGCCTGGTGAACGTGTACGCGCCGCACGCGACGGCCGGCGTCGCGCTCATGGAGACCGGCTCGGGTTCGGAAGAGGACCTCGAGGAGCTGCTCGAGCGCCTGCTGCCTCGCGACGACCGCTACCGGCATCGTCACGGCTCGATCGGACACGGCGGCGACCACCTGCTGCCTGTCCTGATCGCACCCTCGCTGTCGATCCCGGTCGGCGCCGGCGAGCCGCTCCTGGGGACGTGGCAGCGCGTGGTGGTCGTGGACCCGAACCGCGAGAACGACGTGCGGCAGCTCCGCCTGTCGTTCGTGCCCGGCTGAGGCGGCTCAGAGGTACAGGCCGGGCTCGCGCTCCTTGCCGTCGGGCGAGGAGGACACGGCCTGGACGTCGCGCTCGCGAAGCAGCAGGCAGTCGCGGCCGTCGATCTCGACCTCGAGCCCGGCCTGGGGCAGGTACAGGATCCGGTCGCCGGTACGCGTCGAGCGCACATCGGGGCCGACCAGCAGGACGTCGCCCCAGATGCACCGCTTGGGCGCGGGAGCCGCGGTCGCGGGGATCAGCAGGCCTCCGCGCGAGGTGCGCTCGCCGTTGTCCGGATTCTCCACGACGATCCGGTCGCCGGTCAGCCGGATCTCCTCGGACGCGGTCGATTGGCGCTTCTTCCGCGGCTTCTTGGGCCGGTCCTTCGACGATGCGGATCCCTCGGCCATGCGACCGATTGTATCCACGGGTCGTGGGACGACCGGGTGAACCGGCCCTCGCGCAGGTAGCATGCTCGGCCGATGAATGCCAGCGAGGTGCTCGCGGACGCCGTGTCCACGTTGAAGGCGTCCAGCGCGATCGACCACTGGCAGCGCGATCGCGAGCAGATCGAGGCCGAGGAGCTGTTGCGCTTCGCGATGGGCGTCGACCGCGTTCGACCGCGCGACGAGGTGCCCGCGGCCATCCGCCGGAAGTTCGGCCGCATGATCGATCGTCGCGCGAGCGGCGAACCCGTCCAGCTGATCATCGGCCACGCGGTCTTCCGCGGGCTGGAGATCGAGGCGCGGCCGGGCGTGTTCGTCCCGCGGGATTCGACGGAGTTCCTTGCGGAGCAGGCGATCCGGCGCCTCCACGGCCGGCGGCGCCCGGTCGCGATCGACCTGGCCACCGGGGGCGGCGCCGTCGCGCTGTCGATCGCCGACGAGGTTCCGGGGGCGCGGGTGTTCGGCTCGGACATCTCGGCCGCGGCGGTCCGCGTCGCCAGACACAACGCCGAGGGGTTGCGGCTACGCGCCACCTTCGTGCGCGGAGACCTGTTCGGCGCGTTGCCTCGGCGCATCGTGGGCGAGGTCGACGTGATCACGCTGCACCCGCCGTACGTTGCGCGGGGAGAGCTCCGCGAGCTCCCCGAGGAGATCCTGCGGTTCGAGCCGGTGCACACGCTGACGGACCAGAGCCTGGACGGCCTCGGTCTGGTGGGACGCACCGTGGCCGAGGCGCCGGCATGGCTCCGTCCGGGCGGCTGGTTGCTGATCGAGGTGAGTCCGGATCGGGCCCGGCCCGTGGCGTCGGTGATGCGCAAGGGCGGGTTCACCGACGTCCGCAGCACGATGGACCGCGGGTTCAAGGTCACCAGGGTGCTCGTCGGACGCGTGAGGCCGTGAGCGCGCCCGAGCGGCTTCCCTACGGGACCTGGCCCTCGCCGATCACCGCCCGGCGGGCGGCGCAGGCATGCATGCGGCTGGCCGAGACGCGGGCGTTCGGGGAGTCCACCTACTGGATCGAGCGCCGTCCGAACGAGGACGGCCGCTACGTCGTGGTGCGCGCGGACGCGGGCGCCGATCCGCGGGACGTGACCCCGCCCGGCTTCTCGGCGCGAACCCGCGTGCACGAGTACGGCGGCGGCTCGTACACCGTGTTCGGCGACTCCGTGTTCTTCACCGACGATCGCGACCAGCGACTGTACCGGCATCGCGAGGGCGAGGAGCCGGTCGCCGTCACGCCCGAACCGCCGGTCGAGCGCGGGCTCCGGTACGCCGACCCGGACGTCTCCCCCGACGGCGAGCGCCTGGCGTGCGTTCGCGAACGCCACGAAGCCAACGGCGAAGTCGCCAACGAACTGGTCATCATGGGGACCGACGGCTCTGACCCGACGGTGCTCGCGTCCGGCCGCGACTTCTACGCGAGCCCCCGATGGTCGCCCGACGGCTCGAGGATCGCCTACCTGGGCTGGGACTTCCCGCAGATGCCCTGGGACGGCACCGAGCTGCGCATCGCCGAGATCGGCCCGGACGGCGCCGCCGTCTCCGAACGACACGTCGCGGGCGGGCTCACGGAGTCCGTCTTCCAGCCTTGCTGGAGTCCCGAGGGACTCGTGCACTTCGTCTCGGACCGGACGAACTGGTGGAACCTGTACCGCGAGGACGCGCCGGGCGCGGTCACCAACCTCACGCCGACCGACGCCGAGTTCGCCGTGCCGATGTGGGTGTTCGGGTACGCGACCTACGCATTCCTGTCGGACGGGCGGATCGCGGTCGCCTACCGGCGCGAGGGCGTGCATCACCTCGCGCTACTCGATCCCGGCAGCGGCGAGATCCTGGATCTCGATCTGCCGTTCACCTGCTTCGACTCGTACCTGTCGGCGTCGGGCCAGCGCCTGGCCTTCATCGCGGGTGGCGCGGCGACGCCGATGCAGGTGGTGTCGCTGGACTTCGCGACCCGCGCCGTCGAGGTGCTGTGCGAGAGCGAGCGGATCGAGTTCGATCCGGGCTACGTGGCCCGGCCCGAGCCGATCGCGTTCCCCACGACGGACGGCCGGACCGCGTACGCGTACCACTACCCGCCCACGAACCCCCGGGCGATCGGTCCAGAGACCGAGCGACCGCCGCTGGTCGTCTACGTGCACGGCGGCCCGACCTCCGAGGTCTGGCCCGAATACGACCTGGAGGTGCAGTACTTCACCAGCCGCGGGTTCGCCTACGTCGCCGTCAACTACGGCGGGAGCACCGGGTACGGGCGCTCGTACCGCGAGAGCCTGTACGGGCGGTGGGGCGAGGTCGACGTTGACGACGCGATCGCCGCGACCCGAGCCCTGGTCGAACGCGACCTGGCCGACGGCGACCGGCTCCTGGTCACTGGCGGCAGCGCCGGCGGGTGGACCGTGCTGTGCGCGCTGGCGTTCCGCGACGCGTTCGCGGCCGGGACGAGCTACTTCGGCGTCTCGGACCTCGAGCCCTTCGCCGAGACGACCCACAAGTTCGAGTCCCGATACCTGGACCTTCTGGTCGGCGCGCTGCC
>Ga0114129_10002545_pt1 | contig 25319 bp, 29 predicted proteins | sample RhiMetdeltSRZDD1_FD_80071 | JGI IMG/M metagenome (GOLD analysis project Ga0114129, IMG submission 80071) | Populus rhizosphere microbial communities from Tennessee, USA - Rhizosphere MetaG P. deltoides SRZDD1 (version 2) (version 2) | ecosystem: Host-associated > Plants > Roots > Rhizosphere >...
GTACCTTGCTTTGTCGCTGGCTCTGTTGTTTTATGGTTTACATCCTAATTCTTTTAAAACATTGACCGTCTGGTCGCATACCTCGTTTAATTTTCCGCTGGGTGCCGGGTATTTGATTCTCTTGTTCACGGTTGCGCACGATGCCCGGGGCCAGATCTCCAATCGGCTGGCTGCGGGACTCGGACTCGCATCAGGGGTCATGATCGCCGTCATGATCAATTTCACACCCTGGTTAGTGACCACTCTCCTTTTCGTCTTTCTTTCAAACTTTGTGAAAAGGACACCGTGGAAAAAAAGCCTGATCACCGGGAGCATCCTCGTTCTTTCCTGTGCCGCAGGTTTCCTGGTAGCAACCCTTCCCTCTATTCACAGAATGCCGTATTTCTTCGGGTTTATTTACAACCTGCTTGGCCATCAATCGCTCTATGGCACTGGGCCTGAGGGCATACCCTCCATCGCACTTTTATGGAGTAACCTGCAGGATTTAGTTACAGCTGCTCCATCGGTATTTTTTGTGATGCTGGTAAGCCCGTTCATCTCTCTGTTCCTCTTTCGGCAGCGCAGCAGTCGTATTCCTGAGAATCACAGCCTCTGGGCATTGAATTTTTGCCTGCTTCTCCAGTGTGGCATGATCACACTGGCCGTGTTGAAACATCCAGGCGAACATTACCTCCTATCACTTGCGGCAACGCTTCCTGTATTGTTACTTGTGATCGTAAAACTTTCAGAGTTCAACGGGAGATTCAGGCGGCAGCTCGGCAATGCACTCGTCATTTTTTCCATCATAAGTATTAGTGCATTCACTCTTTTGTCCATTAAAAATCGGCACGCAGAGTTGCTGGAAGCTCGAGCTGTTGAGACAGAGATTAACCGAATCATCACAGAGCAGGAGATTCGATTAAATAAAAAACCGGGCGAACTACTCATCCTACGGACAAACGGGACCTATTCGTATTGTTCCGCCCTTTTGCATGGAGATTTTTTCACAGGAGGTGTGTTTGCGACAGAAATTAACGCCTGGTGTCCGTCTCAGGCCTTCTTCTTTAATCGCTTTGACTGGGTTTTATATCAGGGCACTCAAGTGGCAGTTCATGATTTCCCCTGGGATCTATTGGTGACCCGTACCTGGGAACTAGCAGGCAATCCCTCCTGGAAAAAAGAAAAGATCGTTGAATATCCCCATAATATTTATCTCGTAATAAACGAAAAGTAACGATTAAGCCTGCCGCCACATCTTGCACCGGTACGTTGATGTAGATTGATTTGCTCCTATTGTCTCCCTGCGCGTTCGTGACGACGGTAGTCCCCGTAAAATCTGCTCAGAACCGGAGCAATGACCTCTGCTTTGACCTCGTGGTTTTGGCCGCTGATGAGCCGAAATGTGCCATATTGCACCCTGTTGGCGATTGCTTCGGCAGCTTTGGCAAAAAACGAAGTATTGACACCTGGCAGCATTTCCACGTCTCCCGAGAGAGCCAGCACCGGCACGGCGATGGTTTCCAGCCGTTCTTTTCGGCACATACAGGGATTGAATCAAAAACTCGGAAGTGACAAGTCGTCCAGGCTTTTATTTGAGCATCTTTTCAATATCAGTCCACAAATCTGGTATTTCCAAAACCTCTGCAAAGGATTTGACCCAATGCTGGATGCGGTTAATATCCAAGTCAGGATGAGAGTCAACGATGGTTTGAACATCAATCAGGTCCTTTGGACGATGAGCAATTGCCTTCATGATGATCAAATCTTCCGGTGTCGGTAATCTCACAGAGAACAGGCCTGTATCATATACTTTGCTTCGTGCAACAACTTCCTCTTCAAATGGCAAGACTCCGAGAGTGATGTCAATACTTGCGCCGCTGGAAGAATGGCGCAACAACAATACACGGTTTTTCTTTGCAAATTCCATTACTTTGTCAGTGCGAGGCTCAATCCCCTCTTTTCTTGCCATTTCCAGAATTTGCGGAACATCGCTGGTGGATGCTAAAAACATGGCATCCAGGTCAACAGTAAATCTTGGTTTGCCCAAGAAGCCTGTGGCAATCCCACCGATGATAACGCCTTGCTCGCCAAAACGATCCAGCAGGCGCTGTAAGGCAGTCAGGGGTTCAACAAACGTCTGGAGTGGCTCCGGAAGGGTCATTTCCCCTCTTTGAGCTTCGCCCAGCGTGCAAAGACTTCTATTTCACTATCATCTGGTTCGAAGGAAAAGCCAAGTCCAATGGCCATACGCCAGATCGTGATCATCTGTTGCAGGCGCATTTCCGGGGTGAGCGAACGCAACTCTTCACGCTCAAACTCTTCCACAGCTTTCCAGCGCTCACGGTAGGACTTGATGTCAAAATCGGCATCCATACGTTAATTATAGCATTGCTGAGAAGAGTGAATTCACACGAATCAGTGATGCACGCTGAAATAAATCCTCTCTTCTTATCTCCCTGTGCGTTCGTTGCGTAAAATTCGCTCAGGACAGGAGCAATGACCTCTGCATTGACGTTGTGGTTTTGGCCCTACAGCGACTTGTACGTACTATGCGAGCCCATCCTGACGATCGCCTGGGCAGGTTTACTCCCCGTGCGAGGAGTACCGTAAGAAAGATACCCAGCATTACCCAGCCTTGGAGAGCTTTAGCATTCAGTTCGTAGCGTTTATTATTATCTCCGTAGGGGACGCCCGTGCGATTTCCGTTCCCTCAAGACGCAAACAACGCCGGCAGGCCGCCGGTGTGCAGGAAGATGACCGGCTCGTTCGATTCCAATCCTCCCTTCTCGATCAGGTCCAGCATACCGCCGAAGGCTTTGCCGGTGTAGACCGGGTCGAGCAGGATCCCTTCGGTGCGTGCCAGCCTCCGGATCGCCTCCCGGCACAGGTCCGAGGGGACGCCGTAGCCCGGCGCGGCGTAGGTCTGTTCGAGCAGGGGGATTTGCTCCGGCGGGAACACATGCGGTTCGCCCAGGCGAGTGCAGATCTCTCCTGCCAGGCGGCTCAGCGAGGCAGGAAATCCCTTCCACAGCACGCCGATATCGATCGCCAGCGGGCGCACAGACGACCCCATCAGCGTCAGCCCGGCGAGCAGCCCCGCCAGGGTCCCACCGGTCCCGGCTGCCAGCACCAGGTGCGCTTTCCCGATGCCCAGCCCGCGCGCCTGTGACTCGATCTCGACGGCGGCGCGCACATAGCCCAGCCCGCCGCGCCACGAATACCCGCCGACCGGGATGAAGGTATGTTGCCCCAGCCGCAGCCAGGCGAGCAGGTGCACCAGCCGGTTAGTCGCCTCGATCGTCCTGCTGCCATCGCCCCCGCCCAGAGGCAGGAAGTGCATGTGTGCCTCCAGCAGATGGTTGAGCAGCAGATTGCCAGTCCATTCGTTGGGGCGCCGTTCGAAATAAAACAGATGCGGTTCCAGTCCCAGTTTGCGGGCGGCGGCGGCGGTGATGCGGGCATGGTTGGACTGCAGTCCGCCAAAGGTTGCCACCTTGCGCAGTCCGCTCCGTTGTGCAGGGGCCAGCAGATATTCCAGTTTGCGCGCCTTGTTTCCACCCATCCCCGGGCCGAGTACATCATCGCGCTTGAGGAACACCTCACGCCGCAACTGAGCACTCAAACGCGGCAGGTGCTCCAGCGGCGTAGGCGTTTCAGCCAGCGGGACGCGGGGAAAGCGCTCCAGCGTTTGCAGAAGGGAATCACCGGAAAGCATAAAAAACCTAGCCACAGAGACACTGGGTCACGGAGTTTTTAGTTAAGTTTTCTCAGTGTCTCTGTGGCTAACCTTTACATTACCTCAGCAGGTGTTTTGCCAGGCGTTTGCCCAGCCCGATGATCGTCAACACGGTGGGGCGCGCCAGGGCTTCCGGGAAGACGCTGGCATCACACACATAAAGACCAGATACCTCGGTCTGCAGATCCTCGTCCACCAGCGTGCCCACGCGCACGGTCCCGCTGGGATGCGTGCCGCGCAGCGGGGTGGTGAAGATCGTCTCGGATCGGGCGCCGGCTTCGATCAGGATGCGCCGGCAGACCTCCTCGGCAGAGCGCATGCGCGGGCGGTCGTGATCGGTGAGAGGTTTGCTGATCCGGCCGTCCGGGAAGACTCCGCCCGAGACGTCGTCCTTGAGCTTGATCATCACTCCCAGAGTATTCTTCCAGCGCGGCCAGGTGAGAGCATACTTGAGCCCCTTGAGACTGTTGATCAACGGATAGAGCAGCCAGGGGTCCATCAGCGTGCTCAACATATATCCCTCGTCCGCGTTCTCCCAGGACCAGGTCATAGGCGGCTCCTCGCCAATGCCCTTCCCGTGGATCGTGCCGTAGACCATGACCGTGATATCCATGGTCATGCCCTGGCCGGCCCCCGGAAAATTGGACGCCTGCAGAATGCGCGGCGTGCCAATGCCTCCGGCAGAGAGTACGAGGGTGTTCGCATGCGCGACAAAGGGTCCCCCATCCAGCTGGCCTGCCACGCCGGTGATCTGCCCGTCTTGGACAAGCACACGCTCGACGCGCGCGCCCGTGCGCAGATCGCAGCCGGCCGCCACCGCCTGGTCGACGTATTCCGCCGCGCTCCACTTGGCTTTGCAGCGACAACCGAGCATGCATTTCGCCCCACAGTCAAACGGGTGGGCGCGGGCAGGCTTCATGAATTTGAGCTGGGGCTCCCAGTCGTAGCCGAGCGACCGGGCAGCCTGCGCGATGTGCGTGGAGGCTTCACCGCGCAGCTCGGGGGGCAGCGGCTCGATCTCCAGTTCTTCGATCGTTTCGGAAACTTCGGTTTCCAGATTCACCCCGTACTTTTCCCTGAACCAGGCGGGTGGCGGCGCCGCGCAGCCGCAGTACATGCTGGTCGCCCCGCCCACCATCATGGGGCGGACGATGTTCAGACCCTCCTCCGTGAAGAGCAGGCTGCCGCGGTCGGTATAGAGCAGCGCGCCCAGGTAGGTGCCGTAATAGCCGCGCGGACGGTGATCCTGGCCGCGTTCCAGCAGCAGCACGCGCTTCCCGGCCCGCGCCAGCTCCCGGGCCACAGTCGCCCCACCCGGACCGGAGCCCACGACGATCACATCGGCATGCAAAGTCTCTGCCATGATTGCTCACATTGTATCGCTGAATTTGAACGCGATAGAATTCGATCAAATCATACGATCATACAAGGAGAGATAACCACGGAGACACGACGTTTTTAATTTAACCCAAGTTGCGACCTATGAAGGAAGAGGCATGTCACCCTGAGCCCTTCGGCTACGCTCAGGATAAACTCCGCGAAGGGTCTCCCGAGCAATTGAGCCTGTTGGCTCAATTGCTCGGGGATTCTTCACTCCCTCACCTGCGCTTGCATGCATGTGCAAGTGTCGGTCGTTCACACCGTACCGGTGTCCTTCGGTAGAATGACATAAGGCCTCATGAGAAGGAATGGTAGCAACTTGAGCTAATTTATTTCTCTCAGTGTCTTCGTGGTTCAGAAGAGGACGGTAACTATGGACAATTTTCACCGGCTGTTAGTTCCGCAGCCGGGCCGCACCCGCCAGGCGACGAGCTTCGGGCGCGACCCCGAGCGAGGGCATACGTGGTGGGGGCTGCGCAGCATGGAAGCCTGCATCAAGCGGGTGCTGCTGGCGCCGGGCGAAACGCATGTCATGGCATCGCTCTTCGGGGCGGGGATGATCACGCGCATCCACATGACGGTCCTGCTGCCGTTCAACCTGCATGCGCTGCGAAGCCTGGTCCTGCGCTTTTACTGGGATGGGGAGGAGGACCCCAGCGTGGAATGTCCCTTCGGCGATTTTTTCGGTGCGCCGTTCGGAACCTACCAGCCGTATATCAGCGCTCCTATGAGTCTCACCGCCGGGGCCTTCAACTGCCTGTGGCTGATGCCCTACGCGAACGGCGCCCGGCTCGAGATCACCAATGAGGGATCTTCGGCTGTCGATCCCTTGTTTTACAACATCACCTATCAGGAATTGAAAGAGACGCCGAGCGATTGGCGCTTCCACGCGCAGTGGTGTCGCGAAAACCCCACTCGAAAGGGCGTCCCCTATACGATCCTGGAGGCCGAGGGCAGCGGGCACTACGTGGGCTGTCATTTGAACATGCAGAACCGGGAATGGTGGCTGCGCCCACCAGTAAAGGAAATGAAATTTCCACGCGGCTTTGGGCTGGGGATGCTGGAAGGCTGGGAATCCCTCTACCGTGACGGCGAGACGACTCCCTCCGTGCACGGCACCGGCACCGAGGACTACTTCAACGGGGCCTGGTACTTCCTATCGAAGGGAGGTCGATTCGCCGCGCCGTATCATGGCTGCATCGTCCGCGATATGCTGCGGGGGCGTGTCGCTGCCTACCGCTTCGACATGACGACGCCGGTCTCCTTCTCCCACTCCCTGCGCGTGGAGATCGGTCACGGCTTCTCGAACGAGCTGCGATGCGACTATTCCAGCACCGCCTACTGGTACCAGGCAGAACCGCACCGTCCATTCCCGTCCCTGCCGCCGGTCGGTTTGCGCCAGCCTCAGCCTGCCACTGCCAACCTCGTCCAGACCGGCTTGCTGCTCGCCCCGCCTGCCGCCGCGCTGATGGCGCTCCTCTGGCGTCTCCTCCGCCCTAAACATTGACTTCGCTTGTGCCTGCCGGCTTAAATTGAAAGCAACAGCGCTCTAAGAAAAATTATCCCTGAGAGTAGCTTGACCTCTCAGGGATAATTCATCCTGGTTCGTTCTTTTAGGCACTCCCGTAAAACTTGCTCAGGATAGGCGCTAAGACCTCTGAGTCTACGTCGTGGTTCTGGCCTGAGAGAATCTGATATTTCCCATGCGGCACCATATTCGCGATTGCCTGTGCAGCCTTACGAAAATAGGAAGTGTCAACACCTGGCAGCATGTCGACGTCTCCTGAGAGGGCCAGTACAGGCATAGTGATCCTCTCCAGCAGCTCTTTCTGCGGGGTAAAGTTTCGACCGAACATCACGGTGGCATCGTTGACCAGAGAAGGGGCGACCGCCTCCATCATGGGCCAGAAGGGAGCCTGCCGCATCCCGGCGAGCATCTCTTCCGGGATCCACTGGCCCATGTAGGCGGCAAAGGCGTCGCCATTCCTGCCTTCCTGTACCGCCTGTTTTGTCTGTGTGAACACTTCAGGTGGCGGAACTCTGGAAGCCGATTCGGCGCCCATGTAAGGGACCTCGTATACGGCGAGTTTGTTTACTTTATCGCCAAGCACGGCCGCGGCCTCCAGTGCCAGTGCTCCGCCGGAAGAAATACCAAAGAGATGAGCCGTTCCACCAGCCTGGTCGATCAGCGCCTCGATATCTTCGATTTCACGCCTCACTGCGTAGGGCTGCGTATCGCCGCTTTCGCCGCGCCTGCGCCTGTCGTAGGCGTAGGCCGTGAAGCCTGCTTCGGCAAGGCGTTTGGCAAGATCGGTTGAGCCGCCGAAGGCTCGCGTGGCGGTGGCGCCATCCACCAGAATGACGGCCGGTCCCTGGCCGTACGCGTCATAAGCGATCCGAGTGCCGTCTTTGGATGTGACTGTTTTCATACTGCTCTCCTTTGCTTTTTCATCAAACACCGACCTGGCTAGGATACTACGAGGAAAGGGCGCAGTCTTGGAAAAAAACGCAATTCCTCCGGCTGCAGGGACTGCGAGATCTGGGCCGGGGTCTGCCCCATATAGCGCCTGAGCGAGTTGGTCAGATGAGCCTGGTCGAAATAGCCGAGCTTGTAGGCGGTCTCGAGGATGGAGCAGCCCTGCTCCAGCAGCGCGGTGGCCTGCCAGGCACGCTGGATCTGCTGCACGGCTTTGCGCGTCAGCCCGGTCGCCCGCTGGAAACGATACTGCAGGGCGCGGGGCGAGAGATCGAGCGGATAATCCTGCAGCACATCCTCCACCAGCGGGTCACGCACGAGCAGTTCCGCGCGCACCAAACGGCTGACGAAGGTATCAGCGTTTTCGTAAGTCGGGACTTCCCAAGTGGAGCCGCCGAGCCAGAAGGATTTGCCTGCGGCAGGCAGGTTCAGGTCCTGCCGATCCAGGAGGCCGCCCGGGGGAAAATCGGGCAGGTAGGTACCCAGCTTGAACGTGATACCCAGCCATTCGGCGTCTGCCGGAAGAGCGGCCGGCGTCGCTTTCGTTTCGGGCCCGCGCACGGTGAAGATGGACTGGCCTTTGTGTCTCATCCAGACCATCTCCCAATGCGTCCCGGCGGTGGAAATGAACGATTCGGAGTGCTCGCTTTCATTCCGCCAGATCGCCTGGACAAAGGACGAGTCGGATGGTCTTTCCTCAAGGATAAAAGGCATAGTTCCGTTGTTCCTTATGGGGTTGTCTGGCGCAGCACAAACCACGCCGGCGTAGCTTAAGAAAGAAGACAGACAACATCAGTGGGGAAAGGGTATCTAGGACAGAGATACTCCTATTTTATTCTATTCCGTTTCTGATATTTATGCTCACATCCCGCGCAAGAGAATCGCAAGGGCTTGCTCGCTTCAGCCAGGTTCACCCATTTTGATGTAGGATCAATGTAGGATTGATGCAAAGTTTGTGTAAAACTGAACTATTCTCAGCAACAATCAGGAAAGGTACGGCACCCATGGTCAAAGTGCGGCTGTACCCACCCGTCAAAAGCATGAGCGGCAAGATGGGAATTCATACGTACCGCTATACGCGCGGTCAGCAAACGCTCATGAAAACCCTGGATCTGTCAAAGGTCAAATGGAGCGAGGCACAGAAGGCGAACCGCGAGCGCTTCCGGCAGGCGATCGCCTACGCCCGCAGGGCGATGGCGGACCCGGAGGTACGGGCACAGTATGAGAAGCGCGGGAAGAAAACCAACCGGCAGCCGTTCCGTGTGGCGGTATCCGATTTCTGTGCAGGGAAGAATTTGCTGGAGTCCGATTACAGTCTTGTAGAGAAGTGACTCGAAAAAAGGTAAAATAAGACTAGAACGACATGGCGAACGATAACGACATCCTCTTTGAAGTCATGACTCCCCTTGGGTTTCGGGTCCGTGTCACACACGCATACTGGCATTTGATTGTCGATATCAAGCATCCTGTCATGGCGGGACGCGAAGAGGATGTACAAAAGGTGTTGAAAGACCCCGACGAAATCCGCAGGAGCAAGTCGGATGAGAACGTCTATTTGTTTTACAGGTCAGAACGAGAAACGAGATGGCTATGTGCTGTTTCCAAACAAACCGATAGCGAAGGTTTTTTGATCACGACGTATCCTACAGACGCGATCAAGGAAGGAATACAGGTATGGCGCAGATAAAAGTCTATTACGACCGCGAAGGGAATACACTCACGGTCTGGTTTGGTAATCCTGCTGATGAATATATCGCTGAGGAAACAGGAGAAGAAATTGTCCTGATGAAGGATCGGGACGGCAAGGTCATTGGGTTTGAGAAATTGAATTTCACGGCAGTGCCGTCCACAGAGGCACTGCGGGTCGCTTTTGAAACAGTCTCTACCTGACAGGTTCAACCATTTATGCGATTGCCTACGCTCGACAGGCGATGGCAGACCCGAAGGTCCGGGCGCATTATGAAATGTTCGGGAAGAAAGCCAACCGGCAAGCGTTCCGTGTGGCGGTATCCGATTTCTGTGCAGGGAAGAATTTGCTGGAGAAGAAATGATCATGCTCCCGGCGGCGTGAGCCTGGGTTGGCGCGTGAACAGGGCGGGACAATTGCGTCCGTTTTGAGGGGCATGATCTCAAGGATTGAATTTGCCGGGAACGAACACTTTATGCAGGTTCAGAAGGGAACTCGTTTCCTAGGAGAGTCTCCACTTCACAGTAACGGTACCAATTTAGCTCAACAAGGCAGGCGGTATATTCCTGCTTCGCGGCCAGGTCTGGGAATTTCTCTACGCCCCAACACCACCACTTCTCTGAGGCCCAGCTGGGGTCAAACAGCAGTACGAGCAAATCATGGAGAGTACATGGAAAATTACATTTGTGCTACATGCGGTGTTCAGTATGGACAGACAGATGCGCCACCTGAGCATTGTCTCATCTGCGAAGACGAACGACAATATATCGGGCTGAAAGGTCAGCGCTGGACGACCATCCCGGAGATGCAGAAGAGCTATCAAAACCGGGTCGAGGAGGTCGACCCGCACATTACGGGGATCGGCTCCACCCCGGGCTTTGCCATCGGTCAGCGTGCGCTGCTCGTGCAGACCCCGAACGGAAATGTCTTGTGGGACTGCGTCAGCCTGATCGACGATGCCACGGTGGAGGCGATCCGTGCTCGCGGCGGCATCCAGGCGATCGCGGTTTCGCATCCGCATACCATCGGCTCCCTCGTCGAATACAGTCATGCCTTTGATAATGCTCCCATCTACTGGCACGCCGATAACCGCGAGTGGGCCATGCGGCCGGATCCTGCCTTTGCGTTCTGGGAGGGAGAGACCTGCGAGATCATAGATGGGCTGACGCTTGTCCGCTGTGGCGGTCATTTCAAAGGCTCAGATGTGTTGCACTGGTCCGCAGGCGCAGAAGGACGCGGCGCCCTCCTGACCGGCGACACGATGCAGGTCGCGCAGGATCGACGCTTTGTCAGCTTTATGTATAGCTATCCCAACATGGTCCCCCTGAACGCCAGGACGGTGGAGCACATCGTGGAGGCCGTCGAGCCCTATGCCTTTGACCGCATTTACGGCGGCTGGTGGGACTCGGTCGTACGAAGCGATGCCAAAGCGGCAGTGAAACGTTCCGCCGAACGATATATTCGGGCGATCCGCGAATAACAACGGCATCAAAGCGACGTTCTAAAGAATGAGAACTGATTTTGGAAAGCGAAGTCTGGAGACTTCGACTCCGTGAAAGGAGCGTTCCCATGATTCGAAAACTGAAATCGGGCAAGTATCGGCTGTATTCGGAAAAGAAGGATCCCAAAACAGGCAAGCGCAGGAACCTCGGCACGTTCGATACGCGGGAAGCCGCAAAGAAGCATGAGCAGGAGGTCGAGTTCTTCAAGCGTAAGAAATAATGTCACGTGGTTCGAACAGTCCAAAAATCCCTCTCCAGCCGGAGAGGGATTTTTATGTGAAATCAAGTATCATGGTTCAAAAAACCAAAGGATACACTAAATGGAATCCATCCTCCTCATCATTCTGATCGGCCTGGCAGGCGGTGTAGCCGTGGGACTGCAAAGCCCTATGGCAAGCATGATCACACAGCGACTGGGAATGTTCGAAAGCGTATTTATCGTCCACGTTGGCGGGGCGATCCTGGCGCTGATCCCGCTCTTGTTTTACGGCGGCGGCAAGCTCGCCCAATGGAGGAGCCTTCCCTGGTATGCGCTTGGCGCCGGAGTCTTTGGTTTGATCGTGATCGGAGCAATCAGCTACATGATCCCGCGCATCGGGGTGGCAGGCGCGATCACTACGATCGTCGCCGGGCAGCTGCTGGTGAGCACGATCCTGGATCAGTTTGGCTGGCTCGGCGCGCTGGCGCGCCCCATGGACCCGACACGGGCGCTCGGTCTGGCGGTCGTCCTGATAGGCGTGTGGCTGACGGTGAAGTGAGGCGGGAAGAGCGAAGGGCGGAACCGGTCGCGCTCTGTTTCGTAGGCTGCCTGCCGATCCGGCGTCTGGATATTCATGAAGGGTGTTCTGTGGAATTTCGATAGGCTGCTGTGGAATAGATCTCCTTCAAGAAGCGCGAAGGTACCGTTCCAAGTAAGCGCGGCTCACTATAGCCTGCGCGCGGGGCGAGAACGCGATAGGTTTCAAAGGAAAGCGGATAGGGCACCCACATGTTGCCGGAGTCCACGTTGTACTCCACCAGCAATAGGGCCCCATTCATCTTCAGAAACGAGCGCACGTGCCGCAGGATTTTCTCTCGATCCTTGAAGTAATGCAGGGAGTTCGCCATCACGATCCCATCCAGCGGAGGCAGGGATAACATGCCGCTGAAGTCTGCGCGGACGGGATGGATGTTTTGTGAGGTGGTAAACCGTTCGCGGTGTGCCTGCTCCAGATCCCTGAGAGCCCGTTGATCCTTATCAACAGCATAAATGCTTGCATGTGGCCCCACCAGTTCGCGCAATGCCAGTGTAAAGGCACCCGACCCCGCGCCGAAATCTGCCCATGTGCCTCCGGGCATCAGACCCGCGGGTCTCAAGAGATTGACGTGGTCTTTATGGTCCATGCTGCAGTGCGTTATTCGTTGTCCGGGCCCAGAGGCTGGTGGCGGTGACCATGGAAGACCAACACATCCCCCGGCTGACCTTCGACCACCTCCGGCCCCTGAGAGTGGGCATACAGACTGCGGAAGCTCTCTCCCTTCTCGGCAGGTGTAAGGACATGCTTGAAGATCAGGTAGCCTTGTTCATCCATACTCTCTCCTGAGTGGTTGGTAGAGCGATGGTATCATAAAATGGTGGAACCCATTCACTTTCTTCATCTGCAGATGCGGCTGGAGGGCAAGGAAATCGTCGATGCATGCTTTATCAGGGAGGTGGAAGCGGTCCCTGGTGAGGAGATGCCACTGATCCTGGTTACGGGTTTAGCGCACGGGCAGATGGTTGTGTATTACGACGAAGCATTATCTCGCGAGCTTCAAGAGTCGCTGGCTGCGCCTATCGCGGAGATTGAGTTTCCTGCCATCGATCCTTTGCTGGATGTTTTGAAAAAACGGGATATGCAGTTCGACGTGGGACATTACAAGACGTATGTGTTTCCTTCGATGCCGGTTCAAGATGGAGACGTGCATTGTCTTTCGAAAGATGATCGTCGAGTCAAAGCGTTTGGGTTTGATGGCTTTGCCGAGCAGGTGTATGCCGTCGAACGGGAAGGCAACGTCGTATCCGCCTGCGTCTCCGCACGCGAAAACAAGCTGTGCGGGGAGGCGTGGGTCTATACAGCGCCTGAATATCGGGGCCAGGGATTGGCGCAGAAAGCCGTCAACGCCTGGGCAGGGAGTTTGATGAGCACGGGCAAGATTCCTTTTTATAGCCATAAGATCGACAACCTGGCTTCTGCTCAGCTTGCAGCCAGGCTGGGACTGCTCCCCATATTTGAAGAGATTGCCATCACCCGAGCGTAAATAAGCACACCCCGAGTTCATCGGGGTGTGCTCGTAGTCTCTTTTTCGAACGCGATGGCTAGCGAATGATCACAGCATCCAGGGAGCCGCGGTTGATGGTGGCGCTCGTCACTTTGAAGACCAGTTTGAGCGTATGGTTCCCTGCAACTAGCTGACCCGGGTAATCCCAGCGCACCTGATAGGTGGCGGCACCAAGCTTTTGGTCCAGGGTGCCGACCAACACATTATCCACATACACGTCAAATTTGCTGAAGGTGATGCCGCCCTTATAGAGCAGGCTGAAGGACTGCCCGGTGAAGGGAATCGTGACCGTCGCACCGTTCTGCTGCGTTTCCTTATAGGAACCACGGTAGGCATTGGAGGTCGAGACCGTCTGCCAGCCCGAGGAGTACACAAACGCACCATTGTTGTCATCGATCGTATTCGCAGTGGCTGGAGCCGCGGTTGCTGTGGCAGAGATGGGCGTATTGACGGCCGTGGGGGCGACCAGTGTTGCCGTGGGCAAAGTAACTTGTGTGGCCGTCGGCGCCGGCGGAGGCGCAGCACCGCCGATCAGCGAAGACAATGCATTCAAGTAGGTGTTGCCCCATTTCTGCATCGGTTTGATGTGCGTGTTCTCGGCGATCTCGTTCCAGCTAATCATGCCCCAGCCATCAGGCCTCGAAGCGAGATTACCGTTCCACACCGAACGCAGTGTATCGCCATTGCGGCGCGGGATGCAGGTGCCGCCATCCAGAAGCTGGGAATTGTAGCCGGGGTTGAGCGGTGCATACCAGCGTTTGCCCGCGGCATGGACCCTATCGCCCATTTCCTTGATCTGGTCGAAAGACTGCGGGTTGCCGTAGGGGTCCTGCGTGGACCAGTAATAGGTAATGGCATCAAACATGGCAATGCGTGTGGGCGTCAGGGTCGCGCGCGTCTCATCTCCCACCAGGAACATACGGTCGCGCACAGCCTGGCTGATCCTGAGCACGTCGGCGTCGCTGTACTTACGCGAGCCGGTAAAGGTGACCACTGGCTTCCCATCGATCCGCTCCCAGGCCGTCTCGTTCCTGAACTGGTTATAGAGGAAGTTCAAGTCGTTGATGATGTACGTGGCAGACTCCATGGAAGCCGCCTTGTAGCTGACCCAGTTCCGGAAACCGCCCACGCGGCTGGAAGCTGCGAATGCTTCGGCCAGGCGCGGTGTGTACGTGACGCTGGTGCGCGTCTGTGTGGTGGTGCCATTCCCGTTCCAGTTCAGCCAGAAGCCTGTAACTCCTGCGCCCTTGGCGAGGCGAATATCCGCTTCGATGGCACCCGGGTCATCCTGGCTGACGAGTCTCGTTGGGACATCGAGTAATTGATTTCCAGCATAGTTGGACACGGCAGCACATCCATTTGCATCCGTCCTGGCAGGCAGTGGCAGCGGAGAGGCATTGTAGGGATAATTTGGCCCCAGTTTGTTCCTCCAGTGATTCGAGCTCCACCACAGATAGTAATAGACGTACACCGGCCTGGTGGACTGCTGGCTCGGGCTGGCCTGTGCATGTGTAAATCCACCCAATGTCAGAGCAAACGCTACAATGATCCCCAGTATTCGGTACATGGTTTTATTCATTGTTGTCTCCTTGTTGCCGCTTGTCTTGTTCATGATGATTCTTCAAGAAGCTTGTGCGCGGCAGGCTCTGAGAGTCAAAACTGCCTCATGCGAGGCAGTTTATCGAATGACATGGATAACCTTGCGCATGACAGCCATGAAGCAGCTTTGACCCATCACATTGCTTCCCCGGCTTTCGCCGGTCGGACCTTTGAAACTTCGTTGTTAAGTGTTCATGGGCAGACACAGCGCCCAATCACAGCGGGCGGATTATAGGGTATGCCTCGCATGGAGTGTGAATAGGACCGGGGTACCGAAATGGCAAACATTCTTGTAAGTTTTCAGTTTAGAAAACTTTTTCGTCTTTCCCCCATGACCTTTGTGCTAAGCAGGTTTATGTTCTGTGATGAATTTGAAATAATTGCAGCATGCAGCTTGCAATGAATCAAAAGATGGTCCATCTCACGATTGGATGGACCATCTTTAATAGAGTATGGATTCCACTTACAGCATTCAAATATTGACGGCCTACCTACAAGACCTTGCTTCTGGTCGCACCAACATTTAAGGCTGTTGAATCAATCCTGTCAGTACATTCAGGTAGGCAGCGCCCCACTTCCGCATGGGCCGGATATGGGTATTCTCGGCGATCTCGTTCCAGCTGATGAAGCCCCAGCCATCCGGGTTGGAGGCAAGATTGCCATTCCAAAGCCTGCGGATGGTCTCGCCATTGCGGCGTGGGACACAGTTGCCATTTCCGTTAAGGAGCTGAGAATTGTAGCCGGGGGCGAGCGGCGCATACCAGCGTTTGCCGGCAGCATGGACCTTGTCACCCATCTCTTTGATCTGGGTGAAGGATTGCGGGTTGCCATACGGGTCCTGGCTGGACCAGTAATAGGTGATGGCGTCGAACATGGCAATACGCGCCGGGGTCAACGTGGCACGAGATTCGTCCCCGACCAGGAACATGCGGTCACGTACAGCCTGGCTGATCCTGAGCACGTCGGCATCGCTGTATCTGCGCGAGCCGGTGAACGTGACAACCGGTTTTCCGTTCATCCGCTCCCAGGCGGGCTGAGTACTGAACTCTCGGTACAGGAAATTGAGGTCATTGATGATGTAATCCGCCGAAGGCATGGATGCAGCCTTATAACTAACCCAGTTTCTAAAACCTCCTATACGAGCGGAGGCAGCAAATACTTCTGCCAGCCGGGGTGTATACGTCACACTGGTACGCGTTTGTGTTGTTGTGCCATTGCCAGTCCAGTTCACCCAAAAGCCAGCGATCCCTGCGTTCTTGGCGGTCTGAATATCCCATTGAATCATGACCGGATCATCCAGAGTGAATAAGCGCGCCGCACCTACATCCAGCAATTGATTACCCACATAATTGGTAACGGCGTTACAGCCGTCCGCGTCCGTTCGGGCAGGCAGTGGCGGTGGAGAAATATTGTAAGGATAATTGGGACCCAGTTTATTCCTCCAGTGGTTGGAGCTCCACCATAAATAGTAATAGGCGTAAACAGGCTTGCTCGTAGTGGCAGCGGGCTGATGACTGGATGTCGCCTGTGCTTTTGTAAACCCTCCCAGTGCCAGAGTAAACGCCACAATGATCCCCGTAAACCGGTAAATTATTTTGTTCATTGTGTCTCCTCATTACCGCTGGTCTCCCTGCCATCGAGCCTCTGAACAAGCTTGCAGATGGAGTTCAAACTTCAGTTCAACATACAGCGGCACCATGTTAATTTTGTGCGGGCAAACACGGAGTGAAGATCGCCCTACGACAGCGGCGCATTATAGACCATGCCCAGGGAAGGCTGTGAATGGAACCAGAGTACCAATCTGGCAGACATTTTTGTAAGCAGGACCTTTGGATTTGATTTCGTATTTCCCCTCACACTCGGGTACCAATCAGAGGCCTGCTTTGCCCTTGATGATCAGCCCTGTTTCATGTAATTTGCCCTGTGTTTTCCAACAGGCGTATAATCCGTTCGAGGTTCTGGAGAGAGGAACGCGCGCCAACTCATTCCCAAAGACCTGTGATTTCAACGACCAGGAACAGAAAGGATTATTGTTATGATGAATAATCGCCAGCTTGCCGAGGCTTTTACCATGATTGCGGATTTACTGGAAATTAAGGGCGAAATCGTATATAAGACCCTGGCATACCGCAAGGCGGCTGACAGCCTGTTGAATTTGGGGCGTGAGGCCTCTGAATACTGGAAGGAGGGGAAACTGGAGGAGATCCCAGGCGTGGGGAAAGCCATCTCGGAAAAGATCGACGAGCTGCTCAGCACGGGAAAACTGGGATTCCTGGAAAAGCTCAAGAAGGAAATTCCAACAGGATTGGTGGAATGGCTGCCGATCCCCGGGCTGGGACCCAAGCGCGCCGCCATGATCTGGAAGGCGCTGAACATCACGACATTTGCCGAGCTGGAAGCCGCGGCAAAGGAAGGCAAACTGCGCTCCCTTCCGGGCATGGGCGCCAAGAGTGAAGCAGCGATTCTCGAGGGGATTGCCTCGCTCTCGCGCCGGACGGTACGCGTTCCCCTGGGACGCGCTTTGCCGATCGCCCAGGCGTTGATGGCGGAGTTCAAAAAAGTGAAGGGAGTGGTCGACGCGCAGCCCGGCGGCAGTCTGAGGCGGATGCGCGACACCGTAGGCGACCTGGACATTCTGGTTGCCTCGAAAGACCCATCTGCTGTGATGGACATGTTTGTCAAATTGCCGCGCATCCATCGCGTGCTGGGAAAAGGACCGACCAAGGCAAGCATCGAGTTCAATGATGGACTGCGCGTGCAGTTATGGGTCCATCCGCCAAAGGAGTTCGGCACCGCCCTGGTGTATGCCACAGGTTCCAAGGAACACAACATCCGTTTGCGTGAGATGGCTCTCGCAAAGGACTTGTCGTTGTCCGATCATTCCTTCAAAAACATCCTGGATGGCAAGGAGATCTTTTGCGCAACAGAAGAAGAAGTGTATGACATGCTCGGGCTTCCCTGGATTCCCCCGGAGCTGCGCGAGGACCGCGGTGAGATCCAGGCTGCCAAAGCGAACAAACTCCCAAAGCTGATCCAGAAAAAAGACGTGAAGGCCGACCTGCAAATGCACTCCACCTGGAGCGACGGGAAACTCTCGATGCTCGAGATGGCGCGTGCCTCGGCAAAGCGCGGTATGAAGGTGATCGCCTTCACAGATCATTCGGTCAGCCTGGGCGTGACCGGTGGGCTGAGCATGGAGGCACACAAGGAGCAAGCGAAGGAGATCAAGAAGATACAGAAACAGCTTGGCGATAGTATTCTCGTCCTGCATGCCAGCGAAGTGGAGATCAAAGCCGACGGCACGCTTGATTACCCCGATGAATTTCTGGCAAGCCTGGATCTGGTGGTCGCCTCGCTGCACACCAGCCTGCGACAGCCGCGCGAGAAGGTCACGGAACGCGTCCTCAACGCCGTTCGCAACCCGCATGTGGACATCATCGGTCACCCCACGGGTCGTCTGATCCAGGAACGCGAGGGCGCGGACCTGGATATGGAGGCCATACTCCAGGCCGCGGCGAAGTCGGGGGTGGCGATGGAGATCAATGCCCATCCGGCGCGCCTCGACCTGGACGACATCCATGCCCGCCGCGCCAAGGAGCTGGGAATCCCGATCGCGCTTAACACCGACGCCCACTCCGAGGAGGACCTCGACATGCTGCCGTACGGCGTCGCAACCGCCCGGCGTGCCTGGCTGACAAAGAACGACGTGATCAACTGCTGGTCGAAGGACAAGCTGCTGAAGTGGTTGAAGAAGCGGGGCAAGTGAGATGAACCCGCCTCCCAACAGAGCCAGACGGATCGCATTTATGCTCAGCGGTGGAATCGACGCCCTGATCGGCGCGGTGCTCCTGCTGATCGGTTTTGGATTCCTGCCGGTTGACGTCACGCAATATGGCGTCCAGAATTGGCATATGAATTTGCTTGGCAGTGTGATGTTCCTCCTGGGTGCCGGCACATTCGCCTATAACTTCTCGCGCCTGGATGAATGAATTTCAGCGCTCTCAGAGCACTTTAGGATCATGAGAGGAATCCTGAAACCCACTGCTCTCAAGATTATTTTTGCTCTTGCTCTATTCTTCTTGTCCAGCTTTCTCTGGCGGTTGTATGTGATCTCTACGATTTCAGATACATTTCCATTGGGCTTCCCGCTGCAGTTTTACATGGCCTAGGGACCCTGTCCGCCAGGCGAGATATGCAGTGAAAGCAACTTCCTCTTTTTAATTCTTGACCTTGTGCTTTGGTACCTTGTCGGTGCTTTTGCAATCTCAAAAACGGCCAGAGTCAGACCGTGAAGGAAAATTTCAGCCAGCAAACCCCGTGAAGTTTTGAGGGACATCCAGTCCAGAAAGCGAGATCAGAACGTTAAACCCCTTCGCCTCCCAGCCAGATTCTGGTTCCTATATTGACCTCCGCAAACGAATGTTTCAGCGTGTTCAGTCTGTGATGGTCAATGACAAGATCTTCGAGGTCGTGAAAAATGCCTATGAGCATGCACTGATACGAGAAAATGTGATCCTAAGTCGCGCAGAAAGGGATCGAATGCTGTCCCAGATTATGAAAATGGTGCTGGAAGACATGATCAAGAAATTAAATGAAGGCCCAACATCTGCCTGAGGTCCGGATTTCAGCATGCTAACCAGGTCTCAAATTCTCAGAAAAGAGAAAATCTTATCAGGCTTGATTGAGACACGCCAGACGATCCTGGCAACAGTGTCCAGCCTTTCTGATGAACAGCAGGACCAGGTTTTTCTTGGCATCTGGTCGATCAAAGATCTGCTGGCACATCTGATTGGCTGGGATCATACCAACCTGGATGCTGTCAAAAGCGTGCTGGATGGACACGTTCCAGCGTTCTATGAGCATCACGATCGCGACTGGAAATCCTATAACGCCCTGTTGGTCCGTAAATATAAGACGGATTCGTTCCAAGACCTACTTACACAAGCAAAAGACTCGCAGGTGCAATTGATTGCATTTCTACAAACCGTCCCACCGGAAGACTTTCACAAGGATTTCGGTGTCCGTTTCCGAGGCTACAAAGTATTGGTTCACCGATTGCTAGAGGCCGAACGAGGGGATGAGCAGACCCACCTTCAGCAGATCATCGAATTCTTTAAGGTGGCAAGATAAGGGCTCTTAAGTCGTTGTTGTTTCTGATCCTTGCTCCGGGGATGGTACAGGAGAATCGGATCAGCAAGCTCGATCATCGCTGGAGCGTTAGGATTCATTAGATCCCCAGACCAGAAACAACCTGTGCAGGGAGAACTTCACTGAATACTGCAGCCGAAATAGTTTGACAAAAACAAACTATTTGGGTAATATAAATCAAACCGTATTCGTCTTCTTTTATCCGTTCGAGCATCTGGAGAGAAAAATGTCTACTCACCGGTTTGATCGTTCCCCCCTGCTGGTGGCACTATTGTCCAATTTCGGACGGAATGATTTAGCAATTGCAGGAGGAAAAGGGGCCAATCTCGGCGAATTAATGCAGGCAGGCTTCGACATTCCCGGCGGGTTTGTCATCACGACTGCTGCTTATGATCTGTTCCTTCAAAGTAACGAAATTCAAACTCGTCTGGCAGAGCTATTGACTTCCTTAAATCCTGATCACCCCGACTCGGTTAAAGAAGTTAGCCACCAGATTCGCAGCTTATTCCAGGGGGCAGAGCTACCCGGTCAAATAACCAATCAGGTTCTAACAGCATATCAAGAGCTGGGTGGCGGGGCGGTGGCTGTGCGCTCGAGTGCAACCGCAGAAGACCTGCCGGAAGCCGCGTTTGCCGGTCAACAGGAAACATTTCTGAACACCGTAGGGGAACAAGCGCTGATCGGTGCAGTCCACGCCTGTTGGATATCCCTGTGGTCGGAACGAGCCATCCTGTATCGTTCCCGCCAGGATACAGATCAGGCGAACGTCAAACTGGCGGTAGTGGTCCAGAGGATGGTGCCTGCCGATGCAGCCGGTGTGATGTTCACGGCGAATCCTGTCAGTGGAGAACGGGACGAGTTGATCATCGATGCAAATCCGGGCCTCGGTGAAGCGGTGGTCAGCGGAATGGTGACTCCCGACTATTTCATCGTGGATAAGCGCTCCCGACGCGTCAAAGAGCAAAGACCTGGAAGAAGAGAAGTCATCATTCGCCCTAAAAGGGAAGGCGGCATCGAGCAGGAGACATTAACTCCTGGCGGAGCGAATGCTGCCGCGTTGTCACTGCAAGCAATACGGAAACTCTCACAAGTGGGGATTGCTATAGAACGCCACTATCGCGCGCCGCAGGATATCGAATGGGCCTGGGTTCAGGATGGAACGAAGATCGGCCGCTTCCTCATTTTGCAGGCACGTCCCATAACTGCCCTGCCGGAGCCTCTCATTGTCAGTGGCCCCATGCGGATGATCGTTCCCATGCTGGCGGAAATGTGGCCCACGCGGCCGTATCCACTCGACACGACAACCTTTACCGGCGCCATCGAACGCGCAATCGGCAATTTTCTTGTGACGATGATCGGCAAGAGCGCTCCCAGCCCGGATGCATCCTTTCTGGAGGAGGACGGTGTAATCGTGCGCTTCGAACCGCCAAAAATGCATCCATCGCCCGGCATGTTCCTTGTGCCATGGATTACGCTGTGGCGAACGCGTCATTATGATCCATCCCATTGGGAGGCGGATCCCCTGGTGGAAGAGCTGAAAACAAAGGCTCGCGCTTTCGAGCAGCGCGATCTGCAATCCCTCACCTGGAAGCAAAGCATTGACCTGCTGCAAGAGTCGCTCGCACTGATTCCACGCGCGCTGAAATTGCGTGAGCGTTATTTTCCCCAGGCGCTTTTGGGGTTGGCGGGATTATGGCTGCTGCTTTCACTAACGCGCCATGCTGCCCGTTTTGGCGAACTGGTTTCCGGGGTAAAGACCAAGACGACCGAGACCAATCAAGCCCTGGAGAAACTGGCAGCGCAGATTAGAACGGATCCTGCCCTGAAGGAGCTGTTCCATCACACAGAAACAAACATACTGTGCGCCAAACTGGAACACTTAACTTCAGGACACGCGTTTCTAAGACAATTTGACCTCTTCCTTGACGAATACGGTCACCGCGAGACAACACTGACCATTTCACAACCAGCCTGGAAGGATCAACCAGAGGTCGTCCTGGGAATCTTGAAGCTACTGGCAGAGACAGAGCCGCAGCAAGCAGAACGATCTGAAACCTGGGCACAGGTACGCAACGCATTGCTCGAAAATTCAATCCTCGGCACACGTCCTTTGCGCGGGCTCTTTCTTAAATCGCTGGCTAAGGCGCGTTCCTTCTTCCAGATTCGTGAGGATACTCATTTTTATGCCACACTTGTGCAACCCACAATTCGACGTGTGTCCCTGGAGCTTGGCAGGCGCCTGGTGCAGATTGGCGCGCTTGATGAAGCCGGAGAGGTGTTCCACCTGCAATTACGTGAGCTGGAAACAGTGGCAGAGACCTGGCCTCCATCGCAACAAACCATCACACAGACCCGGGCATTGGTGGCACGCCGCAAGGCCAAGCGCCAAAGCCTGGCGGACAAACCCATGATTGATCCCCGCTTACTAACACTGAATTCTCCAGCGATAACAGGCGCGGATGTCCTCCTGCACGGGACATCGGGAAGCCCCGGTATAGCACGCGGCCCGGCACGCATCGTGCATGATGTCTCGGAGTTTGGAAAGCTGCGGGCTGGCGATGTGCTGATTGCTCCGGTCACCAATCCTGCCTGGACACCGCTCTTCCAACGCGCCGCGGCGGTCGTCGTGGATACGGGAGGGGCAGCCTCCCACGCAGCGATTGTTGCCCGTGAATATGGCGTACCAGCAGTGATGGGTACAATGAACGCGACAAAGGAGCTCAAAGATGGTCAGTGGATTCAAGTGGATGGTTCGCGCGGGCTGGTCCTGAAAGCGGAGGAACCTGAATGAAAACAATAAAAAATAAGGAAGCAGAGAGATCTGAACTCATCCGTACCATCGCACGAACGTATATGGAATTGTTTGTCTTAATGCAGTTCAATGCGGTCTCTCACTGGCTTATGCTTGAGCTGACGTTTGCACAAGCCAGAGCCTTGATTATTCTGGCTGCGCGGAAAGAGCTGACAGTCAGCCAGTTGGCGAGATTGCTGGGGGTAGGGAATCCGACAGCCAGTATCCTTGTCCAACAACTGGTGGAGCGCGGGCTTGTCACCCGTACAGAAGATACTACCGACCGCAGGCATACCGTCATTCGTCTCAGCGATCAGGGAGCAGAAATAGGAGCGGGTCGCCGCCAGGAGCGCGAGAGACAATGGCAGCGCTGGTTGAGCCATCTGCGTGATGATGAATTGAGTGCGCTGGCACGCGGCCTGAGCGCCATTATGGAGGTCGCAAAGAGAGAGACAGAAGCTGAGACACGCCCGTCAGCTCCGCTGGAGGAAGGCGATCAAGGCGCTCTTAAAACGAGTCGGAAGCGATGAGAGCCGATCCTCAATCATTCAAGGATACACTCCAGCAGGAGCTTAAAACGACTCGCATCAAGTTTCATGCTGTGCTCGCTTCCCTTTCCGAGCAGGATTTTCAGCAACAGAGCCTGAACCCAGGCTGGACGAACGGGGAAATCCTGGCCCATATGACCTTTGGTTTTATTGTGATCAACGTGCTTTTACCCCTGGCGCGCTTCTGGGGCAGGCTGCCGAAGGGTTCCTCCAAATGGTTTGCATGGCTTTTGAACGCGTTGACAGGTCCCTTCAACTGGTTCAATGCATGGGGCGCTCGCGGGCAGGGAAAGGTATTTACCCGCAAGCGGATGGAAAAAACCTATGACCGTGTCTATTTTTCTTTGGTGGATAAAATCAATTCGATCAAAGATGACGAGTGGGGACGCGGCATGTATTACCCCACGAAATGGGATCCCAATTTTGATGAATTTATGACCATTGAGAAGCTGTTTCACTATCCTGTGGTACATTTTGATTTTCATCTCACACAAATCGCACGCAGTGACTCCCCAAAGGATTAAAATATATTTGTTGTAATAATCGTAGAATCGAGGATGTGAACCTGACCGCCTTAAAATCTCTCCTGTTTCTGATCCTTGCCCCGGGGATGGTGGCTGGTTATATCCCACTCGGATTCTTGCGGAACGGAGCGCGGATGGACACAGGCATCTTTTCCTTTCTTGCATTCCCACTCTGGCTCATAGGCGGGATCATTCTCTTATGGTCCTTCTGGAATTTCCTCAAGGAAGGACGGGGAACGCCTGCGCCGATTGACCCGCCGAAGGAACTGGTCGCCGTGGGCTTTTATCGTTACACCCGCAATCCGATGTACGTGGGCATACTCGCTGCCATCCTGGGTCATTTCCTGTGGTTTGGATATTGGAATCTGTTGATCTATGCGGTCGTCGTCTTTTTTGCTTTTAATACATTCGTGACGTATTATGAAGAGCCCACGTTGAAAAGGAAGTTTGGCGTGGCGTATGAAGACTATCTCAAGCGCGTGCCGCGCTGGATCCCAAGAGCTCGACCTTAACCGAGAAAGGCTGACAAAAAAACCGGACAGTCAAGACTGTCCGGTTCTCTGCGTTCCAGGTGCAAGGGCTCTAGTTGCCAGCACCGGTCCTTTTATAGAAGTAGTAGTCGGCTGTGTAAGGCACTAAGGCTTTTGCTCCCTCCGTGCAGGCTCCCGTCGGTTTTAGCCCTCCGGTGGTATTGACACGCTGGATATAGGTGGCAACAGTCATCCTGTCGCCACCAGCGGGTCCCTCCGCCTTTCCAACGACCTGTAGCAAAAGCCAGGGAATGGCTGTGGGATCAGAGGTATAGCTGGCTCCCGGAATGGGGTTGGCCCAGATCGTGCTCGAGTCACGCGAATCCTGCCAGGTGGGACGAGGAGTATTCGACTCATCCGGGTTGGGACTCAGGAAGTGGGTCAGAGTTTGTTCATTCTCGTCATCGAACAAGGTAGCTTGCGGACCATAGGCAGGCGACGCCCAGCCAGTAGAGAGGCAGACGTAATCCTGCGTGCCGACAGCGTGACCGATGCGGAACAGGCGGTTCCCGGCTGGCACCTGCAGGGTGGTGGGTACATCTGGCGGAGTACCATCATCGGCATAAGCCGTTTGCGGCGACGGAACCGCGAAAGCCAGGGCGGCAACTCCAGCCAGTATTAAGCCGACTGCGCTCAACCGAGCGGTGATTCTGAACAATTTTGACTGTAATTTTCTGGACAACATTTTCGTTTCTCCTTTTCTAAAGATGAACCCATCTTACGATTTATCACGGCAAAATACATCCGTGAAAGTACTTAGCTTCTCAGCAGTATAGTACTCATTAAAAAAACTGGATAGGAACCTGTTGTATGAAGCGGGTTCCGATCTGGATCATTATGATTTGCAGTTCTGGCTGATAATGTTGCTACAATATTGTTAATCAACAGTTTGTAGTAAATGAACACAACAAAACAGGAATGATTTCCGTATGAACTTCATTGGTGAACTTGCCGCGCTCGCGACTTCCTTCTTCTTTGCCATGACCGCCCTTATTTTCACTGTTTCGTTTCAGAACCTGTGAGACAAAGTAGGGGGTAAAGTTAAGGTGGGATTTCCTGGTTAGAATAGAGCTAACCCAGGAGTAGCCCATGGCCAAAGAGACAACTTCCAAGGTGGA
>Ga0114129_10002547_pt1 | contig 25313 bp, 23 predicted proteins | sample RhiMetdeltSRZDD1_FD_80071 | JGI IMG/M metagenome (GOLD analysis project Ga0114129, IMG submission 80071) | Populus rhizosphere microbial communities from Tennessee, USA - Rhizosphere MetaG P. deltoides SRZDD1 (version 2) (version 2) | ecosystem: Host-associated > Plants > Roots > Rhizosphere >...
AAAGCGGATCTTGCCCTTCTTCTCGAGCCGACCAACAACTTGATCGAGCTGGGCTGTCAGGGCACGATGCACGCGCGCGTCAGCATCCGCGGGGTGGCGGCTCACAGCGCGCGTCCTTGGATGGGGCGAAACGCCATCCATCTCGCCCTTCCGTTACTCACCCGAGTCGCCGGGCTGCCCCTCCGCGAGGTGCGGATGGGGGAGGCGGCCTATCGTGAAGTCTTGAACGTCACCCTGATCGAAGGTGGCCGATCGCGAAACGTGTTGCCCGATCGGGCCACGCTCAACTTGAATTTTCGCTTTGCCCCCGATCGCACGATCGAGAACGCCGAAGCGTATGTTCGAGCGCTGTGCCCCGAGACCGCGGAGGTTGAGATCGTCGATGCGGCGTTGGCCGCACCGCCCCGGCTCGATGCGTTGCTCGTGCAGCAATTCGTGACGCACGTCGGAGGGGAGATTCGCGGGAAGCAAGGATGGACCGATGTCGCGCAGTTCGCCGCCCGTGGCGTGCCGGCGATCAACTTCGGTCCGGGCTTACCCGAGTTGGCGCACCGAAAGGACGAACGGGTGCCGGTTAGCAACGTAGTCCATTCCTATGAGGTGCTGGAGTCTTTCCTGGAGCAGATGGGGAGATGAACGCCTCTCTGCCCAGCGGCCGCTACCTCCGAGATCTTCCCGAGTATCCGTTTGCGCGCCTCGATGCCAAGCGCCGCGAGCTCGAAGCCAAAGGCACGGGGGTCATCGATCTCGGTATTGGGGATCCGGTCGAAGCAACGCCGAAGTTCATTGAGGAGAGGCTCGTGGAGGCGCTGCCTCGCTCCGCGGGCTATCCGCGTGTGGCGGGCCTCGCCGAGCTGCGACATGCGGTGGCCGGCTGGCTAAAGCGCCGATTCGGGGTAACCCTAGATCCCGAAACGGAAATTCTTCCGGTGAATGGCTCCAAAGAAGCCATTCACAGTTTGCCGCTGGCGCTGATCGAGCCCGCGCGGCCCTATGCTTTGGTGCCCGTTCCGGCCTACCCGGTGTACGCGCTTGGGGTGAGCGCGGCCGGGGGGGAAACGATTCGAATCCCGCTCCACGAAAAGAACGGTTACGTTCCCGATCTCGATGCGATTCCTGACCCGACGTGGTCGAAGACCGCCGTCTTCTGGATCAACTACCCGCACAATCCCACCGGCCGAACTGCATCCCGACAGCTTATCGCCCAGGCGGCGGCACGTTGCCGCGGGCACGGGGTGCTCTTGGCCAGCGACGAAGCCTATGCCGACATTTATTTCGAGGATCCGCCCTCGAGTGCGCTCCAGTGCGGCACCGAGAACGTGCTCGTGTTCCATACGCTTTCCAAACGCTCGGCCATGGCGGGGTATCGCACCGGTTTCATGGCCGGAGACGCGCGCATGATCGCAGCGCTCTTACGCATGCGCCCCGGCCTCGGGGTGGCCACGCCGCGATTCGTGCAAGAAGCGGCGGTCGTGGCATGGAGCGACGACGCGCACGCCGCGGACCAACGGCGCATCTACTCCGAACGCAAGGATCGCGCGATCCTGAGCTTGCAGAGGGCCGGCTTCGAAGTCACGCCTCCGCAAGCCGGACTTTTCGTGTGGATGCGCGTTCCGGCGGGTTCTACTTCGGAGGCGTTCGCGATGCGGTGTCTGGAAGCGGGCGTGGTCGTGCTTCCGGGTAGCGCCCTGGACCCGAGCGGCGAAGGGTACGTGCGAATCTCGCTCACCGCGCCCACACCGATTTTGGAAGAGGCGCTGAGCCGGCTAGCCAAGCTCTGAGAGGTGCCCATGGAACCGTGGACCAAGCAGCAATCCATCATCGAGGCGGCCTGGCCGGATCCACCCCGGCGAAAGACTGCCGAGGCGATTCAAGCCGTCGAAGACGTGATAGCGGCGCTCGACCGCGGAGAGCTCCGGGTGGCGGAGAAGCGGGGGACGGAGTGGATCGTGCACGAATGGGTGAAGGAGGCCATCCTCCTTTACTTCGTGCAGCGTCAGGTCGAGGTTATCGACCATGGTCCGTTTCAGTACCGGGACAAGATTCCTCTCAAGCGGGACTTCGAGACGGCGGGTGTGCGGGTCGTACCGCCCGCAGTGGTTCGCTTCGGTGCGTTCGTGGCGCCCGATGCGGTGCTCATGCCCTCCTACGTCAACATCGGGGCCCGGGTCGGTGCGGGCACGCTGGTCGACACGTGGGCGACGGTGGGATCGTGCGCCCAGGTGGGGAAAGGGGTTCATCTTTCCGGAGGCGTGGGACTAGGGGGCGTTTTGGAGCCGGTGCAGGCGCGTCCGGTCATCATCGAGGACGGCGCGTTCATTGGATCCCGCTCCATCGTGGTCGAAGGCGTGATCGTGGAGGAAGAGGCAGTGCTTGGAGCGGGCGTGGTTCTGACCGCCTCGACCGCGATTCTGGATGTGACCGGAAAGAACGTCGAGGAGCTTCGCGGCCGTGTTCCGGCTCGCTCGGTCGTGATTCCCGGAACGCGGCCAAAAGACTTTCCCGCCGGGACGTTTTCCGTACCCGCCGCGCTCATCATCGGCCGCCGGCGTGAATCCACGGATCGGAAGACGTCGCTGAACGATGCCTTGAGAGAATTCGGGATTCCGGTCTGATGTCGCAGCCCGGGCGGGTGGAGACGGGCTCCGGTCACGTGTCCACGCTCTGGGATGAGCCGGACGGCACGATGCGGGCGGTGTTGTTTCTCGCGCATGGCGCGGGAGCCAACATGGAGAACGCTTCGATGGCGTCTCTCGCCGCACTGCTTGTTCGATCCGGCTTCGGCGTTCTGCGGTTCAATTTTCTTTATTCTGAGAAACAACGAGGCCGCCCCGACACCGAGGAAACTCTGATTCGCACGTGGATCGACGTCTGGCGCGCCGGCCTGTCCGGTACAAAAATGAACGTCCCACGCCTGGCCGGGGGCCGATCGATGGGAGGACGCATGGCTTCGCTGGCCGCGGCGAAAGAGGCGGAGGCGTTTCGTCCCGACGGTCTCGTCTTCTTCGCGTATCCCTTGCATCCACCGGGACAGCCTCATCGCCTTCGCACACAGCATCTTGACCGGATCGAGCCGCCGATGTTGTTCTTATCCGGGACGCGCGATAACTTTCTCTCGGTAGAGTTGATGGAAAACGCGGTCGCGCCGCTTCCCCGGGCCACCCTGCGGTGGCTCGAAGGCGCCGATCATGGATTTCATGTTCTCAAGCGATCGGGCCGTTCTGACGAAGATATTCTCGCCGAGGCTATCCAGGACCTCGGCGTCTGGTTCGACCGATGCATCGTGGGCGGGGATTGCTCCGGCCTGCCTGGGGCGGGAGAAGCAGGATGGCCATGACAAGTGAAGCTACGATTGAAATGCAAGGCGTACACCGCCTGCGCCCCGGGGATGAAGCCTATCCGGCCCGCGTGCTCGAAGTTCCGGGACGCCCAAGAATCTTGCGCGCGCTGGGGGACATGAATGTTCTGACGAGCGGCCCCATCTTGGCCGTGGTCGGCGTTCGCGACGTGACTCCCGAGATCACCCAGAGCACCCGTCGGGTGGTCGAAGCGGCAGCGGAGTTCGGGATGGTGATTCTGAGCGGCGTGTCCCCAGGCGTGGACGTTGTCGCACATGAGGCCGCGCTGGAGCTGGGGCTCAAGACCGTCGCGGTACCGGGAGCGGGGCTGGAGGCGATTCTAGAATCCGACCGTGGGCCTTTGTCGGAACGCATCGCCGCATCGGGCGGACTCATCGTGAGCCCCTTTCCCAGCGCATCCCCCGAGACGCCCGAACGTCGCTGGTGGCGCAATCGAATCATCGCCGCCTTGTGCCACGGTTTGGTCGTGGTGGCCAGCGAGCCCGGAGGCGGAGAGCTGGAAGCGCAGCGGTGGGCGCGCCAACTCGAGCGCCGGCTCATCCTGCCGGACGAAGATCTCTGAGCCGTGCGCTGACGTGTCTTTACGCGTCGGCGTGATCTCTCGCGCCTTATCGAGGGGAGGCGCCAATGTTTCGACGGGCCCGGACGGACGAGGCCGAATACCTCACCTATCTCAGCCGCCGCTCCAAGGCGCACTGGGGATATGACGCCGAGTTTCTGAGGATCGTGGCCGGAGATCTCACCGTCACCACCGCCGCAATCAAAACCCACGAAGTCTGGATCCTCGAAGAAGCAGACACGATTCTGGGATTTCACCAGGTGAGGCTCGGTGATCCGGCGTGGCTCGAAGATCTGTGGCTCGAGCCGCAAGCGATTGGGAAAGGATACGGGCGGCTGCTTTGGGATCACGCGCTGTCGATCGCGCGAGAGGCCGGCGCGTGGGGGATGGAATTCAACGCCGAGCCCTTTGCGATGGGCTTTTACGAAAAGATGGGTGCCGTGCAGGTGGGCGTGACGCCCTCGCGCTTCATTCCCGGGCGCAAGCTGCCGCTCATGCGCATTCAGGTGCGCTAATTACTAGTACGCCACCAGATCCCGGAGCTCGCGTTCGATCATCTCGGTCTGGGGAAGAATGATGTCCTCCAGAACGGGCGCATAGGCGACCGGCGTATCCATGGCGCCCTTCCGGCGGACCGGTGCATCCAGGTACTCGAACAAATTGTCGGCGATCCAGGCGGCTACCTCGGCCCCGTAGCCCCAGCTCACATTGTCTTCATAGGCGACCAGCACCCGGCTCGTCTTCTTCACGCTCTCCGCCACCAGATCGTGATCCCAGGGCGAGAGTGAGCGCAGATCGATCACCTCGACCGAGATCCCGTCTTTTTCCAGGGCCTTCGCCGCCATCTCCGCGCGCCGTACCAACGCGCCGTAGGTCACTACGGTGGCATCTTTTCCCTGACGCGTGATGACTCCCTTGCCAAGCGGGATCATGTAGTTCTTGCCCGGATACTGGCCCTTCGCATACGGCTGGCGATAGAGATGCTTGTGCTCCAGGAACAGGACCGGATCGTCACAACGGATGGCCGTGCGCAAGAGCCCGTTCGCGTCGAGCGCATTGGAGGGCATCACCACTCGCAACCCTGGATTGTGGGCGAACAACGTCACGCCCGACTGGCTGTGATAGACCGCGCCGCCCTGCAAATAACCGCCGATGGGCACCCGAATCACGAAGGGGCATTTCCAGTTGCCGCCGCTTCGCCAGCGCATCATCGCTAGTTCGTTCCGGATCTGATGGTAAGCGGGCCAGATGTAATCGAAGAACTGTATCTCGACCACCGGCTTCAACCCTCGCGTCGCCATCCCGATCGCCCGGCCCACGATGTTGGCTTCGGCGAGCGGAGAGTTGAACGCGCGATCGGAGCCGAACGCGCGCTGGAGTCCGGCGGTGAGCTTGAACACGCCGCCCTTGCCCTTCACCCGATCCAACGACTCCTCGATCGTGCAATCGGCCACATCCTCGCCAAAGACCAGAATCCCCGGATTCCGCTCCATTTCGTCGTGCAAGCACGCGTTCACCAATCCCACGATGAAATCTTCCTTGCCGTCCGGTTCGGGCTGGGTCTCGAACGCGGAGGAGGTGGGATCGACATCGGGGGAGTACAGCCATTGAGTGGCGCTGTCCAAGGACGGAGGTTCGGCCGCGATCGCCGACTCCATGGCCGCGGCCACTTGCTCATCCACCGCGGCATGCAGCGCTTCGAGCTTGGCCGTGGAAAGAATGCCTTCATCCAGCAAGCGCTGCCGCAACTTCTTGATGCAATCCCGCGCTTCCTCTTCGGCCAGCTCCTCCGGGGTCCGGTACGACCGGTGATCGTCCGACAACGAATGGCTATAGGGACGCGTGACGTGGGCGTGGGCAAGCGCAGGTCCCTTGCGCTCCCGGCAGTACTTGATGAGCCGTCCCAGAGACTCGTAGGACTCCTGCGGATCCGTTCCGTCGAATTCCTCGACCAAAAGACCGGTGAATCCGCTCACCGCCTGGCTGATCTTGCCTCCGGGCGTTTGTTCGCAAACAGGGACGCTGATCGCGTAGCCGTTGTCTTCGACCATGAAGAGGACGGGGAGCTTGCGCACGGTCGCGGTCGACAACGCCTCCCAGAACTCGCCTTCGCTGGTGGCCCCGTCTCCAATCGAAACGTACACGACCTCGTCCGCTTCGAACTTGCGTCCCTCGTTCAAGGCGTCGGGATGATTGGGGAAATACATCCCCGCTTCGGCGCATCCCACCGCTTGCAAGCACTGCGTACCCGTGGGGCTCGACTGGGACACGAGGTTGTACTTGGCGTGACCCCAGTGGCTCGGCATTTGCCGGCCGCCGCTCGCGGGATCGTCCTTCGCCCCCACGCCCTCCAGTAACATTTCGCGGGGGGTCACTCCGAGCATCAGACACAGGGCACGATCCCGGTAATACGGATAGAACCAGTCGTGGGTCGGCTTGAGGAGCATTCCCGCCACCGTCAACACCGCTTCGTGCCCTGCCCCCGAGATCTGGAAATAGTATTGGTTCCTGCGCTTGAGCTTGATTTCCGCATCGTCGATGCTGCGTGAGAGCAGCATGTTCCGGTAAATGGAGATGAGCTCTGCTTTGGACAGCGTCGTGGCCGTCGTTTTCGGCTCTCGTACCGACATTTCGGTGGGTCTCCTGGCGAGAGGGCAGGAACAATCGGCCCACGGCAGGCGAGGGCCACTTGAAGGGCACCATTTTAACCCATGCTGGCGCCGGGCGCAGCGTGGGGAAAACCCTTGGAAACGGGAAGGGTTCCGGGTACCCTATGCCAGTTTTGCGACGGCAGGGGGATTGCTTGTAACCGCGACTCCCCGAGAAACAGAGGCAGGATGGATTTGAGGCAAACCGATGCCCGCGCCCCGGAAGCCGCCAAAGTCGCCGACGTCTTCCAAAAAGCAGTTGCCTTTACGCGAGCCAAGGAAATCCAGGCCGCCGGCTACTATCCCTACTTCATCCCCATCACCTGGACCTCCGCCAATGAAGTCGAGGTGGACGGCCATCGCCTCGTCATGGCCGGTTCCAATAACTACCTCGGCTACACCCACGACCCTCGTGTCCTGAAGGCGGCCGAAGAGGCCGCTCGTCTGTACGGCACCGGGTGCACGGGCAGCCGCTTCTTGAACGGCACCCTCGCCATTCACGAAAAGCTGGAGCGCGACCTCGCCGCGTTCAATCGCAAGGAAGCCTGCCTGGTCTTCTCGACCGGTTTTCAGACCAACCTGGGCACGATTTCCAGCCTGGTCGGCCGGGACGACGTCGTGATCATGGACAAGCTCGACCACGCGAGCGTCGTGGACGGATGCCGCTTGGCGGATGGGGAAACGCGACGTTTTCGGCACAACGATCTATCGCACCTGGCTTCCATTCTCGAAAAGCTGGAGCCCGAGCGCGGGCGGATGGTGGTGGTGGACGGTGTCTTCTCGATGGAAGGCGACGTGGCCCCGCTTCCCGAGCTGGTCAAGATTTGCAAGCGCTACGGCGCCCGGTTCATGGTCGACGAGGCCCACTCGGTGGGCGTCCTCGGACAGGACGGCATCGGTGCGACCGAGCTCAAAGGAGTGGTGGACGACACGGATCTTCTCGTCGGCACCTTCTCGAAGTCCTTCGGCTCCATCGGTGGGTATGTGGCGGGCGATGAGTCGGTCATTCACTACATGCGCCATCACGCGCGCAGCCTCATTTTCAGCGCCAGCATGCCGCCCTACGCCGTGGCCACGGTCCAGACGTCGCTCGATCTCATCAAGACCGAGCCGGAGCGCCGGCAGCGCGTGAACGCAATTGCCGATCACATGCGACACGAGTTCAAACGCATGGGCTACGACACCGGGGAGTCCGAGACGCCGATCGTGCCCGTGATCGTGGGCGACCTCGAGCGCACCTTCGTGTTCTGGAAGCGTCTCTTCGAGGAGGGGGTGTTCACGAATCCGGTCGTCGCTCCCGCCGTGCCTCCCACCTCGAGTCGCATTCGCACCTCCTACATGGCCACCCACACCGAAGAGAATTTGGATTTGATCGCCTCGGCCTTCCGGAAAGTCGGTCGCGAGCTGGGCATTCTTTCCACCGCCCACTAATCTCCAAAGATGCCCTTTCGCATCGAACCGGTTCGAAACGCCAAGGATCTCCACGCGTTCGTCACGTTTCCCTGGAAGCTCTACGCGAACGACCCCGCATGGGTGCCGCCTCTGATCGGGGAAACAAAGAAGCTTTTCAAGCCGGGGTCGAACCCGTTTTTTGCCCATGGCGAGATCGAGCCGTATCTGGCCCGTATCGATGACCGCGTCGTGGGGCGCATCGCGGGCATTCGTAACCGCATCCATGAAGACTTCCACCACGAGCCGGTTGGTTTTTTCGGTTTCTTCGAGTGCGAGGACAACGTTGAGGTTGCGATGGGACTCCTGAGCACGGTTCGCTCGTTTTTGCGGACACGCAAACTCGAGCGCATGCTGGGGCCCGTAAATCCGAGCACGAATGACGAGTGCGGCTTATTGGTGGACGGATTTCAGTATCCGCCCATGGTCATGATGTCCCACGCGCTGCCGTACTACGGACCGCTCCTGGAACGTTGCGGTCTCGTCAAAGCCAAGGATCTCTTCGCCTACTATTTGGAAGGCGATCACCCCCCCGAGAAGCTCTCCCAGGCCGCGGCTATGGTCGAGAAGCGACTCCCGGACGTTCGGCTGCGTCCCATAGACAAGAAGCGGCTCGACCAGGAAGTGGAGGTGTTCAAGACGATCTACAACCAGTCCTGGGAAAAGAACTGGGGATTCGTTCCCATGACCGAGGCCGAGATCGAGCACATGGCCAAACAGCTCAAGCAGGTTCTGGATCCGGCGCTGGTCCGGATCGCGGAAAAAGATGGAAAGCCGGTCGCGATTGCCCTGGGACTTCCCGACATCAACGTTGCCATGAAACACGCCAACGGACGGCTCTTTCCGGTGGGCCTGCTCAAGATCTTGTGGTACGCGCGCAAGATCAAACGCATGCGGCTTCTCGCGCTCGGGGTGCTGCCGGAGTTTCGAAAAACCGGGATCGATGTGCTGCTCTATCACAGCATCTTCAAGGACGGAACGGCCAAGGGTTATGGAGCGGGAGAGTTCTCCTGGATTATCGAGGACAACCTAGCCATCCGCCGGCCGATTGAGCGCATTGGAGCTCGCCACTACAAGACCTACCGAATTTACGAGGCCCCGGTCGAACCGGCGGTTTAGCCGTTGCCGTTGGCCTTAGTCACCGGCGCTTCCGGATTCGTGGGGAGCCACGTGGTCGAAGCGCTCCTTGCCCGTGGCTATGACGTGCGGTGCCTCGTGCGACAAAAAAGCGACCTCGGTTGGCTGCCCGTCGATCGCGTTGCGCTCTGCCGCGGAAGCCTGACCGATGCCCCGTCTCTCGAAGCGGCGTCACGGGGCGTGGATGTCGTGGTGCATAACGCGGGGCGGATACGGGCGGAAGGTGAAGCGCTGTACGACGACGTGAACGTGCTTGGCACACGAAACTTAGTGGAGGCAATTCAGAAGAACGCTCCAGAGGTGCGGCGATTCATCCTGATGAGCAGCCTGGCCGCGGGGGGACCCAGTCCGCGCGGCCACCCGCGTAGCGAAGAGGATCCCGACCAGCCAATCAGTGCCTATGGGCAGAGCAAGAAGCGGGGGGAGGAAGAGGTGAAAAGACTAGGCGCCACGATCCCCTGGACCATCCTGCGTCCATGCGCCGTGTACGGCCCGCGCGATCGGGGCTTTTTCATCCTGGCCCGCATGGCCGCCCGCGGTTTTTCCTTTTGCCTTGGGGGAACGGTGCAGCCGGTTCAAGCCATCCATGTCCGCGACGTGGCTCGAGCGACCGTGCTGGCCCTAGAAGCCGCACCGGCAATTGGGCGGACATACTACATCGCTCACCCGGCGATAACGGACTGGAATACCGTGGGCCGGATCATGGCCCGGGCGTTGGGCAAATCCGCAATGACGCTCTCCGTTCCGCGCTGGGCCATTCCCCTGGTCGGTCGGTGGACCGCCATCGCGGCGCGCGCGTTTCGCCGACCGAACGTGCTTCCGGACGATCGCCTCCGCGACCTGCTCGCGCCGGCGTGGACCTGCAATACTTTGCGGGCGGTGCGAGAGTTTGGATTTCTGGCCGAGACAGAGCTTCGCGAAGGGTTGGAAGAAACGATGGCGTGGTACAGGAACGCGGGTTGGTTGTGAGTCGTTTCCGTCCGGTCGACATCTTCACCCTGGCCTATCTCGCCCTCACCCTTCCCGTCCTCCTACTCCATTTGGATCATCCGGACGCCGTGCTTTTGGCGCTCCTGCATGTGGGCGGAATCGTCGCTCTCATTGCCTTTCGCAAATCCGCCCGGTTTCGCGGCACCCGGCTGGAGCTTTGGTACGATTTCTATCCGCTTCCCCTGTTCGCTCTTTTCTATTCGGAAGTGGAGGTGCTGAATCATCTCTCTCACGGTGGACGCATGTTCGATCCGTGGATACAGGAGATGGACCAACGCCTGTTCGGTTGCCAGCCCAGCCGCGACTGGGCCCGGCGGTGGCCCATTCCGGTGCTGGGCGAGTATCTCCACCTCGGCTATTTTTCCTATTACTTCCTCGCCCCGACCCTGGCCTTTACGCTGCGTTTTCGCCGAAGCTTCGTGGCGTATCAGCGGGCCATCGCGTGCGTGGCCCTGACGTTTTACATTTCGTTCGCGTTCTTCATCCTCATGCCGGTGGCGGGACCCTATTATTCCTTCACGCCTCCCGATGTGAACCAGGTCGGTATTTTGTTGCCGCGACTGGTGCGTTGGCTCCTCAATCGCGGGTCATCGGTGGGAGCCGCTTTTCCTTCCAGTCACGTCGCGGTTTCGGTGACGGTGTGGATCATGGCCATGCGCTATCACTCCAAACTCTCGGTTGTGTACGCCTTCTTGGTTCCCGCCCTGGCTTTGGGAACGATCTATGGCGGGTATCACTACGCGACGGACGTGATCGCCGGGCTCTTGCTGGCCGTGCTCGTGGGCACGCTGGGGCACCGGTGGGTCAGCGCGTTCATGCCCGATCCGGCGCCACGGGCGGTTCGTGAAGCCGCAGTGCGGTGATGAACCAGATCACTCCCGTTCCGGCCAGAATCCAGTAGAGCGCCTGGAGGTTTCGTTCCAGGAAGAGCCCCGCCAACAATCCTCCCAGAAACGCGCCGCTGAACTGACTCATGTTGAATACGCCCGCGGCCGTGCCCCGGCTATGGGTGTCGGAGCATCGGGTGAGTAACGCCGGCAGCATGAGCTCGAGCAACGCGAATCCGGCAATGAAACATACGAGTCCACCGATCAAGAACACCACGTTCGCGTGGGGTTCATGGATCGATCGGGGAACGCCGAGAGCCAGGAGCGCCAGGCCCACCACGAGGAAAGTTTGCCCCGTCCGCACGACCGGACGCGGACCGCGGGGTGGCTCACACATCCGCGCCCCGGAGAACATCGCCAGCATGCCCACGGCAAGAAGGGGAAGAAAGATCCGCCACTGGTGTCCCAGGGGAAGCGCTTGTTGCAGAAGGAAGGGGAGCGTGACGAATATCGCGGTGAGCGACATGTGCAGGTTCATCGTGCCGAAGTCGAGCCGGAGAAGTTGTCCGTTACGCAACACCGACGTCACGAGATTCAAGGAAATCTCCACGTCGTCATGATGCATATGTCGGGACGGCGACGGGAGTCCGATCCAGAGCAGCGGCACGGCGGTCAACGCCAAAACGGCGGTGAGCCAGAAGAGTGCGGGAACGCCGAAACGCTCCGCTGCCGAAGGTCCCAACAGAAGGCCGACGGAAAAGGAAAAGCTGAGCGCGATGCCCACCGAGAGCATAGCGCGCGTACGCACGGCATCGCGGGTGAGATCGCCGAGCATGGCGAGCGCGGTCGAGGCCAGAACGCCAATCCCCTGAATGGTGCGGCCGAACACGAGAGCCCACGCGGTGTGGGCCAAGGCACAGGTCGCCGAGCCCAGAGAAAAGAAGAGGAGTCCGGCGGTGATAAGCGGCTTTCGTCCCCAACGGTCACTCAAGAGACCAAACGGCACCTGGAAAAGGAACTGGGTGAGTCCATATACGCCTACCGACATGCCGACCAAAACCGCCGTGCTGCCGGGCAAGGATTTGGAATAGGTGGATAGGACGGGGAGGACGAGGTAGAACCCGAGCATGCGCAAAATGAAGAGCGCGCTGATGCCCAAAACAGCGCGGCGCTCCAGCGGAGTCCACTCTTGGAGTTGGCGGGGCCTGGGAAGCGCCAAGCGGACCATGGGGGCAAGCCTAAGTGCCCGGGCGAGATATAGCCAGCCCCCCCGGCTGGCCGGGTGAAAAATGACCTACTTTGTCATCTTTTACCTTTGGAGTAAGCTCTATGGGTTAGAGGCTTTGGTTTTTCTTTGGAAAGAGGATCGATGCACCTAGATCCCGTTCGCTTGAAGAAGGATTTTCCTATCCTCGATCAGCAGGTGCGCGGGCGTCCGCTCGTGTATCTGGACAGCGCAGCCACGTCGCAAAAGCCCCTGTCAGTCATCCAGGCGATCGAGCGTTTTTATACGCATGACAACGCCAACGTGCACCGTGCCGTGCACGCGCTGGCCGAACGAGCCACCGCGGCATTCGAAGGGGCTCGAGAGAGGCTCGCCCACTTCATCGGGGCGCCCGAGGCATCGTCGGTGATCTGGACCCGCGGCACGACCGAGGCCATCAATTTGGTCGCGTACGCGTGGGCCCGGCGGGTGCTCAAGCCCGGCGATGAGATCCTGCTCACGGAGATGGAACACCACTCCAACCTGGTCCCCTGGCAAATGGCGGCCCAGGACACCGGGGCTCGGCTTCGGTTCGTCCCGTTGCGGGACGATTTCACGCTGGATCGGGCGCGCTATCACGAGCTTCTCGGCGAACGCACCAAGCTGGTTGCGATGACCTGGGTGTCGAACGTTCTCGGTACCATCAACCCCGTCAAGGAAATGATCCGCGAGGCGCACACGGCCGGCGCGCGCGTGTTGTTGGATGCGGCGCAGGCGGTGCCGCACCTTCCGGTCAACGTGCGCGAGCTCGATTGCGACTTTCTCGCGTTCAGTGGACACAAGATGCTGGGTCCCACCGGCATTGGCGTGCTGTACGGTCGCGCGGAAATTCTCGAGGGCATGGCCCCCTTTCATGGCGGGGGGGAGATGATCCTCGAAGTGTCGCAGGAGCGCTCGACCTACAAGGCATCGCCCCATCGCTTCGAGGCGGGTACACCGCCCATTGCTCAGGCGGTCGGTTTGGCGGCGGCGGTGGACTACCTCGAGCGGCTCGGCATGAACGAAGTCTTCAACCATGAGTACGAGCTGGCTACGTATGCCCGCAAGGTTTTGGAGGGTCTCGGGGGCGTGAGCGTGCAGGCGCCCAGCGAGATCCGAGGGGGAGCGACGTCCTTCATGGTGGAGGGCATGCACCCGCACGATCTCGCCACCATTTTGGATCGCGAGGGAATTGCCATTCGCGCGGGGCACCATTGTGCGCAGCCCCTCATGCGGCGCTTGGGTGTGCCTGCCACGGCGCGGGCATCATTCCATGTCTATAACTCGAAAGAAGATGTGGATGCGTTGGCGGCGGGGATCGAAACCGCGCGACGGATCCTGGGGGTCGCCCGTCAGCCGGCCTGACGCTTGGTCGTCTGCAACTTCGCCAGAAGTTTGACGGTCATGGAGGAGGTCGGGAGCTCATCCACCCGGCGTGGCTCGACCCAGCGGCGCTCACTCTTGCGCTCACGCGGCCGCGGTTTGGCTTCGGCTTCGAACGCCCGCACCTGCACGCGACGATAGGTCAGCGCATGTTGAATCGAGGCAAGTTCCGCCCCCACCTCGATGGGCCGTCCGAGCCAGGATTCCAAGTGCCGGGAGAGGCTCGCGCGAACATTGCTCCCGGAAGACGCATCCACTCCGGGCAACTCCCACGTGCCGTCCAGCAACGTGGCATGACTCCGGTGAACGAGCAACACGGTGCCGTCTTTCCTAAAGACACCCACGGCGCGTTCCACGTTCAGGGTTCTGCGCTCGGCTTTGGTTTTTGGCCATCGTTCGGGATGGCCCTTCGCGTAAGCGCGGCAGTGGGCCATCCACGGACAGTCACCGCATCGCGGCCGCGCGGGACCACACACGGTGGCGCCGAGCTCCATGACGGCTTGATTCCAAATCGTCGGATGCTCCGCATCGAATAATTCCTGGGCCAGCTCGGCAATGCGTCGCCGTGCGGGCGTCGTGGACAGCAAACGGCTTTCGGCGACCAAGCGCGACAATACGCGCTCGACGTTCCCATCCACGGCCGCCCGCGGCTGCCCATGCACCAAGCTGGACAGTGCCGCCGCGGTGTACGGGCCCACTCCCGGGAGGTCCAACAGTGCATCGAACGAGTCAGGAATGCGGCCGTCGCACTCGACGAGGATCCGCCGCGCCGCCGACTGCAGATTTCTGGCCCGGCGGTAGTACCCGAGCCCCGACCACGCGGCGCGCACGTCCTCATCTTTGGCGTGCGCCAGCGCTAGGAACGTGGGAAAGCGGGAGAGAAACGCGTCGTAATAGGGGAGCACGGTCTTGACTTGCGTTTGCTGCAGCATGTACTCGGAGACCAGGATCGCGTACGGATCGCGTGTCCGCCGCCAGGGGAGGTCGCGAGCCGAGCCGGCATACCAGGCGACCAGGCTGTGTCGCAGCTGGCGCAATGTGGCTGAAGCAAAGGTTGGCCGCGGGGCGTCTCGACTCATGACCGGCGGCGTCGGCCGTTCGCCTGTTTGGTCAGCTCTGCAAATCGGAAACAATCGGTCGTGTGATCGTTCACCATGCCAATCGCCTGCATGAACGCATAACAAATCGTCGGTCCGACGAAACGAAACCCACGCTTCTGTAATGCCTTGCTCATGGCGTCGGATTCCGGCGACTTAGCCGGAATCTGCGTCGTGGTGTCGAAGCGATTCACCAGCGTCTTGCCGTCGGTGAACTGCCACAAGAAGTCGCTGAAGGTGCCTTCCTTCCGCACGTCCAGATACGCGCGCGCGTTCAGGACCGTTCCCTCGATCTTCTGCCGGTTGCGCACGATGCCGGGATCACTCATGAGCTTTTCGATCCGGGCCGGCCGGTAGCGCGCGATCTTCTCGGGATCGAATCCATCGAACGCGCGGCGGAAGTTGTCGCGTTTGCGGAGAATCGTGATCCAGGAGAGACCCGCCTGAAATCCGTCCAGGACGAGCTTTTCAAAGAGAGCGCGGTCATCCCGCTCCGGTACGCCCCATTCGCGATCGTGATAGGACTGATAGAGCGGATCGGCGCTGACCCACGCGCACCGGTAAAGGGACTGTGGCATGCGACGCGTTCTCCAGACGGGGAGCTTTGGACCGCGGTAAAGGCCTCGTAGTATGATGCTTTGGCGTGGTATGCAGCAACCGATTGTTGTGCGACAGGACGCACCGAGGAGATAATTTCAATGACCGGCAAAGAATACGTGCACGCGGCCGCGGAACTGGTCACGCAGTATCAAGAATCGATCCGCCACGATTTTGAAGCCATCGATGAAACGAAGATCTGGAAGCGCCCGGTCCCCGGACAAAGCTCGCCGGCCAATCTCGTGCTCCACTTGAGCGGCAACTTGCGTCACTTCTTTGGTCACGTACTGGGCGGGTCAACCTACGTGCGGCATCGCGATCGCGAGTTCCTGGACGAACCCTATGCCTCGAAGGCCGAGATCCTGCAGGGCTGGGACGGGGCGTGCACCGAGGTCCGATCGGTCCTCGCCTCGCTCAACGATACGTCCCTGCTCGAGACGGCTCCCATCGACGGCTACCCGGGCTCCGTTCCGAACCATCAGCTCGTGCTCCGGCTACTGACACACCTCGCCTACCACGGAGGACAGATCCGGTCGATGAGCCGGATGCTGACTGCGTAACCGGTTCATCTCCGGTAAGGACGGAATCCATGAAGCGGGCTCTAGTCGTATGTTCGTTACTGCTGGCACCTGCTCCAGGACTCGCCGCGGCATCTGCGGACAACACGGCACCGGCCGACAACACGGCGCCGGCGGACAGCACGAGGAGCTACGCCCCGGACACCGCCGAACCGGGAAGCGTCGCGGCGATCGCCCGGTTCACGACCGGCAAGGAGTACTTGCCCGCCTCGGTGGCGTACGTGCCCGCATCCTCCACCGTGCCCTCGCCGGAAAAAGTTCTCGGTCACTTGGCGGGGGCGCCGGATGAGCTCTCCAACGTCGCCAAGGTGCACGACTATTTTCGAAAGCTCGACGCGGCGAGTCCCCGCATCCGCGTGGAGCGCATCGGCACCTCGGAGGAAGGGCGCGAGATGCTCGTGGCCCTCATTTCCGACGAGGCCAACCTCGATCAACTGGATCATTGGAAAGACGTCACCGCGCGGCTCGAGGATCCCCGCACCGTCGATCGGACGACCATGGAGGGTCTGGCCAGCGAGGGCAAGCTCTTCTATTACCTCATGGGCGGCCTCCATTCGAGCGAGACGGGCCCTCCCGAAATGTTGATGGAGCTGGCCTACCGGCTTGCGGTGAGTGAGCGGCCGGAGATCCAAAATATTCGCAAGAACGTGATCGTGATGATCACCCCGGTGCTGGAACCGGACGGCCGCGATCGCGTGGTGGAGTGGTACTACCGCCACCTCAAAGGCAAGAAGCTTCCCTTCCGCGAGCTGGATCGCTTTTCGTCTCCCCCGTACTGGGGTCATTATGCGTTTCACGACAACAACCGCGACGGGATGCAGCTCACCCTGGCCTTGACCCGGGCCGTGAACGACATCTACTGGAAATACCATCCTCAGATCGTTCACGACCTCCACGAATCCTTGCCCCTGCTTTACATCTCCACCGGACACGGACCCTACTCGAGCGCGGTCGATCCGGTGACCGTGAACGAGTGGACGCAGTTCGCGTATCACGAGGAGTCGGAGTTGCAAGCCCAGGGGTTGCCCGGGGTCTGGACCTGGGGATTCTGGGACGGATGGTGGCCCGGTTACTTGTTCTCGGTGGCCAACAACCATAATTCGATCGGACGCTTCTTTGAAACGTTCGGCAATTCCATGGCCGGCACCTTCGACCGCAATTTGAAAGACGAACGTTTCGTGGGGAAGCCGGTGACGGATGTCCAGTGGTACCGGCCGTGGCCACCGGACAAGAAGCTCACCTGGTCCTTGCGCGACAACACGAATTATATGGAAGCCGGGGCGCTGGAAGCGCTCCAGTATGCCGCGACCCATCGGGAAGAGATCCTGCGCAATCATTGGGTCAAGGCCGAGCGCGCCATCGAGAAGGGAAAGACGGCCGCCCCGCGCGCCTGGGTCTTTCCCGAAGACCAGCGGGATCCGGGGCGCCTGGCGTATCTCGTCAACCAGCTTCGCCGGCACCACATCGAAGTGGCTCGGCTTACCGCGCCGGCCAAAGTGGGAGACACAACCTACGTCGCCGGTTCCTACATTGTGCGCATGGATCAGCCCTACCGGAACGCGGCCATGAATTTTCTGGAAGAGCAGAAGTTCCCGGCCGACGAGCCGAACGCCCCGTATGACGACATTGCTTGGACCTGGCCCCTCATGTTTGGGGTGAAGGGAGCCAAAGTGGATTCGGCCGGCATTCTCGACGCTGCGATGGCGCCGGTGACCGAGGAGGTCAAAGCCGGCGGCGGTGTGGGCGGGGATGGGCCGGTCTTTCTGCTCGAAGATAAAGGGCAAACCTGCTTCTTGGCCTTGCGGGTCGCGCTGGGAAAAACGTCCGTGGACGCGGCCGAGACCAGCTTCGTGGCCGGAGAACACACCTACCCCGCCGGGACCTGGATCGTGCAGTCGTCGCGGTCGGCCCTGGCCAAGCCTGCCGCCGATTATGGCGTGACCTTCGTCGGAGACGCGCAAGTGCCCAAGGTGAGGCGGCATGCCATCGACTTGCCGCGCCTGGCCCTGTACCACAACTGGATCGATACTCAGGACGCCGGGTGGGTGCGCTATCTCTTTGATCACGACAAGATTCCTTACACGTACATCAACGACGATGACGTGAAGCGCGGCGGCTTGCGGCAACGCTTCGATGTCATCTTGTTCCCCGATGCGGGCGGAAGTCTGTCCGACCTGGTGAATGGAATCGACCCCAAGTACGGACCGCTCGCCTTCACCAAGACCGCGCAATATCCCAGCCACGGCATCCCGGATGCCTCCCCCGATATCACCGGCGGCATGGGATTTTCGGGATTGGGTCACATTCGGGAGTTCATCCGGGACGGGGGCGTGTTCGGCGCGCTGGGTAGCTCAGGGAGACTGCTCGTGGATGGAGGACTCGTGCGCAACGTGAGCCCGACCTCCGCCGGATCCACGCCCGGGTCCGTGGTGCGCACGAAAATCCTTCGTTCCCAGAATCCCATCACCTATGGCTACGAAACTCTGAGCACCGCGTTTCGGGGCAATCAGGCGCTGTGGGATGTGGACGACGAAGATCGTGGTTGGGTCGTCATGCAGTTCGGGACGAAGCAAGTTCCGGAGGACGAGAACACGGCGGCGGCCAAGTCAAAGAAGGATCAGGGGGGACCGCTCGTCCTCTCCGGATTCGTCAAGGAAACCGACAAGCTGAACGGGAAGCCAGCCATTCTCGATTTGCCGGTCGGGAAGGGGCGCGTCGTCCTCTACGCGTTCAATCCGCTCCACCGCTATTTGAACCACGCGGATTTTCGGTATGCGTACAACTTGATCTTGAACTGGAACGACGGGCCGCGTTAATCGTCGTCCGCGCCGTTCATTTTCTTGTGAATAAAGCGATCCATGAGTCCCCCGATGACGAGGATGAGAAGGGCTAAGATCGCGGAAGCGACGGCGGCCCGCCAGAGGCCCAGGCCGGTCGCGCATCCCAGGGTGGCGACGACCAGGATCGAGGCTGCGGTCGTGAGTCCATACACATCCTTGCTCGCCGGATCGCGCAGGATCACGCCGCCGCCCACGAATCCGATCCCGGCAACCATACCCTGAATGATGCGGCTTACCGATCCCGCATCCCCGATGGCTTGTTGCGAGACCAGAGCAAGACCCACCAGGGTCAGCAAGCATCCGCCGATGGCAACCAGTGCATGCGTGCGCAGCCCGGCCGGCTTGTTGTGGAGTTCGCGGTTGAACCCGATCACTCCTCCCAGGATCGCGCTCAGGGTCAAACGCGCGAGCACGTCACCAAAAGAACCGGGGTTGCTTACGACATCCATGGTCTAGGAATAGGGCCAGCCGCGGTGGGGAGGCTTGTTCAATTCACGATTCAAGAAACCGGTGATGCGATCGAAATAGGTGTCCCCGAGCATGCGCTCGGGCGACTGCTCGGCCAGGTGGCCGGCGCCCTCCACGATCCAGAACTCCTTGGGCCGGGGATACTTTTGATAGAGCTCGCGCGCCATCCAGGCCGGCGTGTCGAGATCCATCTGTCCCGTCACGAAAAAGATCGAGCCGTTGAACCGGTTGATGACCTTGTTCGGGTCATCGCGGTGTTCCCATGTCTTGGGCAAGAAAACTTGCTTTTCGGGGTGGAGCTTTTTCACGGTGGAGTAGTAGCTCTTCCAGTCCCGCAAAAGGCCCACCGCGACGACCGCCCGCACTTCCGGACGACGTCCGGCCAACGCCATCGCCACGACAGCCCCCTGGGACTCGCCATATACGGCCACGCGGGTCGTATCGACTTCGGGGCGTCTCCACAGAATGTCGAGGGCCGAAGAAGCGTCCAAACGATATTCGGGGTACACGAGCACCCCGGGTTGGACATTGAACGCCTGGCTCACCCCGTGCCCGCGATGCTCCAAGGCCAGCACCGCAAACCCGCGGTGGACGAGTCCGGCAATGAGCGGTAAGCGGTCGGGCAGGGTCTCGCCTTCCGCGGTCAGGACCAGCACGGCAGGGTGCCGATCCGCAGCCACGTTGCCCTGACTGTCCTGGGCGGGAAGAAACCACGCCCCCACCTTGACCGAATCGGTGGTCGTGATCTCGATCTGATGGAACTCGAGCGGCGGCTGGAGCATGGCGGGAGTCGAGGTATAGATGCCCCAGTCCAGCGCGTGTGCGGCGGACCCCCAAGTTAATAGTACGAGCGCGATCATGAATGGCCGCATCAAGTGGTCCTTTCCCGTGTGAAATCCCCCAAGCGAGGGAGGAATTACGGCCCAGTGGTTCATCTCAACCATGCTCCACACGACCGCCCAAGCCTAACTATCTTGGCAACGCTCTGCAATTCCATCAGTAATGCCGCCGCTCGACTGCTGGAACGTTGTGGCACGCAGCTTGCGCTATCACTAATCAACGATCTCAGGGGGGAACCGAGGAGAATCTAACATGCGGACCTCTACCACCTTCGCCCTGGCCGCGATGGCCGTTGCCGGCCTGACCGTGCAGGGTTGCTCGACCGACAACATTGCCACGGCTCCCAACGACACCGTTTACCAGTCGGCCGGTAAGGGCTCGACCTCGACCGTGGGCGGCTGGACTGTCGTTGCCTCCGAGAAGTTCAATCCCGGCGCGGCTTCAGTTGCGCCGCCGCTCACTGGCTCGCGCTACACGCTCACCTTCAGCCAAGGCTCGCTGTCCAACGCCATGACCATCACGATCAGCGAGCGTAGCTCCAAGTTCGTGGACGTGATGTTGGGTCCGGACGGCACCAAGTTCGACGCCCCGGTCTCCCTGAGCATCAACTACGCGGGGACGGCCAACGATCCCGATTCCCCCTACTTCAGCGGTTTCGCGCCCAAGGTTCATCGGTTTGACCCCAGCACGAACAGCTGGACCGATGTGCCCGGCACTGACAACCCGGCTACCAAGACCTACCTCGCCCAGCTCTCCGGGTTCTCCCGCTACGCGATGTCCGGCGGCATGCAGTCGGGCGCGGACACGGGTCATATGCAGGACGTCCAGTAAGTACCGACCGGATTCTCCTCCGGAATCAGGAAACGTCCCTCCCCCAAGGAGGGACGTTTCGTTTATTATCCTCGGTCCATCCATGACGCGACGGACGCTCGAGGTCAAAACAATCCGCGACCCAGTTCACGGCGATATTTCCGTGCACGGGGTGGACCTTCCGCTTCTCGATTCTCCCGAGCTGCAGCGCCTGCGCGGTGTGCGCCAGTTGGGTTCCGCCTACCACGTCTACCCCGGGGCCCAGCACACGCGGTTCGAGCATTCGCTGGGCACCTATCACGTGGCGGGACGGCTCGTGCAAGTGATCCGGGACAACCACGCCCGCGACCCGCGCACCTGTCGCGACCTTTCGGAGCGCGAGGAAGCCGTCGTGCGCGCGGTCGCCCTCCTGCACGACGTGACCCACATCCCGCACGGGCATGCGATGGAGGATCAGGACGGCCTCTTTCCGCGTCACGATCGCCCGGAGATGCTGCGGCGGCAGGTGAGCGCCGGCACCTTGGGGAAGGAGCTCCGCGCCCGCCGCATCCTCGAGCCGGTGGCCGCACATCTCACCGAGGGGGCCGCGCTTCGGTCTCGCACCCCGTTTCTGAGCGCGATCGCCAACGGAGCCGTGGGAGCGGACATTCTCGATTATTTGCGTCGCGATATCGCCTTCACCGGGCTACGTCTGGATTATGACGATCGACTGCTCGAGCACATAAAGATCGATCCCCGCTCGGGGGTCGTGTACATCGATCTCGTGAAGCACGACATGGATCGCGAAGACGTGCTCACGGAAGTTCTCAATTTGCTTCGCTGTCGGTACGTATGTTCCGAGCGCATTTATTACCATCACGCCAAAATCGCTTCGGGAGCGTTGGTGTCTCGCGCAGTAGAGATTGCGATCATGGGTGGCCTAAAGCGGCACGAGATCGAAGCAACCACGGACTGCTCACTTCTCAGCTACTTGCGTGCCCGTGCGTTTCGCAGTCATCCCCTCGGAGTCGAGCGAGCGAAAGGGACCATCGATCGTCTGCTCTCCCGGTTCGAGGAGCGGCGTCTTCCCAAACGTTGCTTCGTGATCGCTCGTCCGGGGAACGAATCACGACAGGATGCTCTGGTGGAGGCGTTCGTAAACCGCCAAGAGGAACGGATGCAGGTGGAAGCCGACATCGCGAAGGCGCTGGAGATTCGGGATCCCGCGGACGTCATCGTTTACTGCCCCCGGAAATCCATGCAGCTCAAGGAGGCTCAGGTGCCGGTCCGTCGCGCCAAGCGGCCGATCCGCCCCCTGACCGCCTACGAGGCGGACTTCCCGGCCCTCCACCAGCTCGTGGACTCCTACCGCAACCTGTGGAAACTCTATGTGTTCGTGCCCGATCGGCCGACGCAAGATCTCCAGTGGGCGGGGAGGCAGGCAGAGCGTATCCTTCGCCGTCGATTCCCCGGAATCCGCAATCAGTTTCATCCGTAACCGTGACCGAATCCTGGTAGGGTGGAGGGACCAAGATGACCCTGGACACGAGGACGATGCCGGACGTAAAGGACACATTTCATCCCGATCTCGAAGAGGTGCTGTACACCGCGCCTCGCATCCAGGCGAAGGTGAGCGAGATGGGGACGGAGATACTCAAGGACTACGCACACCGCCGGCCGCTCATGGTCGGAGTGCTAAACGGTTGCTTTCCGTTCATGGCCGATCTCGTGCGGGCCATGGACACGCAGCTCGAAGTCGATTTCATGAGCGTGTCTTCTTACGGTGGCGGCGCACAGTCTTCGGGAGTGGTACGCATTCTCAAGGATCTCAATCAAACCATCCAGAACCGTCACGTGCTCCTGGTGGAAGACATCATCGATACCGGTCTCACCGCGCGCTACCTCCTCGACAATCTTCTCACCCGCCGTCCCGCCTCCATCGAGTTCTGTGCCCTCTTGGACAAGCGTGAAGCGCGAGCGGAGGAAGTGCCGCTGCGCTATGTGGGATTCGAGTGTCCCAATCGCTATCTGGTCGGCTACGGGTTGGACTGGAAAGGTCTCTACCGCAACTTGCCCTACATCGGCGTCCTCAAGGACGAAATCTTCCAGGGCGCGTGATCCGGCCTCGTTCCCAGCGGCATCTCCTCGTTCAAGGCGCTACGGTGGTCACGCAGGATGCGAAGCGCCGCATCCTGGAAGCGGATGTGTTGATCACCGAAGGGACGATTGCGGCGCTAGGTCCCGGTCTCGTGCCTCCGTCGCCGACCCGGCTCCTTGATGCGCGCGGGATGGCGGTCCTCCCGGGGTTGATTCAAACTCGGGCGCCGCTCGGTCGCGCGCTGCTTCGAGGCCTTCGTATCCCGGCTGGGGACCCGACCCATGATGACGAAACCGCGTACTGGTCGGGACTCTTGGGTGCTGTCGCGTGCCTCACCTCCGGCGTGACCACGGTCGCGGGGTTCGAGGTGTCGCGCGGAATGGACGGGATGCGGCGGGCTTTGGATGCCTCTGGAATACGGGCGATTCTGGGAAAAAGCGGTACCGAGGGAACCGATGTGTTCTCGCGGGCGGATGCCGATGCACCGGCGTGGCTGGATGCGGTGACCCGGGGGAACGCCGAGGGATTGGGCAAGGATTCGGAGATCGGCAGCTTGGAAGCGGGGAAAGCAGGGGATCTGGTCGTGCTCGATCTGCGCGACCCGCGATCGTTTTCGCATCCCGAGGCCCCATGGCCGGACCGAGTAGTCACGACCTTGAATCGCGGCTCGATCCGTTGGGTAGTCGTAGATGGAGAAGTGCTCGTGGACCAGGGGCGTTTGCCGCATCTCGACCTCGATGCCGCGACTCAGCCCGCCCAGGATGCCGCCCGAAAACTAATGCAACGGATGGCCGAGAAAGGACATTGATGGATCGCATCGAGCAAAATGAACGAGAAGCGGTCATGATTCTGGAGCATCCCACCTTCCTGCGTGAGCTCCCCAAGACCGATCTTCACTTGCACCTGGATGGATCGCTTCGGGTGGAAACGCTCCAGGACCTCGCTCACACGCAGAGCATCACGCTTCCCGTCGAAACCGAGCTGGAGCTTCGCCGGCAACTCACCCCGGAGATGCGTCCTGGATCCTTGGAGAAGTATCTCGAAGCGTTCGTGATCACGCTGTCCGTACTCCAGGAACCCGAAAACTTGCGCCGCGTAGCGCGTGAGATCGTGGAGGACGCGGCCGAGGATGGCGTCCGTTATGTCGAAGTGCGATTTTCTCCGATCTTGCACCTCGAGCGCGGTTACACGATGGAAGCGATTCTGGAAGGCGTTCTGGCGGGATTGGCCGATGGGTCGAACGCGACCGGAGCCCACTCCGGCACCATCGTGTGCGGGATGCGCCACATCGACCCCAAGGTGAGCGAAAAGCTGGCCGATCTGGCGGTGGCCTACAAATCCCGCGGCGTGGTGGGATTCGATCTGGCCGGCGCGGAACAGGATTATCCGGCCAAGCATCACCGCGAAGCGTTTTACATCATTCGCAACAACAACGTGAATTGTACGTGTCACGCGGGGGAGGGTTACGGGCCGGCCAGCATTCATCAAGCTATTCACTATTGCGGCGCCCACCGCATTGGCCATGGAACGCGCTTGCGGGAAGATCCCGATCTCATGTCCTACGTGAACGACCGGCGCATTCCCATGGAGATTTGCTTGTCGTCGAACTTGCAGACCGGGTTGGTGGAGCGCCTCGACGAACACCCGTTCCTGTTTTATTACCGCCAGGGACTGCGGGTCACGTTGAACTCCGACAACACGTTGGTGAGCGCGACCACGATGACCCGCGAGTACCGGCTGGCCGTGGAGGCGTTTCGCCTGGGCATTGCCGATGTGCGAAAGATCGTGGTGAACGGGTGGAAGAGCACGTTTTTGCCTTTTCCCAGAAAGTCGGCCTTGCTCACCCAGGTCCTGGACGAAATGGACGGATTGATCGCCCGCACCTTCGGCGCCAACTACGTTCCTCCCCGCGATCATTTCTAAACCATGTTTCGAGAGGGGGACCGGCTTGACTACAGCGAAGATGACATCCAAAAAGCCGCGAATTTTCTAGTACGGCGGGTTAACGCTTCTCCCCGCGTTGCCCTGGCTCTTGGGTCCGGCTTGGGACGTTACGCCGACACGGTCAGGAACGCCCGGTCCATTGCGTTCGAGGAGGTCCCGGGGTTTCCGAAGTCCACCGTTTCTGGCCATGCCGGCCGCTTCGTCTTCGGGGAGCGATCCGGCGTTCCCGTGGTCATACAATCCGGACGCTTTCACGTATACGAAGGCATTCCGGCCGCTCGGGTCGCGTTTCCGATTCGCGTGCTCCAGGCGTTGGGAGTAAAGACCTACGTAGTGACCAACGCGGCAGGCGGACTGGGCTCGCATCTTTCGCCCGGAGATCTCCTCATCATCGAGGACCACATTCATTTCCAGTTTCGAAGTCCGCTCCGCGGGCGAGGGCCGCTCCTTGATGCCACGCGGTTCGT